>Ga0207719_100033_pt1 | contig 154842 bp, 132 predicted proteins | sample A23P1SouthBayCA_2_FD_187279 | JGI IMG/M metagenome (GOLD analysis project Ga0207719, IMG submission 187279) | Aerobic enrichment media microbial communities from Eden Landing Ponds, California, USA - A23 P3 (3) (SPAdes) | ecosystem: Environmental > Aquatic > Marine > Unclassified | place...
GTACAGTCGCCGAATCTCTTCGAGCCCGTACATCTCGTTTCGCTCTCGCTTCGAGTCGAACTGTGCCCGGTTGTGCTCCCGGCGCTGTCTCGTCAGCCGTCGTCGTTTCGCCGCCGAGAGATTTTGCCCACCCGTATCTTTTCCATACCCGATGTTCGTCGAGAGGCCTCTATCGTGACGGGTGGGTGTTCGCGGTGCGCCCACCCGGGATGTCGATTCTGTATTATCGTCGAAAGTTCGCCACTCCGGTCCATGATCGATACGCCGCTCCTCGACGATGAGTCCACATTCTTCGCAGGTTCGCTCCCCGCCGTCCGCTCTGATTTGCCCCTCGCATTCAGGACACGTGGCGTCGTTCAGTTGCTTGCCGCTCTGCTCGTCGAACGTCGTATTGTACACAGACATACTGGAACTCCGCGCGACGCCTTTCGAGGGCGCCCCGCACCCTTCGGGGGCCGATAAAACTCGCAGGGGCAGTAGACCAGTCGGTTGGAGACAGGACTCGAAGCAGTGCCCTGACTGAAGGCAGTCAGAAGAACTCCCGAACGCAGGCAGTGGCAAAGAATAATCAGTCGTGGCTTCGAAGTTAGACTAACATGCGAGTCGTTGTCTGTGGGCCGCCGCACTCCGGGAAATCAACCTTTAGCGCAGCTCTCATCACGGGTATTCGTGAGCGGCAGCGCGACCGAGGGTTTCATCTCTCCTTTGGGTGGACGCCGTTGGATGTCACAGACAACTCGATCGCGGCGCTGCAAAACCCCGACAAGGAGATCCCACGAAAGCGTGACGTAGAGTGGAGCGACGAACGGGCCGAGGAGCGGAAAGCCGTCTTCGAGGCACAAGACCAAGAACTCGTGCTCGCCGATGCACCTGGGAAAATCACGGACCAATTGGAGATCCTTGTTGAACCTGCTGACGCGGTTATTCTGCTGGCGAGCAAACAAAAGGAAGACCAAGCTGAAGCGTGGCGATCTTTCGCCATGGAACACGACCTTGAGGTGTTCGCGTCACTCACGACGGTTCTCGACGAGGATATCGAACCCGGATGGGATGAAGGCGGGGGACGAGATAAACGCGAAGGTGTACTACGAAGCGCCGAGCGAGAAGCCTTCGAAGAGTCGAACCTCAATACATACGACGATACGTCACGACGGATGATTCGACAACTCGCAACTGATCTGATGAAGGAAGCGACGGCGTAGTAGGGGTTACGCTTCTTTTGTCTCGAACTCTTCGTACGCGGCCTCGATCTCGGCAACGATCTGTCTGAGGTCCTGCAACGAGGTGTTCACCGAGGGACGTTCACAGACCAGTTGAGTAGTAACGCTGTCGGCTATCTTCGTGAGTTGCTCGAACGTCTCTCGGTCGGGCGCGTCATCCGTATCGTGGTCGCCGGAGCTCCGGAGGCGCTGCCAGAGACCCTCGCTGTCGTTGACGCGGACACGAAGTCCCTTGCGACCCGCTGCGGCACAGAGCGCATCATAGCGCTCCAAGCTATCGGTCACCTCAACGGGGTCACTTTCGACTACGACGTTGTTGATCCGATTACCACCGATTTGTGCCTCCGAGTCGATCTGCACACGAACGTTGTCATGCTCGTTGCGGTAGGTGAGATACCACTCATCGTCGCCGACGAACTTGTCGGTGCACGACCAGCGCTGCTCCTCAGCGAAGGCTTCCAGGTCCTCGTGGTCGAATCCGGCAGGGATATCACCGATCTCCAAGCGCACGTCGCCGTCTTCCTCAACGACCTCCACGACGACGTCAGTCTCGGCGTCCAACCCATAGCGGCTCGCGAAGTCAGCATTGAAGTGCAACGAGACACCGCCGCCGCTGCCGCTCGGCGTGAGACGTTTCCGGAACCGGTCGAGTGCCGGCTCATCGTCTTTCTCGCCGTTTGAGGAGCTTGGTTCCGGCATCACGGATGGTAATGAGAGCCACTTACATATAAAGTCTGCCGTCTGCGTACTACAGAAAACGGGTATTCATATACCCACGCCACAGGTTCCGTTTGGGCGAGTCAATCGGTCTCGAAGCGCTCGAAGTCCTCATTCGCATAGTTCGGCGGTATCCAATTAGCGAGGGGACCGTGTCCCTCGGCGTCCGTGATGGTCGCCTCCGAGACTTGTCCCGTCGTTTCGAGTCGATTCTGGAGGTATTCGAGGATCTGTCGGTCGATTGGGGCAGGACTGCCTCCATCGCCTGTCGGAGGCACCATTAACTCGATACGGGCTCGTGGTCGCTCGGCTCAGTGCACTGTTGGCGCGCACGCTCGTGGAGCTCGCGTTCCTGTCGAGCCGTCGCCCAATCCCCGAGGTCGGCGTACACGTCATCGATTGTTCCATGGTCGCCCGCTTCTACGATGGCGACCGCATCGACGTCACTCGGCCGGTCGGCATCATACTGCGCTTCGTAGGCGCGGATGCGCTCGGTGTATTCTCGAACCTTCGACTGGAGTTCCTCGCGTGTGTGTGCTGACGCGAGGTCGTTGACCCGTTGCCACTCGAAATACGCGTCGTTGCGCTCGTAGGTCGTCGGACGTCCCTCGTGTTCCGATACAATCCCCAACTGTGCGAACCAACGGAGATACTTCCGCGCGGTCTTCGGACCACAGCCGACGCGTTCGGCGATTGCATTTGCCGTCGTGGGCTCCCGTGTTTGGAGAACCCTTGCGTAAATGCGCTGTTCGACATCCGTCTCGCCGAACGGGTCGTCGAACGCTGGAGGGCCGTCCTCCCGTTCAGGGTCGCTCATGTGCAAGGATAGGCGAGTCGGAGATTTATTTCGTTAGTCGGGGAATTATTTTCCTTTAGTTAGGGCTTGACGCGTGGCGTCCGAATCAGGAGTTCCTCGCTTCCTGCTTGCTCGACGACTTTCGTTTCGAGATAGCCGAGCGCTTGGGTGTACGAGAAGACATCTCTATCGAGCATGTCGCCGACGACGTCTTTCGCGCCTTGGAACTCGCCTTTCGCGTAGCCATCGCCCACGGGTTCGCTGTCGTACCAGCGCACCGTTCGAATCGCACCGAAGCCAACTGTGGGGTCCGACTCGACGCTCTCCGCTTCGTACTGCAGGCCGAACCACAGCGTTCGGTAGGCCGTGACCTCGAAATCCAACTCGACGACGTAGAACGCTTCGTGATGGAGATAATCGAGATGGTCTCTGAGAATCGTCTCGAACTCCACACCAATGAGGAGTGGCTCGGGTTCGACTTCAGTCGTCGGTCGGTCCTTGGCGTACTCGCTTCTATCGAGTGAAACGTTGCTCACGAGGAGGTCTGTCGCGTATTCGCGAAGTCCGTCGTGTTTCTTCTCACCTCCGAAGGGCGTGTCCTCGGTGAGCGCGTGTTTCAGTGTGAGGTTGAGTGCGCCCCAATGCGAGTAATGCAGGTTGTACTGTCCGTCCGGTCGTTTGTACGCGATGAGTGCTCTATGTCCCATATTGGATTACGGGGATGGCCCCGCACCCTTCTGGGGGCGATAAAATACTGCGGGGACGCACGTTTCGACGCCGAGTCAGCGCTGCGCGCTCTTGCTACGCTATGGTTGCGAGCACGCGCCTTACTGGGTGGGCTTACCCATCGAAGGGACTCGGTAGAGCACGGAGAATGGGTATGGACACCACTGTTTCCGAAGCTAAGAGGGGAAAGCTCCGGAAACGGTGGTGTGTCTGAGAACTGGATTTGACTCCGGTCAGCGTTGTCGGACGTACCCCCCACCCCCCGTGCATATGCGTCTCGCAGTGAGTCCAAACGGACCACGCAGAAAAACTCCGGAAACGGTGGTGTGACCTCCTAACTAGATCCATCACACACCACCATGTCCGGAATTCGGTAGTGGGTGTAAACGAAACGGAGGGGGGTGCGTCCAGCAAACCATACTCGCACAGGAGAAACCAGTACGAACCACGTTGCGAGCATTTGCTTCTAAGTTGGGGGGCATCTCTCGGAGCGATTTTGCTGGACGCACCCCCCTCTCCCCGTACCCTCCGATCGCTTTGGGAATTCGGTGTCCACTCCTATCGACACTCCGTTCGAAAAGCTCCGGAAACGGTGGTGTGTCTGTGGAGCCGAGGAATCAAGCGATTAACCAACAGAACCGTTCGGGATAGAGATGTTGTTGGTTAAGACTGGAGCCCTGTTTGTGCGCTCGGCGCGCGATGAATCGCCGTGGCGAGAACGCGCGAGGGGCGTCCGAACGCATGTGAGGACGACGGTTGGGGAGGGACGGCAACAAAAGAAAAAGAGAGTGAGAGCGCCTACTCAGTCCACCACCGACCTCGCTCGGGGAAACGTACCTCACTCCACCCGGTGAGCGCAACTGAGACACGCCCTTCGTACCAACTCTTCTGCACACCTCGCAGGATGACTTCCTCGCCTTCACGCACCTCTGGCTGGCCCGATTTTGCCCAACTCGTAAATTTGGTCACACCGCTCTCATCCTCGATGAGCCCCACTTGCGCAATCTTCGAACTCGAAGACTCCCACAACACCTTGATTTCGCCTCGAATGCTCACTTCGCCCCTGTCCACGTCTGCAAGTGAAGCGATGGGGATGACTTGTCCTGGCCCTGTTTGGAGGTCCTCGAACACGCCTACTGCCGCGCTCCACAGCGACGCACCCTCCGCAACTCGCTCTGCCAAGCACTTACTCACAGCCGCCCGACTCCAGCCCTCCAATCGTTCCGCCAATCGCTTCGCCTCCCGGTTCACGTCCGCCAACTGCTCCTGTTCGAGTTCTACTCGCGGGTCCTCACGTTCGGGATCTGCCCACGGCTCCACGCTCGCCGCTCGTTCCGCGAAATCACGTCGACGGTCCTCACTGCCCTCTGACGCTCGCCGCCGCGTTCGTTCTTCTCGATCCGAGTCCTGACGACTATCGTATCGCGTTCTCGTCCGACCGATTTCCTCCTCGCGGGCCCGTATCCGCTCCTCCGCTTCCAAGGTCAACCCCTTCGTATCAGGATGGTTCCTGTCTACCTTCGCTTGGATCTCTTGTTCGACCGACGCTCGCTGCTCGACTCGCATCTCCCGCGCTTCGCTCTCTGTTACTTGCTCGTCCGAACCTTCTTGCCTAACGACATTGTTACTAATCATTGCAGAACTCGAAGGCGCTCACCGCGCCACACACCGCGACTCCTACTCGCGGTTTTTCACACAGACCGACTCCGAACAGACATGTCTGCGCGCGCCGCTCGCGCCTTCACGCGCCCCTTGGGGCGCGAGCGGCCGCGCCTTCAAAGTAAGACACATCCAGCACCGCGCGCACAAAGCCACCCGAGCGAGCGTCCACGGGAGTAAGCGTCGGGGGATGAGCCTGCGAATCCCCGGTGCTTACCTCGTGGCGTCGAAGCCATACGCCCGGACCGACGACCGACTCAGGAGGGAGTCGCACGCCCGGAATGGTCGACTCGCGAGCGAAGCGAGACGCGACCGCAGGGAGCGTCTCGATGCGAACGGTGAGCAGCGCGAACCGTGAGCGGGCGAGGGTGGCGCAGGCGAGCGGGGCGGGTCGGCGTCGAAAAAGAGCCTACCGACAGCCAAACCGGAATCGAACAACAGTGCCAATCCCGACCGAAGCGTCGAATCAGATTTCTTCGAGACCCGGCTCGAAGGGATCCTCGATTTGTGGCTGCCCGGCTGAATCGGACCCGTCGACGATGATGTCAAGGCCTTCTTTGTGACCCGGGCTATCGGGAGCGCTTCGACCGGGCGCATCGCTCGGCGCGGGACCGAGGATTTGAGAGCCGTCGATACCGGTCATGATCACACTCAGACGTACTTTCCCTCTGTACCCGTCGCGACTGCGTGCTCCCCACGCAATGCTCGGATTCCCGTCAAGGCGTTCAGCGACAGTTCCGGCAATCGCTTCGGCGTCACGCTGGGAGAGCTCGGGGCCACCGCTTATCTGTACGAGCACGTGCGTCGCCCCCTGATAATCGACATCCAACAAGGGGTAGCTGAGGGCGTCCTTGACCACCGCATCGGGGTCGGACGGTGTTTGCGACTCGCCGACGAAGACGATTCCTAGGCCACCCCGATCGACAGCCGAGACAACATCGGCGTAGTCGATGTTCGTCAGCGAGGGCTGGGTGATAGTCTCGGAGAGGCCCATCACCGTCTCGGCGATGATCTGGTCCATCACCGAGAACACCTTTCCAATCGGCAGGTTGGGAACGTACTCCAACAGCCGGTTGTTGTCCAAGACGAGGACGGAATCCGCTTCCTCGCGCATTCGTTGGAGTCCCTCCTCGGCCTTGGCCGTCCGGGCGCGTTCAACGTTGAACGGCGTCGAAACGATGCCAACGACGGTATTTCCCTGTTCTTTGGCGATCTTCGAGACGATGGGGGCGCCGCCGGTGCCGGTCCCACCGCCCATCCCTGCCGTCACGAAGACCAAGTCCGTCTCACTCAATATCTGACCCAGCGTCCCCCGTGCCATCTCGACGGCACGCGCCCCGACCGAAGGCTCACCACCGGCTCCGAGGCCTTCTGTCAAGGATTTCCCGACGAGGACCTTCGTATCGGCCTCAATCATTTGGAGGTGCTGCTTGTCGGTGTTGACGGCGATCGTATCGAGGCCTTCGACCCCCAAGCGATGGATTCGATTGACCGTATTGTTGCCAGCACCCCCACAGCCGACGATAGCGATTGTGGGGTCCTCGACGTCCTCAATGTGGTCTGCAGAGACATCCTCGGTTTGCGTCGCTGCTAACGCTTCGTCGACAATCCCCGCCAACCCTGTATCCCCTGAAGACGAATCGGTATTGTCGCGTTCGCCGTCCTCGCTGGTCGTCTGTGCATCGGCGAACAGCGGTTCGGCCTCGCGCTCACGCTGTTCGTTCACGTTCGGCGCCTCTCGCTCGGCAGTCCGGGGTTCATCGAACGAGAGCGCCTCCTCGATGTCCGGCGGTAGCTGCGGGCGGTCCGCTTGCAGATGTCGGTTTGCGGTATCGCTGTGTGTCGTATTGTCGTACAGTGCCCGTTGGGCCGGAACGAGCCGGAGGTAGTTGTATTCGTGTAGCGTCCGGATACCCTGCTCCGTCGGACCCCAGAACGTCGTCGGATAATCGCGCTCGTTGGGGTTGTCGGGGTTCTCGGTCGAATACTGGGCGATGATGCCTTCGGCTTCCAGTCGATCGAGTGCGTCGTCGATTGCTCCGGGACTCTTCGAGAGCATCTCGTCGAGTTCGGTCTGCGAGACGAGATGGTCCGGGTGTCCCAAGATGGACATGATCACGCCATGTCTGGTTTCCCCCGAGAGGAGCTCCATCGTCTCTTGCTGGCGTTCTCCCGAGTCGGTCTGCAAATCGCGCTCCGTACCATCTCGGGCCATACTACGGTGAATGAACCCGAGCGACTAAACTGTTCGGTTTAGATGAACTGGTTCGGGAAGGATAAGTTGGTTCTCGTTTCGGCGCGCCACCTTACAATAATTTAATAGGCAGACGGTATCTACCCCGGGTCGTGACGGAGCTTCCCAGTGTGCCGGACAACGCAGCGGAGGTGTACGCCGGTCTGCAGCGTGCCCTCGGTGATATCGAGTTGCGGGAAGAAGAGCGTGAGGCGATTAGTACGTACATCGGTCGCGAGATTCCAGCATTGTTGGACACCCGAGTCACGTCCTATCTCGTCTTGGGGAGTTATCGGGATAGCAAGCACAAGCGACTCCGTTTCGTGAGCCACGAGTTGAGCAACAGGCGAACGGATACCCGCGGCATCGTGTTGGGGGACACCGCTGAGATGGACGTTGACGAGCGCGACTTGCCTGCGTTCGGCATCAAATTCAACCTGCTCGCATCGGCTGCAGACATGATTACGATGGTCATGGAAAAGGAAAGCGGTGGGGAAGGGGTCGAACTCGGTCGCATCGTCGACGGACCGTATTTCAAGAAATCACACGTCCTGCCCCGCGATTACGCCAACTTCGTGAGTGATGAAATCACCACGATGCAGGATGCCAAAAAGGCGGCCTTGGAGATCCATTTCAACGAGAAGCTTGACGACGACGAACGCAAACAGGCCATCGAACGGTTGGCAGCAAAGGTACCCGAAGACGGTGATGTTGAGACACACCTACGGCAGTTCCTTGAGGAACGCGAACAGGCTGCACAGCCACCCGCGACGTATTCGTGGGTCCACTTGAGTGATTTTCGGAAGTTCGAACGCGCATGTCGGTGTTATCCTTGGACATCCGAAGCGGAACTCCGAGAACAGACACAGACGCTTCCCGGACCCGAGGAAATCGATTGGTCGAACTACGATCCCTGAGTCGCGTCCCGCCATCATCTTCCGAGTAACGCAGAACTAACACCCCCTACATATTAGTGCCTTCCTGTACCTCCGTTATAATCCCTCATGATGCAATTTGACCCCCTATTAACACAGAACGTATATACCAGTAATTCCTACCTCGGCTACTTTCCCATATGCCCGATACGTCCGATGACGACGCCCGCGAGTATGTCCGCGTTCACCCGACCGAGGACACGCTCAGTCCGGGCACTATCAAAACACATCTCCGCCGATTTCACAGCCTCCAACTCGACACAAAAGACGGTCTTCTGAGTCGGTTCAGGGAGGACCCGCCGGCGACTATCGAATGTCTGTTGCTCAGTACGAATGGGGGAATCACCTACGCCTTCAGTATCGACGACGCCGAACAACTCGATACGCTCGAAGGCATCGTACGAGCGCTCTTTCCGTCTTCATACGATCTCGAACGCACGGCGCTCCCCGAACGCGAGCTTTTGGAGACGCACGACGCCACCACCGCTGTCGAGTACTACGGGGTCGCAGAACGCCGCGACGACTGGCAGATAGGGCTCACTCCCTTCGACTCGTTTCACGACGAAGCAGAGTCACACGTCCCGCTCGCGACGCTCGCCGAGACGATGGCGAACACGGACGTGCCGCTAGCCTACCAGACGCTCATCCAGGCGAAAGCAGACTGGTCAAGGGTCGTCGACGACCGCGAAATCGATATCGCGTGGGGGACCGACACGCTGGGCGGACGGCTCATCGAAGCGATTCTCATGCCCGTCGACGACGAGAAGCCCGACCCCTCACCCAGCCAAGAGCGACGCATAGAGGCACTCCGGGCCCGGAACGCACGCCAGAGTTTCGCGGTGAACGCCCGCGTCGTCGCCCTCGATGACGGCACCGGCGACCAGCCGAGTGCGAACCTCGAGAGTACGTTCGACGGGCTCCACGATGGGATGCACGGTGTCACCGGTATCGAGCGGACGGGCAACGACGCCGAGACGGTGCGAGCGTACATCGCGGAGCGTACGTTTCGCCCGCCAGCCTATGAGCGAGCGATTACATGGCTACCCTGGACGCGAAATCGGAGTCCCGGTATCGTCGTTGACCCGAGCGAGCTCGGGAGTTTCTGCGTCCTCGGCGGGGCGCTCACTGACGCGGGCGCTCGCGACCTCTCCTCGACGCCCGGCGAGCGTCGAAACCTCCGGCTGCCGCCCGACTCACAGTTACGGCCCTATCGAGGGGAGGGGCTCACCTTCGGTCGAGCCATCGACGCCAACGGGGAAGCCCGCGATTCACTCGCCCTCCCCGCAAGCCTCCAACCGATGCACGTCGCGTGGTTCGGGAAAACGGGGTCCGGGAAGTCCACGGCACTCACCGCGGCGATGCTCGACAATCATGGGGCGAGCAAGGGCGCGGACGTCTTCATCGACCCCAAAGGCGACGGGATGACCGTCGATTACCTCCGGGCGCACCACGCCCGCTATGGAAATCTCGACGACGCCCTGTATTTCGACTGTACGGAACTCCTCCCTGCGGTGTCGGTTTTCGACATCACGCCGCTCTTGGATGCGGGCATTCCCCGAGATCAGGCCGTCGAGCACGTCGTTGCCCACTACCTCGAAATGCTCCAAGCCGTCATGGGCTCGGAACGCTTCGAGCGTGCGGTCCGGTCGCCCGACGTGATTCGCGCGCTCATCAAGGCCCTCTTCGACCCGGTGCATGGCTCGGACGCCTTCGCCCACCGGGAGTTACACGATGCCGTCCGCCAGATGGCGAGTCGCCAAACCGCACCACCCGTGAGCGACCCCGAACTCGAACGCACCCTCGAAGGATTGGTCGAGAACGATTCGCGCACCTTTCAGGACATCATGCAGGGTGTCTCGAATCGCATCGAGAAGATCACCCTCGATAAGCGCCTCTCGACGATGTTCAATCACGTCGCGCCCGAATCCCAGGAAGACACACCACATCTCGACTTCGAGACGCTCCTCGACGAGGACAAAACAATTATCTTCGATTTGGGAGGGCTACGCTCGGAATCGACGCGGGTCGTCTCCTTGGTCGTGCTCTCGGCACTCTGGAGCGCGCTCAAGCGCCGCGCCCAACGGGATGGCGAGACATCGGTCGTGAACCTCTACTTGGAGGAGGCAGCCTCGCTCGCCGTGACGGACCTCCTGAGCGAACTCCTCTCGCAGGGCCGGGGGTTCGGGCTCTCGGTCACACTGGCGATGCAGTATCCTGCCCAACTCAGAAACGCCGACGAGCGCGCCTACGATGAAGTGCTCAACGACGTGGGTACCTTCGTTGTCGGGAACGTCCCCATCGACCGGAAGCTCGCCGAGCGCTTCGCGACCAGCGACATGCAACAGGTGGACGTCGGCGCCCGCCTTCGCGCGCTTGGTCGGGGCGAGTGGGTCGTCAAACCCGCTGCCGAATACGGCGCTCCGGACCCACGTCCGTTTCAGGTGGAATCGGTCACGCCACCGCAGGGCCATCCCGCTGCTGATGGCGGTGGCGTCGACGTGCTCGACGGCTCGCGGGGGTTCAACACGGCGCTCCACGACGTCCAGCAACGCACGACGGACACAGTCGGGGTGACGCTTGACCAGCCGAGTGTCGTCGCGGACACGTCTCCCACGGGCGAAAGCGACGCACGTGCGGACGACGATAGTCCGGAACCGCTCGGATCGCAACCGCGCGTCGACAGCGCCCTTCCCCACACGAAGCGTCTCCCTGCGGGTGTGGACTACGATGAGTCACGACACGCCCTCGTCTGTGTGGACTGTGAGAGTCGCTACGCCCCGCGCATGTCGGGGATGGAGGACGCGTTGAACTGCTGTACGGATACGTTCCATCCGCTCGCCGGCGTGGACCGCGACGATGTCCCGATCTGTGCACTCGACTTGAAGTTGAGTCCCAAGGAACGCGCTGTCTCGAAGTACTCAACGGCACAGCTCTGCTTCTTACAGGCGGTCTTCAACGCCTCGCAACTCCGCTATCAGAACCCGGGCTACAACCTCCGAAGGGACAGTATGGTCCGCTTGCGCGAGTACACGGGCGCCGACCACGACGGCGTCACCGAGCTCCTCGACGACGAGTTGTTGCGCAAGGACTGCCGGCAACCACATACGTTGTACAGTCTCACGCCCGCCGGTCGCGAGGCTATCGGGGAGTCGTTCCGGGAGGGCGTGGCCTTCGGTGACGGCTCGGGGGACTTAGACGAGTCGAGTCAACACGTCTTGGCCGTCGACCTCGGTCGGGAACTCCTCGAACAAGAATACGTGGCACGCGAGGACTCGGCCGCCGTCGAGGTTCGGCCGTACTACGAACCTGAGGGCATGCACGGACGATTGGACTGTGCCGCCCTCGACAGTGATGGCGAGGTGGTAATCACACTAGAAGCCGAGCGCATCAACAACGACGTTCGTGAGGCTGTCCCGAGCGACTTCGATAAGATGGCCGCCTGCGACCCCGAGGAAGCCATTTGGATCTCGATGAGTCGAAACGGCGGCCACGAGATACTGGCCGCGCTCAACGACCCGCCCGACGGGGAGCCGCGTGTGGAGAAGACGTACAACGAGACCACGGCCCCGCGAGACTTCAGAATCGACACGAAGGGACTGAGTCGAGTGTACTCGTTGAGCTACGTGTTGGACACGGTGGGAGACGAGTAGCGCGAGTCCGCGCGGAAGGGGCTACAGTAAAACTCTACAATAACTATGCGACTCTATCCAGCAAATTCAGCGCAATTAGCTGTCATGGTCAATTGCCCAGTCGGTGATCGCCGACGCATCGGGCAGAGTCAACCGATACCCTTGCAGATGATACTCATCACCTGCCTGCGTCTTAGTGATCATGTCGCCGGCGCCCTCAAGGTCCTCAGCCCCGGGCTGATCAAGGATCACGCGTGAATCCGTGTTCGAAGGCAGCCGGAAGCTGATGCGACAGGGGAAGTTAGCCTTGATCTTCCCGGAGACGATGTCGGCCGAGGGTCGCTGCGTCGCCAGGAGGATAATGAAGCCCAGCGCGCGGCCGACTTGTGCCAGTCGCGTCACGGCGTCTTCGAATGCGTCCTCGTTCTCAACAGACATCTTGAGGTCCGCATACTCGTCCACGACCACGACGTGGTAGGGTAGCGGATCCTCATCGAGCAGATCGGCGTTCTCGTTCAGTTCGGCGACGGACGGGACACCTGCGGACCGAAGCACCTCCTTGCGCTCCGGGAGCCGCTCGTTGACGAGCTGCAGGAGTCGCTGGGCACAGGCATCCGGTGTGTCCTCGTACGTCTGGACGTGTGGCACCGAAGCAAACCGGCCGAAGTCGACACCCTTCGGGTCGAGGAGACTGAGGGAAACCTCGTCGGGGGTGTGGGTCGCCACAAGACTGCAGATCACCGCACTCAGGAAGTTCGACTTCCCGGAGCCGGTCGCTCCGGCGATGAGTGCGTGGCGCTCATCGGACAACGTCAGCGCGTGGTGCTGCCGTTCTGTGTCGACACCCAAGGGGATCGTCAACGGCTCGACCAACTCTTGGCCCAGCGCCTCAAACCCCTCACGGAGATAGATGTCCTGGGGGTTGTCGTGGGGAATCTCGAGCCGGACAGCCCCTTTTGACGGGTTGGGCTTGCCGACGATGCTCCCGTGAGCCTGAATGTGGACGCTGAGTGAATCGAGGCTGTTCAGGATTCCCTCGATCTTCTGGCCCTCCTTGGGCAGCACGTCGACGCCGATCTTCCGGGGTCCGATCGAGATGCTAGAGGGGTTTGGTGGATGCACGTTGACGCCCAGCGACTCGAAGCCATCGTGGATGTTCGAGGCGAGTTCGCCCTTGTTGATGTCGGTGGTTGGCTCAGGGCTATTGGCCAAGTTTCGCATGACTGCCGCGAGCCGTTCGTTGGTTCCGCCTGCCTCGGGCTCGGACGAGGTTGCGTCGCCGGCTGACTCAGCCGCCTCGGCAGCATTCAAAGCCCCCTGATCGCCCTGTTCGTCGTCATGGGAGTCTGCAATAGTGGCAGCCTCAGTTTCAGATGCATCGGGCGAATCGTCATCCGAAGCGGCCCCTCCGCCGTTGGCTGTTGGCCTGGTCGTCCGATCAGAACTGGCGTCTGCGGCCGCTGACTCATCAGTATCGGCCACCTTGGCTGAATCCGAGGAAGTAACCATGTCTGGCCGAGTGGCACCCGTGCCAGCCGTATCGGCGTCGTCATCAGTCACAGGCGTGTCGCCATTCTCGACAGGCTCAGTTTCGGGGATCTCAGCTGTCTCTTCATCGTCGGTCGCTGACTCAGCACCGTCGCCAGGCTTCAATTCATCGCTCGTCGTTTCCTCGGACTCGACATCTGCAGTGGCCTCTGCGGGGGCAGCTGTCTCAGCTGCGTCAGCGGCCGTAGCCGTTCCAGTCACCGGGTTATCAGTCCGATCAGCACCTGTCGAGACGATGTCGTCCAACTCGAAAGACAGCTCCTCCAAGTCAAGGTCGGGTAGGACTTTCTCGATGTCCGTCTCGTCGAGTAGCCGAAACGCCTTGATCGGAATCTCAATGGAGCGGACACCGTCTTTCGACTTGATCTTAGAGTAGGGAGCGTCCTCTCTGACCCGGATTACCTCGCCGATGTGCCCTCTGGAATCCTTGAGGAAGTGGACCGAGAAATCCCCCTCCAGAAGCAAGCGGCGGCGGGTCTCGATAGTCTCAAGCGTCTCGGAATCAATCACATTGTAGCTGGCCATCCTACGGGCGACGTCGAGGACGATCTTCCCGAACTCACCGTGCAAGATCGCATCGTCGGCGTGCTGGTCCTCGGGCTGGAAGATCTCCATCAGATTGTCGAGTGCCCCCTGAATCTGCTCGCGACCAGTCGAAATGTGGGACCCACCGCCCTTCGTCTCGACCAGCCAGAGCTTCAGCGCAGTCCGCTCTGGATCGCGTGGAATACCGACAAAACAGAGATCGTCGCTCGCCTTCCCCGTACCGTCGTACTGCAGGAGCCCCTCGTCGGAGCCTTTGTATGACCGATCGTGCCTAGAGAGTTCGTTCAGGCTGAGCGGGACCCAGATGTGTTCGGGGGCCGATCTGTCCAGCAGGCGCTGACTCAGTGCCAAGCCACCGACGAACCCGATTGTCTCGACGACCTCGGTCTCCTCTGCCTGCTGGAGGTTGAGCGCCAGTTCGCCATCGATCGCGACCAGCAGCGAGAGCACTGTCTCGGGGTCCAGTAGATTCCCTAGGTTCGCATCGTCCAGCGCCCTTGTGAGGGCCGTGAGATACGGCGTGTGCTTGTTCGTCGAGGTGATGACGTCGTAGTCCGGCGACGAGGAGTCGTACTGGTCGCTGTAGTGGATCATCACCCGGCCATCGGCCGACTGAAGTTCGGTGTCCGAACGGACGTAGAAGTCGATTCCGACGTTCGGCTGGACATGGACGACCCACAACGAATCGTCCCAGAGGCCGGTTAGGTTGGTCCCCTGTTTGGACTCGATGTTCTTCTTGACCGTCTGGTGTGGATGGTAGGAGTTGTTCCATTTGCCGGCCTCGAGGGCGTTCGTCCGTTTGGCGACATCGTATATCAGGCCCTCTTCAGCGTCGTCACAGCTGAATCCGACAGTGTAGACCGTTTCCTCACCAGTTGACTCGACATCGATCGACTCCCGGGGGAACAGCGCCCCGTTGAACATCCCTGAAGGAAGCTCACCGATATCGATGACGCCCGGGTTCTCGTCAAGAAGCCCCCGAAAGAACGTTAGATGAGCCTCGTGCTGGTTGCCAGCGCTGTACTCGCCAGCGCGCACGTAGGTCACGTGTGAGCGCAGTCGGTCCACGAGTTCGTCGTTCTTCTTCTCGAGGTTCTGCCGGAGCCGCGATTCGGCGCTCTCCGTGAAGAACCGCTCTAGGGCCTCCCCCTCGGAGTCGTCCCCGTAGATGCGAAGGAGGATCCGCGGTGGATGTACGTCCGTCTTCTCGATTTTCCTGTAGAACTCGTAGAGACCCTTGACGACCGGGCGGAGATCGCCCATGTTGATCAAATTGAGCTCGATGTTCCGGCCAGGGTGAAGTTCGAAGAGCGTCGGGAACGCCTGGACGAACGTGTACAGCTTGTCCCGGACGACCCGCTCCATGTAACGCGGTGTGATCGACCCGGGCGACTCAATCGGCGAGTAGACCGTCCACAGCGGATTGTCGGCGTAGGGCATCCCCCGCAGGAGACTCTCCTTCGACCGGTCGATCGTCCGGTATGGGTGCAGCCCGTTGGCGTTGAACTTCGAGATGAACTGGTCACGTCGGAATCCCGCGTTCGTCCCACTGGGGAGCAGTTCCGAGTCCCGCCAGGTTACAATCCGCAAGCCGTAGGCGAGCAGGAGCGGATGGAACGGCGTCAGCCACACCTTCTCGGTCGTCTCCGACTTGATGGTACAGACGTCCCGCAGGGATTCGTACGGCCCGAACACCTTCTGGGAGTCGATGGCGTCGATAGCCTCGACGTACGCACTGACGACAGCCTCAACGCGTGTCTTCGTCGGGTCGTCCCACGAGTCGGTCGACGGCGTTCGGCCGCGGTTCTCGAGGTGGGCAAAGAGGTCGTTGTATGCCTGCTGCAGCGCGTTGGGGATCTTCGAGTCGTCGCCTGTCGGGTCACCGAAGTCGACCTCGTCGCCTTCGATCAGGCGTGGCAGCAGCGTGCGATCGTTGATGATCTGCTCCTCGATCTGGATGAGTTCGAGCGCCTCGTCCTCCAGTCGGATCCCGTTGTCTGCCGCCGTGTAGATCTCACCCCGATCGGTGTCGATGTCCATCGCATCCGGGAGCGTGAGATCCTTGGCTGCCCAGCGGTCGGGCTCGACGATCGCTGCGAGCATCAGTGGAAACGTGACCTCCTCTGGGTCCGCCGTCGAGACTTCGGTCAGGAAGTCAATCTGGATCGGTACGCCCTCCATCGGGGCGATCTGACACGTTACTCGCTCGACCACATCCGGAGGGTTTGGATCAATCGTCAGCGGTGAATCGAACGTGATTGTCTCGTCGTCACGGAGGTCAATCTCTTTGAGTTCCGAGTTGAACCGGAGGTCCTCGAGTGCCTGAAGTGAGATCTTGTCATCGCCATTCGAGATGAACGCCTCGGACTCCACGTCCACATCGAGCGAGACGCTCTGAGTGGCCGTGAAGAACCAATCCGGAACGATGGCGAGTTTGAAGACGTGTGTTGGCTTCCCGCGTGTGGTCTTCTTGCCGACCCAGAACAGCAGTTCGCCGAACCAGGGTCGGTCGTCGGGCAGATCCCCGATCGTGGCAGTGACGATCTCGTTGCGCTTGGACACCCGACCGACCTCACCGCCATCCGGCCCTCGAAACTCACGCGGCGTGTCCTTGATGTCGTTGACGAACGCCGCGCTGAGCCGCACTTCACCGCCATCACTTCTGGCGATGATGGACCGCTCGATCCAGTCCGTGTCGATCGGCTCGTAGAGGCGATGATCGGTCGCATCGACGGACAGTGAGTCGAAGCGAATCACACCACCCTGCTTCGTACCCTTGCGCGCCGCGGAGTGGGTAATCTCCGACCAGTCGTGTGAGTCGAGCACCTGACCGACGAACGACTGCTTGTACTCGGAGGAGAGCCGACTTTCCGTGTCCGTTCCGGCCCTGTGGGCCCGCTGTAGTTGCTTGGCGTGGTTCCGGTTGTCCACAAGAGACTCCTCGATCATCTCCTGCAGCGTCTCCTCGCCCTGCTGCTGGTCAAACCAGTCCTCGCCAAGTGCCTGGTCTTCACGTATGAACTGCGGCAGTTCGCCGATCAGGTCCTGTAGCGCTAGTGCGTCCTTCTCGTCAACTTTCGCCCGAATCTCACAGAGCGTCTCGAGGACTTCGACATCCTCTGTGTAGCCGGCCTCCTCACGCAACGAGGTGAGCAGGCCACGAAGCAGCGCCCGTCCCTGCGGACTGTCACACGTCGATGGATCGAGGACACTGTCACGGAACGATTCCAGATTGATCGGGGCGTCTTCACCGAACAGCTCCTCAGACGCCTCCAGCGTATCCAGACTGGTGTCGGTCTCCAACACCATGATCATCGAGCGGGGCGTCTCTGTCTCGACGGAGGCCGAGATTTCGTTTCGCATCCGCGTCGCGAACCCCTGAGTGACCTGGTGCGGGGCTACCGTCGAGCGATCGTCGATCTCCGAGACCACACGGATGATGTCCACCGGAACGCCATCGGCCGTCTCGTAGGTCGGCAAGGCACCGAGGTCAACAGAATCGGGATCGGTGACAGCGCCCTCGCGGTCACCGGTAAGTGTCTCGACCAGCCCAGCGGCGTAGGCATCCGCAAGTTCACCGCTGTGGAACTCGGCGAGCAGAACCTGGCCACCCCGCGGTGGGTTTGCCTTCAGATATCGCTTGGTGTGGTTCGCGAGTTCCTGCTCAAAGAGACCGGACATAGACAGCACCTCCACTGTCGCTCTGGCGGTCGATCATTCCCATGTCGTCCAGCTCCTCAAGGGCCCTGTTGTTGCTCTGGGAGTCGAGATAGATCCCACGGCGCTCGAGATAGCTCACGAACTCGTCGTAATGTGTGTCGTCTTTATCCATAGCGAATAACCTGGCAAAGAACCGCAACGCGCCGCGATTCAGTCGGAACGTCGGACCGACCTTCTGCTGTGTCCGCCAATACTTGCGCTCACCGCCGTCACCGAGTTGGCGAACGACGTTGACGCCCATCGATATCGGCGTCTGATTCGACTTCTTCTTCCCCTCGTAGTAGCTCCGAACAGTTCGTGTCATGGCCTGCGCTGCCTCGGGCAGCGTGTCGGTCCGCTGGGAGTCGTCTACGTATCCACGCAGCTTCTCGATGCACTTCTGGCGAGTCTCGGGGGGCAGCCTCATCGCCTCCGAAAGTGTGAGTGCCGCCAAATCGTGTTCCGTCTGCTCGTCGACCACCTCGGCGATCACGTTCAGCACGGAGAGGCGTCCCCAGGAATCGTAGACGTGGCCCTGGATACCCCGCTGATCCCGCTCGTACCACTCCTGGGAGAACTGCCGGTCCTTCGACGCCTTCTCGTCCCACATGCCGAAGTGAACGGGGATAATGTCGGGTGTGTACTCCTGTGCACCGTCAGCCAGCGCCGAGAACTCCCGCTCCAGATTCAGTGCCAGCTGGACGTAGTACATCATGAAATGGAAGCAAAACAGGTCCTTCGTCGACCCCAGCCAGTTCGATGGTGAGTCGTACTCATCCTGCAGCCACCGGCGGAGATCATCCTGAAACGCCTCTGCACAGTCGTTGACGTACGGCCGCAACGGCTCGGTTGCCGGTTCTCCGATGTCATCAGTCTCGATCTTCGCGACGACATCGACGAACACCTCCTCGAAGAGGTTCGAGGGCTCGAGCCCCTCCAATCGGGAGACAAAGTCCTCATGCAGATCCCTATTGAACTTTGGCGGGTCCCCGGCCGTGATCAGCATCCGATACCACTGGCCCCAGTTCCGGGTCTCGTGGGGTTGAATGTGCTCCGCGATCGTCGGGTGGAACGGAATGACGTAGCGCTTTGCCTTCTTCCCGCGAGCGCCGCGCGCACCGGTGGTCGTGTACGTTGCCTCGAAGACATCCCAGGCCTGGTCTGCGACCTCATCGCTGACCGCATCGTGGGCCTCGAAGGTCGCCTGGATCTCGTCCATCTCGTTGGTCGTCGGAGAGGACCCGAGGACGCCAGCGAGTATCTCGGAGAAAATCGCCTCACGGAGTGTCGCAGCTGGGGAGGTCGGGAAGAAGCCATCGTCGATGACCCGGCTGATGCGCCGGCCCAGGCTCTTCTCGGCGTCGCTCATCGGTGATCCCCCGGGACGATCTCGATGTCATCGAATCCGGCTTCCCGAACCCGGAAGAGCTCCTCGTCGAGCTTGTTGACCACGCGAACGAGTTCGTGCTTGCTCGTGAACTCCGACAGGCGGGACTGGATCAGGCGCATCCCCTCCGACCGCTCCATATCCAGCGCGTTCGGGTTGTACCCCATCCGGATCTGACCCATCAACTGATAGAGCTCGAACGTCACCGGCACCGGGACCGTGACATCGGTCCCCTCCGGTTCAAGGACGATCCACATCTGGCCGGGGGTTGTCTCCTCGGTAGTCTGTCGGATCGATTCGTCTTGGTCGGGCGTAGGTTGGGTCCACTTCGAAAGGAAGCGATAGTCCGTCGACTTCACGCCGTCGACGAACTCGATGTAGTCGCTCTCGTTGACCGACCCGCTCCACCCCTGAAGAGAGTTTAACACAGTGTCGAGCACCTCCGTCGAGTGACTCGATGAGACGCCCGTCTCACCCTCGTCAACGTCACTTTGGTTCAGATAGGTCAGAGCCCCGATGAACTCCCGGAACATATCGGTCTCGAGTTTCGTCTGGATGCTGCCGCTCGCGACCGACTCGTTAAGGAGGTAGACACGGCGCAATGCCGTCCGAATCTTCGTCGCCACGTCGGCAGTCTCTAAGAGCGGTGTCTCGCCAAGCAATTCCCCGAGCCGATCGCGATCCGCTCCCCACCCCAAGATCTCCTGATCGAGACTGACACTCGAATGCGCTGCGGGATCGATGTGCCCAGCGCTCCCCTCATCGGGGGAACTGAGGGTGTCGAAAACACTGTTCCACAGCAGTACCTCGGGTGAGAACCCCCGTGAGTCGACAGCCGCTCCGACTGGACAGTCACCGGCCTCATCGACTCGCTGTAGCGACGGTGGCAAGATCATCGAGGAGATCTTGTCCAGGATCGACCGTGGGTTCAGGTATGCGGTCTCGATGATCCCACTGGCGGCGATCAGTCTGGTGACTTGCTCTCTGACGACGGGCTTCGCAAACTGCGCCGCGTTGAAGTGCAGCGGGCAGTCCTCGGGATTGGGACAGCGGTCTTGCTCTCGTCTGAACGAATCATGGAACGGGCTCTGTGGGTCCTCGAACGCGAATTTCTCGACGATATTCTCCAAGAGCCCCTCACCAAGATGGCCGGGTGCTGTCTCGTACAGCTTTCGGTGCCCGAGATTCAAGACCTCGGTGTTGGTCTCCGAATCTGTGTACTCACGCTCGGTCCGGACTTGATCGATCCCGGCCCAGATCTCCGGAAACTCCTCGGCATGCCCCTGCCGATCGAAGAAATCAATTGCCAAGCCGAGGTTGATGGCGATCCCGGACCGGGAGCCACGCCCCGACGAACGCCGCTTCTCGGCACGGTCGAGAAACCGCTTCAGAGCCGTGTCGTAGGTCTCATGCTTCGAATCGGACGCCGTTGCGTCCATGCAGATGTCCGACTCGACGAGCGGATGGCCCTCTGCTTGAGCCTTTTTGAACGCTCTTGAGAGCAACGCGCTCTTGCCATCACCGGCGCTGCCAGTGATGACCAGCAGACGCCCGTCCTCTGCGTACTGATCGACGAAGAAGTCGGTGAGCGTTTCGTCTTGGCGCGTTGGTACGTAGAGCTCCTGTCTGAGCTCGTTCCGGTCGATGTGCCCACCAACGATAGCACCTGCCTCCCCCATTTGACACGAGCGTAGTAAGTCGAAAAGTGTCCGATCTGCCGTCGATGTCGCACGAGCAACTGACCGGCTCATGTTCCTCCACGCATCTGCTGAATCCACTGCATTGATGACCTTAATATTTGGGTCAATTTGATACATCGTGTTTAGTTAAGCGAAAGCCGGCCGGTCAACCGCCCACGGGTAGGGCTGAAAGGGACCGGCGTCTCGGCGAACCCGGACGATCCAAGCACCGCAACGGAGTGAGGAGCGCAACGAGTCCCGGGAGCCGAGACGCCGGGGGCTTTCGAGATGGTCCCAATGTCACACGCTTATCTGAACACTACCGATCGGTGGTGCCTGTCTTTTAACACCGGGCTGTTCGATGAGTGCGTGATGCCCTCCATCGACGGTCCTCAACCCACAGTTCGAGGCAGTATTGCAGCCGTACTTGGCCCGGTCGTTTCCGGACGGACTTACAGGAACCTGTTCTATCTCGTCTTGGCGTTCCCGCTCACGATGCTGTACTGGCCCCTGTTTAGCTTTGGCTTGGTACTCGGGACGTTCCTCTCGATTGTGCTCGTGGGGGTCGCCATCCTGGGCCTGATGATTTTCGTCGTGCGAGCGCTCGCCACCCTAGAGCGCGGGCTAGCGAACTCCCTGCTTTCCGTCTCACTGGAGGCGCCAGACGATGTCACGCAGAGTGGTGGGGCTGGCGGAGAGTTCCGGGCATATATCGATGCGGCAAGCACCTGGAAGAGTTTCGGGTTTCTGTCATTGAAGGGTTTCCTCGGTATCGTCGGATTCGTGCTTGCCTACGGGTTGGTTCAGGGATTGACACTTCTCTCCGCAGGGGTGCGCCGTCCTCTCGAGGTCAGTTTCGGTGAGGTGAACGGTGATCCCGTCACCTGGGCGATCGAAACAGTCCCCGAGACCGCGCTGGCGATGGGAACCGGGGCGGTTCTCGTACTTCTCGTGGTGCATCTGGCGAACGGATTCGGGTATGTCGCCGAACGAATGGCGCTCGCACTACTGGGAGCTTCGACGGCGGGGTCAGATATCGACTAACACGCTATTTCCACCTGCTCAATCCAGTATCGGCCACAACCGGGGCAAGGCTTGTCTCCCGTTGAGGGGTTCACGGAGCCAGAAAGCGATAGTGCGCCGCGTTTCTCTCTTGTCGAGACGGGAGTGTTCGCCACGAATGGGTAACTGTGAGAACAGAGACGGGACACGCGTTCCCATCGCCACACTCCCGTCTTGGGCGAACGCAGACGCGAGCGGCGTCGAGACGGCGGTTCGGCGTCTATGAGCGGTTCCACACCTCGAGTGAATCTCCGCAAGAAGCCTGTGGGAGCGTAATTGGTTCCGTCGGATCGGCGTTCGAACCGCGCTCGGAGATAATTCCCGTGAGGTGTAAGGAAAGAGAACTTCCGTCTCAGGGCGCCTCGTCGGGGAAGAGGGGATCCGTGATAGGTTCGGTGTTTCAAAACATGATTCTCCCCCGATACGCTTTGGAATTTCATTTTCCACACCCTGACGCCGTCTTGTGATTCGTTGAGGGTGTGGAAACGGTTTTTCAACTGGGGTGACTCGGGTTATGTCGCCCGGGCGCAATCTATTCTCCCGTTTCGAGTCGTCTCGCCCACGTTTGCGCTCGTCGAGACACGCGCTCTTCGGTGCGCTCCCCTCGCCCCGCTTTTCTCCTGCGACAGCCCGAATCACGACTGTTCTTGCGGACCAGTTCTCCGGGTGTGGACCGATGCAGCGGAGAGAAGAATATGTCTCGACGGTTCTCAATTCCGGACGCACTCGAAACGGAGGTGCGGATGGAACAGTTCGCCACGGAGTCGGGATGTCGGGCACGGCGGGGGTTCCACTGCCCAAGTATCAGGCAGTGGATTTGGCGAATATCAACCCGCTTCCGAGCGCCCGTCCCAGTTGCGGCCGATGAGCGTCGCGTCGAGGACGTCGACTTCGCCGTCGTTGTTCAAGTCGGCTGCGGGACTGTAGGTCGCGTTCTCCCGCGTCGCATCGAAGCTCGTGCCGACGGCAACGGCGTCGAAGATGTCGACTGCGCCGTCGCCGGTCGCGTCGCCGGCCTCGAAGACGCGTATCGAGACGTTTTGCGTCCAACTGCGTCCCGCGTCGTTGGTGACGACGACCGTATAGGTCGCCGACTCGTAGTCGGTCCCGTTCCACGTCGCGTTCCGGAGCGTGGGGCTCACGGTTGCGGCCGCGTGTTGGCCGCTCAGGTTCCGCACCCCCAGCGTCGTGTCCGTCGGGCTTCGAACCGATACGTGTTCAATGTCGACGGCGCTGTCCGCATCGAGGTCGAGCCGGAGGGTGGATTCCGCGTTGTGAACGGCGCTCAGAATCGCCGTTCGGGCACGCAGTCCGGCGTTGTCGACCTGCAGTGCGGTCGTGTCCGTCGTTTCGCGGTACGCGCCGGCCGACCCGATGCCGGAGCCATCCGCGGCGAGCGCAGCGGTTCCGTTGCTCGCGTTTGCCGGCACCGAGAGGGTGTATGCCAGCGTCTTGGGGCCCTCAGTGAGCCATACCCACTGGTCGTCGCTCGCCCGGTAGGTCGCGTTCCGGGCGGACTGGGAGACGACGTCCCATCCCGCCGGCAGCGAGAGGTCGAGTCCGGGTGCGTCAAGCGTCCCGGACTCGACGACCGTCTCGACAGTGACGGTGTCGTTCTCCCACGTCACGGAGACGTTGGGCGACTGGGCGACGGTTGGCACGTCCGCCGTTGCCATCGTGTTCAACACACCGGGTCCGGTCGCCGTTCCAACGGAGGCAGTGTCCTCGAGAGAGCCACACTCGACCTGTGAGCCGGTCTGCCAGGCGTGGACGAAGCGTTGCATCCGCTCCATTCCGATATGCCGTCCGTTGGTGTTGGGTACCGCTGTGTCGTTCGCCCACCAGGCGAGCGCCCGCTGGACTTCGGTGACGCTCAGCGTCCGGTCGCTTCCCGCAACGACCCGGTTGAGACACGCGGCGACAGGGAGAGATTGGTCACCCGCCACGGGAGCGGGTTGCTGAGCGTAGGCCGAGACGGCACCGCTGAAGTTGTATGCCGTCCCGAAGGTGGCGTCACCGGGAATCCGAACCGTGTACTCCACGGTGTAGGTTTCGTTGGGCGCGGCATCCCGCCAGAGCCACTCTCGGGTCTCTTCGCGGTACGTCGCCGTCGGCGACGAGGACTTCGACAGGACCGTCAGCCCCGCAGGTATCTCCTCGCGGACCGCCAGCCCGTTCACCGTCGTGTTCGCCCGGGCGCGGAGCGTGACTGTCGCGTTCGTGCCGGGGCGGAGCGACCCAGTTATCGTGCGGTTCGCGGAGAGGTTCTCGCCGAACGAACCCACGACCGAGACGGTCGCGAACGCGGTGCCGGTGTTGCCCGCGCCGTCGGTGACGCGCACCAACACGGTGTAGTTCCCCGGCGAGTCGAACGTCCGCGCGAGCGTCGGCCCCGTGCCGGCGCTCTCGTTGTTCACGCGCCAGGCGATACGCTCGATGCCGACCGCGTCCGTACTGTTCGACGCGTTGAACCGGACCGTCTCCCCGGTCGCGACGACGGTGTCGCTTGCGTACAGCGCGGCGTTCGGTCGTCGGTCGTCGGGGACCGTGATGACGGCGGTTGCCGTGTCGCTAACGCCTTGGTCGTCCGTGACACGGAGGCGAACCGTGTGTTCCCCCGGCACGTCGAAGGACGTGGTGGCGTTCGTCCCGTCGGCCTCATTAAAGACGCCGTCGTCGTCGAGGTCCCACGCGTAGGTGACGACCTCGCCGTCCGCGTCGCGGGCCCTCGCGGTGAGGTTCACCGACACGTTCCGAGTGGGGTTTTCCGGCGCGTATTCGATGGCCGCCGAGGGCGCGCCCGTCTCGCCGGTGAGAGCAGTGAGTCCGCCCCGCGTGCCGTAGTAGAGCGTGTCGTTGACCAGGGCTAACCCGTCGGTGAGCCGGCTGGTGTAGTGACGCCAGCGCTCGGAGCCGTCGAACGTGTCGACCCCGTAGATCCGTTGGCCCTCCTTGCTGCCAACGTACGCTGTTCCGTCCGTGACGACGGGCGGTGTCGTCAGTACGCCGTCAGCCTGGAACGTCCAGCGCTCTGAGTGGTTGCTCCGGGAGACGGCGACAAGTTCGTCGCCGGCGACGGCGTAGACGCGCTCGTCGCTCACCGCGAGCGAGCGGTGGATGCTCCCCTCGATGGAGCGACTCCACTCCGTCGACCCGTCGCTCGGGTCAAGGGCGAGGACATCGCCGTTCTTGTTACCCACGTAGAGCGTGTTATCTCGGATGGTGGGCGCGCTGTCGAAGCCGCCGCTGAATGATTCGGTCCAGCGCGGCGTGCCGCTCAGGCGGTCGAGCGCCCGAACCTCCCCCTTCTGCGTCGCGACGTACACTGTCGTATCAGTGACGACCGGGGGTGAGTCGATAGGTTGGTTTCCGAATTCTTGGTGCCACTCCCGCTGGCCCGTCTCGGGGTCCAGCGCGTACACCGCTCCCTCGTCCGTGTCGTAGGAGTCGCCCACCCGCGTCGCCACGTACACCAACCCGCGGTGCTCGACGACGCGACTGATTCCCTTGTCCCCCGTGTTGTATGACCACTGGAGCTCGCCCGTCGCTCCATCGAAGGCGTAGACGCGGTTGTTCGACGCCGCCACGTAGACCCTCCCGTTCGCGGCCGTCGGGGGATGAGGCGTCGCGCCGACTTCGGAGCGCCAGTACTCGTGGCCGGTCCGTCGGTCGACCGCGCGGACGGCACCGTTCGCATCGGTAACATAGGCCGTCCCGTTCGTGACAACCGGGGGGTACTGGGCCCCACCGAGCCGGTAGAGCAAACGCGACTCCACGTCGTGGGTCGGGCCGGCCACCGAGCCCGCGTCACCGGTGTGGCCGCGGTCCCCACCGAGACGCGCCCACCCGGGCTCCGTCGGCTGGACGGTGATGCGCCGTCGGACCGTGTCGCTGGCCCCCGCGGAGTCGGTGACGTTGAGCGTCACCCAGGCATTCCCTTGCTCGCCGAACGCCTCGGTAACCTGTTCGCCGGTGTGGTTGAACGTCCCATCCCCAGTGAGGTCCCAGCGGTAGGTCGCCGTGCGGCCCGACGCCAGGGTCGTCGAACCGGCATCGAAGGAGACCTCAACTCCCGTCTCGGGCGTCGTCGTCGACGGTGTGAACGCCGCGCTCGGCGCGTTACCCCTGCCCGTGAGCGCGTAGAGGGACCGGCGCGCGCCGACGTAGACAGTCCGGTTCACGACGACCGGGGACGCGCGGACGCGGTTGGTGTAGTGGCGCCAGCGCTCGGTGCCATCGCTGGTATCAAAGCCGTACACCTGTTGGGCCTCTTTGCTCCCGACGTACACCGTTCGGTTCGTCACCGTCGGCGCCGTCGTCACCGCGTCTTCGACACGATGGCTCCAGCGCCACTCGCCCCCTCGGGAGAGGGCGATGAGGCGGTCGCCCGCCGGGACGTACACGCGCTCGTCGTCCACGGCGAGGGACTGATGGATCGAACTCCCGGCGCTGTATCGCCAGACGGTGTTCTCACCCGCCACGTCGAGGGCGATGACATCGCCGTTCTTGTTACCCAAGTAGAGCGTGCCGTCCCGAAGCGTGGGCGCGCTGTCGAAGCCGCCGCCGAGGGACTTCATCCAGCGCTGGGTGCCGCTCAGGCGGTCGAGCGCCCGAACCTCCCCCTTCTGCGTCGCGACGTACACTGTCGTATCGGTGACGACCGGAGGTGAATCGATGGGTTGGTTTCCGAATTCTTGGTGCCACTCCCGCTGGCCCGTCTCGGGGTCCAGCGCGTACACCGCTCCCTCGTCCGTGTCGTAGGAGTCGCCCACCCGCGTCGTCACGTAAACCGAGTCCTCGTAGACGATTGCCTGACTGATTCCCTTATCACCGGTGTTGTACGACCACTGCAGGTCGCCGCTCTCGACATCGAAGGCGTAGACGCGGTTGTTCGACGCCGTCACGTAGGCCGTGCCGTTCGCGACCGTCGGCGGACGGGGCGACGCCCCCACGTCGACCGACCATAGTTCCGTTCCGCTCGCGCGGTCCAACGCATGGAGTACGCCGTCAGTTGTCGGGACGTAGGCCGTCCCGTTCACGACGGTCGGGGCCCGGTCGACCGCGCCGCCGAAGCGGGTGCGCCACCGCGTCCGCACGTCGTGGGTCACGCCCGCGTCCGAACCGGCGCGACCGCTGAAGCGCCGGTCGCTTCCGACGGTGCGCCAAGCGTCCTCGGTCGGCTGGACGGTGATACGCCGTCGGACCGTGTCGCTGGCTCCCGCGGAGTCGGTGACGTTGAGCGTCACCCAGACGTCCCCGGTGTCGGTGAAGCTGGTGGTAACCTGTTCGCCGGTGTGGTTGAACGTCCCATCCCCAGTGAGGTCCCAGCGGTAGGTCGCCGTGCGGCCCGACGCCAGGGTCGTCGAACCGGCGTCGAGCGCGACTTCAGTGCCCGTCTCGGGCGTCGTCGTCGAGAGGTCGGCGCGGGCGCTCGGGCCGCCGGTCCCCCCCGTCAGGGCATCGAGGGATTGGCGCGCGCCGACGTAGACCGTGCCGTTGTCCACGACGGGCGCTGAGTGGACACGACTGGTGTAGTAGCGCCAGCGTTCAGTCCCGTCCGCCGCGTCGAGTCCGTACACGCGCTGGGCCTCTTTGCTCCCGACGTACACCGTTCGGTTCGTCACCGTCGGCGCCGTCGAGAGCGGGTCGTCGAAGCGTTGTGTCCACGCCCACCGGCCGGCGCGGGTGAGTGCGACGAGGCGTTCCCCGACGTTCGCGTACACGCGGTCGCCGTCTACCGCGAGCGAGTGGTGGACACTGTACCCCGTGTGGTAGCGCCAGCGTTCGTTGCCGTTGCTCGATTCAAGGGCAACGACGTCGCCGTTCTTGTTACCCACGTAGAGCGTGCCGTCCTGGAGCGTGGGCGCGCTGTCGAAGCCGCCGCCGAAGGACTTCATCCAGCGCTGGGTACCGCTGAGGCGGTCGAGCGCCCGAACCTCGCCGTTCTGCGTCGCGACGTACACCGTCGTCGAGGATATTGCGGCGGGCGCGTCGATGGGTTGATTTCCGAATTCTTGGTGCCACTCCCGCTGGCCCGTCTCGGGGTCCAGCGCGTACACCGCCCCTTCGTCCGTGTCGTAGGAGTCGCCCACCCGCGTCGTCACGTAAACCGAGTCCTCGTAGACGATTGCCTGAGTGATTCCCTTATCACCGGTGTTGTACGACCACTGTAAATCGCCCGTCGCTACGTCGAAGGCGTAGACGCGGTTGTTCGACGCCGCCACGTAGGCCGTCCCGTTCGCGACCGTCGGTGAGAGAGGCGTCGCCCCCACGTCGACCGACCACCGCTCCGTCCCGTCTCGGGAGAGCGCACGGACCTGTCCGCCGTCGGCAGCGACGTAGACCGTGTCGTTCTCGACGGTCGGCGGGGCGGAGACGGTTCCGCCCATCGGAGCACTCCACGCCTGTGTGACGTTGTGCGTCGGGCCGTGAACCGACGGGAGCGAGGCGGTGTGTGCGTAGTCACCGCCACGAGTGATCCAGTGTCCGCCGCTCGGGGCGACGGCGATGCGCTCGGTCGTGGTGTCGCTCGCGCCGTTCGCGTCAGTCACCCTGAGCGTCGGCCACACCGTCCCGGCCGACGGGAACGCCCGGGTAACCTGTTCGCCGGTGTGGTTGAACGTCCCATCCCCAGTGAGGTCCCACTCGTAGGTGAGGGGAGCGGTCCCGTCGGCCGTCGAACCGGCGTCGAAGGTGACCTCGACCCCCGTCTCGGGTGTCGTCGTTGACGGCGTGAACGCCGCGCTCGGCGCGTCCGTGCCGCCGGTGAGCGCGATGAGCGACTCGCCGGCGCCGACGTAGAGCTCGTTGTCGGTCAACGCCGGTGCAGTGCGGACCAGATCCGTGTAGTAACGCCAGCGCTCGGTTCCGTCGCCCGTGTCGACGCCGTACACCCGTTGTGCCTCCTTACTGCCGACGTAGACGGTTCCGTTCGCGACCGCAGGGGCCGTCGTGAGCTGATTCCCCGCGCGGTAGGACCACCGCCACGTTCCCTCCGTTCGGTCGAGCGCGACCAAGCGGTCGCCCGCGTTGGCGTACACGCGCTCGTCGTCCACCGCGAGCGATTCGTGAATCCCGTACCCCGCGCGGTAGCGCCAACGGACGTCCCCGTTGGTGTCGAGGGCGTAGACGTTCCCGTTCGTGTCGCCGAGGTAGACCGTTCCGTCCCGCACTGTCGGTGCGCCGCGGAAGCCGCTGAAGGACTTCCGCCAGCGGGTGTTCCCTGTCCGTCTGTCGAGGGCCCACACGGTCCCGTCCCGGGCCGCGACGTACACCGTGGTGTCGGTGACGGCCGGAGGGACGTCGATGGCGTGGTTCCCGAACTGACGCCGCCACTCGACCGAGCGGGAGGTCCGGTCGAACGCGTACACCGCCCCTTCGTCCGTGTCGTATTGGTCGCCGACCCTCGCCGTGACGTAGAGGGTATCGTCCTTGACAACGGGCGTCGCGGCGTCCTTTTCGTTCAGTCCGAACGCACAGTCACAGAGCTGCGTCCCTGTGTGTGCGTTCAGAACGTACACCCGTGCCGGCGAGCTGACGTAGAGCGTGCCGTTCTCGTAGGTCGGCGCCGAGGAGAGGGCGGTCGGCGCGTAGAACCGCCACAGTTCGGTGCCGTTCGTCCGGTCGAGGCCGTACACCGTGTCGTTGGTCGTGGTGATGTACGCGCGGTCGCCGACGACCGTGGGGGAGTGGGCGGGCTGTCCGTCGAGCGTGCGACGCCATTCCTGTGAGACGTTGTGTGTCGGCGCGTCGGGCGTCGGGTTCGTTCCGGTGTGGCCGCGGTTACCCCCGACCGTTTCCCATGCCGTCGTCCGGTTGAAGCTCGTCTCGGCGTGCGTGTACTCTTTTACCCGAACGAACTCCCGCTGTTGGTCAGTGGTGTCCGTCGCGCCGATTTCGGGCGCGGCCGTCCACGCGCCGTCGCCCCGGGCGACGCTCTTCGCGTAGACGTCGTAGGTCGTGTTCGGCGGTGCCGTCACGTGGAGTTCGAGGTGTTTGCGCTCCCCCTGCGACCAGTTCGTCGCCGCGCCCTCGACGAGCGGATAGCTCGTGGTGACGTTCGCGGTCCCGTAGGCGCTGGCAACCTCACCGGTGTAGACCTGGGCGTAGTCCAGGTTGTGTGAGCGAATCTCGACGTTCGATGCGTTGGTGACGTTCGGCAGCGAGACGGCGACCGACTGCCACGCCGATTCACCGCCGCGGTTGGTGGCCGTGACACCGACCGTGAAGCCGTCCTCGGTAGGCGTGATGCAGGTACATTCGAGCTCCGGATCCGGAGGCGCGGGCTCCGAAACGCTTTCCGATCCCTCCGACCCGCTCGAGCCGGCTTCCACGGGCGCGACGGGCGGCCCGCTGTTGTTGAGCCTGACTGCTCCCAAAAGGTATGGGTGATAGACGCTCGCTTCGAATTTGTAGAACGCCGGCCGGTCCGATTTGACGGCGACGTAGTAGTCGGTGCTTTCGACGCCCTCGACAGTCGTAATGAGGTCACTGCGCCGCGTCCGGAAGTTCTCACCCGAGCCGATGTCCCCGGGACTGGGCTTCGAGGTGCTAAGCGTCGCCGAGACGTTCTCGGGGTCCGCCGTCGCGATGCGCACGCGGAGGTCCTTGTCGGCCCCGGTGATGGACTCGGGCGGGGAGACCCGATAGATGGTGTAGTCGCCGGCGGTGTCGATGGTGTCGTAGTACCGGGTCGCCTGTGTCGAGAAGTCCAAGCGGTGACGGGGCATGTCGACGCCCGTGTCGGCTGCGAGCGAGGCGTTCGTCGTCTCGTTGGCCAGCCACGAATCGGTGTACTGGTAGTCTGCCACGAGTTGCTGGCGCAACGCCTCGGTCTGGAGGCGAATCGTCGAGTAACTAGAGCGCCCCAGATTCCAGTTCACCCCGCCGCTGTCGATGAAGTTGATGTCGTAAATGGGGTTCTCCTGGATGTTGCTGTGAATCCCGTTCGTGTACGTCGGGAGTTTCGTGTACAGCGAGCGCAACGTCGAGCGGCGCTCTTCGAAGGCGTCGCGTTTCTCCGCGTAGGTGTCCGCCGTCCGGATGTCCTGGGTACTTTGTTGGAGGTCTTGGAGGTCGTTCCGAACGGCGTCGTAGTTCGCGAGGCGCATGTTCGGCCCGATGTTCGACGCGTCGATGGCCGCCGCGAACATCAGGTAGTTCGCGCCGACCTCCGCGATGAGCATCGCGTTGGTCGCATACGATGTCGTGACGCCCGCGCGCTGGGCGGCCTTCTCCAAGATAGATTGGGCGACGTCACGACCTGTCGGTTTGAACGTCCCGATGGTGTTTTCGACGACGGTCTGCGCGCGGTCCTCGGAGACGGAGTCCCAGTACTCCGCGTTGAGACCGCGCTCGTATATCCGGTCGTAGGTCGCGTTCAGGTCGGACGTAATGATACTCTCCGTCAGATTCCGGACAGCCGAGTCGTTGGTTCCGTTCGTCCCGTCGCTGGTCGCCGTGAGACCGATGGACCCGTCCTCGGCGGTCCCGGCCACACGAACTGGCTCGCTGTTCGACGCGTCGGTGGACGTGTTCGACACATTGCCGGACGTGTTGTTCGACGCGTCGGTGGACGTGTTCGACGCATTGCCGGACGCGTCGTTCGACGTGCTAGACGTGGACACATTGCCGGACGTGTCGACTTCCCCTGTCGCCCCATCCGACGCTATCGTGTCGTTCGTCGTCCCGTTCGATGTGTTCGCCCCCATGCCACCGGTAGCGGCGGCAACCGGGCTCAGAACGAGTAACAGACACAGAAACGTCGTGAGAGCGATACGCGAACCGACCTGGATAGATTGTGGCCTGATCATGGTCCCCTCTCCACCTCTGACATCGGAGCGCAACCCGACGGTTTTTCGGGCGCGTCCGATACTGCTGGTTAGCTAAACGGATGGTTCACCTACATAAAAATAGTTTCGTGACCTAGGGGGTATCGTGGACCGGTTCGGAGCGTGATTCCTCGGCGTTCGGGGAGACGCCGGCGATACGGCCTCACCCGATTACCTAACGCCGGTGATATCGAAACGTGCTCCACCGCTCTCCCCGGTAGTCACGCGAATCTCCCAGCCGTGGGCATCAACGATTTCGTCCACAATCGCAAGACCGAACCCAGTACCTTCCGATACCGTCGAATATCCGCTCTGGAACACCTTCTCCCGTTCGTCTTCTGGAATCCCGGGCCCGTCGTCTTCAATGTAGAATCCCCCTTCAAGCGTCCCCACCGTCACTGTCGTGGTGTCACTCCCGTGGTCGAATGCGTTCCGGATGAGGTTCTCAAAGAGCTGTCGAAGCCGACTTCTGTCCGCGCGTATCTCTGTTGTCGGATCGACCTCAACCTGGAGCGTTCCGTTCTTCACGTCTACTCCCTGCCAACACTCTTCGACGAGTGACGCGAGTTTCACTGGCTCCGTCTCGTCGATCATCGACCCCGCACGAGCCAGCGACAGAAGGTCATCGATCAGTGTATCCATCCGCTCGATCGCACGGTAGCACTGCTCGAAATGCTCCTCCTCACCGGTCTTTTCAGCGAGCTCGAGATGTCCCTTAAGGACGTTCAAGGGGTTCCGGAGGTCGTGCGAGACGACCGACGCGAACTGCTCTAACTTTTCGTTCTGTGCTTCGAGACGGACGTTCGCGTGCTCGCGTTCGAGTTCGTAGCTGACCCACCGACTGATGAGATCAACGAGGGTCACTTCCCACTCCGAGAACTGTCCCGCACGGGGTTCGGTGTCATAGAAGCAAAACGTTCCGTACACGTCGTCGTCGATGAAGACTGGCGCACCCAGATAGCAGGAAATCCCCCAGTCGGTGTATCCCGTCCGATCCGTTTCCTCGGGTGCATCTCGTTTGACGTCACCGAGGACGACCGTCCGCTCCGTATTCGCGGCGATCTCACAGTTCGTCGCCGACACGGGAACGACGTCGCCGGCCTGAATGCTATCGTCATCAGCGGACACGAACTTGAAGATGTACTCATCGCCTCGGATCTCTGAAAGCGACCCGTAGGCGACATCGAGTTCCCGTCTCCCCAACGCAAGCAGCGACTCGACCTGTTCCTCGAACGGCTGGCCGCGGTTCGAGATGATATTGTACATCTCCCTGAGGATTTCCTCGCGATTGTCCCGGTCAGTCACGTCACGAAGCACCGACAGATGCTCTCCGTCAACGATGTTCGCTGTCGCGGCGTATTCGATGACTCGTTTCGCACCGTCCTCACGGATGATTTCGAGTGTGCCCCTATCTACGGTACTCTCCTCGAACTGGCGCCATGCTTCCCCAAAATCGTAGTCCTCAGGAAGGAAGTCCTCTATCGAGTGGCCGAGGAGGGCCTCTTTCTCCATGCCGAACAACTCACACGCGCTTTCGTTCGCCTCGATATACTGCCCGTCGTCATCCGCAACGACCATCGCGTCGAATGCACCGTGGAACGATGCTTCGTACCGTTCTTGTTGCCGGATTCGGTCTTCTTGGTCTGAGAGGTCACGGACGATTGCAACCACGCCGTCGTCGCCGTCCCACACGACGTGTCTGGCGGTGACTTCGACCGGGACTTCCGTGCCCTCGAGGGTCAACAGCGTCCGCGGGATGTGGTCAGTGGGCCGTTCTCCGGATTCGACTGCTTGTAATTGCTTGTCAACGTCGTCGCGGTAATCCGGGTGGATGAATTCGCCGACCTGCCGGCCAAGCAGATCAGCCCGCTCGGCGACGGCGTAGAGGTCAACAGCAGCGGTGTTGGCATAGACGAACTCGTTCTGAACGCTGACCACAATCGCATCGGGCGAGGCTTCGAGAATCGTTTTGGCTCTCGTTTCGGCTTCCTGTTTTTCACTCCGGGAGCGGTGTCTGTTGACAACGTTCCGTATCCGCTGACCGAGCACGGTGTACTGGTGGTTTCCCGACTCTTTTTGCATGTAGTCGCTCACGCCCGCCGAAATCGCGTCGCTAGCGATCTCTTCGGACCCACGGCCAGTGAACAGGATGAATGGAAGGTCGGGATGCGTTGCCCGGACTGCTTGGAGAAACTCGAGGCCGTCCATCCCGGGCATATCGTGGTCACTGACAATGCAGTCGACGTCGTTCGCCCCAAGGAATTCAAGCCCCGCTTGTGCGCTTTCCGCCGTGTTCGTGGAGAATTGACCATCGAATCGCTCCAGAAACGTTGCGGTCAGATCCGCGAGCCCGGGTTCATCATCAACACAGAGGATAGAAATTGACCCGGAATCAGAACTCATGCTAGGGAGTAAGGGGTTTATCGATAATAAGCGTAGGTCAGCGACCCACGGCACATCGACACACCAAGGCAGAACACGCGATACGGTTGTCCCGGTGAAACCGCACTCCGAGAAAGTCAGTAATCCCCGAGGACACCGAGCCGGCGGGCGCGCCGCGTAGCGAGACCGAAGACCGCGTACCCCACCCCCAGGTAGAACAGCGACGTGCCGACGAGGACGGCGACGGTGAGTGCGTCGAACTCCCAGAGGCGGGTGCCCTCAAGCATCGCCCGCTGGAGCATCGCGCTCCCCTGTGCCAACGGCAGGACCCGCAGCCACGGGATGTCGAACGCCGGCGCGGAGATGAGGCCGATGAACGCGAACTGGAGGAGGTTCGCGACGTTCGAGATGCGCTTGTAGAGCACGCTCAGTCCCCCCATCACGAGGCCCAACCCGAGCGCCCCGGCGATGGTGAGCGTCGCGACCGGGAGCACCGTCACGAAGTTGAGATTGAGGGCTGTCCCCGTGATGAGCAACATGACGACGAGCACCACAGCGGAGGTCATGAACGTCCGGAAGACGATGGCGATGGACTTCGCGAAGACGACCGGTCCGAAGCCGAAGGGCGTCATGAAGTGGCGTTCGAGGGTCCCCCAACTCGCCTCCGATTGGACGTCGTTCATGATGCCCGAGTAGGCGCCCAGCGAGAGCGTCCAGAGGAAGTAGCCGACGATGAGTCCCTCGATGGAGTCCGAGAAGGACGGGCCCGCGACCAGCGTCCCGCCGTAGAACATCAGCGCGAAGAAGAACACGCCCATAAAAATCCCGAGCGCCGCGTTCAGCGGATAGCGGACCCAGATGAGGAGGTCGCGGTAGATGACGGCCTTCAACAGGTGGTAGTAACCACCGGTCCGCTCGGGCTTGCTAAGCGCTCGTCCATCGTCGGTCGTCATCGCCGTTCGCCCCCGTCGCTGGTCGGCGGGTGACCCGCCGGCTGCTCTCCGGTGGGTGCTGTGTTCTCGTCCGCGCGGTCGGCGCCGAACTCACCCCGCGTCATCTCGACGAACGCCTCCGCCAGGTCCGGTTGGACCGTCTCGACGTTCACGATATCGAGGCTGTGGCCCTCCATCGCGTCGGTCAGCCGGTAGAACGTCTCCGTGTCGGCGGCCACCTCGAACCGTGCCCGGTCGCCGCTGCGCTGGATATCGGACAACTCGAAGCGCCCACGCAGGTCGTTGAGAACCGCGTCGTCGACACCGCGGACGGTGAGCTGGTAGCCTTTCGTCTCGAAGCCCGCGAGCAGGTCCTCGACGGTGTCATCAACCGCGATTCGCCCCTCGTTCATGATGACGACGCGGTCACAGACGTCCTCGATGACGTCCATGTCGTGGCTCGAAAGTATCAGCGTCAGCCCGTGTTCCTCCGCGAGTCTGCGGAGTTCCTTGCGAAGCTTCAGCGAACTCTCGACGTCCAGCCCGAGCGTCGGTTCGTCGAGAAAGGCCACGGAGACGTTGCCGGCGAGGACGCTCGCGAGCGAGACCTTCTGTTTCATCCCGCGCGAGAGGTCCCGGACCGCCGTGTCGGCCTTCTCCGCGAGGTCGAGGTGTTCGAGGACCTCCTCGTGGCGCTCGGCCATCGCGTCGGGGTTCTGCCCCCTGATGGCGGCGAAGTACCGGAGGTTCTCCCGGACCGTCAGTCGCCAGTAGTCGTTGCGCGCGCCCTCCAGCATCGCGTCGACGTACTCGTAGGCCGCCCGCGGGTTGGCGTGAACGTCGATGCCGTGGACGCGCACCTCGCCCTCGTCGGGGAGGACCAGACCGAGAATCGACTTGATGGTCGTGGTCTTGCCCGCGCCGTTCGGGCCGAGCAGTCCGACCACCTCGCCGGGCGCGACGGCGAAGGAGACATCCTCGACCGCGGTCACGGCGTCCTCACCGCTCCCGAACGTTTTCGCGAGTCCGTCGACGTAGATGGCGGCCTCGTCGGGCCCGAGCGACGGTGGGCCCTCGCCGGCGTCCGTGGACGTTCCGTTCGACGGAGCCTGAGCGGTATTGGAGGGCTCGCTCGCCATAGGTTGTGGTGTGGTTTCGGGTTTTATTACATAAGCCTGCCCCCGACCGGGTCACCGTGGTAGCTGCGCACAGTGGTCGGTCAACCCGGAGAACTCTCCGAACGATATAAACCCACAGCCTGTGAGTCACGGTATCAATGTCCGCATCCGAGCGAGCGCCGTCGAACGCACCGGTAGCCCTCGCCGTCGAGTACGAGACGGAGCCGGGGAACATCGACCCGAACCGGATACCCAGATTCTCGTGGCGTCTCGACACCGACCGGCGCGACGCGAGGCAGACAGCGTACCGGCTGGTCGTCGGCCGCGACCGGTCGTCGGTGGCGGAGGGGCGCGGCGACGTCTGGGATTCCGGCCGCGTCGACTCCCGGAGGGCCGCGAACGTCGAATACGACGGGCCACAGCTACACGCCGACGAGACGTACTACTGGTCCGTCCGGGTCTGGGACGACAGCGGCGCGAGCGCGTGGGCCGCCCCGGCTTCGTTCGCGACGGCCCTCGAACCCGAAGACTGGCGCGCCGACTGGGTCGCACACCAGCCGGGCGAGGGGGACACGAACGGCTGGCGGAGCCGATGGCGGCCGCAGGGCGACGACGCCGAGGAGTGGGTGCAGATCGATTTGGGCGCCACACGGGATATCTCGGCGGTGACCCTCCACCCCGCGAACCCGGTGACAGTCGTCCGGACGCCCGACGACGCGGCGGTCACGCTCTCATGGACGGACAACCCCATCGACGGCTTCGGGTTTCCCGATGCCTACCGCCTCGAAGTCTCCGACGACCCCGACTTCGCGGAGCGAACCGTCGTCGCCGAGCGCGGCGTCTCTGAGACCTCCGGGGACGACTCGGAAGGGGTCCCCGAGGGGGGGCGTACCTCGGTCCAGACCCACGAGAACGTGGATGCGCGCGGCCGGTACGTACGGGTCACGGCGACCGACCCCTACGAGGTACGGCCGTCCTACGAGGTCGACTCCCACATGCAAAGCGAGAACCGGCTGACGGTGGACATCGAAACCTGGCAGTGTTTCGCGCTCGCCGGGCTGACGGTCCACGACGGGGAGCAGGAACTCGCGGAGGGCGCCGCCGTCAGCGCGTCCTCCTCGGTCGAGACGGACACGTGGGGAACGGACCAGTTAGTCAACGGGCAGACGACCTCGGAGATGGCCTCGTCCTCGCCGCAGTTGCGAACGGCGTTCGAACTCGACGGCGACGTGGAATCCGCGCGGGTTCACTTCGCGGGCGTCGGCTACGGCGAACTCCACGTGAACGGAGAACGAGTAAGTGACGCCCAGCTCACCCCGGCGTGGACCGACTACGAGAAGCGCGTCCTCTACTCGACCCACGACGTCACCGACCACCTCCGAACGGGGGAGAACGCCCTCGGCATCTGGCTCGGCCGCGGGTGGTTCTCCAAGCAGGGGGCCTACTGGGTCGCCGACGGGTCGCCGCGCGCCCGCGTTCGACTGACCGTCGAGTTCGCGGACGGCCGAACCCGGACAGTCACGACGAGCGGCGACTGGGCCGCAAGCGAGAGCCCGCTCGTCGAGAACGACATATACGACGGTGAGCGCTACGACGCCCGCCGCGAGCAGGACGGCTGGAGCGAACCCGGATTCGACGACGGCGACTGGGACGCCGCGGCGGTCGTCGACGCGCCCGGCGGCACGCTGCGGCCCGAACGGGTCCAGCCGATGGGCGTCGTCGACACGTTCGACGTGGAGGCGGTCCACGACCACCCCGAGGGCCCAATTCTCGACTTCGGCCAGAACCTCACCGGCTGGCTAGAGATCGACGTCCACGGCGCCGAGGCCGGGGACGAAATCACGCTCCGACACGCCGAGGCGCTCACCGAGGACGGCGACCTCTCCACGACGGACCTCCGGAGCGCCGATGCGACGGACACGTACGTGGCGCGCGGCGACGGAACCGAGACCTACGAACCGCGCTTCACGTACCACGGCTTTCGCTACGCCCAGGTCTCGGGCTACCCGGGCGAGTTCGACCCGGAGGACGTGACCGCGAAGGTCGTCCACACTGCGATGGACCGCCGCGGGGAGTTCGCGTGTTCGAACGAGGACCTCAACCAACTCCAGCACAACGCCGTGTGGGGGCTTCGGAGCAACACGCACTCGATTCCCGAGGACTGCCCACAGCGCGACGAGCGCTTCGGCTGGACAGGCGACGCCCACATCTCGACGCGCGCGCTCCTGTTCAACTTCGATGCCGCCCGCTTCGAGGAGAAGTGGGCGCGCGACCACGACGACGTGGCCTCCGAGATGGGGTACGTCACGGACGTCATCCCGAACAAGTCCTTCGAGGACCCCGCCGACCCGACGTGGTCGATCACGCGCGTGATGGTGCCGTGGTACCTGTACCGCCACGACGGGGACGAACGAATCCTCCGGGAACAGTACGAGGGAATGCGCGAGTACGTCGATTACTGGACCGGTGTCGCCGAGGACGGCATCGTTCCCGGTGACTACGGCAAGTACGGCGACTGGCTGACCTTCGAGAACGCCGACGGACGCCGCGGGCTTCCCCACGACCTGTTCAACACGGCGTTCGTCTACCAGGTGACGGATACGTTCGCGAAGATAGCCGACGTGCTCGACAACGGCGCCGACGCCGAGCGCTACCGCGAGCGTGCGACGGCCATCGCCGAGGCGTTCAACGACGCGTTCTACGACCCCGAGACAGGTTCGTACGGCCCGGGGACCCAATCCTCCTTCTCGGTGCCGCTCTTCCTGGGGCTCGTGCCCGACGACGAGGTCGAGCGGGTCGCCGCGAACCTCGCCGCGAAGGTCGAATCCGATGGCGGAAAGCTCCGGACGGGCTTCCTCGGCACGCGCCCGCTCATCCACACGCTGGCCGACCACGGCTACGAGGAACTCGCCTACGAGGTCGTCACCCAACCCGAACGACCCGGCTGGGTGTACATGGCACGCAACGGCGCGACGACGATGTGGGAGCGCTGGGACTCCGATTCGAGCGTCGGTTCCGGGATGAACTCGCTGAACCACTCGCCGTTCGCGCACGTCTCGGAGTTCTTCTACGAGGTGCTCGCCGGCATCGAACTCGGCGACGAACCGCTCACCGAGCACGTGACGGTCGCGCCCGCGCTCGTTGAGGACCTCGACTGGGCGGCCGCGCGTCTCGACACCGCCGCCGGCGAACTCGCCGTCGAGTGGGAGAAACAGGACGGAACCTACGACCTCGACGTGACGGTGCCGTGGAACGGGAGCGCGACGGTCCGGCTCCCCGGCGCGGCGGACGCGACCGTCGCGGAGTCGGGGACACCGCTCTCGGACGGCGCTCCCGAGGGCGTGCTCGCCGTCGAAGCGGATGGCGAGGACCTCGTGGCGGAGGTCTCGTCCGGCACCTACGCCTTCACCGTCGAGTAAAGGTAATCCGCACCGACATCACGGTTAGCTGGCCGAGCGTGACTTCAGCGTCGCGTAGGCCACGCCGGTCGCGGCCGTCCAGACGAGCGCGGTCCCGACCCCGAGGCGGAGCAAGAACGGGTCGGTGAGCAGGCCCGCGACCGTCCAGATGAGTACGCCGGAGATGACCAACGCTTGAACGGTGAATCCCGAAATCGGGGGTTGACGCCGGAGGAGGGAAAGGACGAACCCGTAGGTGCCGAGGCCGAAACCCACAACCGACGGAATCGCGCCCAGTAAGCCGACGAGCGATATGCCACCCTCATCCTCCTGGGAAGACGGCGTTGTCGACCCGTTTGTGGTCGTCGTCTCCGAGTCGGGCTCTGACGTTGACTCGGGGGGCGCGGGGGTTATCGTGGCTGTCGCGGCGTCCGCGCTTTCGATGCCGAGGCGATCCTCGACGGCGAGGCGAACGGTCACCGACTCGTTCGGCATCGTGAACGTCCGCCGCGGCACGCTCCCGGAGCGCGACTCGTTCGAACCGACCGTGAATCGATACGTCCCGACGGACGACGAGTTCGAGGTCGAGTTCGCACCCGAGAGCGTTACTGTCCGACCGGGGAGCGCCGACGCGGGCGCGTCGAGGCGGGCTTCCGGGCGTGCGTACGTGGGCCCCGAGGCGTTCGTCGCGAACGGGACGAAGTCTACCCAGCCGTGTGCCGTGACGACGGGGTTCCCGGCGCCCGAGGGGAGGATCGACGTGTGATACGGTCCCGTAGGCGCGCCCCAGTAGTTCCGCTCGGCGCGCACGGTCCGCAACTGGTCGACGACGATGCGCGCGCTCGTGCTGGCGTCGACGAGCCTGGCGATGTCGACGACGAGGCCGTCGGAGTGACCGTACACGTCGTTCTCGCGGAGGGCGGGACCGGGAGCCTCCGGACCCGTCGAGAGCGCGATGCCCGTCGGGATGTCCTCGGTGGTACGCCACGCCGAAAGCGCCCCGGAAGTGCCGCGGCGGATAGCGCTCGGACGGTCAGTCCGGAAGACAACGGCGGTGTTGGTGGTGATAGTCGTCGTTGAAAGCGGCGGGTCGACCGTCGGGTCGGCGATGAGGTCGGCGATAGATTCGGTAGCGCTCCGTTCGAGAATCGCGCCGGCCGACCCTTCGGTGACCCACACCCCTGTTCCGGGACGAACCCCGGGCACAGGGACCGCCCCCTGGGGGTTCGTGTTGAACACCACGTCGTTGCCCGAAACCGTCGCGCGAAGCGCTCCCTCGACCAGAACCCCGTAGGCGTTGGCGGCGACCGTGTTGTTCGTGACGTTCACGCGGCCGCCGTGGGTTATCGGGCTCGAAACCAGCACGCCCGCGCCGGCGTTGTTCGACAGCAGGTTCTCCTCGATGCGGGCGTTGTGGGCGAGCAACTCGGTTCGGAGGCGGACGCCGTGCCCACCGCCGTCCTGTACGCGATTGTCCCGAAGGACGACGTTCCGCGCCGAGAACAGCGTCGACAGGTCGATGCCGTCGCCCGTGTTGGCGGTCAGCGTGTTGTCGGCGATGCGCGTGTCCCGGTGTGAGTAACTATCGAATCGGATGCCGTCGCCGCCGTTGTGCCGGATTTCGTTCGCCACGACGACGCCCCCGTCGACGTACTGCGGCGCGATCGCGACCCCGCTCTCCCCGTTGTTCGCGACGATGTTGTTCTCGATGCGGAACCCGGAGAGGGTAGCGCTCTCGCCCCGGAGACTGACTCCGTGGCGTTCGTTCCCCGACAGCACGTTCCCCCGAAGGGTTGCTTCGAGGACGCCGCCGAATCCCAGTCCCGACTGTCTGAGTCGGATGCCGCTCTCGCTCCCGGTGATGCGGTTCCCGGACGCGACGAGCGTCGCCGAGTCGCGAACGGAGAGCGCGACGCCGGCCTGACCGACCGAGACGGTGTTGTCCCGGAGTTCGCCGTCGAGCTCCCGTGCACGGAAGGAGACCCCCGCTCCCGTGGTCGAGGAAATCAGGGTTCCCGAAACGCGCGTCTCCGCGACGCGGTCCGCGGCGACGAACACGGCCGAGCCGTTCACGTCGGCGAACGTCGACTCCTCCACCGTGAGCGAGGACACTCGGGTCGGCCCCTCGGGTCGGACATCGACGTATTCGCCCGAAATGCCGCCGATTGCCAAGCGCGCGACGACGTCGCCCGGCAGTTGTGAGACGTTGTCCCGCTCAAACCGGAGCGCGACGGGGTACACTCCCGCTGTCTCCGGGTTCCTCACCCCGCCATAGCGGAGGTCGAGTCGACTGTTGCCGGCGACGGTAATCTCGTTTTCCAGATGAAACACGAGGGTGTTGTCGCGTCGTTCGACGGACGATACCAGCGGGGTCAGGTCCCGTACGGATTGCCCGTCGCGGTCCGTGTGAACCCGGAGCGCGCGGAGGTCGGCGTCCGTGACGTCACCGTGGTCGCCGTAATCGACGTGGATTTCGTCCGTGGTCATCGGTGTGCCCGGCACGAAGGAGAGCGCGTGCGTCGAGCGGGCGCCCCGGGATGAGGTGTCCGCGGTAACGCGAACCGGGCCGGCGGCGCCGAAGCCCGGCGTGAGTCGAAGGGCGTGACCGTCGATGTCCCGGACCGTCGAGCGCCGCAGGGTTATCCGGGGCGTCTCCGCCCCCTCCACGACGCGGAGGGCGCTCTCGCTGTGGTTCCGGAACACCGAGTCCTCAACGGTGATACGTCCCCGCGCAGATGCGACCGTGACGGCGTTCGTCCCGTCGCGCAGCGTCGTGCCCCGAAGCGTCAGTTCCGAGCCGCGTTGCCCCGCGTAGCGTATCGAATCCCATCGAATGTCGGCGGGGGCGCCGGGCGTCATTCTGACGGTGACGGGGCTCCCGTCGCGACCGTTCGCGATAAGCGACCCTTTCACCGTTATCGTCACGTCCTCCGCGAGTTGTACTTCCGTTCCGGACGAGACGCGCAGCGTCGCGCCGGGGGCGACCGTCACGTCGCGGGTGACACGATACGGTCCCCCATCGGCGGTCCACGCGGTGTCCGTATCGATGTTCGACTCGACGAACGTGGGGGCCTCGGCGTCGGCTTGGGCCATCGCCGGAGCGCTCACGGGGACGACGAGCCCCACAACGAGGAAAACGAGGAGCGCCGCGCGGGTAGATTGCATAACGTCTTGGTCACCTTACAGGCGGGGTTCGGATACACTAACTGGTAGCGCGACGACGATAAGCGCACGGGAAGCGAGGGAGTCCGCGGAAGCGGTTCTCGCCGGTCGTGCGACGCGCTCGTCTGTGCATACATCGCCATCTATTTGGACTCGATATGCCCACGTTCGAGTATGTACGTCGGCAGGTTCGTCGTCATCGGTCCCGAAGTCGCCGCCTACCGGGTGTCCTCGCGGTCGTTCCCGAACCGGAAGATCATCGAGCGCGACGGGTCGCTCACCGTCGTGCCCACCGCGGATGCCGAGGAGACGGACAACCCCTACGTCTCGTATAACTGCGTCCGGACGGCCGACACCCCCGACGGGGAAGCGGCCGTCCTCGGCAACGGGAGCCATGTCGACCCCATCACCGAGAAACTGGGAATGGGCTACCCCGCGCGGGACGCGCTCGCCGAATCGTTGCTCGCCCTCGACTACGAGAAGGACGACTACGACACGCCCCGCGTCGCGGGGGTCGTCGGGGGAACCCCGACTGCCAGTCGGACTGCGTCCGACGATGTCATCGGCGAGTCCGCCTACATCGGGACGGTCAGAAAGGACGCCCTGCTCGTCCGCGAGGTCGAGGAACCCACGCTCGTCGCGACCTACGAGGAGAACGCGCCCACCCCCTACGCCTTCGAGGCCACGAGCGCCCGCGACGCCGCGGAGGAAGCCTACGGCGCCGCCTTCGAGCACGCCGTCTGTGCCGCCGGCGTCGAGCGCACCGCCGAGGGCGTGCGAACGGCCGTCGAGAACGGCGAATAGACCGGCGCCTCTTGTCCCCCCGACCCCAAAGTGAGGTATGCTGATTGGGGTCCTCTCCGACATCCACGCGAACGAAATCGCCCTCGAAGCGGTCCTCGACGACATGCCCGACGTGGACCGGCTGGTCTGTGCGGGCGACGTCGTGGGGTACAACCCCTGGCCCGCCGAATGCGTCGACGCGCTCCGGGAGCGGGGTGTGCCGACGGTGATGGGGAACCACGACCGTGCCGTCGCGCAGGGGACCGGTTTTCGGTTCAACGGGATGGCCGAAGCGGGCGTCGCGTACGCCGAGCGGGAGTTAGGAGGGGGAGAGATAGAGTGGCTGCGCTCGCTCCCCGACGAACGAACCGTCGAAAACGTGAAACTGGTCCACGGCCACCCCGAGGACCCGGATCGCTACACGTACCCCCGCGAGTTCGGGCCCGGAATGTTGGGCGAGGAGGACGCCCTCGTGTTGGGCCACACCCACGTCCAGGGGCACCGAACGTACGACGAGGGGGTCGTGATGAATCCCGGAAGTGTTGGGCAACCGCGGGACGGTGACCCGAAGGCGGCCTACGCCCTGCTGGACACCGAGACGCTCGAAGTAGAAGAACGCCGCGTCGCCTACGACGTCGACGCCGTCATCGAAGCGGTCTCGGAGGCGGGTCTCCCGCGGCGGACGGGCGAGCGGCTGAAACGGGGGGAGTAACTCACTCCTCCTCGCCGAAGTGCTCCTGGATGATTTCGAGAGTCTCCTCGCGGTCCTCCCACGCGACGAACACTGAGACGGAGGTCGCGGAGGTGAAGATGTCGTGGATGTTGATGCGCGCGTCGGCGAGCGGGTTGACGATCTTCCGGATGACGCCCGGCCGGTTGGGGAGTTCGCCGCCGAGCACCCGAATGACGGCGATGTCGTCGCTGGTCGTCACGCTCGAGAGCACCTCGTCGTCGATGACCTCGCGGTGGAGGATGCGCTCGGCGCGCTCGCGGACGTCCGTCTCGACGTAGAAGGAGACGGAGTCCATCCCGCTGGCGACCGCGTCGACGTTGATGTCGCCCTCGCCGAGGGCCTCAGTGAGCCGTGAGAGGACGCCCGACTGGTTGCGGATGGAGCGTCCGGCGACGGTGATACAGGAGAGCGGGTGTTCGAGCAGGTCGATCATGTTCTCGAACTCGCCTTGAATCTGGGTGCCCCCGCCCAGCAGGTCGTCGTGCTGGTAGTGGATGACCCGCACGTCGAGTTCCTCGTCCTTGTACGTCAGCGCGGACGGCGCGATGACCTCCGCCCCGCGGAAAGAGAGGTTGCGAAGCTCGTCGACCGTGATTTCGCCGACGTTGCGCGCGCCCTCGACGACCCGGGGGTCCCCGGTCATAATGCCCTCGACGTCCGTGACGATGACGACCTCGTCGGCGTCCATGTACTTCCCGAGCATGACGGCCGTCGTGTCCGAGCCGCCGCGTCCGAGCGTGGTGACGTTGCCCGCCTGGTCCTCCGCGAGGAACCCCGTGATGACGGGGACCGCGTCGTCGAGTTGCTCAGCGAGCGCAGCGGCGCGCTCCTTGGTCTCCTCGACGTCGACCTCGCCGCGCTCGTTGGTGACGATGGGCCAGTCGGGGTGTCCAGGTTCGATGAAGACGGCGTTCACACCTCTGGAGTTGAGCGCCGCCTTGAGCATCCGAACCGAGGTCCGCTCGCCCATCGAGACGATTTCGGCGCGGTCGTCCTCGTCGGTCTCGAAGGTGATGGAGTCGAGCAGTTCGTCGGTCTGGGAGCCCATCGCGCTCGCGACGACCGAAATCTGGTGGCCGCCCGCGACGACGTCGGCGATGGAGTCGGCCGCCCGCTCGATGCGGGTGCCGTCGCCCAGCGAGGTGCCGCCGAACTTCGCAACTACGCGCATCGGAGCCCCTCCGCGGTGCGTTCGCTCATTGTCGGCCCGTAGCAAACCCCTGGAGATAACTGCTTTCATCTGGGTTGACGGCGGGACGCCGGCAGGCTTACCGGGGACGGGGGAAAACGGGGAAGCATGGACGTACGGGACGGCCGGGCCGAAATCGACGCCGTGGCCGACTTCTTCGGATTGAGCCCCGCCGCCGCCGAGCGCCTCTGCTCCGACCGGCGGGTCGAGGTCGCCGTCGAGGACGACGCGGTGTCGGGGGCGTCGGCCTACGAGGTGCAAGGCGGGGTCGTCCACGTCACCCGCCTCGCGGGCGAAACCGAGGCCAAACTCCGGTTGCTGGAGTCCCCGATGCGCTTCGCCGAGAGCGAGTCGGCGCCCGTGGAGACGGTCGTCCCCGAGGGGGAGAGCGACACCGAGTCCGCGCTCCGCGCCGCCGGCTTCGAGCGGGCGGGGTCGGGCCCCCGTTTCGAGGGGAAACCGACCGTTAGATACCGGTACAGCCCGGATGGAGCCTAGCGACCGCCGGGACCGCCGGTCGTGACTCGTTCACACAACCCCACCGTTTCCCGTCGAGATGTCGTGCGGGCGTCAGACACGGGGAGAAATCGCTGCTACACGAACTTTCGGACGGTCACGTCGAGCGTGTCCAAGTCGACGATGGGGGCATGGCCGAAGTCCGGCTGGATGTTGTTCCGCTTCTGGAACTCCGTCTGGGCCTGCCAACAGCCCGAGTTCACGGCCAGGACGTTGTGATACTTCCCGAAGCCGAGCTTGTGGACGTGGCCCGTGTGGAAGATGTCGGGCACGTCGTCGATGACCAAGTAGTCCTTCTTCTCAGGGGCGACGCGGAGCTTTCCGCCGTACTGGGGTGCGACATGACGCTTCTTCAGGAGCTGGTACATCGCGAGGTGGGGCTCGTCGTAGCTGGCCTTCGCCGCCGGGAGTTCGGCAATGACCTCGTCTAAAGAGATGCCGTGGTACATCAGGACGTCGACGCCCTCAATACTGACCGTGGAGGGGTTGCCCGTGATGCGGGCGTCGTGGGCCGACATGATCGAGCGCAGTTCCTCGTCGAAGGCCGGTTGCGGCTCGGCGAGGCGGACCGCGTCGTGGTTGCCGGGTATCATCACGATCTCGATGTCGCCGGGCACCTCCTTGAGCCGCTCCGAGAACGTCTCGTACTGCTCGTAGATGTCGACGATGTCGAGTTCCTCGTCCTGGCCGGGGTACACCCCCACGCCCTCGACCATGTCGCCCGCGACGAGGAGGTACTCGACGGGGTCCGCCTCCGCTGTGTGGAGCCAGTCGGTGAAACGCTCCCACGCCTCCGCGACGAACTCCTGGCTCCCGACGTGGACGTCGGAGATGAGGGCCGCCTGAACGTGGCGGTCGGCCGTCGAGGGCTGGTACGTTCGGGGTACGTCCGGGAAGTGGAGACTGTCCGCGAACAGAATCCCGGCGTCGTCGGAGAGCGTCCCCTCGATGGCGATGACCTCGTCGGTGAGGAGTTCGTCCACGTAGTCCGCGAGCTCGCGGTCCTTGGTGATGAGCGCCGGGAACGTTCCGTTCGTGTCCTCCAGTTCGACCAGCCAGTGGCCGTTTCGCGTCGAACGGATATCGTTGACCATCCCGACCACCGCCGCCTCCTGCCCCCCGCTCATCCGTTCGAGGGAGTCTGTGGGTCGGTGATTCACCCGGCTCCGAAGTTGACCCGCCAGGCGCTCGTAGCGGTCCCGGAAGACAGAGACGAACTCCTTGTACTCGCCCGTCCCCGTCGAGCGGCCCGTGATGTCGCCGGCGATGTCGAGCTCGCGGTTTTCGGGGTCGCTCGGGGTTCTCTCGCCGGTGGTATTTACCCCCTTTGTTTCGCCTGCATCAGTTCGTTCCTTCCCCGTGTTTTCCGTTGCAGGAGCTCCACCAGAAACTCTGGTTCCGTCGTCGAGTACGGCATGAACGTGGTCGGCCGTGACGGTGAGGGCGTCCCCGGGGACGGAGTCGACGGTCCGCTCGATGGCCCGTTCGGGGTCCGGCGCGCCCGAGAGGAGGGTGACCGCCTCCCGCTCGGCGTTGTACCCGCGGCTCGCGAGTTCGCGGGCGACGTGGACCTCCGACTCCAGTGGCACGCCCACAGGGAGACCACGGGGAAACAAAAGCACAGCGAAGCGCGGGGGGACCCAAAGGGTTCAAACCCGGTCCGGATAAGGTCAAGGTGATGAGTTCCGAAGCGGGTCCCGACCCCCGTGATGGACCCCTCGCCGCCGTCCGCTGGTTCCTCACGACCGAACACCCCGGCGTCGTCTTCCTCCGCGACGCCGCGAGCAGCGCCCTCGCGGTCGGCGCCGTCGGGTTGCTCCTCTTCGCTATTTCGGGAGTGTGGCCCCCGATGGTCGCCGTCGAGAGCCCCAGCATGGAACCGCACATGACCCGGGGCGATCTCGTGTTTATCGTCGAGGAACACCGCTTCGCGCCCGACGAAGCGGCCGACGGTGTCGTTACCTACCGCGCCGGCGAGCGGACGGGATACGAGACGTTCGGCGGCCCGGGCAACGTCATCGTCTACGCGCCGCCCGATAGAAGGGGACCGCCCATCATCCACCGCGCGCGCTTCCACGTCAACGAGAGCGAGAACTGGTACGAGAAGGCCGACAAATCGGTTATCAACGCCGAGAACTGCCGGCAGTTGGACTACTGTCCCGCGCCCTACGACGCGTTCATCACGAAGGGCGACAACAACGGCTACTACGACCAGACCCAGAACATCGCCCCGCCCGTGAAATCGACGTGGGTCAACGGAAAGGCCATCGTGAGCGTGCCGTGGCTCGGGCACGTCAGGCTGGCCGTAACGGGAAGTTAGGCGTCGTAGGCGTCCGTCTTCGTGAGCGTCTCGGACTCCGCCAGGTTCCAGTCGTCCTCCAGGTAACTCTCCTCCGCGTCGACGAGTTCGGCGAACATCTCGGCCGCTTCCTCGGTGCCCATCGTGCGGACCTGCGGGTCGATGAGGAAGCCCTTGAACGCGCGGTCGACGTCGCCCGTGCGCGAGCCCTCGATGACGGACATGATGGTATCGACGTGCGTGTTCAGCATCGAGCGCACGGCACGGGGGAACCCGCCGGTGGAGAGGGGTCGAATCTCGTTTTCGCGGACGATCGCGTTCGTCTCGACGGCGACGCCCTCCTCTAAGTCCGCGACCTGCCCGACGTTAGCCATGTTGACGTTCGTCGTGTACTGGCCCTCGCCGGCGAGGGCTTCGAGCATGTCCGCGAAGACCTCGTTGGTGGGTTCGAGTTCGAACTCCCGTTCGCCTTCCAGCCACGCCTCGACGTTCGTGGTCTGCTTGGACTCGGCGGGGTTCCAGTGTTTCGCGCGGTAGTCCGAGCCCGTGCGCTTGATGCCCCAGCGGTTGAGGGATTCCTCGCCGCCGTGGAGGAACCAGTTGGCGTACTCCACGAGGTGGCGGTCACCCGCGGCGGGGTAGACGTCGAAGCGTCGGAACAGCTCCCAAGAGACCTGCTCGTTGTCGACGAAGACCCAGTCGTCCTCCAAGTCCTCGGCGGTGAACTCCTGGTTCGCACGCTCGGAGTCCTTCAAGTCCTCCAGGACGGGCCACATGTCGACGCCGTCGGCGTAGACCTCGTCGACCCACGTGAAGTGGTTGATGCCCTTGACGTTGACCGCGATGTCCTCGTGGGTGATGTCCTCCATGTCCATCTCCTCGCGGGCGACGCGCGCGAGATGGTGACGGGTGCCCATGACCTCGTGGCAGAGGCCGACGGCGTTGATATCGGGGAACTCGTCGTACATCGCCGTCGTGACGAAGTGGACGGGGTTCGTGAAGTTGAACACCCATGCGTCGGGGCAGTTCTCCCGAATCGCGGCCGCGAACTTCCGGTAGAGCGGGACGGTGCGCATCGCGCGCATCACGCCGCCCGGGCCGATAGTGGCCGAAACGGCGCCGTGAATCCCGTGTTCCTTGGGGATGTCGAGGTCGTGGACGAACGTCTCGGCCGGGTTGAACTGGGTCGACGTGATGACGGCGTCCGCGCCGTCGAGGGCCTCCTCCAGGTCGTCGGTGGCCTCGTACTCCCACGTGCCCGACGTTTCGTAGTTCTCCTCGACCCAGTTGCCGAACTCGGCGTTCAGCTCGGCGCTTTCGAGGTTCACGTCGTAGAGGACCGCCGTCCCGTCGAGTTCGGAGAGCGCCATGTCCTTGACGAAGTTCGGCGCCCACTGGCGACTCCCCCCGCCGATATAGGCAATCGTCATGTCGTCGCCGTCGAGACCGGACTCGCTGCGCAGTTTCTGAGCGGGTGCGCTCATGGCCCGGAATAACCCGTTACGGGAGTAAAACCACACGAAAGGGGAAAACCACGGGGGACAGGGAGAATCCGGTATCCGATTGTGAGTGAACGTGGTTTCGAGTTGAAACGGAGGGGGTTCGAGAACGGGTGACAGGGTGGGTACGGGAGAGCCAGGGATAGACGGTTACTCGTTGGCTACTCGTTGCCGTCGAAGCGCGCCTGCACGAACGGCTGGATATCGCCGATTTCGCCGAGTCTGGAGTCGGAGGTGAGGACGGCCTCGGTCTCCTCCTCGGGGACCGAGAGGCTGATCTCCTTCGTCCGACCGTACCTTCCCTTGGAGACGACGACCGCGTTGACGATGCCCAGCATGTCGAGTTCGGAGATGAGGTCCGTGACCCGGCGCTGGGTGAGCACGTCGGCGTCGATCTCGTCGCAGAGACGCTTGTAGATGTTGTACACCTCGCCAGTGTTCACGTTGTGAACCCCGTGCTGTTCGAGGACCATGATGGCGAAGAGGACGAGTTTCGACTGGGTGGGGAGGGTGCGGACGACCTCGACCACACGGTCGAGCTCGATTTTGTCCTGGGCCTGCCGGACGTGGTCCTCGGTAATCTTCCCGGTCTGGTCGCGCTCGGCGAGTTCGCCCGCCGTTCTGAGCAAATCAAGCGCACGGCGGGCGTCGCCGTGTTCCTGTGCGGCGAAGGCGGCACAGAGGGGGATCACGTCCTCGGAGAGGGAGTCCTCCTTGAACGCCACGTCAGCGCGGTGCTGGAGGATGTCCCGGAGTTGGTTGGCGTCGTACGGCGGGAAGACAATCTCCTCCTCGCCGAGCGAAGATTTCACGCGGGGGTCAAGGAAGTCGGTGAACTTCAGGTCGTTCGAGATGCCGATGATCGAAACTCTCGAGTTGTCGAGCTCGGAGTTCATCCGCGAGAGGTTATAGAGGGTGTCGTCCCCGCTCTTCTCGACGAGCTTGTCGATCTCGTCGAGCATGATGACCGCGACGCGTTCCTGGTAGTCGACGGCCTCGAAGAAGGAGTCGTACACCCGGTCGGTCGGCCAGCCGGTCATCGGGACGTCCTCCATCCCCTCCAAGTCCCGTTCGAGTTCCTCGATTCGATCGCCGATGTCGTCTGGCGTGTCGAAGGGCGTGCCCTCCAGTTCGAGGTGGTCCTCGCGTGCGCGCTCGTGAAGGGATTCGAGTTCGTCGATGCGTTCGCGAACGTACGTTCGGTTCTCGTCGATGAACGTGTTCGCGAGCTGAGCGAGCACCCGGTACTGAGTGTCAGTTACCTCACAATTTATATACTCTACGTCACACGGGACGTCGTACTTCTGGGAGGTAGTCTCCAGTTCTTGGGAGACGTACTTCGCGCTCGCGGTCTTTCCGGTCCCGGTCTTCCCGTAGATGAGGATGTTGGAGGGGGTTTCCCCGCGGAGGGCGGCGACGAGGATAGTCGCCATCTTGTTGATCTGGTCGTTCCGGTGGGGGAGCTTCCGGGGGGTGTAGGACGGCCTGAGGACCTCCTTCTTCTCGAAGATGGGTTCGCCCGCGAGGAGGTCGTCGAAGAGTCCCTCCTCGTCGTCGTCCTCGATCACGTCCTCGATATCGACCTGGAAGCGTCGCTGTCCTGTGGAATCGTCCGCGCCGTCCGGGAGAGGGTCGTCGTCTGTCATTGTGGTCCACCCGCCCCCTGTTTCGAATGGAAACCCACGGGAGGAACGGAGAGGCGGCCGGGAAGCGCGGCCTCAGCGCGGTCCCCCACGGGACGGGGCTCGAAGTCGGTGCAGGTGAAACACAGGGACCCCCCTATGCTAAAGTTTTTCGGACACGAGCGACGGGGTATCGGGGTGTGGATTCGGTTGCACGTGAAACGGGGGTGTGGGGTTCGGGGATGGGAGAGGTCGCCCCCCACCCCTCCGTTTCGGGTGGAACGGCGCCCGAAGGTGGGGGTGGGGGTCCAGAAACCGCCTTCTAGAAGCGACGGGTTTATACTAATATAGTGAATACCAAACCCGTAATAGAACTAGTTCGAGGCGAAGTTGGGGTGGTGTTGTCGGTTGATCTAGACTAGACGGCGCGAGTTGCCACCCCCACCCCACCGTCTCGTGAGTTTCCACCCGAAACGAAGGGGTGGGGGGTTTGGACCTCTCGTCAACACACCACACGACCATCGTACTGGAAGTGGATTCGGGGGTCCCGACGACACGGGACGTGATGGAACCGGTCTCAGACCTCACGTCTCTTTCCGCCCCGTCGTTCGCGCGTCAGACACGACCACACCCCTCGTTACGGTCGGACTCGGCCGGCGTACCGGGCTTTCCGTCGAACTGTGCGGTACTCTTAAACCGTTCGGGGATAGAGTGAGCAAAGACAGGATGGGACTGCTCACGGACCTCAGAAACAGTATATCGCGTGCACAGGCGAAACTGTTCGCGGACGGCGACTCGGAGCCGAAACGGATCGGCATCTACGGCCCGCCGAACGCCGGCAAGACGACGTTGGCGAACCGCATCGCCCGGGACTGGACGGGCGACGCGGTCGGTCCGGAGAGCCACGTCCCACACGAGACCCGGCGCGCGCGACGGAAGGAAGGCGTCGAAATCGAGCGCGACGGGAAGAAGGTCACTATCGACATCGTGGACACGCCGGGTGTCGCAACCAAAGTCGACTACGAGGAGTTCCTCGACCACGACATGGAGAAGGAGGAGGCCGTCCGGCGCTCGCGGGAGGCCACCGAGGGCGTCGCGGAAGCGATGCACTGGCTCCGCGAGGACGTCGACGGCGTCATCTACGTCCTCGACGCGACGGAGGACCCCTTCACACAGGTGAACACGATGCTCATCGGCATCATCGAGTCCCGGGACCTCCCGGTTCTCATCTTCGCGAACAAGATCGACCTGGACGACGCCAACATCAAACGTATCCGCGACGCGTACCCCCAACACGAAACGGTCCCCCTCTCGGCGCTGGAGGGCGACAACATGGACGAGGTGTACTCGAAGATCGCGGAGTACTTCGCATAGAACTATGCCAGAAACGACAGACCCAACCCCCGACGGCGTGCAACTCGACCTCATCAGCGGTGAGCGCATGGACGGGCTCACCAGCATGGAGAAGATACGGGCCATCCTCGATTCGGTCCGCGAGGGGAACATCGTCATCCTCGAAGCCGGACTCACGCCCGACGAGGAGTCGAAGCTCATCGAGGTGACGATGTCCGAGATCAACCCCGACGGCTTCTCCGGTATCGAGATCGAGAGCTACCCGACCTCCGGCGGAAGCGAGCAGGGTCTTATCGGCCGCCTCATGGGCAAGGACGACGACGACGGCCAGAAGCTCACCGTCATCGGCCCGGCGAACCAGATAGAGACGCTCCACAAGGACGAAACCATCATCAGCGCGCTCGTCTCCCGCCAGTAGATGCCCCACCAGTGCACGGAGTGTGGCTACACCTTCCCCGACGGCTCCAAGGAGATGCTCTCGGGCTGTCCCGAATGCGGGGGCAACAAGTTCCAGTACCATCGCGACGCGGTGCCCGACGACCCTTCGGAGACGACCGACTCCCCACCGGAACGACCGGACTCGGTTTCGGGCGCGGTCGGCCGCGCGGCCGACACCGTCCGCGACGTGTTCGGAAGCAGCAGTGACTCCCCACCTGCCGAGGAATCCCCACAGAGCGACGTGGAGGGTCAATCCACCGAGGAACCCACTCCGTCAACCGAAGGAACCAGTCCGTCAACTCAGGAGGCCACGCAATCGAGCGAGGAAACGACTCCGACGGGGACGGATGCCCCATCGGCCGAGGAACCGGATTCGACCCACACGGAGACGGCGTCGGCGGAAGACGACGCCGGGACTCCGAACACGCGCGGGTGGCCGGACCCCGACGGCGCGGCGAAACGGAACGCCGGAACGGACCCGGCGAAGGCCACGGGTCCAATCGAGGAACCCGAGCCCGACGGCACGGACGCGACGACGCCGAGCGAAGGCCGCGGGGCGTCCGATGCCGGGGAACCGGCGGTCTCCGAAGCGGACGGCGACAAAACGGCCGGCGAGGAAACGTCCTCGGAGGTTCCCCCGGACGTTCCACCGGAAACGGAAGGGAAGGAGGACCGCGCTCAGGCGGACGCCCGGAGCCAGGTCGTTGACGAGTCGGACCTTCCGGACCCGGAAGAACCGACCGAGGGGGAGCCCTCTCCAAGCGGGGGCGGGTCATTCGACGTGGGGGCGAGCAACACGCCCGAACCACAACCCGACGTTTCGGGTGGAAACGAGGGACCGAACGACGGGGCGGAACCCGGCCCGGCGGACGGTGAGGTCGCAGGCGAACCGGACGGTGACAGCCCCGAACTCTCGGAGCTCCGTGAGGAGTTGAACAGCCAGTTCGAGAGCATCCGTATCGTCGAACCCGGGCAGTACGAGCTCAACCTGATGGAACTCTACGACCGCGACCAGTACATCATCGCGTTGCAGGAGGACGGCCGCTACGTCATCGAAGTGCCCGAAGCGTGGCGCGGAGAGTAGCTCGGGATGGACGCGACGAAGGGGTAACCCGGGGCAAACCCGACGAGCAGACCCGCTCCACCCGAAACCTCCCGCCGGATGTTGTAGCATTTAAGTTATCGGGCCCGTAGCCCGCTGTATGAGCCAAGCGACGAAGGTCACACTCGGCACGATTCTCGTTTCCGCGGTGCTCGCGGGCGCACTCATCCTGCAGATGGCGCTCACCGCGGGCGGACACTAAGTGTTCAGCGAGCGCGCGCTCCCTGAGCCGGTTCGGGGGGTCCGGGACGACCACGCTCCGGACACGCTGGTCCTCGACTGCGAGCGGGACTTCGAGACGCTCCCGGCCGACGGCCGCGAGGCGCTCGCGGTGGTGGCCGACTCGATTTCGCCTCTCGACTACGCGGAGTCGTGGCTCCCGGCCGACGCCCCGGAACTCCTCTCTCGCTTGGCGGGGCCGGACCTCGTGGTCGGGGCGCCGGGGGACGGCTCCGTCGGGTGGACGCGCCAGACGGACCCCCCTATCGTCTTCGTGAAGCCCCGGGTCGAGGGCTCCCCGGACGCGTTCGTGAACTTCCTCGTGGCCGAGTCGCTCGTCGAGGTCGGCCTCGACGTTCCCGAACAGTTCCTCGGCTTTTTCCAGGACTCCTACCCCGAATTCGCGGCGGCCCTCGACGCCGACCCGGCCGAAGTGTACCAACTCGCCTACGCCTGCTACACCGCCTATCTCGGGCCCCACACCCGCGAGGTCTTCGAGGGGTGGGCTGACGGGAACGGTGCGGCCACCGAGCGCCCGGAGCTCCACGACGCGTGGGCCGATTCGGGCCAGCGCCTCCGTCCTCGCCTCGACGGCCTCTCGGACGCCGTTTCCCGCGGCGAGACGTCGTTCGGCGATGCGGCCGAGTTGGCGTGTAGCGGCGTGAAACACGGGCTCGACCTCCCCTCGCCCTTCGACGCGCTGAACGACGAGCGCTACCGCGAGCACGGCGCGTCCTACGCCGTCGCGTGGGCGAAACGCCTCTGAGGCGGCTAGTTCTCGTCAGGTGCTGGTTCGTCGCTGCCGAGTTCTGATTCGTCGCCGTCGGAGTTTGCTCCGTCCTCGTCAGGTGCCGGTTCGTCGCCCCCTGTTTCGGGTCCGCCCGGCGCATCGGGTTCCCCGTTCCCGCGCGGTCGACGCCACCAGACGACCCCGGCGATGGGCGTTCCGAAGACGAGCAGATACGGCGCGGCGTAGGCGAGCCCGACCGCCAGCATCCGGAGGGTTGTCCCGACGCCGGATACCGAGTCGACGAACGCCCGGGTCAGCGGCGTATCGTACCACTGGGCTCCCTCACTTCCTTCGGGCGGGCGCTCCTCCAGTCGAAGCGTCAGGGTGGAGTAGGCCACCCGCTCGCGCAAGGACTGGCGCTGGCCCTCCAGTTGTTCGATTTCGGTTTGGACCTCGCTCAAGCGTTCCTGAATCCGGAGGAGCTCCTCGGTGTCGTCGCTCCGGTTGTAGAGTTCGCGGAGCTGTTCGCGTTGTCCCTCCAGGTTCTCGATGCGCGCGTTCAGGTCAACCAACCGGCCGGTCACGTCCCGGCGGTCGGTGGATATCGTCTCCACCTGCCCGAGCGAACGAACCTCCCTCAGGAACGCCGAGAAGTTCTCGCTCGGCACGCGCAGCGTCAGCGAGCCGGTCGACCAGCTCCGGTTTCCGGCCGTGTGGACGCGACGGTCGCTGGCGCCGACGAATCCCCCTCGCTCGCGCGCGGCGTTGACGGCCGCCTCCCGGGCCTCGCGGAAGTCATCCACCTGGACGGTCGCGTCGCCCGTGCGTATCACCGCCCGCCCGTCGGCGTTCGGGGCCGCCGTCGCGTCGTCCGCCCCGCCGTCGGTGTCGGTCGCCGCGGCGTCCCCGGACGCTGCGACGTCGTCCGACGCGCCCGCGGACCGGCCCTCCTCAGGCGCCGCTCCGCTGTCGCCGCCGCCCGCACACCCGGCAGTGACGAGGGCGATACAGCAGAGGAGGGCGAGGACGGCACGTTTGCGCTCCATACGCTGGGTTCGAGACCCGACCCAAAGCGTGTTATGGTTTCACAAACGAACGCTGTACCTACGGCTCAGAATTCCGCGGTTATGTTCCCGTCCTCGTCGAGTTCGAGGACCGCGTCGCTGGCCTCCCGGAACCGTTCGACGTCGTCGCCGTCGTGGACCTCCCGGTCGACGTGAAAGAGGCCGACGGCGTCAGTCTCGTCGAGAATCGTGTTCATCCGTTCGAGCGCGTCGACGGCCCGGTCGGCGTCGGCGTAGTACGCGAGTTCGGAGATGGAGTCGAAACTCAGCCGGCGTTTCCCCTCGTGGGTGGTGAGGAACTCCTCGGTGTGTTCGAGGATGCCGTCCACGTCGTCGGGCGCGGAGACGTAGTGGATGTTCGAGGCGGAGCGCCGGGAGTAGCCCCGCTCGATGGAGAGGGTGTCGAGTATCGTCGCCCGCTCCTCGTCGACGTCGTAGTAGTCGAGTTTCTGCATTACCTCGCGGGCGGTGGTTCGCGTGGAGACGACGAGGAAGGCGTCGGTGTCGGTCTTCAGGAAGTCGGTGTCCACCCGGTCGGTCTCTCCGGTGCTCGGGTGGAGGAGGAGGACGGCCGTGCCGCCGGGAATCGAAGCCGGCGCCTCCTCGATCGCGAGTTCGTAGTCCATACACAGAAGCGGGGCGGAGCGAACTTAAATCACTATCCCGCGGCGACAACAGCCCCGCCGAAGCGCGTTGGACGGAACCCGACGCCGGAGGGCGATTCGGTTCAGAACACCGAGTCCGCCGTCGCGGCGCCGACGACGCTGAAGATGGCGCCCACGCTGGTCGCCTTCAGTGTCACCGTGGCCACCGTTTCCGGCGGGCCGTCCACGAACGTCGTCGGCGCGGTGAACGCCAAGCCGAGGACGAGTACGGAGCCAAAGGAGACGACCATCAGGGAGAGAAAGCGCAGGGGGACCCCGCCGACCTCGGCCTCGCGGTCGGGGTCCCGGTCGTCGTCGGCCTCGTAGAGGGCGCCGTACCCGATGGCGAAGACGATGGCCGTCGTCACGAGGGTGTTAGTCCACCCCATGTTCGACGCGAGGGTCCACACCTCCTCGGTAACGACGAACGGGCCCGCCAGCAGGAACCCCCCGACGACCTGTTGGGCGGTGTCGGCGAACGCGTACTTCGGGGCCCGTGGCATACCGGGGGTTCGACGGGCCGGTTTAACCCGTTTTCCCTCCCGCGGGGCTTTTCAGCGCCACCCCCTATTCCCCGGCTATGAGCGTTCGCGAGGAGTTCGACGAGTGGGCCGCCTCGGGGAAGGACCGCGACATGGAGCGTCGCCACTGGCACACCGCCAAACACGCCCTCTCGCGAATGCCGATCGAGGAGGGCGATTCGGTTCTCGATTTGGGGACCGGTTCGGGCTACGCCCTGCGTGCGCTGACCGAGCGGGGCATCGGCCGGGGCGTCGGCCTCGACGGCGCGCCCGAGATGGCACACAACGCCCGCGAGTACGCGGCCGAGGAGGGAGCCGACGAGCTCTCCTTCGCCGTTGGCGATTTCGACCACCTCCCCTTCCGGGAGAACGCCTTCGACCACGCCTTCTCGATGGAGGCGTTCTTCTACGCCGCCGACCCCGAGCGGGCGCTCTCGGAACTCCGCCGCGTTCTGAAGCCTGGGGGGACCTTCTTCTGTGCGGTGAACTACTTCGCGGAGAGCACCCACACCGAGGCGTGGACTGACCTAGTGGAGGTGCCGATGACCCGCTGGAGCAAGGCGGAGTACCGCGAGGCGTTCCGCGAGGCCGGCTTCCACGTCGCCGCTCAGGACAACATCCCCGACCGGGAGACCGACATCCCCGAGGCGGACGCGTTCCCGACCGAGGAGTTCGAGACCCGCGAGGCGATGGTCGAGCGCTACCGGACCCACGGCACCCTTCTCACCGTTGGCGTCGTTCCCTGAGCGTCCCCGGAGGGGTCGACGCGCCGGGAGCGGTGGAGGCGACGGGAGCGGGGGAAGCGTTTTGCCTCCGCTCCGGGTAGGAGCGCCCATGTCAGCGCAGCGACGGCGAGTGTTGTCGGGTGTCCTCGTGGCCGCGCTCGTCCTCGCGGAGGTCGTCCTCTCGGAAATCGTCTGGACGGTCTTCTTCACCGTTACCGTCGCGTACCTCCTCGCGCCCCTCCACCGCCGGTTCGTCGACCACGGCCTCTCCCCGTATTTCGCCAGCGCTGCGGCGGCCGCGGCGGCCGCGTTCGCGCTCGCCGTCCCGGTCGCGGGGACGGGGTATCTGGTGTATATCCGCCGGGACGTCGTTCTAGGCGCCCTGCGTTCGATTCCCGCGGAAATAACGGTCTCTCTCGGGGGGATGACGTACACCGCGGACTTGCTCGTCGTACGCTCCCAACTGGTCGGTTTCGCCTCCAACGCGGTCCTCGATACGGCCGCCGCGCTTCCAGTGTTCGCGCTAAAGGCGACGGTGTTCGGCTTGCTCCTCTTCGCGCTGTTGATGCACAGCGATGCGGCGGCGCGCGCGGCGCTCGCGCCCATTCCCGAGACGTACCGGGACATCGCTCGCTCGTTTCACGTCCGGACCCGCGAGACGCTGTACGCCATCTACGTGTTGCAGGCCGCGACGGCCTTCGGCACCTTCCTCCTCGCGCTCCCCACCTTCTGGATTCTCGGCTACCCCTACGCCGTGACGCTCGCGCTCGCGGCGGGCGTCATGCAGTTCCTCCCCGTTGTCGGCCCGAGCGTCGTCGTCGGCGCCCTCGCCGTGAGCGACGTCCTGGCGAACGACCCCACCGGCGCGGCCGTCATCGCGGTCGTCGGCCTCATCGTCGTCGCGTGGCTCCCCGACGCGCTCATCCGTCCCCGTCTCGCCCGCGAAACGTCGGGTCTCCCCGGGAGCCTCTACCTCGTCGGCTTCGTCGGCGGTCTCCTCACGGTCGGCCCCGTCGGCTTCATCGCCGGTCCCCTCGCTGTTGCGCTCGTCGCGGAGGCGGCGAACCTGGTGGCCGACGGGAACACCGACCTGTCGCTGGCGGGCGGGACGGACGGTCTGTCGGCCGGGGGGACTGCCTCAACTGGGGGGTCAGGGACGGACGGAGAATCGGGGTCGATTGAGGAAACCGCGTCGACTGACGGAACCGAATCTACCGGGACGGACGGCCCGGAGGAGTCAGCGTAGCGCGTCGGCGCGGAACTCGAAGCCGGCGACGGGGACTTCGAGGTCGTGTTCCACCAGCACCGCGGGGTGGAGTTCGCCGATGACCCCCACGGACTCGCCGTCGACGACGACCTCGGCAGCGCGCCCGTCGATGAAACTCGGGTGCTCGGTGGGCGGTGTTTCGAGGTCGGCGCCGAACTGGTCGACGACGGCCGCCAACTTCGCCTTCGCGTCCTCGTAGGAGGCATCGTGGCGTGCGACGACGGCCGCGACGGTCTCGTGCTCGGCGACCTTCGTTTCGAGCGACTCGTCGATTTCGGCCGCGAAGCCGACCTCCGAGAGGTCCTGGGGGTACGCCCGGTGGGTGTTGTTCTCTAGGACCATCATTAGGGAGGGGAGCGCCCACGTCCGGAGGACGGTGTAGTCCTCGCTGTACGGCTCCTCGATGGTGGGCGCGCGACCGCCCCCGAGACAGTCGCTTCCTTCCTCGACTCGCATCCGCTCGTAGTTCTCCGCGCGGTTCGTCATGTGGAAGTTGAGAAGGTCCTCGAAGCCCGCACCGACGAGCGCCGAACGGACCGCGCGCTCGAAGCGTGTGGACTCCGCGCGCCCGCCGACCGTCGAGACCTCGGGGTAGCGCGGCACGAGCTTGTTGAAGCCGTAGGCCCGACCCACGTCGTCGACCAGGTCGACGGGGTGGAGCACGTCGGTCCGGTACGGCGGCACCGAGACCTCGTAGCCGGTTCCGCCCTCGTAGCCGATAATCTCGGCGTCGAGGCCGGCGCGCTCGAAGTAGTCCACAACCTCTTCGGGCTCCAACTCGACGCCGAGGGTCGTCTCGATGCGGTCGTGGCCCACGCGCTTCTGTCGGACTTCGAAGTCGGGGCGGACGACCTCGCGCTCGGGGTAGTTCACCTCGACCTCCTCGACCTGCCCGCCGCGGGCGTCGAGGGCGTAGCAGACGATGGCGCACATCTTGTCGATGGTCCACTGGTCGGTGCCGGTGAGCTCGACGAACAGATCGCGGGAGTCGGTGGTGACCTCCGTCCGGCGGCCGTTGATGACCGGCGGGAACGAGAAGAGGCCGATGTCGTCGTAGATGGCCGGATACCGTTCGTGGCCCTCGACGAGGTCCGCGTACTCCTGGCCCGTGGCGTGTTCTTCGAGCACTTCACCGGGAGTGAGTTCGGCGTCCGAATCGAGGGCGACGAAGGTGTCACCGTCGGGCGCGACGCCCCGGTAGGTGATCTTCTTCCCCGTCGCCTCGCCGGCGTCGCCGCTCTCCCCGGCCTCGTACATCGGCTCGCCGCGGAGCATCGTCAGGTCGTGGATACCGATGGCACCCTTCGCGCGCCCGCGGCCCATCGTCGCGTGGAGCTTCTCCTGGAGTTGGATGATTGAGTCCAGTGCCGCGCGGTCGAGGTTCACGTCGCGGACGACCGCACCCGAAACGTAGGGGCGCGAGTCGGGAACGCTTGAATCGACCTCGATAGTCCACTCCGGTCTACTGGTCTCGGGGATGTAGACGCCCCGGTCGTCGCCGTACTGATACCGCAGTGAGCGGGCGACGCCCGATGCGGAGAGCCTATCGAGTCGGTCCGGCGCGAACTCCAGCTCGAAGGCGCCGTCGGCGGTCTCGCCCTCGAACTCCAGGCCGAGCGCGAAGAGGTCGTCCTTCAGTTCGTCGTCTCCTTTCTCGCCACGGCCGGTCAGGCGTCGCAACTCGTCGGGGTCGACTTCGACAACGGGCATTAGTAGTTCACCTCCGCGTTCCGCAGGAACTCGATGTCACACAGCGTCCCGTGCACGTCCCGGATGTCCTCGGCGCCGGTGACTAACATTAGCAGGCGTTCGAGGGCGAGGCCCCACGCCATCACGTCGGCCTCGATTCCCAACGGCTCTAACATCTCGGGGCGGAACATCCCGGAGTTACCGATTTCGATGAGTTCGCCCGTTTCGGGGTGGCGGCCGAACAACTCGAAGGAGGGCTCCGTGTAGGGGTTGTAGTGGGGCTTGAACTGGATGTCCGTGATTCCGAACTGCCGGTAGAACTCCTCGAAGGTGCCCATCAGGTCTCTCACTGAGAGGTCCTCGGCCATCACCCACCCCTCGATCTGGAAGAACTCCAGCAGGTGGGTCGCGTCGAGGGTGTCGTTGCGGTACGCCTTCCCGATGGAGAAGTAGCGCTGGGGCGCTTCCAACTCGCCCTCGGCGAGACCCGAGAGATACCGAACCGAGAGCGAGGTCGTGTGCCCGCGCAGGGCGAGCGCCCGCGCGAAGTCCTCGTCCCACGGCGAGTGATACCCCTCGCCGTCGTCGCCGACGCCGTTGCGGTGGGCGCTCTCGACGTCCTCGACGAGGTCCTCGGGCAGTTCGTCCATCGCCGCGGGCTCCGAGAGCGCGAAGCGGTCCCAGTGGTTCCGCGCGGGGTGGTCCTGGGGCATGAACAGACAGTCGTTGATGTAGAAGTCCGCGTCGACGTGGGGGCCTTCCATCTCCTGGAAGCCCATCCCCACGAGGACGTCCTTCACGCGCTCGGCCGTCTCGCGGAGGACGTGCGTTTTCCCCGGTATCTCGCGCTCCGCGTCGGCCTCGACGTTGTAGTCGCTGAACTCGACGTCCTGCCACTCGCCGCTGGCCAACATCTCGGGGGTGAGTTCGTCCACGCCCTCGACAGTCTCGATGCCGCCCATCACGGCGGTCACGCCGTCCTCGGTGAGCGAGACGAGCCGAACCGTCCGTTCGGACACCGAGACGAGCCCGCGCCGTTCGAGGTCCTCAATTACGTCGGGGCTCGGCTCCCCGCCCGCCTCGACGTCTTCGAGCGCGAGCGCCTCCGGGTCGGAGTCGGGGTCGACGTCCGGGTTCGCCGTTATCTCGCCCGACTCGACCTCGCCGTACCCCTTGCGCGCGTAGTTCGAAAGCGCGATGTCGACCTCGGGGCCCTCCAGGCCGGACTGGCCGATGACCCGGCCCATCTGGGCGGGGCTCTCGTCGGCACCCGCCTCTAGAGCAGTTCGGTAGAGCCGTACCTCGGGGAGCCCCTCGCTCAGGTATGCCTCGCCCTCCTCGGTGATTGAGACGGAGCGCTCGGTCTCCTCGCGGACCGACAGATAGCCCGCCTCCTCCAACTCGAAGGCCGCGCCGGTCGCCGTCTCCGGGGGTACCCCCGCCGCGTCGGCCAGTTCCTCGATGCGCTGTTCGTCGTCCGGGCTCGCGGCCTCCAACACCGCGGCCTGTTCCTCTGGTAGCTGTAGCATTCGCGTTGTCCGTTGGTGATGTGGGGTTCAGTTAACCGTGCCGAACGCCGCCCGAGAGAGTCGGTTTCGCGCCGACGCGGGCCGTCGGGCCCGAGTCGGGGTCCGCCGTCCTCAGAGACGGCGGAAGAAGAAGGCGAACCCGGGGGGTGTCCGTTCGTGTGCCGTGCGCTCGACGCCGGGTTCTGACGCCATATGTCCCGAATCCACCCCTCCGAACAAAAACCTTCGGCTCAGGGGGTCAGGCGGGAGACGGCGACCCACTCGAACTCCCCAGGTCCGTCGCCGCCGTCGCGGGCGAACACCATCCGCTTGCGGACGCCTCCCGCGAGGCGGACGTCCAGCGCCAGATCGCGCGGCTCGAAGACGTGCTCCGGCGGGAGTACCCGAACCAGATACTCGGCATGACCCAACTCGTCGACCGATTCGACCGCCTCGTACACCCGGAAGTCGGCGCCGAACTTGAACCCGGTTTTGGGCGCCGCGCCCACGTCCCTGAGGGTTCGATACGCCCGAAGCCGTCGGTCGAAGCGCTCGCCCTCCACGTCCCGGCCGCGCTCGACGACCCGCTCGATGTCGCCGCCGACGAGGCCGAGCGCGCCCTCCGCCGCGAGGTAGGCCGCCTCCACGAGCGAGAGATGAAGCGACCCGGAGCGGTCGCCGTCCCGGGTCGCGAGCGGGCGGCCGTAGAACCCCCGATCGTGGAGCGTCTCGGGCGGGTCGCTCACGACGACCCGGTCGTCGAGGAGTTCGCCCGTCGCGGGCTCGGGGTCGTACGCCGTGCCCCCGGTGGGGTCGAAGGCCTCGGCCTCGAAGTAGGAGAGGTCGCTCTCTTCGTCGACGACGGCGAGCACCGACCCGGCCACGTCCCCGCGGACCGAATCGCGTTCGCCCACCGCGTTGACCCGGTAGGCGACCTCGCCGTCGGTCGGGCCTTTCCCGCGAGGATAGACGACGAAGTCCGCTCTTCCCGGGTTCTCGGCCCACCGCGCGGGCGAGAGGTAAAAGCCCCTGTCCCGGAGGTCCTTGTAGACGAGGAAGCGCACCCCGAGCCCCTCGCCGGCGTGTTCGGAGAGGAAGGCCTCGAAGCCCATCCCGTCGACGGCGTCGAGGTCCCCCCGGAAGAGGAGGTGGGCGGCCTCCACGGGCGCGAGCGCGAGGTCGTCGCCGCCGAGGGGGTGGCCGTACGCCCCCGAGTCGTAGAAGCGCTGGCGGGCGTCGTCGCCGACGATGACCTCGCCGTCCCGGACGGTGCCGTCCATACTCGGAGTCGCCCGCCCCGCGGGAAAGAGGCTACGGTCCGCGGGGGCACTCGGGGTTCAGACACCGGGTTCCCGAGGGCGTGTCGAACACCGGCAGGCCGCAGTCACACTCCCCGACGACGACGCCGGTCGGGATGACGTGCGAGCGCCCGCAGTCACAGGTGGCGCGCAGGCCCCGCGAGCGCTCGATGTCCATAGGCAACTCGCAGTCCGGACAGAACCAGTGCCCCTCGAAGCGCTCCCTCACAGCGTCGTCCAGCGACTCACACTCGCGGTCGAGACAGAGGTCGAAGGACGCGCCGCGCTCCGTTTCGATGCGCGGGAGCCCACAGGTGCAGGTTTCCTCCTTCACCGTCGCGTCGCGGGGCAACCCGTAGCGCGCGCGGCAGTTCACGCACACCACCTGGCCGCCGTCACGCACCAGGGCCCCCTCGCAGTCGGGGCATTCACCGACCTGCTCGCCCGCGGGCGAGGCTGGGAAGTGCGCGCGGCCGTAGACCGTCTCCGAGACGACTCGCAACTCCTCCTCGCCCTTGCCGGCGACGACGCGGAAGCCCTCGTCGTCGTACTTGAATCGGACCAGGTCGGCGCGGGTGAGCCACGCCGCCGGCTGATACCCGTTCGAGTCGTGGACCAGCACGGTGTCGTCGGGTTTGATGAGCACGACGACCGCTCCCCGCTTCTCGATTTCCTCCTCGCGCTCGTAGGTAACAGTGCAGTCGCCGGCTAACACGCGCGTCGCGGCTTGCATACCCCTCCCTGGCCCCGTTCTCCGGTTTGAACCTCGTGGTGGAAGGGGGGAGGTATCTGGGCTCCCCCTCGTCGCCGCGCTAGTCCACCTGTACCAGCCGCTCCGAGACGACGGGCACCAGGGGTTCCTCCGGGAACACGACCTCGGCGCGGAAGACGATGTGGCGGGCGTCGGCCCCGAAGACCCCGACGGGGAGGCGTTCCTCCCCGGCGAGGTGCGTTTCCGTCTCGTTCATCTCGACGGGGTCCCCGCCGTCGGCTTCCGCCGTGACGCGAACGCTGGCTTTGGCGCCGGCGCCCCGGTTTCTCACCACCACGTCGCAGAACTCGTTCTCGCCCGCCTCGATGGTGCCCGGGAACCCGGCCCACTCGATGTCCGGGTCCGGCAGGTCCGCGGCGCCCTCGTACACCCGCTCGGCGACGCCCTCGGAGAGCCCCGCGTCGACGAGACCCTCGACGCCGGCGCGTCGGAGGTCGCCCGGCGTGTCGAGGCCGGCTTCCGAGAGCGCGTGGGCCCGCCCGGAGCCGACTCCGTCGACGGCCGTGAGCCCGACGGCGTCGTCCGGAACGCCGTGTTCGACGCGGGCGGCGACGCGGCGGACGACGTTCGCGCTCTCCGGGGAGCCCTCGTCGGCGCAGACCGCGGCGAGCGCCGCGAAGAGCCGCTGGGCGTTCTGGGAGATGACCCACGCGTCGGAGGCCAACTCGGGCGGGACGGAGCCCTGCATCCGCCCGGTGAGAATCGCGAGCACCTTCCGCTCGCCGGAATCGAGGTCGGGCGCCCCGACGAGTTTTCCGATGGCCTCGCTCTCGTCGTGGCGCGCGCTCACGCTGTCGAACTCCGCGGCCCGGGCGACGGCGCGGAGCACGTCGTCCTCGCTGACCTCGCCCCCGACGAGCCCGGCGAAGCGCTCGGCGGTCTCCAGTCTGAGATAGAACCGCGAGGCCAGCCGGCTTATCGGGGTGGCCTCCAGGCCCAACTCGTCGTCCGTCCGGACGAACCCGCGCTCGACGAGCGATTCGAGGGTTTCCCGCACTTTCTCGCGGATGTCCCCTGGGTAGGCGTCGGGCGCGCGGCGGGCCCGGACGTAGTAGAAGGTGGTTTCGAGCCACTCCATCACGTCCTCGATGCCCCTGAGCGTGCCGAGCGCGATTTCGGCGTTCAGATGCTCGGCCAAATCGTCCGCGAGTTGGGACTCGATGCGCTTGCCGTCGCGGAGGAGCTCCCGGTATTTGTCGGCCTCGTCGGGCTCCGCGACGACCCAGCCGTACCCCACGTCGTCGTAGCCCGGCCGCCCCGCGCGCCCGAGCATCTGGAGGACGTCCAGCGGCGAGATGTCCACCTCGCCTTCGAGGGGGTCGTGGAGCTTCGTGTCCCTGAGGACGACACAGCGCGCGGGCAGGTTGACGCCCCAGGCGAGCGTCGTCGTGGAGAAGAGCACGTCCAGTTTCCCCTCCTTGAACCACGTCTCCACGTTGTTCTTGTCCTCCCGCGAGAGCCCGGCGTGATGGAAGGCGACCCCGTCCAAGGCCGACTGGCGGAGCGTCTTGTTCTCCAGCTCCTGTGTGTCGTTGTGGAAGTCGTAGTCCCCCCGCGCGCCCACGGGGATGTCCCGCTCGGCGATGACGTCCCGGGCCTTCTTCGCCGCCTGTACCGCGTCCTGGCGCGAGGCGACGAAGACGAGCGCCTGCCCGTCCTCGCGGAGGTGCGGTTCGGCCAAATCGAGCGCGGTGTAGAGTCTCCGATACTTGTTCTCGAAGGCGTTGTCGCCCGTGCGATACGTCTCGACGCCCGCGTGCAGGTCGACAGGGCGGTACTCCTCGCCGAACTCGTAGGTCGTCTCGGCGGGCGCGTCGAGCCACGCGGCCACGTCCTCGACGTTCGGCATCGTCGCGGAGAGCGCGACGAAGCGGGGTTCACAGAGCCGGCGGAGGCGGGAGACGACGACTTCGAGGACGGAGCCGCGGCGCTCGGAGTCGAGTAAATGCACTTCGTCGATGACACAGCAGTCGATGTTTCTGATAAAGGCGTATCTCGGGGAGTCGTGTTTTCTCGTGGCGGAGTCGACTTTCTCGGGCGTCATCACCAGCACGTCGGCGCGCTCGGCGCGTCGGGGGTTCAGGTCGCGCTCGCCGGTGACGACGTACACCGAATAGCCCAAGTTCTCGAAGCGCTCCCAATCGTCCTCCTTCTCGTTGGTGAGCGCGCGCATCGGCGCGATGAAGAGGGCGGTTCCCCCTTCGGAGAGCGTCTTACAAATCGCTAGCTCCGCGAGCGCGGTCTTCCCCGAGGCGGTGGGCGCGCTCGCCACGACGTTCGAATCGGTCTCCAAGAGCCCCGGGAGCGCCTCGCGTTGCATCCGGTTGAACTCCTCGAAGGCGAAGGCGTCGGCGAACTCCGGGACGGCCTCGGCGACCTCCATCTCGGGAAGTCACAGCGCCCGCGCGGGGAAAGGCGTTTCTAGTTCTCCGGCAGGGCTCCCGACCCTTCCGCAGGATTAAACCCGGGCGCCGCCACCGAATCCCCATGGAACCTCTCTCCGTGGGTGTCATCGGCTGTGGCACCATCAGCGACGCGTACTTCGAGGGCGACGCGGTCCACGACGCCTTCGACGTGGTCGCGTGTGCCGACATCGACCAAGACGCCCGCGAGGCCAAAGCCGCGGAGTACAACGTCGACGCCTACACGACCGAGGAGTTACTCGAAACCGACGTGGAGGCCGTCGTCAACCTCACGCCGCCCACGGTCCACGCGGACGTCTGCGTTTCCGCCCTCGAAGCGGGCAAACACGTCTACACCGAGAAGCCCCTCGCCGCCACCACCGAGGGTGCCGACCGGATGCGAGCGGCCGCGGCGGAGAACGACCGTCTGCTTGGCTCGGCGCCGGACACGTTCCTCGGTGCGGGCATCCAAACGGCCAGAAAAGCCCTCGACGACGGCGCCATCGGCGAGCCCGTGGGCGCGACGGCGGCGTGGACCTCGCCGGGCCACGAGGTCTGGCACCCCCAACCCGACCTCTATTACCAGGCTGGCGGCGGCCCGCTCTTCGACATGGGTCCCTATTACCTGAGCGCGCTCGTCTTTTTGTTGGGTCCCGCGAACAGGGTGTCGGGCTCCGTCACCCGTGCGAAAGACACCCGAACTATCGGCAGCGGCCCCCGCGCCGGCGAGGAAATCGACGTCGAAGTGCCGACCCACGAGGTCGGGACCGCGGACTTCGGGGACGGCGTCGTCGCGGACCTGCTCTTTAGCTTCGATGCGCCCGCGTCGACGCTCCCGATGCCCGCCTTCGAGATTTACGGCACCGAGGGAACGCTGGCGCTCCCCGACCCGAACCACTTCTCCGGGCCGGTCCGCGTGAAGGGGACGGGCGACGAGGAGTGGACCGAAATCGAGTCCGAGGGGTACACGGCGGGTCGCGGCGCCGGCGTCGCGGACCTCGCCTTCGCCGTCCGCGGGGAATGGGAACACCGGACGAACGGCGAGCTGGCGGGCCACGTCCTGGACATTCTGGAGGGCGTTCGGGAGTCCTCCGAGCGCGGCGAACACGTCCCCTTGGATGGGGAGTTCGAGCGTCCCGCCGTGCTTCCCGACTCGTTCCCCGCGTCGCCGTTCTGAGGGACGCGCAGACCCTTCCCTTTCGGCGTCTTTTTACGCGCGCCCCCGTTCTCAACGGGTGTATGCGGACGGTCACCCTCGGCCCCGTCGGTTCGTACTCCTATCGCGCCGCGAGCGCCGTCAGCGACGACATCGAGTTCTGCGAGACGAACCCGGACGTGGTCGCGCTCGTCGCCGACGGCGAGTACGAGCGCGGCGTGGTCCCCGTTGAGAACAGCATCGGCGGGAGCGTCTCCGAGACCCTCGACGCCCTGGCGGAGCACGACGTGGCGGTCGTCGGCGAGATAGTCACGCCCATCGTCCACGCGCTCATCGCCCAGAGCGAGGACTTCGAGACGGTGGCCAGTCACGAACAGGCCATCGCGCAGTGTCGCGAGTACCTGAACGAACACTACCCCGACGTGACCCGTGAGGCCGTCTCCTCCACGACCGCGGGCGTCGAGCGCGCCGCCGAGGATTCGTCGGTCGCGGCCATCGCCCACCCGGACAACGCCGAGGACGACTTGGAGATCATCGCCGAGGGAATCCAGGACCGCGCGTCGAACGCGACGCGCTTCTTGGTGGTGGCGCCGGCCGCGGAACGCTCCGATAGCGGCGGGAAGACCTCGCTGGTAGTGTACCCGAACGCCGACTACCCCGGGCTCCTGCTCGAACTTCTGGAACCGTTCGCCGACCGGGACATCAACCTCACGCGCGTCGAGTCCCGCCCGACCGGGGAGCGCCTCGGGGACTACCTGTTCCACATCGATATCGAGGCGGGCCTCTACGAACAGCGGACGAAGGAGGCGGTCGCGGACATCGAAGCCATCGCCGAGGACGGCTGGGTGAAGAAGTTGGGTTCCTACGACACCCAACACGTCGCCTGAGACTGGCCGTGCGGTTTTTGGAGCGTCCGCCCCTTCTCTCTCGCGTATGCCCCGTCGCAACAACCCCTTCGACGACATCGAGCGGATGTTCGAGCACATGCAGGAGCAAGTAGAGGGAGAGTTCGAGGGCGCGGAGCTCACCGGCTCCGTCGCCGTCGACGTCGAGGAACGGGACGACGAGTACGTCGTCACCGCCGACCTGCCGGGCTTCGAGCGCGAGGACGTGAACGTCGAACTCCAGGAGGAGGCCCTCCGCATCGAGGCCGAACACAGCGAGGAACAAACGGACGAAGAGGACGGACGCTACGTCCGCCGCGAGCGCACCCAACAGTCGCTCTCCCGAACGGTTCCCCTCCCGGGGCGCGCCGAAGCCGAGGGTGCCGAGGCGACGTTCTCGAACGGCGTGCTTACTGTTCGGCTCCCGAAGGCGGGGAACGAGGACTCACACCGCATCGACATCGACTAACGTGTGAGCGGGCGGACGCCCGCGAACTGTTTGGCCGAACGCGCGACGAGCGTTCGACAGTTCCGTCCACGCGGCCGAGACCTTCGGGTAGGACGGCTGTCGCACGTCCTGCACCGTCGTCGCACGACCCATACCTTCGTCCTCTCACGGAGATGGTCGGCTGTCGCACGACCATCACCTTCGGCTGACGCACGTGAGAGACCTTCGGAGAAGCACGCTCGTCCGCGCGTGCTTCACCTTCGATGGGTGTCCTTTTTAGCCCTCCCACGGGTCAATTGGCGTATGGACTACCGGCCCCGAGAACTCGAACAGAAGTGGCAGGGCCGCTGGGCGGACGGCCAGTACCACTCCGACCCGGACCCCGACGAGGAATCGACCTTCGTCACGGTCCCCTACCCCTACCCCAGCGGCGGGATGCACGTCGGCCACGTCCGCACCTACACCGTGCCGGACGTCTACGCCCGCTACCGACGCCTCCAGGGCGACAACGTGCTCTTCCCGCTGGGGTGGCACGTCACGGGTACGCCAATCGTCGGCGCCGTGAACCGGTTAAAAGAGGGCGAGGAGGAGCAGTTGAGCGTTCTCCGCGACACGTACAACGTCCCCGAGGAGGACTTGGAGAGCCTGGAGACGCCGATGGGCTTCGCGAACTACTTCATCGAGAACTATTACAAGCCCAACATGAAGTCCCTCGGCCTCAGCATCGACTGGCGCCGGGAGTTCACGACGAACGACGAGCGCTACTCCAAGTTCATCAACTGGCAGTACCAGCGGCTCAACGACGCCGGGAGACTGGAGAAGGGTCTCCACCCTGTCAACTACTGCACGAACGAGGAACAGCCGGTCACGGCCCACGACCTCCTGGAGGGCGAGGACGCTGAGTTCCAGGATTTCACGCTCGTGAAGTTCGGCTGGGAGCGAAACGGCGAAGAAATCACCCTGCCGATGGCGACGCTCCGCCCCGAGACCGTTCGGGGCGTCACGAACGCCTTCATCAACCCCGGAGAAACGTACGTCATCGCGGATGTGGACGGCTCTCGTTGGTTGGTCTCGAAGGCCGGCGCGCGGAAGCTCGAACTCCAAGCGAGAGAGGTCGAGATCATCGAGGAGCTCGCGGGCGAGGAGGTCGTCGGCGCACACGTCTCGAACCCGATTACGGGCGATTCGGTCCCGGTTCTGCCCGCTGACTTCGTGGACGCCGAGAACGCGACGGGCGTCGTCATGTCCGTCCCCGCGCACTCGCCGGACGACTACGTCGCGCTCCGGGAGGTTCAGGAGCGCGCGGACGAGTTGGAGAAATACGGGCTGGACCCCGCGGAAGTCAGAGACATTGAGCCGGTCCCCATCCTCACCATCGAGGAGTACGGCGAGATACCCGCGAGGGACGTCGTCGAGGCGTACGGCATCGAATCCAGCGACGACCCCGAACTGGAGGAGGCGACCCAGGAGCTCTACGGCGCGGAGTTCCGCGCGGGCGAGCTCGCCGAGGCGTACGGCGAGTTCGCGGGCGAGACCGTCGAAAGTGTGCGAGAACGCTTCCGCGAGCACTACGCCGAGTCGGGCGAGTTCGACACGCTCTACGAGTTCACCGAGGACGTCGTCTGTCGGTGTGGCGGCGAGGTCGAGGTCGCCGAACAGGACACGTGGTTCCTCACGTACAACGACGAGGACTGGAAGGAACTGGCCCACGAGGCCCTGGACGATCTGACGACGGTCCCCGAGAACACCCGCGACCAGTACGACCACACCATCGACTGGCTCGAGGAGTGGCCCTGCATCCGGAACTTCGGGCTCGGCACCCAGTTGCCGTTCGACGACGACTTCGTCATCGAACCCCTTTCGGACTCGACGCTGTACATGGCGTACTACACGGTCGCCCACCGGCTGGACGACGTGCCGGTCGACGACCTCACGCCGGAGTTCTTCGACGCGCTCTTTTATGGACGCGAGGCGCTGCGCGCCTCGGATTCGAGCGGCGAGGGAAGCGAGCCGCGAGACGCCGTCGCGGAGGACGCCGGGGGCGCTATCGACACCGCCCTCGACCTCCGTGAGGAGTTCGACTACTGGTACCCGATGGACTACCGCTGTTCGGGCAACGACCTCATCAACAACCATCTGACGTTCAGCCTCTTCCACCACGCCGAGCTGTTCGACGAGGCGAACTGGCCCGAGGGGTACACCGTGATGGGGATGGGCCTGCTGGAGGGGAAGAAGATGTCCTCTTCGAAGGGCCATGTCGTCCTCCCTACGGAGGCCATCGAGGAGTACGGCGCCGACACGGTGCGCTTCTTCCTGCTCAACTCCGCGGAGCCGTGGCAGGACTACGACTGGCGCGAGGACGACGTGCGCTCGACCAGAAACCAGCTCGAACGCTTCTGGGACGAGGCCCAGGAGCTCCTGGGCGAGGAGAACGCCCCCCTCACCCGCGAGAACGTCGACCTCGAACGACCGGACCGTTGGCTCCTCTCGCGGCTCCAGGCCACGGTTTCGGAAGCCACGGAGGCCCTCGACAACTTCCAGACCCGCCGCGCGAGCCAGGCCACGTTCTACCGTTTCGCGGAGGACCTGCGCTGGTATCGCCGCCGGACGGACACCGACCGCGAGGCCGCGCGGTGGACGATGCGCGAGGTCCTCAGGACCCGGCTTCGCCTGCTGGCCCCGTTCATGCCGTTCCTGACGAACGAGCTCCACGAGAGCCTCGTCGGGGCGCCTGTCGAGGAGGCCGCGTGGCCCGACGCCGACGAGGAGCTCCACGACCCGCAGGTCGAAGTCGAGGAGGAACTCGTCGAGTCGCTCGTGGACGACGTCCGCGAGGTCATCGACGTGACCGGGACCGACCCCGAGACAATCACCGTCTACGCGGCCGCCGACTGGAAGGGCGAGGTCTTCGACGCCGTCCGTGAGGCCGGCCCCGACATCGGCGCCGTGATGAGCGAGGCGATGTCGAACCCCGACCTGCGGGAGAAAGGGGACGCCGTGAACGGCCTCGCACAGGATCTGGTTCCCACGGTTCGGGAGCGCGACGACGAGGAACTCGCGGCGCTCGCGGCTGTCGACGAGGCCGCGCTCTACCGCGAGGCCGCGGCCTTTCTGAGTGAGGAGTTCGACGCCGAGGTCGTCGTCACCCCCGAAGGGGCGGGCGACCGGGAGAAGGCCTCCCAGGCCGTGCCGTTCCGCCCGGCCATCCACCTGGAATAACTCGGCTCAGACGCCGAGCAGGTCGAACCCCTCGCCCTCACCCGATTCGTTCGCGTTCTCGTAGGCGACGTGCGCGCCGGCGACGTCCTGAATCGCCAGGCCGGTCGAATCGAACACCGTGATTCCCTCACGTTTCGCGGGCTTCTCGCCGACCACGACCTCGCCCAGGGTCCCGTGAATGTCGCTCTCGGTGAGCGTGCCCGCCGCCCAGGGGACGTTGACCTCGCCGGAGTGAGTGGACTGTTCGTAGTTGTCCACGACGAGCGTTGCCTGTTTCAACAGGGCGTCCGCGAGTTCGTGTTTCCCGGGCGCGTCGGCCCCGATGGCGTTGATGTGCGTCGATTCCCCCACGTCCTCGGGCGTGACGATGGGGCTCTCCACGGGCGTCACCGTGGAGAGCACGTCGCAGTGGCCCGCTTCGGAGACGGTGCCGCCTCGCACGTCGAACCCGTCGTCGAAGGCGTCAACGAAGTGTTCGACGGCGGCCTCGCTTCTGTCGTGAACGACGACCTCGCTGATGTCTCGGACGGTGGCGATGGCCTCCAGTTGGGTGTAGGACTGCGCGCCCGCGCCGACGAGCCCGAGCGAATCTGCGTCCTCGACCGCGAGGTGGTCCGTCGCGACGGCCGCGGCGGCGCCCGTGCGCCGCCCCGTGAGCTCGGTGCCGTCCATAACCGCCAGGGGGTAGGCGTTCCGGGGGTCCGAGTAGATCATCGTCCCGAGCACGGTGGGCAGGTCGAACTTCTCAGGGTTCGAGGGGTGGACGTTCACCCACTTCACGCCCGCCGCGTCCCACGCCTCGGTGCGGAGGTAGGCGGGCATCGAGCGGAAATCGCCGTCGTAGTCGGGCAGGTCGATGTACGTCTTCGCCGGCATCACCGTGCTCCCGCGCGCGTCGGCGGCGAAGGCTTCCTCGACCGCGGGGACGAGGTCGGCCATCGGCGTGTGCTCGCGGACGAGTTCGTGGTCCAAGAGAAGCGTCTCCATACCCGGACCTGGGGCGATGTGGGGAAGTAAACTGTGGGCGGTTTTCCGGCGATTCCACCGGGTCGGACGAACCGTTAACACACCACGTTCCGTGCCCGGACACATGGCTATCGAATCCGTCGAGACGTTCACGAGAGGGAACGTCGGGGTCGTTCGGGTCGAAACTGAGGACGGCGAGACGGGGATCGGACAGCTCTCGCCGTACAACGCCGACATCACGACCGAGGTGTTCCACCGGCAGGTGGCGCCCCATGCGCTCGGGGCGGACGCCGCGGAGCACGAAGCCCTGAGCGAGGACGTCCTCGACGCGGAACTGAAGTTTCCGGGCTCGTACGTCCGTCGCGCGCTCTGTGGCCTGGACACCGCGCTCTGGGACCTGCGGGGAAAACGCGAGGGCAAGGCGGTCTGTGAACTCCTCGGAGGGTCCCCCGAGTCGCTCGCCGTCTACGGGTCGAGCATGCGCCGGGACATCACCCCCGAAGCGGAGGCCGAGCGGCTCGCTCGACTCCGGGAGGAGGGCTACGAAGCGTTCAAAATCCGGGTCGGGGGCTCCGATTCGGTGGGCGACGACGAGGACGAGTGGCCCGGCCGCTCGGAGGCGGTCGTTCGTGAGGTCAGGGAGGCGGTCGGCGACGACGCCGTTCTGTTCGTGGACGCTAACTCCGCGTACACCCCCGAGCGCGCCCTGGAACTCGATTCGGAGGTACTGGCTCCCAACGACGTGGCACATTTCGAGGAGCCCTGTCCCTACTGGGAGCTGGACTGGACCGAGGAAGTCAGGGAACGAACGCACACCACCGTCGCGGGCGGCGAACAGGACTGCTTCCTCAAACAGTGGGAGCGCATCGTTGAGCGACCCGTCGTGGACATCGTCCAGCCCGACGCGTGTTATCTGGGCGGGCTGACCCGCGCACTCGACGTGGCCGAGATGGCCGCCGACGCCGGGATTCCCGTGCGCCCCCACGCCGCGAACCACTCGATGGTGCTCGTTTTCACGCTCCACCTGCTGGCCGGCATCGACAACGCCGCGCCGTACGTCGAGTACAGCATCGAGGACCACTGGGCGGAGGGGATGCTATCCGACTTACCGACGGTCGAGGACAGCGAGATACAGGTCCCTGACGGACCGGGCTGGGGCGTCGAGATTGATTCGGAATGGCTGGCAACGGCGCAGTACCGGCGGAGCGAGGTCTGAGATGGACGTCCGGGAACTCGAAACGGAATGCGAACGCCGGTCCGCGGTGCCGGTTTTGCGCCAACTGTGGACGGAGCGCTCGCCGGCAGAGGTGATGGCGTGGACCGGTGAGGACGACTACTACCTGTTCGGCGGGTTCGTCGACGAGGAACTCGTCGGTGTCGCCGGCGTCGTTCTCACGACCCTGCTCCATCACCGCTCGCAGGCGTGGCTCTACGACCTCGTGGTCGACGAACCGCGCCGCGGGAACGGGTACGGAACCAAGCTCATCGACTTCGTTGAATCGTGGGCCGCCGAACGGGACTGTGAGGGCGTCGCACTCGCCTCTCCGGAATCGAAAGAGGGCATCCACGACTACTACCGCGAGCGCGGCTACGAGACTTGGGGCTACGTCATCGAGACAGGGTTGCGCCCTTCCGACAGCTAATCGGGGCGGAAAAACCGCAAAAGAACCGCGAGAACCACGATAGCAACCGAGCGGAACGGTCGGAAAGCGGTGCGGTCGGAAAGCGGTGCGGTAGGTCAGCAGGGATTACCCCTGATGGGACCTTACATCGCGCCGCCCATGCCGCCCATGCCGCCCATGCCGCCCATGCCGCCCATACCGCCGGGGGCGCCACCGGGCGCGCCGCCGGGGCCGCCGGGACCGCCGTCGCCGCCGTCGTCGCCGTCGACCTGACCGCCCTTCAGGTCGCCCGCGGCGATGACGTCGTCGATGCGGAGGATCATCACGGCCGCCTCCGTTGCGCTCTCGATGGCCTGAGTCTTCACGCGGAGCGGCTCGACAACGCCGCCCTCTTCCATGTTCACGATGTCGCCGGTGTAGGCGTCGAGGCCGGCGCCGGTGTCGCCGCCGTCGTGGGTCGCGCGGAGGTCCACCAGCGAGTCGATGGGGTCGTGACCCGCGTTCTCGGCAAGTGTGCGCGGAACGACTTCCAGCGTGTCGGCGAACGCCTCAACAGCCAGCTGCTCGCGGCCGCCAACGGAGTCGGCGTAGTCGCGGAGCTGCAGGGCGATTTCGGTCTCGGGGGCGCCCCCGCCCGGGAGCACTTTGCCGTCCTCCAAGGTGACGCGCAGCACGCCGAGCGCGTCGTCGATGGCGCGCTCGACCTCGTCCACGACGTGTTCGGTGCCGCCGCGGAGGATAAGGGTAACCGCGCGGGCGTCCTCGACGTCCTCCACGAAGATGCGCTCGTCGCCGCCGACGTCCTTCTGGGCGACGCTTCCCGCGAACCCGAGGTCCTCGGCGGTGAGTTCGCTCACGTCCGAGACCGCCGTGGCGCCCGTCGCGCGGGCGAGCGCGGCGAGGTCGGAGTCCTTCGTGCGCCGCACGGCGAGGATGCCGTGCTGGGCGAGGAAGTGCTGGGCCATGTCGTCGATGCCGCCGTCCGCGAAGACGGCGTTCGCACCGGCCTCGTGGAGCTGTTCGACCATCTCCTCGAGCTGGGCCTCCTCCTTCGCGAGGAACTCGTCGAGCTGTTCGGGGTCGGTGACGTTGACCTCGGCGTCGATCTCCGTCTCCTTCACTTCGATACCCGTGTCGAGGAGTGCGACGTTGGCGTCCTCGACGCCGTAGGGCATGTTGTCGTTGACGCGCTCCTTGTCGAGGATGACGCCCTCGACGAGCTCGGAGTTGTCGATGGAGCCGCCCGTGACCTTCTCGACTTTGATGTTGTCCGTGTCGATACTGTCCTCGTCGGCGACGGCGCGAATGGCGTCAACGACGAGCGTGGAGAGGAGGTCCTTCGCCTGCTCGGCGCCCTTGCCGGTCATCGCTGTGGAGGCGATGCGCTCGAGGTACTCCTGGTCGTCGTCGTCGATCTCGATGGCGAGCTCCTCGGCGAACTCCTTGGCCTTCTCGGCGGCCTGTCGGTACCCCTGCGCGAGCGTCGTCGCGTGGATGTCCTGGTCGAGGAGGTCCTCGGCCTCGGCGAGCAGTTCGCCGGAGACGATGACGGCCGAGGTCGTGCCGTCGCCCACTTCGTTCTCCTGGGTCTGGGCGACCTCGACGACCATGTTCGCGGCCGGGTGCTCGATGTCCATCTCCTTGAGGATGGTCACGCCGTCGTTCGTGACGACGACCTCGCCGGAGGAGTCGACGAGCATCTTGTCCATCCCCTTCGGGCCGAGGGTCGTGCGAACGGACTCCGCAACGGCCTTGCCCGCGGTGATGTTCATCGATTGCGCGTCTTCACCGGAGGTTCGTTGGGAATCCTCCGAAAGTACGATGAGGGGCTGACCGCCCATCTGCTGCTGTGCCATAGTCGTTGGTTTGATTGATTGTGCTTCTATAAAAGGGTTTCGACACTCCGAGAATACAGCGTTCCCAGCGGCCAACGAGGCTTGTGAAACGTTACCAATCGCGGTTTTATATGACTACTGCTGGCCGCCGGGGAACTCGTGGTACTCCATACCTCTCCCCTTGAGTTCTTCCGCGCGCTTGCGTTCGAGGAAGGAGTAGACGGTGCCGTGGGGCGCGCCGTCGAGCAGCATCTCGGCCGCGGAGCGCACGATGTCGACCTCGACGGGGTCGCCGATGATGCCGAACGTCGACCCGTAGATGACGACGTCCGCGCCGGTGAGCTCCTCCATCAATTGGCGGGTTTTACCGTTCTCGCCGATGAGGCGGCCCTTCTTGCGCTTGAGGTCCTTGTCGTTTCGCGCGGCCCGGTCGATGTCGATGCTCTCGTACATCCGCATCTCGCCGTCCAGGAGGGAGAGTGCCACGTCGGGGGAGAAGCCGCGGCCGATAGCCCGGACGATGTCGGGTGCCTGCATTCCGGCGACGGGGTCGCCGACGGACTCGACGGCGACGGCGCCGTTCTCCGAGTCCACGTCCAGACGGACGTCCGCGGCGCTCTCGATGCGGCGCAGGGTCTCGCCCCCGTCGCCGATGAGCACGCCGATGCGGTCGTCCGGTATCTTCACGTGTTGCATACGCGTGCTACTCGCTCCGGGCAATTAAGGGTTCTCCGCGAGGCCGCCGAAAAGCGTCGCTGTGGGACTAGTTGTCGGGGTCCGCCTCGGCTTGGACGTACTCGTAGAGGCTCTCCCCGTCGGTCTCGACGCCCTGCCGGGCGAAGAAGTTCGCTACGTTCTCGCAGTCCCGTTCGAGGAAATCGTCCGAATTGGGGTGGTGAATCGTCACCGCCTGCCCCACGTCGATGACTACCAGCTCCCCGTCGTGGATGACGACGTTGTACTCCGAGAGGTCCCCGTGTACGAGCCCGGCGTCGTAGAGGCGGCGCATATACTCCCGCACGACCTCGAAGGCCGTCTCGGGGTTCTCGATGTGGACGTCGTGGAGCGTGGGCGCGACGTCCCCGCTCTCGCCGATGAGCTCCATCACGAGGACGTTTCGCTGGACGGCGAGAGGTTCTGGCACCCGGACGCCGGCCTCCCGCGCCCGGCCCAGGTTCGAGAACTCCTTTTGGGTCCACGCGATGACTACGTCGGTCTTCTGCCCGCCCAACCCCTCGAAGCGGGGGTCGCCCTCCAGGTAGTCGCGCATCTGGCTGAAGTTCGACGCCGTCGTCCGGTACACCTTGACGGCCACGTCGTCGTCGGGCGCGCGCGCCTCGAAGACGTGGGCCTCTTTCCCCGTGGAGATGGGCCCCCCGAACGCCGAGAGGTGCCCGTCCTGAACGAGCTTGTAGATGGCCGCGTAGGTGGCGTCGTCGAACACCGACCCCTCGACTTTGAACTGCTCGGTGTTCTTCAGGCGCTTGCGGAACTCGTCGAACTCCCTGTCCTGACGACGGGCGATGCGGTCCGCCTCGTCGTCGCCCACGTCCAGGTCCTCCCACTCGTCGCCGGGCGCGCCCTCCCGTTCCTCGACGAGGCCGAAGTCCTCGGGGTCGGTCATCGCGCGACGCTCACTGGATGTGGCCCTCCTCGCGCAGTTGGTCCGCGTCGCTCTTCTCGTAGCGGTACTCCACGTCCGCCTTCTCGTCCTGCCAGTCCCACGGGCTGACGAGGACCACGTCGTCCTCCCGTATCCACTCCCGTTTCTGCATCCGGCCGGGAATGCGGGCCGTCCGCTCCACGCCGTCGGCACACTGGACCCTGATGCGGTTCGCGCCCAGCATCTCCGTCACGACGGCGAACAGTTCGTCGTCGTCGGGCATCCGGAGGTCCTTCCGGTTGCCCTCTCCTTCGCTCATACACGGCCTTTGTCCGCCGAGGTTTTTAAACCCTCCCGCAACGCGCCCGCCAGTTGAAATAGGGGGCCGACCCAGACCGGTTCGTGCCCTGAGAACTGGCCGCCGGCGGCCGAGGCGGGTGTGCGACACACCGCCGGCGGGACCGTGTCGTGTGTCCGCGCGCGGGCAACACCTCCGTCGCGGCCCGCTCGTTCGCGGAACGTGGAACGCGTGCGACAGCCGCGTTCCCGCGACCGAGACCTTCGAGTAGGTCGGCTGTCGTACGACCTACACCTCCGTCCTCTCACGGTTGTCGCACGTGAGAGACCTTCGTCGCCTGTTCGCTACTCCAACTCCCGGAGCCGCTCGCGCGCGGGTTCGATGAGCTCGTTGAGATGCGCCGCCAGCGCCGCCTTCGCGTCCGCCGGATGGAGTTCGCCGCCGTCGAGTGCCTCGGCGAGCTCCTCGTAGCTCCCGTAGGTGACGTTGCCGCCGTACTCGTCGGGGCGTTCGATGGTGACCGAAGAAAAGCGCGGGAAGACGTGGTACTCGAACAGCTGCAGGACTGGGTGTTCGAGGCCGTCCTCGGGCTCCCTGGTGGGCGGGCAGAACGCGCTGTTCACCTTCTCGACGACCTCCTCCTCCGAATCGTCGATGTCGATGGAGACGCCCGAACTCGAGGACATCTTCCCGTCGCCGCTCGTCAGGTCGGCCACGAGCGGATGGTGCAGGCAGGTCGGGGCGTCTTCACCGATGTCCGGGAGGGTGTCCCGCGCGAGCATGTGGACCTTGCGCTGCTCCATCCCGCCGATGGCCAGGTCCACGTCGAGGTAGACGATGTCGAGCGCCTGCATCAGCGGGTAGACGGCGTGCGCGACCGTCACTGACTCGCCGGACTTGATTTCGCTCATCGCGCGCTCGGCCCGCGAGAGCGTCGTCTCCAACTCCAGGGCGTGTAGGTCGAGGACGTACTCCTCGTCCAACTGGAACTCCGAGCCGTAGACGAACTCCGTCTTCGACTCGTCCAGCCCGTAGGCGAGGAACTGTTCGCGCATCCGCTCGGCCGTCTCGCGGATTTCCTCGAACGTCCCCTTGCCGTTGAGGTAGGCGTGCACGTCGGCGAGCAACACGACGACGTCGAAACCGGCGTCTTGGAGGTCGATGAGCTTGTTCGCGCCGAGCAGGTGGCCCAGATGGAGCGTTCCCGAGGGCTCGTAGCCGATGTAGGCCCGTTTCCCTTCGGGGGCATCGACGAGTGCGTCGAGTTCCTCCTCGGTCACGACTTCCGCGGCGTTGCGCGTGACCAGTTCGCGCGTGTCCATACCCTCACACACGCACGGGGGGGATTGATGCCTTCGGTTCAGACGCGCCGAAGGGTTTTCGGCGTCGGGCCGGGAGCGACGGGTATGGTCCGCGTCGCCGCCCTCTCCCTCCTCTGTGTGCTCGTCCTCGCCGGCTGTGTCGGCCCCGCCGGCCCCTCACCGAGCGACGGCAAACCCCCGTGCGAGAGTCTCGACCCGGTCGGTGAGGAGATGGACGCCCGGTACAACGTCTCGTACGACCATGCTGGCGCGTTCTCCCTCTCCGTGGCGCCCGAGTCGGTCGGTCGAGGGGAGCGGTTCACCGCCACGCTCCGGAACGTCGGTGAGAAGACCCGGTACCGGGGCACGTCCCGGAAGTACGCCGTCCACCGCTGGAGCGACGGCGGCTGGCGCCCGGTGTTGGCTGGTGCTCGAGGGTACAACGCGACGGCGGTTCCGCAGCCCCCGAACGAGACGCTCACGTGGACGTTCGCCGCCAACCGGTCCGGGCTGACGGCCAACGGAATCGAGGCCTGCGGCCCCATCGAGCCGGGGCGCTACCGGTTCGTCTACTTCGGACTCAACGGGTCCTCGGCGGTCGGGGCGCGCTTCACGGTAACCGAGTCCTAGTCGCCGTCGCCGCGTGCCCGGTGCTCGCTGATGAGCTCGTCCACCATGCTCGCCTTGCGCTCCTTCCGGCGTTCCTCGGCGCGGTCCTCCCAGTCGTCGATGGCGGCTTCCACGTCGGATTCGCGGGCCACCGCGAGCTCGTCGACCTCCTGTATCGCCACGTCCTCGGCCGGTCCGACCGGGATTTCGGCCTCGAAGAGCGTCACGTCCGCGACGTCGGAGAGGCCGCCGTGTTCGGTGAGCACGACCCGCGGCTCGGTCGCCGCGAGGGCCGTCGCGCTCGTCTCGCCGGCGCCGGATGCGTCCCGGAGGAGCACGACGTCGTCGGGCGCGAGGCCGTACCGTTCCTGTGCGTCCTCGATGGCGGCGTTGGTGAACTGTTCGACCACCTTCACGGGAACCAAATCCCGCTCCTCGCTGTCCACGTCGCTGAAGTTCGAGTGGTCGAGCTTCCAGAGGGCCTTCAGGCGTTCGAGCTTGGATTCGAGCGCGTCGGCGCGCTCGCGTTCGTCCTCCAACTCGGACTCCAGTCTGTTCACGTCGCGTTCGAGGCGGCTGACGGCCCGGCGCTCCCGGGCGTCACGGCGCTCCTCGCGGCGGGCGTCCTCCAGTTCGGATTCGTACTCGGCGATTTTCTCGTCGCGCTCCTCGACCTCGGCCTTCAGTTCGGCGTTGTGGGCTTCGAGGCGTTCGACCCGGGTTTCGAGCTCGCGGATGCGGCGTTCCTCGGCGGTGAGTTCGCGGGGTGTGTGCTCGCTGTCCTCGGTCTCATCCTCGCCGTCGTCCTGTCGTTCCCGGAGGACGGCCTCGACGGACGTTTCGGTCGAGAGCACTTCGGCCGTGATTTCGCCGCGGTCCTCCCGTGGGGGAGTTTTGGCCGCGATGCGCTCGAACTGCTCGGCGTGGTCGTCGTAGGCGAACAGCGCGGCGGCGAGCGCGTCCCGCTGGTGGTCGTTCCCGTAGCCGTGCTCGCGGGTACGGTGTTGTTTCTCGTCTATCGGGAGGTCGGATTCGGGCACCCATCCCGCGGCGTCGAAACTCCGGCGGATCTTCTCGACAGTGTCCGGAACGGGCGTCACGTCGGCGGCGACGATGACCGGACGGCCGTGCTCGATGATCCACTCGATGACGCCCGCCGTATCGACCGTGCGGGAGGACCATGTATCGAGGACGTTCCCGTCCAGGTCCACCAGCCCGAGTGCCGTCGTCGTCCCGGGGTCCATCCCGACGATGACGTAGTCGCGGCGCTGGACGAGTGACTCGAACTCGATGCCGTCCTTCCGTTCCCGCTCGATTTCGACGCGCGTGTCGCCCGAGCGCCGCTCCGAGACGGGAATGTCCTGTGGGGGCGCCTCCACCCGGAAGACGGCGTTCGAGAACCCGCCGTACTTCTCGGTCACGTCGCGCTCGTAGGCGAGCCCCGCGTCGTCGAGTTTCGACTCGACCTCCCTGGCCTCGGTCTTGACGGCGCCGTGCATCCGGCGGGTGTATCGGTCCTCCGACCAGCCGCCCTTGCCGGTCGAGCGTCCCCGCGCGACCTTCAGTTCCGTCGTCTCCTCGAACGCGGTGACGGCCTTTCCGACGCGTCTCGCGGCGAGGCGGGCCGACGCTTCGGCCTCGCGCATCGGCTTCTTCGCGTAGGGGACGTCGTGGCGGGACGCGACCCGGGAGAGCGGCTCGGGTTCGTGTCCGCCGGTCACCTGCACGAGCTTCGTCTCGTGTGGGAGCCCGCGGAGGAGGTGGACCAGCGAGTCCTTGTCCGCGGCGAGCTCGTAGGCGTTGTCGGTGGCGAGAAACGTCGGCTCCCGGTCGGCGACCAACCGGAGGAGCTTGCGCCGGCTCACCACGTCGCGTTCGACCTCCTCCCCGTCGAAAACCACCAGCGCGTAGGAGGGGGCGTCCCCGCGGATATCCCCGCTCTGGACGTCGACGCCGAACACCAGCGTGTCGAGCGCACTCGTGCGGGCGGTCACGATATACGAATAGGCGGTTGAGAAACTTAAACTCACGGCGCCCCCGGAAACGGAACCGAACTACCATAGACAAACATTTATTATAATGCGTGTACAATTCTGTTAGGTATGAGCAATCGACACGCCGACGAAAACGAACCGACCGATACCGGTCGCTCCCGCCGAGGGTTCCTGAAAGCTTCGGCCGTGGCGGCCGCCGCGGGCGTCGCGGGCTGTTCGGGCGGCTCTGGCGACGCCGTCGAGATTCTCCACGGCTGGACGGGCGGCGACGGCGCCCGCGCTGCCGAGGCGCTGGAGGAGGCGTTCGCCGAGGCCCACCCCGACACCGGGGCGGATTTCAACCCCATCGGCGGGGGCGGCAACCAGAACCTCGACGCCGTCGTCGCCAACCGGCTCCAGAGCGACGACCCGCCCGGGACCTTCGCCAACTGGCCCGGCAAGAACCTCCTCCGCTACGAGGGCGTCCTCGGCAGCGTCGACGACGTGTGGGAGGAGAACAACTTCGCGGAGACCCACGTGGACGAGGCCGTCGAACTCCACCAACAGAACGGGAGCTATCGCGCGGTTCCGCTCGGTTCCCACCGGCTGAACTGCCTGTTCTACAACACCTCCGTCGTTGAGGAGGCCGGCGTCGACGTGGAGTCGCTGAACAGCGTCTCCGCGCTGCTCGACGCGCTCCAGACCGTCCAGGACAACACCGACGCGACGCCGATGACCCATGCGATGTCGGGCACGTGGACGACGACCCAGCTGTGGGCCGCCGTGATGCTCGGCCAGGAGGGCTATCAGGCCTACATGGACTTCATCGAGGGGAACGGCTCCGAGGAGGCAGTCAGCGCGGCCTTCGAGTCGACCGCGGAGATCCTGGAGAACTACATCACCGAGGACGCTTCCTCGCTTGACCTGACGGCGTCGAACCAGAACATCATCAACGGCAACGCCGCGTTCATCCACCAGGGTAACTGGGCGGCGGGCGCCTACCGAAACGCGGAGGGCTTCGAGTACAACGAGGACTGGGGCTTCAAGACGTTCCCCGGGACGGAGGGGATGTACACCCTCCACTTCGACTCGTTCCTCTACCCCTCGGACAACCCGACGTCCGAGGCGACCAAGACGTTCCTCTCCTTCGTCGGCAGCCCCGAGGCGCAGGTCGCCTTCAACCAGTACAAGGGCTCCATCCCGACGCGGACGGACGTGAGCATGGACGAGTTCGGTCCCTACCTGCAGGAGACGGCCGAGGACTTCGCCGACGCCGAACAGCGCCCGCCGACGCTCCAGCACGGGCTGGCCGTCACCTCCCAGAAGATGACCGCGCTCAACGAGGTCATCTCCTCGGAGTTCACCGGGCCGTACAACGTGGACGCGGCCACCACGGGCTTCCTCGACGCAGTCTCGAACTGAGAGGGGAATGTTCGACCTCTACCGGCGACTGCGCCGACGCCTCCGCGGCCGGGAAGCCCGCGCCGACGGCGGCGTCGTGAACGAGGGAGATGCCTCCGAGGCGGGCCCCATCGGAAGGGCGAGCGCCGCGCTCGACCGGCGTTTCGGGAGTGACTTCGTCGAGTCATCACCCTTCTGGCTGCCGCCGTTCCTGCTGATGGCGCTGTTCGTCTACGGCGCCATCATCTGGAACCTCCTCATTTCGCTGACCGACTACCAGGGGTTCGCGAACGCGCCCGACTACTCGCAACTCGACTTCGAGATGTACACCCGGGCGCTCTCGGATTCGGGGTTCATCGACGCGGCGGTCAACACGCTCGTTTTGCTGGTGGCGTTCACCGGAATCACCCTCGCAGTCGGCCTCCTGTTGGCGATTCTCGTCGACCGGGGCATCCGCTTCGAGAACGGGTTCCGGACCGTCTACCTCCTGCCGATGAGCCTCTCCTTCGTGGTGACGGCGCAGTTCTGGCTGTGGATGTACAACTACAACAACGGCATCGTCAATCTCTCCATCGGGACGTTCGGCCTGGGCCCGGTGAACTGGCTCGGCAACCAAGACATCGTGCTTTGGGCCGTCGTCTTCGCGTTGATGTGGCAGTTCTCGGGGTACGCGATGGTCGTCTACCTCGCGGGGCTGCGTGCCATCCCGTCCGCACACTACGAGGCCGCACAGGTCGACGGGGCCTCCGCCCTGAAGATGTACTGGCGGGTCATCATCCCCCAACTGAAGGGCGCGACCATCAGCGCCGCCGTCGTGTTGATGGTGTTCGGACTGAAGGCATTCGACTTCCTCTACTCGCTCGTCGGCGGCTACCGACCGCCCAACGGCGCGGACATCCTCGCGACGAAGATGGTCCGGGAGGCGTACGCCAACCTCAACTGGTCGTACGGCGCGGCCATCGCCATCGTTCTCTTCCTGATGGCACTCGCGGTCATCGGCCCGTACCTCGTCTACGAATACCGGAGGGACAACCTATGAACGGACAACAATGAGCGACGCGCGCACGGGCGGCAACACGACGAGTCGGGCGGACCGCCTCGTCCGCGCCGCCGAGAAACTCACGGTGGAGCGGGTCCTGCTGTACGTCGTCCTGTTGGGGATGGCGTCGTTCTACCTCATCCCCATCGAGTCGGGGCTGGTCACGTCGATCAAGACGAGCACCGCGGTCATCGAGACCGTGCCGTTCGCGCCGCCGGGGCCCAGCGGGTTCACCCTCCAGAAGTGGCAACAGGCGGTAGACGCCCTGCTCTTCGGGATGGGGAACAGTATGCTGTACGCGGTGCCGGCGACGATACTCTCGGCGTTCATCGGGAGCATCACCGCCTACGGCCTGACGATGCCCACGTGGAAGCAGGCGTACAAGGCGCCGCTGATCGCGCTCATCGTCGCGGGAATCTTCATCCCCTACCAGGCTGTGTTGGTTCCTCTGACGCAGTTCTGGGCCCAGTACGTCCAACTCGGGCAGTTGCTCGGCCCCCTGTGGGCGCTCGGCATCTCCAACGACTACGCCGGCATCATCGAGTTGGTCGTCACGCACGTCGCCTACGGCATCCCCATCTGTACGCTCCTCTTCCGGACGTACTACAAGACGATGAGCAAGGAGATGATCGAGTCCGCGCGCCTGGAGGGGGCGACGCTCAGGCGGGTGTACCGGCGCATCGTGTTTCCCCTCTCGGGGCCGATGTTCGCGGTCGTGCTCATCTACCAGTTCACACAGATATGGAACGACCTGCTGTTCACGCTGGTCCTCGTCTCCACGGAGTCGAGTCCCGCCGCACCCGTCGTGTTGATACTCGCGGGCCTCGGGACCTCCTTGGAGGGACAGGACTTCGCGCTCCGGATGGCCGGGGCGTTCCTCGCGGCGCTCCCGACGCTGGCGGTGTACATCTTCTTCGGCGACGAGTTCGCCGAGGGGGTGGCGGCCTGATGACGAACGAACGACTCACGCACACACACTCATGGCAACGCTCGAACTAGATTCGGTGACGAAGACGTTTCAGGACGGCGACGACGAGATCGTCGCCGTCGACGACGTGTCGATGGACATCGCGGACAGCGAGTTCCTCGTCGTTGTCGGCCCCTCCGGCTGTGGGAAATCCACGATGTTGCGGATGGTCGCGGGCCTCGAAACCATCACGTCCGGCACGGTCAGTCTCGACGGCCGGGTCATCAACGACGTGAAATCCCAGGAACGGGACATCGCGATGGTGTTCCAGTCCTACGCGCTCTACCCGCACATGACGGTGCGGGAGAACATGAGCTTCGGGCTGGAGGAGTCCACCGACCTCCCCGACGAGGAGATCTCCGAGATGGTGACCGACACCGCCGAACTGCTCGGCATCCCGAGCCTGCTGGATCGCAAACCGGGGGAGCTCTCCGGCGGGCAACAACAGCGCGTCGCGCTGGGGCGGGCCATCGTCCGCGACCCGGAGGTGTTCCTGATGGACGAACCGCTCTCGAACCTCGACGCGAAACTCCGCGCGCAGATGCGCACGGAACTCCAGCGCCTCCAGGAGGACCTCGAAGTGACGACGATGTACGTCACGCACGACCAGACGGAGGCGATGACGATGGGCGACCGTATCGCCATCCTCAACGACGGCGAACTCCAGCAGGTGGCGACGCCTCTCGAATGCTACCACGAGCCGACCAACCGCTTCGTCGCGGGCTTCCTCGGCGAACCGTCGATGAACTTCTTCGAGACGGACCTCGCCGACGGCACGCTCACGGGCGGCGGCTTCGAGTACCCCCTTTCGGAGGGGACGCTGGCGGACCTCGGCGACGCGACGGGGTTGGTCCTCGGTATCCGCCCCGAGGCCGTCGAGATCCGCGAGGAGGCGAGCGCGCCCAGCGATTTCGAGGCCACGGTCGACGTGGTCGAACCGATGGGCGACGAGAACATCGTCTATCTCCAGTTCGGGGACGGCGAGTCGCTCGTCGCGACCACGAGCGGGTTCGACCGGGTCGGCGCCGGCGACAGCGTCGTCGCCCGCATCCCCGAGGGGGCGATTCACGTCTTCGACCGCGCGAGCGGCGAGGCGCTGCACAACCGAACCGTCGAAGCGGACGCGCCGGAGCCGTAAGTTAGCGCGTCCGCTCAACCCCTTCTCGCACGAGCACGGCCGCCGCGAGGTGGGCGTAGCCGAACCAACACAGCGCAAGCGCCGCGGCGAGGCCGCGCCCGCCCGTCCCGACGACGGCGCCCCACGCGAGAATCACGAGGACGGCCGCCCCGGCCCACGCGACGAAGTACCGACCGGATGCCGCCCCCCGGCGGCCGTTCCGGGCGAGCCCCGCGAGGATGCCCTCCCGCGCGCCGGTGACGGCCGCTGCGGGCAGGAAATACGCGAAGACGGCCACCACGACCAGCGCGACCGTCGCGAGCCCGGCCGTCGAGACGCCCGCGACCGGACCGGAGACGACGCCGACGACGTAGCCCGCGGCGACGACGGTGGCCGCCGGGACGAGCAGATGCGCGAGCGCGACGACGAGGACGCGCACCCCGAGCCTCGCGCTCCGGGCGCTCACGACGCCCGGCCGCTCCGCCGCGAGGGCGGCCCCTATCCGCCCCGCGAACACGACGGCGGGTACGAGCGCGGCGACACTCGGGATAACCGCCGTCCACGAGGGCCACAGCGCGGCGCCGACTCGGAGGAGGGCGCCCGCCAGCAACAGGGCGATGACGCCGCTGACGGTGTCGTCACGGGCTGACGAGTCCGCGAGGGGGGCGCGGACGGCGTCAACGAACAGCGTCCCCACCCCGGTTCGTGCCGACGGCTCCGAACACGTACGGTTCTCCGCGCAGTTCGGCAAAACGGTGTCGACTCGGTCACTCCGCGTCGGGATAGGGAACCTCGGTTTTCCGGCCGTCGTCGGGGACGAAAGCCTCGCCGGTGAAGGGTTCGCGCGCCTCCGTTTCGATGGGCGCGGCGTTCCCGGCGTAGCGCGAGGAGATGTGCGTCAGCGCGAGCCGCTTGGCCCCCGCGGCGGCGGCGAGTTCGCCGGCCTCGCGCCCGGTTGTGTGACCCGTCTGTCGGGCTCGATCGGATTCGTCCTCGGTGAACGTCGCGTCGTGAACGAGCAAGTCGGCGTCCTCGGCGGCCTCCCGAACGCTCTCCACGGGTCGGGTGTCGCCGGTGTAGACGACCTTTCTCCCCGGCCGGGACTCCCCCACCACCTGCTCGGGGTGAACCAACTCGCCGTCGCCGTTCTCGACGGGTTCGCCCTCGTGGAGCGTCGAGAACTTCGGGCCGGGCTCCACGCCGAGCTCCTCCGCCCGCTGGCGGTCGAACCGGCCCTTCCGGTCGTTCTCGACGAGGGCGTACCCCACCGAGCGTGTCCGGTGCTCGGTTGCGAAGGCCTCGACGCTGTACGCCTCGCGCTCCAGTGCGGTTTCGCCCGCGCGGACCTCGTGCACTTCCACCGGAAAGGAAGGGGTCGTGTTCGCGACGCGGATGAGCTCCCACATCTCGTCGGCGCGCCCGGCGGGGACGTACACATCGAGGGGGCGCTCCCGGTCGTTGAAGTTCCACGTCTGAATCAGGCCGGGAATCCCGAGGACGTGGTCCCCGTGGGTGTGGGTGACGAAGAGCGCCGACACGGAGAAGCCGGTGGCGAAGCGCATCATCTGGCGCTGGGTGCCCTCGCCGGCGTCGAAGAGGAGCTGGTCGCCCTCGCGGTTCACGAAGACGGACGAAGCGTTGCGCTCGGTGGTGGGCACGGCGCCACCGGTTCCGAGAAACGTCACGCGAAGGGTCATACCTCCGCGTTTCGGGGGACGCGGTAAACGGCCTTCGACTCGCCCACCGGGGTTTCCTTTGCGGTTCTCCCCGCTTCGCCGCACGCGACCCCGCGTCCAGTCGGACGACTTTTGCCCCGCGACGGACTACCGGAAAGTGATGGACCCGCTGTGGACCGACGCGCACGCCCCCGACATCGAAGCGTTCCCGCAGTCGGACGTGCGCGAGAGCCTCGAACGGGCCGCCACGGAGCCGATGAACCTCCTGCTCCACGGCCCTCCCGGCGCCGGCAAGACCGCCGCAGTCCGGGCGCTCGCCCGGCGCACGCACGCCGACCCGGAGGCCGACCTCGTCGAACTGAACGTCGACGACTTCTTCTCGATGACCAAAAAGGAGGTCAGCCAGGACCCCCGCTTCGAGCATTTCATCTCGAACAAGCGTCGCCGCGAGTCCTCGAAGGCCGATTTGATAAACCACGTCCTCAAGGAAACCGCGGGCAACACGCCGGTCTCGGGGAGCTACAAGACCGTCCTCCTCGACAACGCCGAGACGGTCCGCGAGGACTTCCAGCAGGCGCTCCGTCGGGTGATGGAGCGCTACCACGAGTCGACGCAGTTCGTCATCGCCACGCGCCAACCCGCCAAGCTCATCGCCCCCATCCGCTCGCGGTGTCTCTCCGTCCCGGTGCGCGCGCCAACCGAGGACGAGACGGTGGGCGTCCTGCGCGACATCGCGGACGCCGAGGACGTCCCCCACGACGAGACCGGGTTGGGATACGTCGCCACCTACGCCGAGGGGAACCTCAGGAAGGCGGTTCTGGGCGCGCAGACCGTCGCCGTCGAGGAAGGTTCGATTGAGGGGATGGGCGTCCTCGAACCTCTCTCCGACGTGGGCGTCGGCGACCGCGTGGAGTCGATGCTCGACGACGCGGAGGCAGGCGAGTTCTCCGACGCCCGTTCGGAGTTGGACGACCTGCTCGTCGAGGAGGGGCTCAGCGGCGCCGAACTTCTGGACGAAATCCTGGACGCCGGGCGCTCGCGCTACGACGGCGAACGCCTCGCCCGTCTGCACCGCCTCGCGGGCGACATCGACTTCGAGATGGCCGGCGGCACCGACGAACGGGTGCACCTCTCGCACCTATTGGCGGAACTCGGCGCTTGAGGGAGAGAACGCACCGTCACGTTTCCAAGGCGCTTGATGGCGCTCAATCTACGCTATTTCGGCGTCTGACGACTCCTCGGGGCTGGCCAACACGAGCACGTAGCGCGTCAGCGACCGGTGAACCCGGCGCTCGAAGCGCGCCTCGGGTTCCCAGCCGGCGGCTTCGGCTTCCTCGCGCCAGTCGCGGTCCGCGACCAGCACACAGCGCGTCGCGACCCGGTTCGCCTCCGCGAGCGCGCCCTCGACCAGCGCCTCCAGCGTGTGGGTCTCGATCTTCGATTGTCGGCCGTAGGGCGCGTCGAAGGCGACAGCGTCGAAGGCTTCTTTCGGGAAGGGCAGGCGAGTGGCGTCCGCGCGGGCCACCGCGGCGGACCCGACGTACTCGCGCAGGTTCTCGCGGGCGCCGCGGACCATCTTCGCCTGGGCGTCCGTCCCGACGACGTCGGCCCCGACGAGGCCGGCCTCGATGGGCACGCCGCCCGTCCCGCACATCGGGTCGAGGAACCGGTCGCCGGGGTCGACCCGCGCGAGGTTGACGACCGCGCGCGCCAGCAGGGGGTCCATCCCACCGGGCTGGAAGAAGGGCCTCTCGGTGGGCTGGCGCGCGGAGAAGTCCCGAACCGTACTGAGGCGTTCCCACGCCAGAAAACAACGGCCCCCCGAAAACACCGCGCGCAGGGTCTCCTCCGGGGCGTCTAATTCGATATCGAAGCCGCGCGCGGCGAGGACGCTCCCCAACTCCCGTTCGGCGCGCTGGGTGTCGACCCGGCTCTCGCGCGGCGCGCGGGCGCGAACCGCGACGGAGGGCTTCGACCCGCCGAAACCGAGGGTCGCGGCGTCCAACAGGGTGGCCGCGGCGTCGACATCCCCCTCGGCGTGCCCGACGAGTTCGCCCGCGTGGCGGGTGTACGCGAGGGCTCGCGCCCGTTCCGCGTCGAGGGCGCGCGCGGTGCCGACGCCTGGGGCCTCGACGGTCACCCCGCCCGCCGCGGCCCGCGCTTCCGCGGCCGCGAACGCGTCGTCCTCGCCCGCGAACTCCAGGAGATACACGCGCTCGCTTCGCCGTCGGGGGGTTTGTAACTGGCCGTTCCCGCCTGGAGCATAAACGTCTCGTCGCCGCGTCGCCAACCTTTATAAGGTTTAAATACGACCCTTAAGGCGTACATGGACGACCCGAAGGAGACCATAAACATTGAAAACGTCGTCGCCTCGACCGGTATCGGCCAAGAACTCGACCTCCAGAGCGTCGCGATGGACCTGGAAGGCGCGGACTACGACCCCGAGCAGTTCCCGGGCCTCGTCTATCGCACCCAGGAGCCGAAGTCCGCGGCTCTCATCTTCCGCTCCGGCAAAATCGTCTGCACGGGCGCCAAGAGCACGGCTGACGTCCACGAGAGCCTGCGCATCGTCTTCGACAAGCTCCGCGACCTGAACATCGAGGTCGAGGACGACCCCGAAATCGTCGTCCAGAACATCGTCACCTCCGCGGACTTGGGCCGCCAGCTCAACCTGAACGCCATCGCCATCGGCCTCGGGCTGGAGAACATCGAGTACGAGCCCGAGCAGTTCCCGGGCCTCGTCTACCGGCTGGACGACCCCGAGGTCGTCGCACTCCTCTTCGGCTCCGGCAAGCTCGTCATCACCGGCGGGAAGCGCCCGGAGGACGCGGAGGAGGCCGTCGACAAGATCGTCTCCCGGCTGGAGGACCTCGGCCTCCTCGGGTAGGTGGTCGTACCGAACGGCACGGTCGAACCCGCGGCGGGGACGCCGCTGGCGTTCGTCGGCACGCTCGTCGTGAGCTGGGCGCTGTACGCCTACGCCGCGCAGGTCGCCGCCACGTTCCTGCTCGGGGACGTCCCGTGGCGCCGCGCCGCCGCCGTCGGAACAGTCCCCGCTGTCGTCACCGTCGCGCTCATCAACTACCCGCCCGCCGTCATCGTCGCCGTCGCGCTCGCCGCGGACTTCGCGGCCGTGCGGGTTCTCTACCGCCTACGCTATCGGACGACGGCGCTCGTCACCGCGATGCACGCGGTCGTCTCGGTCATCCTCGGCGTCGGCGTCGCGTATCTGGTACGCCTCATCGGGACGGCCCCCGGTTGAGTCGCCCCCCCCACTGCGACCGCGGGCCCGACCGCCGAACCCCGCGCTTCGGCGAGCGGCATTTAAGTCAGATACTCTCGACCTCGAGAATCGCTCCTCAGAGCCGCTTCCGTACGATTAACCCGATTTAATCCGGCTTAATCGGCGGTGAGGGCTTCCCCTCTTTATATTCGAAGCGCGGCTGGACTCGGATGCGATGACACGGAAGCGAACACTCACGATCCTGCTCGTCGCCGCCCTCGCGGTGGCCGGCATGCCGGCGGCGACTGCCGCATCGGGCGACCTCGCGGTCGAAACAACGACGGCGGACGACGGCAGCGCGACGGTGACCGTGACCGACAACGGCACGGCTGCCGCGAACGCGACAGTCGGCGTGGCGACGGCCGACGAGAACGTCACCTACGCAGGGACGGGCACCTACAATGCTTCCGGGAACGGGACGGTCGGACTGCCCGCACCCGCGAACGGAACCGTCGCCCTCGACGTGACGGCGACGCTCGGCAACGAGACGGCGACGACGAACCTGACAGTCGGCGTCGCGGAGAACGAGACGGACGGCGCGAACGAGACCGCTGAGAACGAAACGGCCGAGAACGAGACCGAACCGTCGAACTTCGGCGAGCGCGTCTCCGCGTTCGTCCACGGCCTCCTCGACGGCGACACGCAGGCCATCGGACACCAGGTCTCGGAGTTCGTGACGGCCAACAACCCCGGGAACGCGCCGGACCACGCCGGTCCGCCCGCTCATGCGGCCCCCGGTGAGGACGTGAACGGGACCGACGATGACGACGACGCAAACGAAACCGACGACACCGACGACACGAACGAGACGGAAAACGACGCGAACGAAACTGAGGACGAGCGCGGCCCGCCCGCGCACGCCGGCGGTGACGACGCGGAAGACGCCGACGAAGACGACAGCGATAACGCCGAAACGGGCGCTAGCGACGCGGAGGACGCCGAAACAGAGGAAGACGACGCGAACCCCGGTAACGGCAAGGCGAAGGGTCGATAACTCCCTCGGAAGCGGTAGCGATTTGTGACGGCCGCCTTTCCTTCGCGTATGAGCGAACGAAGCGTCCCGCCGATCCGCGAGCGCCTCGACGACCCCGAGGCCGCCGTCGCGGAGGGCGAGCGCAAAATCGAGTGGGCCCGCGAACACATGTCGATTCTCCCCGCCGTCGAGGAGGAGTTCCGCGAGGAGCAACCCCTAGAGGGCGAGACGCTGGCGATGGCGATGCACGTCGAGGCCAAAACGGCCGTGCTCGTGGAAACGCTGGCGGCGGGCGGCGCCGAAGTCGCCGTCACCGGCTGTAACCCGCTCTCGACCCACGACGACGTGAGCGCGGCGCTCGACGCCCACGACTCGATTACCTCCTACGCGAAACACGACATCGGCGAGGAGGACTACTACGGCGCGCTCGCGACGACGCTCTCCTACGAGCCGACCATCACCGTCGACGACGGCTGTGACCTCGTCACGATGGTCCACCAGGACTACCCCGAACTCGTCGACTCGATTCTGGGCGGCTGTGAGGAGACCACGACGGGCGTGGACCGCCTGCGCGCGATGGACGCCGACGACGCCCTCGACTACCCCGTCTTCGCGGTGAACGACACGCCGATGAAGACGCTCTTCGACAACGTACACGGCACCGGCGAGTCCGCGCTGGCGAACATCGCCATGACGACGAACACGTCGTGGGCCGGCAAGACCGTCGTCGTCGGCGGCTACGGCTACTGCGGCCGCGGCGTCGCGAAGAAGGCCGCCGGGCAGAACGCCGACGTCATCGTCACCGAGGTCGAGCCCCGCCGCGCGCTCGAAGCCCACATGGAGGGCTACGACGTGATGCCGATGGACGAGGCCGCCGCCGAAGGCGACGTGTTCGTCACCACCACGGGGAACAAGGACGTCATCACCCGCGAGCACTTCGGCGAGATGTCCGATGGCGCTATCCTCGCCAACGCGGGGCACTTCGACGTGGAGATCAACCTCGACCAGCTCTCCGAGCTCGCCGCCTCGGAGAGCGAACCCCGCGAGGGGATTCGGGAGTACGAGATGCCCGACGGCCGGCGCATCAACGTCCTCGCCGAGGGTCGCCTCGTCAATCTGGCCTCGCCGGTCGCGATGGGCCACCCCATCGAAGTGATGGACCAGTCCTTCGGCGTGCAGGCGCTCTGTGTCCGCGAACTCGCCGACAACTCGGATGAATACGATGCGGGCGTCCACAACGTCCCCGACGACCTCGACCGCCGCTGTGCCGAAATCAAACTCGCGGCCGACGGCGTCGTCCACGACGACCTCTCGGCCGAGCAGGAGGAGTACATGACCTCCTGGGACCACGGGACGTAAACTCGGCTCAGCCTCTCCAGTACTGCCACGCTTCGAACGTGGCGCTCAACACCGCGCCCCAGAGCGCGTGGCTCGCCACGCCGACCGCCGAGACGTTCGGAACTGTCGCCGGAATCCCGATGGCCTGCAACCACAGCGGCATCACGACGCCGGCGGCGAGGGCCGCGAGGAGGAGGCCGTAGGCGACGCCCGCGGCGACGCAGGCGCCGGTTCCGCTGATGGCTCCCCGGAAGCGAGGGTGTGACACCGCGGCCACGAACCCCAACCCGAAGACGACGCTGTGGAACTGGTGGGTCGTCCACCCGACGACGGCGTTCTCGGCGCCGTAGAGCGCGCCGATGACGGGAATCGAACCGGTCGTCGCCGAGTAGACGAGCCCCATCGCGGCACCCGCCACCAGCGATGCGGCCCCGGCAGCGGCGAGGTGGTCGCGGGAGACGCCGTCGGGTGTATCGTCGTAGACCCGCCGGAAACTTGCGCTCACCGTCGTGCCGTCGTCTACCGACGTGGAGAGCTCCCCCTCGGCCTCGTCGACGAGCAGTCTGGTGATGGTCAGGCCGAACCCGGTCGCCGGGTCGTCGAACGTCGGGAGCGTCCCGCTCCGGAGGGCGGCCTGCTGTTCGGCGGGCAACCCCGGGCCGTCGTCCGCGACGCTCACCCACCCGCTGGTCTCGTCGGCGCCCACGGTGACGCGGACCGACTCCCCCTCGCCGTGTTCGACGGCGTTATCGATGAGATGGGCCAACACGATGTCCAACTGGTCGCTCCCCCACACCGTGACGGGCTCGGTGGCGCTGTCGAGGGTCACGTCCGTCTCGGGGTAGCGCCCGTCGGCGGCCTCGACTGCCCTCGCGGCCATCTCGGTGAGGTCCAGTGTCGTGGCGGCCCTGTCGTCTCTGGCGAGGACGCCGGCGTGGTCGATGGCGCTCTCGATGCGGTCGGTGTTCCGGCGCACGCGCTCGGCGCTGTCGGGGTGTTCGAGGTCCGCGTAGCCGCGGATGACGGTGAGTTTGTTCAACACCTCGTGGCGCAACAGCCGGTTGAGCACGGTCAGTCGGTCCGTCCGGTCGGCGAGCGAGCGTCGCTGTACCGCCGCCCGCGCCGCATAGACACCAGTGAGAGTCCCCCCGACCGCGCCGCCGAGGAGGACGCGGGGCACGAAGGACGCTCTGGGCCCGGGCATTGAGCCCGCCGTGAGTACGTTCCCGGCGACGGTCAACCCGACGACGAGGCCGGTTCCGGCCACCCCTGCCAGACACCAGCCGACGATGGTCCGAACGTACGCGGGGCGCTGGGGCCCCACGGTCAGAACGACCCCCGCGACCGAGAGACCGAGGCCGACCACCAGCATCGGCGCTTCGGCGACGAGAAACGCCTCGATATCGATGTCAGTCCGCAGCGAGGACGCGACGACGTAGCGCGTCAACAGGAACCCAACGGCCGCCACGACCAGTCCTGCCGGCTTGACCCGCACCGTCGATGGTGTTCGGCGCACAGGCCGAGTACCGGCCCCGCCGAATTAACACTTCGGTACCTGTTGGCACACGCCAACCGCCCCGCTTATCCGCGCGCCCCCCGGACTCGGGTGGTATGGGTTCGAACGCGAAGGGCAACCGCCGGGAGCGCGAACTCGTCAACCGTCTCGACGAGTCGGGCTTCGCGGTGATGCGCGCGCCGGCCTCCGGCGCGGCCACCGAGCGGGAACTCCCGGACGTGCTGGCGGGGAACGGGGACGCCTTCTACGCCGTCGAGGCCAAGTCCTCCTCGGGCGACCCCATTTATCTCACCGGCGAGGAGGTCGAGGCGCTCGTCTACTTCTCGCGGAACTTCGGCGCCAAACCCCGAATCGGCGTCCGCTTCGACCGCGAGGACTGGTACTTCTTCCATCCCAGCGACCTGCACGTGACGGACGGCGGGAACTACCGGGTGAAAAAGGAGACGGCGCTCGCGGACGGGACGGACATGACGGAACTCGCGGGCCACTCCGAACAGGCGAAACTCGACAGCGAGGGGAAACACGAACCCGAGAGCGGCCCGCTCGACGTGTTACGGGCGGTGGCGGCGGGGACGATGGACCCCGAGGAAGCCGCGGAGTTGCTCTAGTCCGCTCGCTTCCAATATACTTTCTTCAGGCGGGCCCGCGGGAAGCGATACCGGCGTACGGATTCGGGTTTCGTCCCGGCGCGCGGCGGATAGACGGCTTCCACGACGGCATCCCGTTCGGGGAACGGTTCGTTACCGGGGTACGCGGCGACCGTTCGCTCGCCGGCCCGGAGTTCGTCAGCCCGCCCCGAGCGCGTCTCGGCGACGACCAACAGGTCGCCGCGCTCCCGGTCGCGGACCAGATCTCCCGTTTCCAGCGCGCAATCCGAACAGTAGACCGGGTCGACGTTTGCTTCGGGCGCGAAGAACCGGCTGTCGCAGGCGTTACACGACGCGTCGCGCTCTCCGGGGGCGGGAACGCGTCCCTCGGTGACTTCGATGGCGACGCGGCGGAGATGCTTACAGCGCGCCCCGCGGTAGCGGTGGTCGGGGCAGGTACACCGCGTTTCGGGTAGGTTCACCGAGTAGACGTCGTCATCGGCCGTCAACACGTCGTACTGGCCGTCCCCGACGGCCCGGACGGCCATCCGCTCGACGCGGGCGCGCCCGCCCCGCCCGTTCGCCCCGGAAGCGGGGAGGGAGCGCTTCTCGACGGTTGTTTCGGACATACTATATCTACGAGTCCCACGAGTTTGAACCTGTCCGTGCCCTTCGAAGCGCTTTTGTCCGGGCCGGGGGAACCGCGGGCATGGAACGCGATACCGCCCGAGAAGTCGTACTCGCCGTTTTCGGCGTCGTCGTCTTCGTCGGCGGTCTGCTCGCCGTCGCCTTCACCTACGGCGGGCCGGACTTCGCGGAAACGGGCAGTTACGCGCTGGTCGCCGCCGTCGCGGGCTTCCTGGTCGTGATGACCGGCATCGGATTCTGGCTCTCCACCAAGGCCGACAACTAGTCTGCCTCGCCGGCGTCGTCGAGGGCGTCCTCGTAGTACGCAAGCGGCGTCGGAACGCTCTCGCATCGTTCGTCCTTGTTCACGCAGTCGCCCTGTGCGGCCATCGTCTCACAGTTCGGCGGCGCGTACGCCTCCGGGAACGGCTCTAACTCGTCGTCCAACCCGGCGAGCGCCCGGGCGCCGTCCGCCGAGAGCCCGATAGAAGTGAGAAAGGAGCCGAGCACGAACGCCGAGCGCGGCGGGAGCTCCTCGCCGTCCCCGACACGGTCGAGAAGCGCCCGCATACAGGGGGGGAACAGCTCCGGGACGACGGTGTCTATCTCCCGGCGCGGGGAGTAGTCCGCGAGTTCGCGCTCGACCGTCTCGATGGGGCCTTCGAGCGCGGCGACGATAGGTTCGGGCACCGAGAGCGGGAGCCCCTCGGCGACGCGGCGACGGACGGCCTGTTCGAGAAGGGCATCGAGTTCGTCGCCCTCGATTGGGACCGTCCCGTCCGCGAGACGGCGGCGGACGAGGCGCCACGCCTCGCCGTCGATGCCGCCCGCGAGTTCGAGGTAGGGCCCGACCGATATTTCGTAGCCTTCGTTGCGCTCCTTGACGTCCTCGGCCAGGTCGAACGCCGAGAGGAACGCCGACAGCGAGAGCTCGACGTCCGAGACGACGTCCGAGACGACGTCCGGGTCGGCGTCAGCCGCGAAGCGCTCCCGCGCCGTGCGGGCTTCCGCGGCGGCGTAGCGCTCGGTGAGCGCCGGCCTGTCGAGCGCGGACACCAGCGCCCGGGCAACGGGGTAGGAGACCAACTCGACCCGGTCGCGGCGGTGGGGCGTTCCGGTTTCCCCCTCGTGGATTGCGGTGACGACGCGCTCGGTCGCGCGCTCGACGACCGGGTTGCGGCCGGGTCCGTCGTCGGTTATCTCCTCGACGATGTCGACGCCCTCGCGCTCGACGGCCTCGCGGGCTGCGTCGAGAAACGGGTAGCGCGCGTGGCGTCGCTCCATGGGCCCTCAAACGGTGGACTCCGGATAAACACCTCGGAAAGGTATGTGAGGGTCGTACGTCAGTCGACCCTCCAGGACGTGACGGTCGTACGACAGTCGCCCATTCGGGACGTGAGTCGTTCGACCTTACTCGCTCTGGATGCGCGGCGCCAGCATGTACGTCACCGAACCCTGGCCCTCGGCGACCTCGAAGTGGATCTTGACGGGGAACTCCTCGCCGAGTTCCAGCGTCACTTCACCGTCCTTGGGGATGGCCTTGTTCATGTCCTTCAGGTAGTCCAGCGAGAACAGGGAGTGGGCGTCGCCGGCGGTGAGGTCGATGAGGTCGCCCTGTCCGAGTTCGAGATGGACGTCGTCGGTGTCGCCCTCGGCGTCGATGTAGAACAGTTCGGCGTCGGCGTCAACGCCCAGCGCGATGTGGTCCGAGACCATGTCCGCGGCCCGAACCGCCCTGTCTATGTCCGCGCCCTCGATGACGATCTCCGAGGAGAGGTCCAGATCGGGGAGTTCGGGCTCCTGACGGATGGAGTCGGGGTCGATGAGTGCGAGGGTGTACTCCAGCCCGTCGATGCGAATCTGGAGCTTGCGAGTCTCCTCGTCGAGCTCCAGATGAATCAGTTGGTCGGCGTCGGCCATCCCGGCGATGTCCTCCAAACGGGTGAGGTTCACGCCGATGAGACCGCCGTCGGCCTCGTAGGACTCGAAGGCCGCGGCGTCGAGCGAGAGGTCGACCATTCCCACGTTCGCGGGGTCAACGGCGCGAATACGGAGGCCGTCCTCCTCGAGGTGGATCTTGCACTCGTCCACCAGCACGCTCACGGAGTCGAGGGCAGTCCGGAGCGTATCAGCGTCCACGATCGCCTGAAACATCTTGTCCGGTGATACAGCCCCACCGTATAAAAAACCGGGCTTCTGCGTACGCGCGCGCTCGCGCGAATCCGGCGCCCATTCGACGTGTCTTTCCGGTTCGAGCCCCTCATCAGGTGTATGACCGCGGATACGCTTTTGTCGGGGGCGGGTGATGGCGATGTCCGGTAAGGACGAGTACTACAACCGCTCGAAGCAGCAGGGCTACCGCTCGCGGGCGGCCTACAAGCTCAAGCAGATGGACGCCGAGGCGAACCTCCTCTCCGAGGGGGAGACGGTGGTGGACCTCGGCGCCGCGCCGGGCGGCTGGCTTCAGGTCGCGACCGAGGCGGTGGGTGAGGAGGGCCGCGTCGTCGGCGTCGACCTCCAGCGCATCGACCCCATCGGCGAAGACGAGGCGGGGGACCCTGATGCGCCCTCCGAGACGGTCCGCGGGGACATGACCGAGGAGAGCACCCGCGAGCGGACCATCGAGGCTGCGGGCGGGAAAGCCGACACCGTTCTCTCCGACATGGCGCCGAACATGACCGGCGAGTACAACCTCGACCACGCCCGCTCCGTCCACCTCGCGCGACAGGCCTTCGAGACGGCGCTCGAACTGCTGGACACCGGCGGCGACCTCGTGGTGAAGGTGTTCCAGGGCCCCGACGTCGAGGACCTGAAGGAGGACATGGAGGCGGAGTTCGAGTACGTCCGGACGATGGGCCCGGACGCCTCGCGGGACTCCTCCTCGGAGATATACCTCGTCGCGCGCAACCGCCTCACCGCGCCGGTCCGCCCCGGCGATGTCGTGACGGTCGACGTCACCGATACGGGTGCCGAGGGCGACGGCATCGCCCGCGTCGACGGCTTCACCCTGTTCGTCGAGGGGGCCGACAAGGGCGAAACCGTCGAGGTGGAAGTCGGAGACGTCAAGCCGAACTTCGGCTTCGCCGAGCGGACGGAGTAATTCAAACCTCAAAACCGGGGCTTTCAGGCTCCCTCGTAGCTCATCTCGATGAACTGCTTGCTGCGCTCTAAGTCCGCCGCGTCCGAGATGGTGAGTTCCAGGTCGCCGGTCCCGTAGTGCCCGACGTTCGATACGTCCCTCGCCATCTCCGGGAGGTCGTCGATATCGTTCGGATTCACTTTCAGATAGAGCTGTATCTCTCCGTTCCCCGGTGTGACATAGACACAGACGAAGTTCCGGATGCGCTTGTACGCGAAGTAGTATTTGAGCTCTTTTTTCTGTACGTCGTCGCCCAGTGAGCGAATGAACTCGTCGAGTTCTGCGAAGACCGCCCGGAGGTCGTCGCTCGTCTGTTCCAGTTTCTCTCCGGCCGTCGTGTACTCCCGGTTGGAACCACCGCTCTCCGGCGATTCGACGGCGTTGACGAGTTCGAATAGGACGATTCCCTCCGAATACCGCTCGAACCGCAGCAGTTCGATGTTCTGTCCTATCTGCTGGACGGCGTGGGAGTCGTACTTCGTGAATCCGGGGGCGATACAGACGAGCCGCGGGGCGCTCCAGTCCACTTCGGTGTCCGGTGAGACCGCGTTGTGGACGAGGTTCGCGAACTCCGCTTTGTGATCGACCAGCCAGTCAAAGTAGTACAACCCTTGGTTGATGACGTTCTGGTTCTGTGCTTTCTTGTACTCGAGGATGACCGGTGAGTCGTTTTCGTCGAGCCCCAGGGTGTCGATTCGTCCGCCGTGTTTCTCACCCGTGCTGTACTCCGATTCGACGAACCGGACGCCGAGAAACTCCTCTAGGTTGTTCTCTATTAGCGTCTGAATGTCCTGTTCGAGGGGAACGGGGTCTGGCTGTATCTCGGCGGCTTTTCCCCTTTCATCGACGCGGTACAGGTTGATTTCGCCCATCGGATTCTATCGGTACCGATGTCCGCTCGCGACGTAAACGTTCTCGCGCTTTTCGTTCACGGCTGCGGTAGCGCGGTGACTCAGACGATTCGGTTTCGCAGTTCGCCGTCCGGGTAGTTCCGATAGCTCTCCGCGAACAGTTCGGCCAGCCGCGACCAGTACTCGGGGGTGGAGCCCGCCATGTGCGGTGTGAGTATCGTGTTCGAGAGGTCCCACAGCGGCGACTCTTCAGGGAGGGGCTCCTCCTCGAACACGTCGAGAGCGGCGCCGCGGATGTCCCGCTCCTGGAGGGCGTGTACCAACTCGTCCTGTTCGACGATGCCGCCGCGCGCGATGTTCGTGAGCGTCGCCGACGAGCGCATCGCGGTGAACGCGTCGCCGTCGAAGAGCCCCCGCGTCTCCTCAGTCAGGGGACAGGCGATGACGACGTGGTCGGCGTCCGCGAGCAAGCGCTGTAACTCCGCGGGCGGCCGCACGTCGTCGGCCGCGTCCGGCGCCGAATCCGGGTGTCGCTTGGTTCCCGTCACCCGACAGCCAAGCGCCGAGCAGAGTTCGGCCACCCGCGAGCCGATTTCGCCCAGTCCGACGACACACACCTCCTTGCCTTTCAGTTCGCCCGCGGAGAACCCCTCCCAGACGCCGCGTTCCTGCTGGTCGAACGCACGGGGGAAGCGCCGCTCGAAGGCGAGTAAATACCCCAGCACCTGTTCGGCGATGGGCTCCGCGTGGACGCCGGAGGCGTTCGTCAACGCGATGTCCCGCGTCTCCAGCGCGGCGAGGTCGTAGTGGTCGACGCCCGCGGAAAGCGCCTGCATCCACGCGAGCGAATCGGCGCGTTCGAGAAGCTCCTCGCTCAGATCGTAGCCGAGGACGATTTCCGCGCCGGGGACCATCTCGCGGGATTCCTTGGGGGTCCGCGCCACCTCCGGGTCGAGGTCGGTTCGCTCGCGAATCTCGTCGGCGAGCGTTCGCATCGCGGACTCGCGGGAGTGGGACAGAATCAGCGTTCGTGGGGGCATACCGGCGCGAGGGGCGCCGGGGTGAAAAGTGCGGTCGCCGTTCCGGCAGCCTCGCCCGGCCTACCTGGCGCCGATGTCCCCCCGCGCGTACCCGACGGCCGCGTAGACGAACGGCGTGTCGACGACGGCGATGAGGAGTTTGAGGAGGTACTGTCCGACCATCAGGGAGGCGAGAATCGGCGGGGCCAGTTGCGGGCCGACGCCCAGCACGGCCGGCGCGACGGCGAAGGCGATGCCCACGAAGATAACCGTATCAATCGCCTGGCTCGTCGCGGTGGAGACGATGTTCCGCAGCCAGAGCATCTCGCCGTCGGTGTATTTCCGGATGCGGTGGAAGACCGTCACGTCCCAGTTCTGGCTGACGACGTACGCAAGGAGACTCCCCGCGACGATGTTGGTGGAGGCGCCCATCACCGTGCGGAACCACTCGGAGTTCACGCTGGAGCTCGCGGCCGGCGAGAGGATGGTCAACCAGACGAGCGCGAGCATCACGAAGTTCATCGTGAACGCGACGTTCACCAGCGTGCGCGCCGCGTTCCGGCCGTAGAGCTCCGAGTAACAGTCGGAGGCGAAGTAGGTGATGGCGTAGGCAAAGGCCGCGCCGGGCGTGACGAGCGTCGCGTCCACGACGGGCAGGGAGACGGGCAGGGAGAAGGCGAGCGTCTTGGCGGCTGTCAACTGCGCCGTGACGAGCGCCGTCACGAACAGGGCGACGAGCGCGACCTGCACACCCCGCAAGCGGCCTTCACTCATCGTCCAAGCGCCCGTGGCGGGCGTCGACCTCGTCCAGTTGGTCCAGCGTCTTCCGGACGCTCGCGCGGACGGCCTCGCTGCGGTTCACGAACTTCTTCTCGTCGCCGACGTGCTCGTCCAAGTCCGCCAGCAGTTCGGCGGGCACCTCGACGCTTATCTTGGGCATACCCCACGAATACTGGGAGAATACTAAGACTCAACGGTTCCGGGACCGGCCGACCCAGTTCAGGAGACGACCTCCGGCTCGGGTTTCCGTCCCCGGCGCCCCCCGAGAGTCACGACCCACAGCAACCCGAGGCCGATCCAGTAGAAGAGGATTACCGGGACGGCGATGACGAAGAGCGTGTAGACGCTCTCGGGCGTGACGACGGCGGCGAAGACGAAACAGACCAGCGCGACGCCGCGCCAACGCTTGCGGAGCGCGGGATAGGAGACGTAGCCCGCACGCTCGAAGAGCAGCATCGAGAGGGGGATGTCGAAGAGGATGCCGATGCCCGCGGTGGTGAGGAACACCAGCCAGAAGAAGGACTTCACCCGGTAGTAGATGACCATATCGGCCTGTAGGGCGTCCCAGACGAACCATGAGATGACGGAGGGCGCGACGACGGTGTAGCCCACCGCGATGCCCCCGAGCAAGCCGACGAGGAGGGTGCCGCCCCACGCCAACAACGCGTTCTGGTTCCCGCTCGCGATGCCCCGGTCCTCGATGGCGGGCCACGCGAAGTACGCCACTAGGGGGAGACAGACGATGGCGGCGAAGATGGTCGATATCTTCACCTCGAACACCAGCGCCTCGACCGGGTGGAGGGTGACGATGTTCAGCGCTTCCTGTGTGTTCACTCCCGCGGGGAGGCGTCTGAGGAAGTCCTCACGGATGGAGCCGATACCGCCGGTGTAGAGCCAGTAAAAGGTCCCCGCGAGAACCGACATGAACACCGCCGCGATGATGAACAGCCCCGAGCGAATAGAGTTGAGGATGAAGGCGATGTCGTAGTAGTAGCCGCCGATGTCGTCCTCGGTCGTTTCGTCTTCCGTGAAGGCGTTGACCATGTTCGCCGTCGTCTCGGTGACGCCGCCCGACTCCTCTTCCTCGGCGGCCTCCGCCGTTTCGCTCTCCGCTGTCTCGCGCTCGGCCTCGGCGGTGTCGAAGCGGTCCAGTATGGCACGGGCCTTCTCCTTGTCGCCGTCCTCGACGGCCTGGTTCGCGGCCTCCAGCGCGTCGGACTCCGCCATCTCGGCGAACGCTTCGGGGGGCGCCGCGCGAACGCCCGCGGCGTCGAGCCGACCGATGTCGATTGCCGACGGGTCGCCGGCGTTCGCCAACACCGCGCTTGCGTCTACCGCGGCGTCGAAGGCGGCGTACACCACGCGGAGGCCCATCAGCAGGAGGAGGACCGCGGCGACGATGCCCCCGACCACGGCGTACCCGGTCTCGGGCGCGACGCCGAAGGCCTCGCCCGCGGCGGGAATCCGATACGAGGACTCGGCCCAGACCAACGCGTCGTTGAGGTACTGCTGGGCGTTCGCGCTTGCGGCGAGATAGCCCACCAGAAAGCCGACGACGCCGGTCCCGGCCAGTACGTTCCAGCGGGCGGCCAGCGCCCGCGGAACCGACACCTTCCCGCCGGCGCGTTTGGCGGTGACGACGAGCTTCGAGAGGTAGAGGCTCGCCCCGTAGAGCGCGACGAGGGGGAAAGCCCACAGAATCTGGGTGAACGGGTCCGGCGGCGAGAACAGCGCGCCGAACCCGAAGATGAGAACGACGGCGTACTTCCAGTTGTCCCGGAACGTCTCGTAGGGGACGATGCCGCTGTAGGAGAGCGCCGTCATCGCCAGCGGGAGCTGGGCCGCGAGGCCGAAGGAGAGGCCCAACACGAGGATGAACTCCGTCCAGTCGATGATGGAGTAGTAAGGCGCGAAGCCGGCCTTGGTGGCGTTCTCCGCGAGGAACTGGAACATCAGCGGGAAGAAGAGGTAGTAGGCGTATATCGCACCCCCGGCGAAGAGCAGGATAGCGACGAGGAGGACGACGAGGGCTCTCGCCCGTGAGACCGGCACGTCACGGAGGATACCGCGCTCGCGGAGCGGGCCGCGGGCGTAGTAGAACAACACCGGCAGGGCGAAGAGAACCCCGAGAATGAGCCCGATTTTCACCTGCAACAGAATCACGTCGAACGGCGTCTGAGCGATGACGTCCGCGCCCCGAGCGAGCAGGTCCTCCTTCAGCTGGGGCCAGACGAGCTCGCGCATCGCGTAAATCCCGACGAGAAGCCCGACGAGGAAGGCGATGAACGCTCGTTGCCCCCGCTTTTGGGCCGTTCGGAGCATCGCGCCGGCCGTGGCCCGGGTCCCCGCGATGGCCCGTTGGGCGTCGTCGTCGAGGGCTGGCATCGCGGCCCCGTAGCCGAGGCCGAGTTATCAATCTTCTCTCTTCGGCGCTCGAAAGGCCTATAATTCCGAGCGGGAAACGACGGGCACGGATGTCCGAGAACGCGGAGGGTGATTTTTCCCCCGACGATGCGGCTGACCCGCCCGGGGACCCCACGGCCGACGCTCCCGGGTCACCTTCGGAGCCCACGCGCGACGCGGACGAGGACATCGGCTTCGGCGAGGGCCCGCAATCCGACGAGGAGATCGGCTTCGGCGAGGGCCCGCAATCCGACGAGGAGATGCCCCTCGCGGACCACATCGAGGAGATGGTTCGGCGCGCGGGCGTCGTCGCCTTCGTCGCCGCGGTCGTCGCGGTGTTCGCCTTCCCCTTTACGGACCGCGTCATCAACTTCCTCTGGTACTCCTATCTCCCGGGGAGCGCGCCGCCGCACATCTACATCGTCCCCGGGCTGTTGTTCACCCGCATCAAGACAGCGAGCCTCGCGGGGCTCATCCTCGCTTTGCCCCTCCTCGTCTACCAGACCTATCGGTTCATGCGTCCGGGGCTCTACCCCAACGAGCGCCGCTACTACCTCGCCGCCGTTCCCACCAGTCTGGTTCTCGCGTTCGTCGGCGTCTCCTTCGCGTACTTCGCGGTTCTCCCCTTCGTCTTCTCCTACTTCCTCCAGTACACCGAGCAGGTGACGACCATCGCCTTCGCGCTCGGCCAGACGTTCGACCTGATTCTGGTGTTGATGGGCTATCTCGCCGTCGTCTTCCAGATCCCGCTCTTGGTCATGTTGGCGCTGATGTTGAACGTCGTCTCCCGGACGTGGATGGCCCGGCGGCGTCTGCTGTTCTGGGGCGGGTTCGCGGGGGTCTCCTTCCTCTTCACGAGCGTGGACCCGACGGGGGTCTCGCCCATCCTCATCGGTATCACGATGATTCTGCTCTTCGAGGGGACGCTGCTGTTGGCGAAGTGGACCGGTCACTGAAACGCGGCGCTCCACAGTTCCGGTCGCACGAACCGGTCGGGGCCGCGGTTGCTGTTTTCCGTCCGCTCACTCCTCGGAGCCCGCCGCTCGGCGGTCGGTGATGTCCAACACGATTCCGGTGATTCCGGTCGTGTCGCCGTCCTCCCGTTTCACTTCGCCGCGACACCTGACCCACACGACCTCGCCGCTCGGCCGCCGAACCCGGTGCTCGAAGGTGGGGAACGAGCCTGTCTCCATCGCCTCCTCGACGGCGTTCCGGGCTTTCTCCCGGTCGTCGGGGTGGACGTCGTCGAGCCAGTCCTCGAAGGTGGGTTCGGCCGAGGCGTCCAGATCCCAGCCGAAGATACGGTACGTTTCCTCGGACCACACAACTGTATCCGACGCCGCGTCCCACTCCCAGGAGCCGACGCCGGCCACCCGCTGTGCCTCCTGCAACCGCTCCGTTTGCTCTTCGAGCGTCCGCTGGAGCTCCTTTCGCTCGGTGATATCGGCCACGAAGCCCGCCACGCGAACGACCTCCCCCGTCTCGTTGGTGATGGGTTCCCCCCGGGCTTGGACCCAGCGGTCGAAATCCCGTTCGGTGTCGACGCGCATCTCGACTTCCAGCGTTTCGCCGTCGGATACCCGGTCCATCGCGTCCCGAACGCGAGCGCGGTCGTCGGGATGGACACCGCGGAGGAAGTCCGACGAATCCGCGTGCAGGGCGTCGATTGACTGCCCCCAGAGGCTCTCGTACGCGGAGTTGACGAACAGGAGTTCGTCCCAGTCGTGGGTGAAGATGTAGAGCACCCGCTCCGTGTTCTCGGCCAACTCGCGGAGGTGGCGTTCGGCGCGCTGACTCTGCGCTCTCTCGACGGCGTTGTCGATTCGGTTCGCTAACACCGTGTAGTGTTCCGTTCCGGACTCCTTCTGGAGGTAGTCGGTCGCACCCGCCGAAATCGCTTCGCTCGCGACTTCCTCGCTCCCCCTCCCCGTGTAGAGAATGAAGGGGAGGTTCGGATAGGCGTCGCGTACGCTACGGAGGAACTCGATGCCGTTCCGTCCGGGCATCTCGTAGTCCGAGACGACGCAGTCGAACTCGCCGTCGGCGAGACGCTCCATCCCCTCGTCGGCACCGGATGCGGTCACGGTTTCGAAGCGTTCGTCCTCCCGTTCGAGATAGAGGACGACCGTCTCCGCGAGCGCCTGGTCGTCATCGACGTGGAGGACGCGAATCCCGTCGGCGGGTCGACCCATACTTCTGGCGCCGAGTTGACGCCCAGCCACCGTAACCTTATGCAATGTTCGACCTGCTGACAGATGTCATCGCCGCCCCCGGCGAACGCCTCGGGCACGAACGTGACCCTAGTCCGAGGGATACTCCTGCGCGAACACGTCCTCCACCACGGGCTCGTCGTCGGCTTCCTCGGGGCTCACACTTCCTGTCCGGTAGCCCTCTAGATCGAGCGTGACGTGCTCGAAGCCCACATCGAGCATGTGCTCGCGCGCGGCTTTCGCGAAGTCGGGGTTCAGCGCCGCTTCGAGTTCCTCGTGGCCGACCTCGATGCGCGCGAGGCCGTCGTGGTCGCGGACGCGGAACTGCGAAAAGCCCCACTCCCTGAGGATGCGCTCGGCCTTCTCGACGCGGGTGAGCTTCTCCTCGGTTACTTCCAGTCCGGTGGGAATCCGCGAGGAGAGACAGGCCATCGAGGGCTTGTCCGCCACTGAGAGCCCGTACTCGTCGGCCGCTTCTCGAACGTCCTCCTTCGTGAGTCCGTGTTCCAACAGCGGGGAGTGGGCATCGAGTTCCTCCACCGCTTGTAGCCCGGGCCGGTGGCCCTCGCCCGGGTCCGAGGCGTTCGTGCCGTCACAGACCACCGGGATGTCCAGTTCGCGCGCGGCGTCGAACATCCGGCCCAGTCTCATGGTGCGGCAGTGATAACAGCGGTCGCCGTCGTTCTCCACGAACTCCGGGTTGTCGAGCTCGGAGAACTCCACGATCTCGTGGCGGACCCCGATTTCGTCGGCGACGCGTTTCGCGTCCGCGAGTTCCTCCTCCGGGAGGGTCTCGCTCTTCGCGGTGCAGGCCACGGCGTCCTCGCCCAGCGCGTCGTGTGCGAGGGCGGCGACTACCGCGGAGTCGACCCCGCCGGAGAAGGCGACGAGTACGCCCTCCCGCTCGGCGAGGTCCGCGCGGGCGGCGTCGAGTTTCGCCGTCAGGTCCGCATCAGCGCTCATGGCCCGTGGTTTGGCAACCGGCGGGCAAAAGGCTGACTCTCGTGGCGGGGCTCCCCGGGTCAACGCGCCCGTCGGCGATGGGGTTTTTGAGCCTGGCCCGCCCATCGTTCCACGAATGGCGACGGACGCGGACCTCGAATCGGTGCCGGGCGTCGGCGAGAAGACCGCCGCGGCCCTCCGCGAACTCGACGACCCGGAGGGCGCCCTCGAACGTGGCGACGTGGCGGCCATCGCGGGCGCGCCGGGAATCACCCCAGGACGGGCGGCCCGCATCGCCCGCGGCGCCATCCGCGAGCGCCACGACGACCCCGGCGAGTTTCTGGCGACCGACCGTGCGGCCGAACTCTACGACTCGGTCCTCGCGCTCCTCCAGGAGCGTGCCGTCACCGACTACGCCGAGCGGCGCCTGGAGACGTTCTACCCCAGCGGGGCGGCCTCGCGCATCGAGGAAGTCCGGGCGTTCGCCGACCGGGCGATGGAGCGCGAGCCGGACCCCGACGTGTTGGCCGCCCTCGAGGGAGTCGAACCGCTCTCCGAGCCGTCGGACGTGCGCGTTCGCGACCGGTGTGTCGCCACCGCCGACGCCGAAACGTACGCACAAGCCCGCGAGGCGCTCCCCGAACTCTCGGCGGAGATCGTCGAGGACGCCCGCGACCTCGCGGACCTCGCGCGCGGGTACGCGACGGTCGTCGCGCTGGACGAGGCGTTCGCGGGCGTGGAACTCGACGGGGACGTGCGCGTTGAGCCCGACGCCTTGGAGCGGCCGGTGGAAGTGGTCCCCGAACGCACGCTCGCCTTCTTCGCCGAGAACCGGGACGCGATACGGGCGGCGCTCGCCGTCCATCGGGCCGCGGGGATGGACCCCCCGGACGAACTCGACGCCGACGAGCTCGACGATGCGCTCGAACGGTTAGACGACGACGGAACCGTCCGGGACGACGCGGAGCTCGCGCGCCTCCAGCGCGCGGTGAACGACCTCGACGCCGCCGTCGGCACAGCCGAATCGGTGGCGAACGACCGCCTCCGGGCGGAGCTCCGCGAGCGGGACGTCACGGTTGAAGGCGCGGACCTGCTCTCGCTGGTGGAGCAGGGCGCGGGCGTCGACTCCCTGCTCGCCCGCGAGCTCTCCGAGGAGTACGCCGCCGCGGTCGACGCGGCCCGCGAGCATCTCGTGGAGACCCTCGACCTGCGGGAGGGCGAGGCCGAACTCGCGCGCCAGGCGTTCGCCGATGAGCCGACCTACCCCGTCGAGTCGGCCGACGGCCCCGTCTCCCGGCTCCGCGACGAACTCAGCGCCGCGCGGGACCGCCGGGCCGCCGAGCGCAAGCGGGAGCTGGCAGCGACCCTCGCCGACTCGCGCGAGGGGGTGGCCGAACTCGTCCGGGACGCCCTCGAACTCGACGTGGAACTCGCTATCGCGCGCTTCGCCCGCGATTTCGACTGCGTGCCGGCCCAGCGCGGGGGCTCGGGCTTCGACATCGAGGCCGGGCGCTCGCCCTTGCTTGACGTGCCCTTCGAGGACGTCGAACCCGTCGATTACGGCGTGGACGGCGTCGCCCTCCTCTCGGGCGTGAACTCCGGCGGGAAGACCAGCACGCTCGATTTGGTGGCGACGGTCGTCCTCCTTGCCCACATGGGGCTGCCCGTCCCTGCCGAGTCGGCTCGGGTGCCCGAAATCGAGACGCTCGACTACCACGCCAAAACGCAGGGCACCCTCGACGCGGGCGCCTTCGAGAGCACGCTCCGGAGTTTTCGAGGGCTGGCGGACGGCGACGCGGCGAAGCTCGTGCTCGTCGACGAGTTGGAGTCCATCACCGAACCCGGAGCCTCGGCAAAAATCATCGCGGGCATCCTCGAAGCGCTCCACGAGACGGGCGCCAGCGGCGTCTTCGTCTCCCACCTCGCGGGCGAAATCCGGGACGCCTGTGGCTTCGACGTGACGGTCGACGGCATCCGCGCCGAGGGACTGGAGGACGGCGAACTCGTCGTGGAGCGCTCGCCCGTGAAGGACCACCTCGCGCGCTCGACGCCCGAGCTCATCGTCGAGAAACTCGCCGACGCCTCCGAGGGGGACTTCTACGAGCGCCTGCTGGAGAAGTTCTGAGCCGGGTTTCACTTTCACCGTGCCGGGGAAGGGTTAAGTGCGTTCGTTATCCACACTCACACGATGGCCGACGACCCCGAGGGCATGCTCTCCTGGGACGAGTCGGTGTTCCGGGACGAACACGTCTTCGAAATCGACTACGTGCCCGAGGTCTTCGACCACCGGGAGACCCAACTGAACACCCTCCAGTACGCGTTGCGCCCCGCCGTCCGGGGGAACCGGCCGCTGAACGTTTCGGTCCGCGGGCCGCCCGGCACGGGGAAGACGACTGCCGTCCAGAAGCTCTTCGGGGAACTCGGGGCACAGCCGGGCGTCGAGACCGTCCGCGTGAACTGCCAGGTGGACTCGACCAGATACGCCGTCTTCGCCCGGGTCTTCGAGGCCCTCTTCGAGTACGAACCGCCCGCCTCCGGCGTGTCGTTCAAGAAGCTGTTCGGGCAGGTCGCGGAGAAACTCGTCGAGGAGGAGACGGTGCTCTCGGTGGCGCTGGACGACGTGAACTACCTCTACTACGAGGACGAGGCCAGCGACACCCTCTACTCCCTGCTCCGGGCCCACGAGACGCATCCCGGCGCAAAGGTGGGCGTGGTGGTCGTCTCCTCCGATCTGGACTTGGAGGTGATAAACGACCTCGACGACCGCGTGCAGTCCGTCTTCCGCCCCGAGGAAGCCTACTTCAACGTCTACGGCAAGCGCGAAATCGCGGATATCCTCGGCGAGCGCGTCGACGTCGGGTTCCGCGAGGACGCCCTCCCCACACAGGTGCTGGACAAGGTCGTCGAACTCACCGCCGACGCGGGCGACCTGCGGGTGGGTATCGACTTGCTCAGGCGGGCGGGCCTGAACGCCGAGATGCGCGCGAGCACCGTCGTCGAAGTACAGGACGTCGAGCAGGCTTACGAGGAGTCCAAACACGTCCGACTCGAACGACGGCTGAGCGGGCTGAGCGACAGCGAGCGAGCCCTCCTCGGCGTGTTGGCGGACACCGACGCAACCCAGGCGGGCGACCTCTACGAGGCGTTCCGCGAGGAGACCGACCTGGGCTACACCCGCTACTCCGAAATCGTGAATAAGCTCGATCAAGTGGGACTCGTCGATACGCGCTACGAGAGTCTGGGGGGGCGCGGTCGCTCCCGGACCATCGCGTTGAAACACGACCCCGAGGTCGTCCTCGAACAGTTGGAGTGATGTGGCCCGCAACGAACGCCGGGGTATGAACGAGGAGGAGCGAAGCCGAGCGAAGCGCATCGCCGCCGAGCGCGCCGTCGAGGAAATCGAGGACGGACAAACGGTGGGACTCGGCTCCGGGAGCACCGCCGCCCACGCCATCCGGGAGTTGGGCCGTCGCGTCGACGCGGGCCTCGACGTGTCGGGTATCCCCACGTCGTTTCAGGCCCGCGAACTCGCCCGCGAGGCGGGGGTTCCGCTGACGACGCTCGACGAGGCTTCCCCACAGGTCGCCATCGACGGCGCCGACCAACTCGCGGCCGGCGATTTGATAAAGGGCGGCGGCGGCGCCCACGCCCGCGAGAAGATCGTGGACAGTGCGGCGGACGAACTCCACGTCGTCGTCGACGCGACGAAAGAAGCCGACGTACTGGACGAGCAGATCCCGCTCGAAGTGTTGCCCGACGCGCGGACGACGGCTGCCCGCGCGGTCAAGGAACTCGGCGGCGACCCCGAACTGCGCGCCGCCGAGCGCAAGAGCGGCCCCGTCGTGACGGACAACGGGAACCTGATTCTGGACTGCGGGTTCGGGCCCATCGAGGACCCGGAAGCGCTGGCCGCGTCGCTCGCCGCCGTCCCGGGCGCCGTCGAGCACGGCCTGTTCGTGGGACTAGCGGATGTGGTGTACGTCGGTAAGAAGGACGGTGTCACCGTCAGAACGGTGTAACCGTCGCGGAGAGCCTTACAGGTCGCGCGGCTGAACCGTCTTGCGGCCGTTCGCTTCGGCGCGCTCGGCGGCGTCGGCGAGCAGCTCCTCCACTTCTTCGTCGAGCGCGTCGTAGAAGTCGGACGACACGTTCTTGTCCTCGAGCGCTTCCTTGACAGCGGCCTTGACGATGAGGTCTGCCATGCGGCTGAGGATTTCCCCGCCGTAATTAAAAGGCTTCCCATACCGGGCGATAGCGGCGCTCGCCCGCCGGGTCGGCGCCCCGGCGCGCACCCATCGGTTGAAAAATAGTGAAGGAATGTTTGCGTATATCTAAGTATAGATTTTAGGTACGAAAGGGTATTTACGGTTGTGCCACATAGGTCGTGTCACCGGTACCCACACCGGTTACAACCCAATGCCAGCCTGCAACCACTGCGGGGAACACGTCTCCGAGGACTTCGCGCGGGTGTTCGCGGACGAGCACGGGTCGGTCGAGGCCTGCCCGAACTGTTCCGCCAACGCGGGCATCGCGGAGGTCGCCCGGAGTCGGAGCCGGGGGAACCGAAACGCACAGTAACGCGCGCGGCCGTCCCGTTTCTATGAGTGCCCACGCCGTCTACGTCATCGAATGTAGCGACGGCACGCTCTACACGGGCTACACCACCGACGTGGAGCGGCGAGTCGCGGAGCACGACGCCGGGGAGGGCGCGAAGTACACCCGCGGACGGACGCCCGTCGAACTCCGGCACGTCGAACGCTTCGAGTCGAAGTCGGCGGCGATGAGCCGCGAACACGAGATAAAGCAGCTGCGAAGGGAGGAAAAGGAAGCCTTACTCGACGGCGACTGACTCGCAGGGCTTCGAGAGCCGGCGGGCGTATTCCGCCACGTCCTCACCCAATCCCACCACGCGCTCCTCCAGGCCAGAGTCCGAGAGCATGTCGTCCTCGAACGCGCGGGACGCGCCGCCGATACCCACCTGCCGGGGGACGGTGAGGGCGTGAACGTTGCGCATCGTCGCGCGCATGTGCTCTAAGGTCCCCTCGTAGTTCGACCCGCCGGCCGTGGCGAGCAGGCCACAGACGGTGTCCTCGTACTCGTCGCTCCCACAGAAGTCGTGGAAGTTCTTGAACGTCGAGGAGTAGGAGCCGTGATACACCGGCGAACCGACGAGGACGCCGTCCGCACGCTCCACGAGGGCCATCAACTCGACGACCTTACCCTGTTCCTCGTCGTCAGCGTCGGGGTCGTAGAGGGGTACGTCCGCCGTTCTGAGGTCGATAAGCTCGGTTTCCGCGCCCGCCGCCTCGGCCCCGTCAAGCGCGATCTCCAGCGCCTTCCGCGTGTAACTGCCCTCCCGACGACTGCCACAGACGGCAACGACCAGCGGCCTTTCCATCGGTACGGGCTTTGTGACGGCCTCTCTTACGCCTGACGGTGCGCCCGACGGCTCGCCGATAACGACCGGCACGGTTTTGAAGGTACACTGTGAGCAACCGACATGAGCACGGACCTTGACGCGATAGCCTTCGGCACGGACGGGTGGCGGGCGACCACCGACGTGTTCACCGAACCCCGCGTCAGAGCGGTCGCCCAGGGTGTGGCCACGCACCTTGCGGAAAACGGAAAGGGGGGCGAACCCCTCGCCGTCTGCTACGACCCGCGAACCGATTCGAGACGCTTCGCGGAGGCCATCGCGGACGTACTCAGCGCGAACGGCCACGACGTTTACCTCCCCGAGCGGGACCGCCCGACGCCCGTGCTGGCGTGGACCATCGTGGACCGTGAGCTGGCCGGCGGGATGATGGTGACGGCCTCGCACAACCCCCCCGAGTACAACGGTGTGAAGTTCATCCCCGAGGACGGCGCCCCGGCGGGCGAGGAGATCACCGAATCCATCGAGGCGAACCTCGCGGAACCCGAACTCGGGGACGACCCCGGCGAGGTCATCGACTCGGACTTCGTGGGTCCCTACGCCGAGGACGTCCTCGACCTTGTCGGCGCCAACCTGAACGGGCTCACCGTCGCCTACGACGCGATGCACGGCGCCGGCCGGGGCGTCACCGACCAACTCCTCGAACGCGCCGGCGCCGACGTGGTTCGCCTGCGCTGTGACCACGACGCCGAGTTCGGCGGCGCGCCCCCGGAGCCGAGCGCGGAGTATCTCGACGAACTGAAGCGCCGCGTGGCGGAGGGTGAGGCCGACATCGGCGTCGCCAACGACGGCGACGCCGACCGCATCGGCGTCGTTACGGAGTCCGGCGTTCTCGACTCGAATCTGTTCTACGCGGCGGTGTACGACTACCTCCTCGGCACCGACGCCGGCCCCGCGGTTCGGACGGTCTCGACGACGTTCCTCATCGACCGCATCGCGGAGGACCACGGCCAGGATGTCGTGGAAGTGCCGGTCGGGTTCAAGTGGGTCGCCGCCGCGATGAAGGACCACGACGCCCTCATGGGCGGCGAGGAGTCCGGCGGCTTCACGATTCGGGGTCACGTCCGCGAGAAGGACGGCGTGATGATGGCCCTGCTCGCGGCCTCGCTCGCGTCCGAGCGGCCCTTCGACGAGCGGGTTGAGGCCATCCTGGACGAGTACGGCGAGGTCCACCAGGACCGGGTGTCGGTGGACTGCCCCGACGAGGAGAAGGAGCCCACGCTGGCCGCGCTCGAAGCCGAACTCCCCGAATCCGTGGCCGAAACCTCCGTCGAATCGGTGAACACCGAGGACGGCTTCAAACTCCTCCTCGCGGACGGGTCGTGGCTCCTCGTGCGCCCGTCGGGCACGGAGCCGAAACTCCGGGTCTACGCCGAGGGCGATTCGGAAGATCGGGTTGCCGAACTGCTCGACGCGGGCGTCGACCTGCTCGACTCGGTCATGGACTGACCGCGAACACTCGGTCCCCCGATTCGACCGTTCGGAAGCCGAGCGTTTCGTAAAACTCCGTGATGCCGGGCCGACAGTCCGCGGTGACCGGCACGTATGATTTTGTTAGGGCTTCGACTAACTCGGAGCCGACGCCGTTCCCCCGCCTCGACTGTCGGACGGCGACGGCCTCGATATGCGCGCCGCCGCCGCGTTCGTGTTCGGACGCCAGGAGCGCCCCTAGGACGGTCCCCTCGGATTCGGCGACTAGCCGGATGTCCGCGTCCCCGTAGGAAAAGTCCAGCATCGCGGCGTCCAACACCCGCCGAACGTCGAGTTCGTCTTCCTCTCTCGACTGGCGGACTCTCACCCTCCCTGGACGAGTCGGACGACCGTCGCTTCCGCCGTCTCGGGCTCCCCGTCCTCCGGGACGGGCGTGCCGTCCACGAGAACCGAGGCCTCGTGGGGAGAGAGGTCCACCTCGCTCAGGAGGTCCGCCCAGGTCGTCCCCTCGGGGGCGTCGAGTTCGTGGACCGCGCCGCCGGCCACGTCGAGCGTCACGCGCATACCACCGGAAAGGTCCCCCGGTTCTTCAGCGCGTCGCTCGCCGCCCGTGCCGTGACGGGTCCTTTAAGCCCGGGACGGGGTTACTCGTAGCCATGAGCGACTCCGCGGCGGAGACGAGTACGCGGGACGAAATCTGGGTGGAGAAGTACCGCCCCGAGCGCCTGGCGGACATCGTCGGACAGGAGGGCATCGTCGAACGCCTCCAGAGCTACGTCGAACGCGACGAACTCCCCCACCTTCTTTTCACGGGGCAGGCCGGCATCGGGAAGACGGCCTCGGCCGTCGCCATCGCCAAAGAGCTCTACGGCGATGACTGGCGCGAGAACTTCCTGGAACTGAACGCCTCCGACCAGCGCGGCATCGACGTCGTTCGGGACCGGATCAAGAACTTCGCGCGTTCCTCCTTCGGGGGGTACGACTACCGGGTGATCTTCCTCGACGAGGCGGACTCGCTGACCTCCGACGCACAGTCCGCGCTCCGCCGGACGATGGAGCAGTTCTCGAACAACACCCGCTTCATCCTCTCGTGTAACTACTCCTCACAGATCATCGACCCCATCCAATCCCGCTGTGCGGTGTTCCGCTTTTCCCCCCTTCCGGACGAGGCGGTGGCCGCGCGCCTGCGCTACATCGCCGAGGAGGAGGACATCGAGATGACCGAGGACGGTCTCGACGCGCTGGTCTACGCGGCGGACGGCGACATGCGCCGGGCCATCAACGGCCTGCAGGCCGCCGCGGTGACGGGCGACGTGGTCGACGAGGACGCCGTCTTCACCATCACAGCTACCGCGCGCCCCGAGGAGGTCGCCGGGATGGTCGAGGCCGCCCTCGACGGCGAGTTCGAGCGCGCCCGCGCGACGCTGGACGACCTGCTCACCGAGAAAGGGCTCTCGGGGGGCGATATCATCGACCAGTTGCATCGGTCGGTGTGGGACTTCGACATCCCCGAGCAGGACGCCGCGCGCCTCCTCGACCGCATCGGCGAGTGCGACTATCGGATTACGGAGGGTGCGAACGAGCGGGTACAGTTGGAGGCGCTGTTGGCCTCGTTGGCGCTGGATTAGCCCTGTAAATCGGCGGGCGGGCCGCCGGCCAACTCCTCTCGCCCGTGGGGTTCCGTCAGGTCGTACCCCGGGCCGACCGGCACGATGGTTTTGGGGTTCAGGTGTTCGTGGCTCCGGTAGTAGTGTTGCTTGCAGTGGTCCAGATGCGAGACGTCGGTGATGCCCGGGAGCTGATAGAGTTCGCGGAGGTAGCCCTGGAGGTGTTCGTGGTCCGCGATCTCCTTGACGTTGCACTTGAAGTGGGTGTGGTACACCTCGTCGAAGCGGAAGAGGGTAGTGTACATACAGACGTCCGCCAGGGTGAGGTCCTCGCCGGCGAGGTAGCGCTGTTCGCCCAGGAGCTCGTCGTACTCCTCAAGCGCCCCGAACAGTTCGTTGACCGCGCGCTCGTAGGCCTCCTGCGAGTCGGCGAAGCCCGCCCGGTAGACGCCGTTGTTGATGGCTGGGTAGATGTCGTCGATGATGTCGTCGATCTCCTCGCGTTTCCCCTCGGGGTAGAGGTCGACGTCGCGCGTGCCCAAACCGTCGAAGGCGTCCGCGAACATCTTGATGATTTCCTCGGACTCGTTGTTCACGATGGTCTCTTCCTTCTTGTCCCAGAGCACCGGCACCGTTACGCGGCCCGTGTACTCCTCGTCGGCTTCGGTGTACACGTCCCGGAGGTAGTCGTGGCCGAACAGCGAGTCGGGGGTGCATTTCTCCTTCTCCGAGGCGAACTCCCAGCCCTGGTCCTTCCGGACGGGGTCGACGACGTCCACGCTGATGACGTCCTCCAAGCCCAGCAGGGCCCGCGTCGTGAGTGCGCGGTGGGCCCACGGGCAGGCGTAGGAGACGTAGAGGTGGTAGCGACCTGCCTCGGGCCGGAAACGGGCGTCTGGGTCGGATTCTATCCAATCCCGAAAGGAGGTCTCCTCGCGCTCGAACTCCCCTTCCTCGCCGTGTTCTATCATCTCCTCCTCCGTGTGCCACTCGCCGCCGACCATTCGTCCCATAAGGCGTAGAAGAACCGCCAGCGGGGAAAACACGATGGCCCCGGCGACGGCCGCCGAGAGCGGGCACATGAGGAAAAATTCTGTTACTGGTTAAGACAGCGCCAAATTCAACACGAAAAGAAATCTATATACGAATAGAGGTTAAAACAACGCACTGAAGAGAGAAACAATGTCCGAAACGTCATCCCGTCTAGCCCCCGAAGAACAGACCCCCGACGGCGGTCTCGAACACGCCGTCGTCGAGAACGGCGCCGACGCGATGGAGTGTACGCTCTATCCGCGCGACTGTGCGGAGGAGGCGCTCGTCACACGGTGGCTGACCGCCCAGGAGGGGTCCTACGTCTCCCTCGACGGGATGCGCTGACGGGTCGCCCGTAGCCGGCACCGTCGTGCCGTCCGCTTTCGCCGTTTCGTCGTCGCTTATCGCCTCTCACCGGTGAACAGTTGGTGCGCAAGGGTTTTACTCATGCCTCGGCCACTAAGCGAGTATGAGCGAGTTGGAGGAGGAGTACCGTCTCGACTACTTCGAGACGGAGGGGTTCCACCGGAAGGAGTGCCCTGACTGCGGCGCACACTTCTGGACCCGCGACGCCGACCGCGTCACCTGTGGCGAACCACCCTGCGAGGACTACTCCTTCATCGACGACGCCGGTTTCGAGGAGGAGTTCGACCTGACGGGGATGCGCGAGGAGTTCTGCACCTTCTTCGAGCGCAACGGCCACGAGCGCATCGACCCGTACCCCGTGGCCGCGAACCGCTGGCGCGACGATGTCCTGCTGACGCAGGCCTCTATCTACGACTTCCAGCCCCTCGTCACGGGGGGGACGACGCCGCCGCCCGCCAATCCACTGGTCGTCTCCCAGCCCTGCATCCGGATGAACGACATCGACAACGTGGGCAAAACCGGACGCCACCTCATCGCCTTCGAGATGGGGGGCCACCACGCCTTCAACGCCGAGGAGGGCGCGGGATACGCCTACGAGGGCGAACAGTACTGGAAGGAAGAAACGGTAGAATACTGCGACGACCTCCTCGCCGAGGTCGGCGCGAACCTGGAGGAAGTCACTTACATCGAGGACCCCTGGGTCGGCGGCGGCAACGCCGGGCCCGCCTTCGAGGTCATTTACAAAGGGTTGGAGCTGGCGACGCTCGTCTTCATGTGCTTCGAGCAGGACCCCGAGGGCGACGTGGAGATGAAGGACGGGAACACGTACTCGCGGATGGACCGCCGCATCATCGACACGGGCTACGGCATCGAGCGCTGGACGTGGATGAGCCAGGGCACCCCCACGATTTACGAGGCCATCTACCCGGAGATGATCTCCTTCCTCCGCGAGAACGCCGGCATCGAACACACCGAGGAGGAGGAGGAACTCCTCCACCGCGCGGAGAAGCTCGCGGGGCACATGGACATCGACGAGGCCGAGGACATGGAGACGGCGCGGGACAACATCGCGCGCCGCCTCGACGTGTCGGTCTCCGAACTCCGCGAGGTGATGGAGCCAATGGAGGACGTCTACGCGGTCGCGGACCACTGCCGCGCCCTCGCCTACATGTTCGGCGACGGCATCGTCCCCTCCAGCGTCGGCACGGGCTACTTGGCGCGGATGGTGCTCCGGCGCGCCAAACGGCTCTGTGACAACGTCGGCGTCGACGCGCCCCTCGACGAACTCGTCGACATGCAGGCCGAGCGCCTCGGCTACGAGAACCGCGACGGTATCCGCGACATCGTGCGCACGGAGGTCGAGAAATACCGGGAAACGCTCGACAGAGGCGGCCGCCGCGTCCGACAGATCGCCCGGGACCACGCCGAGCGCGGCGAGGCAATCCCGACCTCGACCCTCGTCGAACTATACGACTCCCACGGCCTCCAGCCGGACATGGTCGAGGAAACCGCCGCGGAGGAGGGTGCCAGCGTCGATACGCCCGACGACTTCTACTCGCTCGTGGCCTCCCGCCACGACTCGGGGACGGAGTTCGAGGAGGAGACTGACGAGGACGAGCGCCTTTCCGATCTGCCCGAGACGGAACGGCTCTACTACGACGACCAGTACCGAAGCGACTTCGAGGCCATCGTCCTCGACGTCTTCGAGCGCGAGGAGGGCTTTGATGTCGTGTTGGACCAGACGATGTTCTACCCCGAGGGTGGTGGCCAGCCCGGCGACCGGGGGACGCTCTCGATGGACGAGCTCACGGTGCAGGTCGAGGACGTTCAGGTCCAGGACGGCGTCGTCCTCCATCGGACCGACGAACACCCAGGGAAGGGGGAGTTCGTTCGCGGGCAGATAGACGTCCGGCGTCGCCGACGGTTGATGCGCCACCACACGGCGACCCACGTCGTCGTCCACGCGGCCCGCGAGGTGCTCGGCGAGCACGTCCGACAGGCCGGCGCCCAGAAGGGCGTCGACTCCTCGCGCATCGACATCCGCCACTACGAGCGTATCGACCGGGAGACGCTCAAGGAAATCGAGGCGAAAGCCAACGAAATCGTCACCGAGAACTCGACGGTGCGCCAGGAGTGGCCCGACCGCCACGAGGCCGAGGAGCAGTACGGCTTCGACCTCTACCAGGGGGGTGTTCCCTCGGGCACGGAAATCCGGCTCATCCACGTCGGCGACGACGTGCAGGCCTGTGCCGGCACCCACGTCAAGCGGACCGGCGACATCGGCGCCATCAAGATACTGAACACCGAGCGCGTGCAGGACGGCGTCGAGCGCCTCCAGTTCGCCGCCGGCGACGCGGCCGTCGAGCACGTCCAGTCAATGGAGGACGACCTCCTCGCCGCCGCCGAGACGTTCGACGTCTCCACGCCCGAGGTTCCCGAGACCGCCGAGCGCTTCTTCACGGAGTGGAAAGAGCGGGGCAAACGTATCGAGGAACTCAAGGAGGAACTCGCGGAGGCCCGCGCCTCCGGCGGGGGCGGCGCTGAGGAGGTCGAAATAGAGGACACGACGGCCGTCATCCAGCGCATCGACGGCGACATGGACGAACTCCGGGCGACCGCCAACGCCCTCGTCGAGGAGGGGAAGGTGGCCGTCGTCGGCTCCGGCGCGGACGGCGCGCAGTTCGTCGTCGGCGTCCCCGACGGCGTCCCCGTCGACGCGGGGAGCGTCGTCGGCGAACTCGCCGGGATGGTCGGCGGCGGCGGCGGCGGCCCGCCGGACTTCGCACAGGGCGGCGGCCCCGATACGGAGGCGCTGGACGAGGCCTTGGAGGCTGCGCCCGACGTGGTGCGGAAAGTGGCACAGGAATCCTGAACCGGCCGGCGGCGAACGCCGCCGTCCGTGTTTCGCAGAACTCCTCAGTGGCCTGTTCTGTCCCGGCTGATACGACGAAGCGGTTAACCGTCCGTACGCGCTGAGAGACCTCATGACTGAGGGCCCACGTGTCTTCTACGTCGGCGATTCCCGGGGTGCGGGCGCGCTCGGGGACGCGGGCGAGTTCCCGGTCGACTCCGGCCCCCCGACGGCGCTCGACGACGGCGGCGTGACGGCCGAGCACGGCTGTCTCGTGCTCGGGTGTGGCCTCGAGCGCGACGCGCTGTTGTCGGCTGTCGGGACCGCACGCGGTCTCTGTGAGGACCTCCCGGTGCTCGTCTTCTCGACGGAGGCCGTCGCCGCCGAGGCCACCGAGCGCGGCGCGACGGGCTACGTCCGTGCGGAGGGGGAGGAGCGCTGGACCGTCCTCGCTACGCGGGTGGAAAACGCACTCCGGCGGCGCCGCGCGGAGCGCCGCGGGGAGGAGCGGGTCAGGCAAGTGTACGAGCGCACCACGGAGGCGTTTATCGCGCTGGACACCGATTGGCGCATCGACTACGCGAACGGGGCGGCGACCGAGTTCTTCGGCCACGACTCGGAGGAACTGATCGGGATGCACTTCTTCGAGGACTTCCCCGACGAGCCGTTCGACCCCTTCGAGGCGGAGTACCGCGCCGCGATGCGGACCCAGGAGTCGACGACGTTCGTCGCGGAGTCGTATTTCAACCCCGGCACGTGGCTCGAAGTGCGCGCGTACCCCTCCGCGTCGGGGCTCTCGATTTACTTCCGGGACGTGACCGAGCGGCGCCGCCGGGAGAGGGAACTCGAAACGTACGAGGCCATCGTGGACGCCGCGCCCGACGGCATCTACGCCCTGGACGCCGACCGGCGCTTCGACATCGTGAACCGCGCCGCGGCGGAGATCGGCGGGTTCTCCCGGGAGGAACTCGTCGGCGAACCGCTTGACGTGCTCGCGGAGGCCGGAGTCATCGACGAGGAGACGGTCGCCGCGATCCTCCGGCGCATCGACTCGCTGGACCCGGGCGAGCGCATCCGCTTTGAGGACACGGTCACGACCGATGACGGCGAGCGGACCCTCGAAAACAACTTCGCGGCGCTCCACGACGACAGCGTCGTCAACGTCGTTCGCGACGTGACCGAGCGCCGGGAGAACCAGCAGGCGCTCGCGCGCCAGCGCGACGAACTGGAGACGCTCAACCGCATCAACGGGGTCATCCGGACGGTCATCGACGGGCTGTTGGAGGAGACCAGCCGCGAGGGCGTCGAGCGAGCGCTCTGTGCCGGGGTCGTCGACTCCGAACTCTACCGTTCGGCGTGGGTGGGTGGGCGCGACGCCAACGGCGGGTTGAGCGTCCGGACTGCGATGGGCGAGTGGACCGCCCTCGACTCCGCACCTGAGGGCCCGATCACCGCCCCCCAGGTCCTCAAAGCGCTCGAAGAGGGCTCAGTCGAGGTGATTCCGGACTTCAGCGGCCTGCCGGGAATCGACGGGGAATCGACGCCGCCGGGCATCGTCGTCCCGCTCTCTCGCGGGAGCACCGTCGACGGCGTTCTCACCGTGTGCGCCAATCGGAACGATGCCTTCAGCGAGCGGGAGCGGGAGGCCTTCGCCGTCCTCGGGGCCGTCGTCGGGTTCGCCCTCACCGCGGTCCGCCACCAGGAGCTCCTCTTCGCCGACGGCGTCACGGAGTTGGAGTTCGACGCGCCGGACTCGGGGTCGGCGTTCGTGCGCGCCTCCGTGGAACACGACTGCCGCATCGAGCACCGGGGGCTCGTCCCGACGAGCGACGGCGCGCTGACGTACGCCGTCGTCCCGGACGCCGACCCCGAGGCGGTTCTCGATACCCTCCGGGGAAGCGAGGGGTTCGAAGGGGGGCGCGTCGTTTCGGCGGAGACCGGCCTGCTGGAGCTCCGCCACCACGGCGGGTCGATAATTCTCCTGCTCACCGAGCAGGGCGCCCGGGTCCGGGAGGCGGTCTCCGAGGGGGGCGAGACGCGACTCCTCGCCGAACTCCCGGCCGGCGCGGACGTCCGGGGCGTCGTCGACCGGGTGCAGGCGGCGTTCCCGGGGGTCAACCTCATCGGGAAACGCGAGCGGGCGCACCCGGCAGCGGCCGAAACGGAGAGCCCCGAGACGGCCGCCGAGCGGCTTACTGACCGTCAGCGCTCGGCGCTCCGGGCCGCTTTCTTCGCGGGCTACTACGACTGGCCCCGAGCCTCGACAGCCGAGGAGGTGGCCGACTCGATGGGTATCGCCTCCGCGACGCTCCACCAACACCTCCGCGCGGCGGAGGGGAAGCTCCTCTCGGCGCTGTTCGAGACGGATACCTAGAGGCGTAGGTACACTTTTGATAGGCGGGGACCCCGCGTAGTACTACCGGGAGATGGACAACAACGAACAGGGGTTGGTGGCATGAGTGGCACCGAACGACGTCCGGCGCTCTCCGAACGCGGGACCGAGGGGCACACGGTGGATCTGGACGCCGTTTTCGACGCGCTGTCGAGCCAGCGGCGGCGCGCGGTCGTTCACTGCTTGGCGTCGTGCTCGGGGGCCGAACCGGTCGACGCGCTCGCGGAACGCATCGCCGCGTGGGAACGCGACGTACACGAAACGACGCCGCGGAACCACGACGAGCGGGTCGCCGCATCGCTGCGGCACTCCCACCTACCGAAGCTCGCCGCGCTCGGGCTCATCGCCTACGACGAGCGAAGCGAGACGGCCCGCTTTGAGGGCCACGCGGCGGTCGAGGAGTGGCTCGACCACGCCGCGGCGCTCTCCTTACCCGGCTCGCTCTAAGGCTCGATTCTGAGTTCGCCCTCGCTGTGTAGCGTGACGACCGCGCCCGAGAACGGGAACGTGAGCCGTCCGCCGGAGCGTCTCGTCCCGTCGCGATGCGGTTGGAAAATCCGCTCGAGGGCGTCGGGGTCAACTCGCTCGTAGAGGTTCTCCAGTTCGTCGGAGTCGGTGTCCGTGGCGGCCGCCACCGCGTTGACGACTGTGGTGTGTACCCCGCCGGGAGCGTCAAAGGCGTCGGGGACGACGTACTCGCCGGTCTCCGGCTCGAACTCCATGCTCTCGGGAGGTTCCGCCATGGACGGCGGCTATGTCAACAAACCGTATAGATGTTCCGACGGAGGGAAAACGCCCCCGGTCAAAACGGGGGTATGGAAGCGACTCGCGACGGCACGACGCTCTACTACGAGACCGAGGGCGAGGGCGAGACCGTCGCGTTCGTCGGCGAGGCGGGCTACGGCGCGTGGCAGTGGGGGTGGCAACACCGCGCGCTCGCGGGCCCCTATCGGTCCGTGGTGGCGGACCTCCGCGGGACGGGCCGCTCGGATGCGCCCGACGGCCCCTATTCGGTTTCGACGCTCGCGGCCGACCTCGACGCGGTGCTCGCGGACGCGAACGCGGACTTGGCGCACCTCGTCGGCCTCGGGCTCGGCGGCGCCGTCGCCCTGGAGTACGCCTTCCGGTTCGGCCGGGCGCGCTCGTTGACGCTCGTCGGGACCGCCGCGTCGGGCGACCGGCTCACCGACGCGTACGCCGATCTCGGCACCGACGGGATGGAGGCCGCGCTCTCCACCGGTTTCCTGGCCGAACAGCCCGACGTGGTCGACGGCATCGCGGAGTGGCGTGCGGGCGACGCCGACCCCTCGGGGTTCGCCGCCCAGCGTGTGGCCTTCGAAGGGTTCGACCGCTCGGGGGAACTGTACGAGTGCACCCTCCCGTCGCTCGTGCTCCACGGCGAGGCCGACCGGGCCGTCCCCCCCGAGGCCGGCCGCGAACTCGCGGAGGGGCTGCCCCGCGGCGAGTTCCGCGGGTTCGAGGGCGCGGGCCACCTCGTCACCGTCGAGCGTTCGCGCCCGGTCAACGACGCTCTACTGGCCTTTCTGGACGCGCGTACGGGGTAGCGACACGGGTTGGCGCCGCCGAAACCCATAGAAGGCCGGAGGCGCTTCCCTCCGATAGCGATGGACCGACCGCGACTCGCGTTTCTGGATGCCTCGCACGGGTCACCCCACGCCGCACGCAACTTCCGGCGGGAACTCGACGCCGACCTCGCCGAGTTCGACGTGACCTGTCGTGAGCTTCCCTCCGGGTTCGACTACGACGGCTTCGTCGTCTCCGGGTCGCGCTCGTCGGTGTACGACCGCGAGGAGTGGCAAGCGCCCCTCCGCGAGTGGGTGAACGAGGCCCTCGAACGGGACATCCCCGCGTTGGGTGTCTGTTGGGGCCACCAGTTCCTCGCGGACGTTCTGGGTGGGAGCGTCGAGGACATGGGCGAGTACGAAATCGGATACCGGAAGGTCGAGCGCGTCGGTGACTCCGCCCTGCTCGACGGCCTCGACGACGCCTTCACCGTCTTCACGACCCACTCCGATACGGTGACGGAACTCCCCGAGGGGGCAGAGCTCCTCGCGGAGAACGACTACGGGGTCCACGGCTTCCGGAAAGGGGGAGCGTTCGGCGTCCAGTTCCACCCCGAGTACGACCCCGAGACCGCCCGCCACGTCACGGAGGGGAAGGAGGACCAGCTAAGCGACGCGCGGATGGCCGACGTGCTCGACGGCATCACCGACGAGAACTACGCCGCGGCCGTCGAGGCCAAACAGCTGTTCGCGAACTTCACCGACCTCGTGCGCGAGACGCGGGCGCCGGTGACAGCCTGAGCCCGAGTCCGAATGCTCGGGTTCGCGCCCGTTCTGCCTGCGACCGGGCGCGTTCCACTTTCACCCCGCTCACCGAGGGTTTAACCCCGAGGACGGCCAAAACACGCCAAATGGCCGTCGAGAACGAGCGCCGCGTCGGGGTCGACCACCCGATGTTGGAATCCGACTTTCTGGAGGACCGCGAGTACCAACTGGAGCTCGCGGAGCGCGCCCTCGACGGCCACACGCTCGTCTGTCTGCCGACGGGACTGGGGAAGACGGCGGTGAGCCTGCTCGTGACGGCCGAGCGGCTTCGTCAAGCGGCGCCCGGGGCCGATGAGCGACCCGGCGCGCAGGGGAAGGCGCTCCTGCTCGCGCCCACCAAACCGCTCGTCGAACAGCACGCCGCGTTCTACCGGGAGGCGCTCGCCGTCGGCGAGGATGAGGTAGTCGTCTTCACCGGCGAGGTCAGCCCCGACGACCGCGCCGCACTGTGGGACGACGCCCGCGTCGTCGTCGCCACGCCCCAAGTCGTGGAGAACGACCTCGTGGGCGGGCGGGTTTCGCTGCATCCGGTGGTGCACTGCACCTTCGACGAGTGCCACCGCGCGACGGGCGACTACGCCTACACGTACATCGCGGAGCGCTACCACGCGGACGCGGCCGCACCCCTGGTAACAGGGATGAGCGCGTCGCCCGGCGGCGACACCGAGGAAGTGGAACAGGTCTGCGAGAACCTCGGCATCTCGAACGTCGAGGTCAGAACCGAAGAGGACGCCGACGTGGCCGAGCACACCTACAAGACGGAGGTAGACTGGCAGAAGATCGAACTCCCCGACTCCGTCTTGGAGATTCGGGACCTGCTGAACGAGGTCATCTCTGACCGGCTCTCGAAACTGCAGGAGTTCGGCGTCATCAACTCCACCAAACCGGACATCTCCCAGAAGGACCTGAACAAGGTCCGGAAGAAGTTACAGGGGCTCATCGACGACGGCGAGAGCGAGGGCTACCAGGGGATGAGCATCCACGCCGAGGTGATGAAACTGAAACGCGGCGTGGAACTCGTGGAAACTCAGAGCGTGGAGGCCGCGGCGACGTACTTCGAGCGCCAGCGCAACGCCGCGCGCTCCTCGGGCGCGTCGAAGGCGTCCCAGCGGTTGGTCTCGGACCCGAACGTCAAGCGCGCCGTCTCGAAGATGGAGTCCTTCGACGACATCCACCCGAAGTACCGCCGGGCGCGCATGGAGATCGCCACCGCGCTCGGGGTGAACGGCGGCGAGCGGGTCATCGTCTTCACCGAGTCCAGAGATACGGCCGAGACGCTGACCGACTTCCTGGGCGCGCACTTCGACACCCGGCGCTTCGTCGGCCAGGGCGACAAGGAGGGGTCGGATGGAATGACCCAGAAAGAACAGAAGGAGACCCTCGACGCCTTCCGCGACGGCGAGTTCGAGGTTCTCGTCTCCACGAGCGTTGCGGAGGAAGGTCTCGACGTCCCCGAAGTCGATTTGGTGCTCTTCTACGAGCCCGTCCCGACGGCTATCCGCTCCATCCAGCGCAAAGGTCGGACCGGGCGACAGGACGAGGGGAAGGTCGTCGTGTTGATGGCCGAGGACACCCGCGACGAGGCGTACTTCTGGATCGCCCGCCGGCGCGAACAGAAGTTGGAGGACGAACTGAAGGACCTACAAGGGGTGGCCGAGGAGCTCTCGCGGGACCTCGACGGGCGCGCCGCCGGACAAACCGGCCTCGAATCGTTCGGGGCGGACGACGGGGGCGACCCCGACGAATCGGAGTCGGAACCTGAAGCGGAGCCGGAGACCGAATCGGCACCGGACGACGCCGAGGACGCGACGCCCGCGGCGTCGAGCGACGACGCGTCGGCTGACACCGACTCCGACGTCGAGGAGGGGGGGATTCTCGCCGCGGCCGACCCTCCTGAGTCCGGGGGAACGGAGGTGGTCGTCGACCAACGCGAACTCGATTCGACTATCGCGCGGGACCTCTCGACCCGCGAGAGCATCGAGGTTCGCCTGGAAACCCTGGAGGTCGGGGACTACGTCCTCTCCGACAGGGTGGTCGTCGAGCGCAAAACCGTCTCGGACTTCCTCGCGACGCTCACTGGCGGCGACCGCTCCGTGTTCGAGCAGGTTGGCGACATGGCCCGTCACTACGGCCGCCCCGTGGTGATTCTCGAAGGGGAGGGCCTCTACGAGCGCCGGAACGTCCACCCGAAGGCGATTCAGGGTGCGCTCTCCTCGCTGGCCATCGACTTCGGCGCGAGCGTCCTCCAGACGACCGATGCGGACGGCACGACGGACCTGCTTCACACCATCGCCGAGCGCGAACAGGAGGAGGAAGACCGGGAAGTGAGCGTCCACGGCGAGAAGGCCGCGAAGACGCTGGCCGAACAGCAGGAGTACGTCGTGAGTTCCATCGCGGACATCGGTCCCGTGACCGCCCGGTCGCTGCTCTCCGAGTTCGGGAGCGTCGAGGCGGTCCTCACCGCGAGCGGGGAAGAGTTACAGGAGGCGAAGGGTGTCGGCGAAGTGACCGCCGAGCGCGTGCGGGAGGTCGTGGGGAGCCGTTACGCCGGCGCCGAGTAGCGGAGCCTCGGCGCTCGTCCGCCCCAGTTTCAGACAGAGTATCCTCGGCGCTCGTCCGCGCCGAGGTACTCTACCACTCCACGAACGGCAACGCGGGCGCCGAAAGCGAGACGAACTCCGCGACGAACTCGCTTTTCGGCTCCTCGTAAATCTCGCGGGGGGTCCCGACCTGTTCGAGGTGCCCCTCGTTCATCACGGCGACGCGGTCGCACATGAGCATCGCCTCCTCCTGGTCGTGGGTGACGTAGAGGCCCGTCACGCCCAACTCGTCGAGCAGGTCGCCGACCTCCGCCCGCAACCGGGCCTTCAGTTTCGCGTCGAGGCCGGTCATCGGCTCGTCGAGGAGAAGAATACGCGGCTCGATGGCCAGCGCGCGTGCGAGCCCGACACGCTGTTGTTGCCCGCCCGAGAGCGTCGTCGGGTCCCGCTCGCCCATCTCGCCGATGCCCAGCATTTCCAGGAGGTCGTCAGCGCGCTCGCGGCGTTCCTCGCCCGACACGTCGCGCATCTTCAGCCCGAAGGAGACGTTCTCCCGCACGGTCATGTTGTCGAAGAGCGCGTACTCTTGGAAGACCAGCCCGACGTTGCGGTCCTCGGGGGGGAGAGTCGTCACGTCGTCCTCGCCGAAGCGGACCGTCCCGGAATCGGGGGTTTCGAAGCCCGCGACCGTGCGGAGGGTCGTGGTCTTCCCACAGCCCGAGGGGCCGAGGACGCCGAGTATCTCGCCGTCGGCGACAGTGAGTGAGACGCCGCCGAGCGCGGTCGTTTCGCCGTAGGTCTTAACTATCGAATCGAGTTGTACGCGTGCCATTCAGGTCCGCCTCGTGGTGAAGCCGTGCGTTCCCACCCGCTGGAGGAGCAGGGTGATGGCGACGACGATGCAGAAGAACATCGACACCGCCGCCGCGGCCTTGGTGAAGGTGCTGTTCGAGATGTGCCGTTGCAAGAAGAGCGCGAGCGGCTGGGTCCCCTTCGCCCAGACGACGTAGGAGAAGTTGAACTCCGCCGCGGCGAGCGTCCAGCAGATGATAGAGCCCGCGACGATGCCCGAGCGGGCGTTCGGGACGATGACCGTGAGAAAGGTCCGCGGCCAGGACGCGCCCAGCGAGCGCGCCGACTCCTCCAGTTGCTGGAGGGGCATCGACTCGAACTCGCTTCTGACGGCCATCACCATGAAGGGCGCCTTCAGCAGGGAGTACCCCACAATGAGGCCGAAACTCGTCCCGGAGAGGTTCGGGTAGGCACGGAGGAACGCCACCCCGAGAATCACGCCCGGCACGAGCGGGAGCACGGAAACAGCGTTCACCCACTCCTTCCCGCGGAACTCGTAGCGCGCGACGACGTAGGCGATAGGAACGCCCACGACGAGGTTGATGAGCACCCCGCCGAGCGCGAGCCCGACGCTGAAGAAGAGCTCCGAGGGGACGGCGAGCGCGACCCCGCCCACGGAGAGGAGGGTGTCCCACCCCATGCTGCGCTGGGAGCCGATGGTCTCCGCGAGCCCGAGCACCTCCCGCCAGTTCTCGAAGGTGACGAAGCCCGAGGGGAGCGCGCCGGTCCACTCGGTCGCGAACGACCCGGCGATAGTCAAGAGGACCGGGGCGATGAGAAAGCCGACCGCGAGGAAGAGCACGGCGGCGACGCCCGGCCGTCCCGCTTGCCGGGAGACGCTCACAGGCCCACCTCCGCGCTCGTGTAGCGCAGGCCGAGCACCGTGAAGAGGAACGTGAAGGCGAAGAAGACGACCGCCATCGCCCCGGCCAGCGGGAAGGCGCCGCCGGCGAGCTCGCGGTCGATTTGGAGCGTCCAGACCAGCAGAGCACTGATGACGATGAGCGTCCCGAAGATGGCCAGCGCGGTCCGGAACGTGAGAATGAACGCGCCGATGATGCCGGGGCGTATCTGGGGGAGCGTGACGTATCGGAAGGTCTGCCACGGCGTCGCGCCCAGCGCCTGGGCGGCCTCCTCGGCGGCGTGGTCGAGTTCGGCGTAGGTCCCTCGGAGGATGAGCGTCGAGCGGGGTATCATCGAGTAGAGGAAGGCCAAGAAGAGGCCGGGGACGCTGGTCGCGATGGCGACGCGTCTGGGCTCCTGGCCCGCGACGGCAGCCAGCAGGTTCGTGAGGACGCCCGTGTTCCCGAACCAGACGAGAATCATGAACGCCGCGACGATGCCGGGTAGGCTGATGGGAAAGGAGACGAGCGTGACCCACAGCCCCTCCCCGGGCAGGTCGTACTTTTCGAGGGCGTGAGCGATGGGGACGGCTATCCCGACGGAGGCCAGGGTCGTCGCCGTCGCGAACCACAGCGAGTTGAGCGCGACGCCCCGGTAGTAGGGGTCGCCGAAGAGTTCCGCGTACGCGTCGAGGGTGAACCCCACGCTCTCGTAGGGTTCAACGGAGACGCTCATGCGGACGGCCTCCCAGAGCGGGTAGGCGCCCGCGACGAGCACGAGGAGGCCGAAGGGCGCACACAGCGCCAGTATCCGGCGGCGCTCGCGCTCGGACTCCGTCGCCGGCGAGAGGAGGGCGTCGAGGGTCGCGGACAGGCCCGTCTCGGACTGCTGTGTCGTCCCCGCCTGCTCCTGTCCGGGCGTTCCCATCAGAGGCCGGCGCCGCGGTTGATGTCCTCGATGATGCGGTCCTGCTCCTCGACGAGCCGGTTGTAGTCGACCTGGAACTCCGTGCGGTCGTACTCGGCGCTGTCGATGAACTCGTCGGGCAGGTCGAGTTCGGAGGCGCGGATAGGGCGGACGTAGGCGTCGAGGAACTGGCGCTGTCCTTCGAGCGAGAGGACGTAGTCCATGAACAGTTTGCCCGCCTCAGGGTTGGGGGCGCCCTCCAGGAGCGCGTAGCCGTAGGGCATGTTCAGCGCGCCCTGGTTGCCGCTCTCCCCGCCGAGGAGGGCGACGCCGACGTTCTCCTCCGCGATTTCGTCGTTGTTGTACTTCAGGTCGAGCCCGGAGTAGTCGTAGCGGACGAAGGTGGCGTACTCGCCGCTGGAGAACTGCGCGAGGAAGTTGTCCGTGAACTCCGCGCCGCCCTCCTGAATCTGGTTGTAGTAGTCGATGACGGGCTGGACGTCGTCCATCGACCCGCCGCGGGCGTTGTTGACCGAGAGCGCGGCCGCGAGCCCGACCGCCGCTGTCGGGGTCTGGAGCGCGAGGTCGCCCATGATGTCCGGATGGAGGAGGTCCTCCCACGTCTCGGGCGCGTCGAGGCCGCGCTCCTCGTAGATGTCCTTGCGGTAGGTGACGGCCGTGGTGACGCGGCGGGTGGCGGTGACGTGGCCGTCGTCGGTCTTCAGGGAGTCGGGGACCTTCTCCCAGCCCTCGGGCTTGTACGCCTGGGTGAATCCGTCGTTGCGGGCGCGGACGCCGTAGGTGTAGCCGCCGTTGTAGCCCGAGTGGGTCATGTTCCCCGAGTGCGAGCGCATGTGCTGGAGGGCCTCGCCGGAGGAGCGGTCGTCGTCGTGGACGGCGACACCGTACTTCTCCTCGAAGTTCTCCATGACCGTGGGCCAGTTCATCCAGCCGGACTGCACACAGTAGAAGTAGAGCATGTCCGGGAACGCGGCGGCGGTGATTTCGGCCTCGGAGTCGCCGTAGCCGACGGTGTAACTGTTCTGCCCGGCGGACCCGCCGCCCGAACCGCCTTGATTGCAGCCGGCGAGCCCGGCCAGGAGTGCTGCGGAAGCGCTACCGATGAACTCTCGTCGGGAGGGTGCCATCGAGAGGAAATGCCGAACTCTCGGATAAAGAGCCTGCTATGAGGTGTACGGTCGGATGCGGAGGGCTACTGTGGGAACATATCCCTATAGTGATGGCGCCCCGGCTACGGGATGACCGTCACCGGAACCTCGTCCCCTCGGAGCACCGTCTCGGCGGCGCTCCCAAGCATCGCGCGCTCGACGGCGCCGGCGCCGTGGTGGCCCATCACGACGTGGTCGAACCCCCGTTCGGAGACGAGTTCGAGGACGGCCTCGCCGACGCGATTCGAGGGTCGAACGTCCAGTTCCGCGCCCGTGACGACCTCGGGTTCGACATCGCTCCCCTTGCCGGCGAGCACCTCGCGGGCGTGTTCCGCGATATCCTCGGTCGCGTCGGTCTCGCTGTCGGTGAAGTGGACGACGGCGAGGTCCCCCTCGAAGCGTTCGGCGAACTCGATACCGAAGGCGAGCGCGCGAAAACTGGTCTCCGAGCCGTCGATAGGTACGAGTACGTCCATACCGCCCCCTCTCGCGGCGGGGAGTTAAGCCCGGTGCCCGCTTGCCGCGACGCCCGGCTATTAGTTCCCGACCGCGCTATTCGGCCTATGGAGTACACCAAACTCGGCAACACCGGCACCGATGTCTCGAAGCTCTGTTTCGGTACGTGGCGCTTCGGCAAGGAGGGCGCCGACGGCGCCTTCGAGACGGACTACGAGGAGGCCCACGACCTGCTGGACGAGGCCCACGAACAGGGAATCAACTTCATCGACACCGCGAACGTCTACGGCACGGAGAACGGAACCTCCGAAGAGTGGATCGGCGACTGGCTCGCCGACAAGGACAGAGAGGAGTTCGTCATCGCCTCGAAGGTGTACTTCGGCTTCCGCGAGGGTCCCAACGGCTCCGGGCTGGGGCGCAAGCACATCCGCTCGCAGATAGAGGGCACCCTCGACAGGTTGGGCACGGACTACCTCGACGTCTACTACATCCACCGCTGGGACGACGAGACTCCTATCGTGGAGACGATGCGGACGCTCAGCAAGTTAGTGGAAGAGGGCAAAGTGAACCACCTGGGTGCCTCCACTATGGCCGCCTGGCAGCTGACGAAGGCCCTCTGGACGAGCGACGTCGAAGGATTGGAGCGATTCGACGTCGTCCAGCCCCTCTTTCATGCGGCGTACCGCGACGACGTGGCCGACTACCTGGACGTGGCGGCCGACCAGGATCTGGCGGTCTGTCCCTACTCGCCGCTCGCGGGCGGCTTCCTGACGGGGAAGTACGAGCGCACGGACGAGGGCGGTATCGAGGGCCCCGAGGGCTCGCGGATGGACACCGACGAGGCGTTCAGCGACTGGTACGTATCCGAGCGGGGGTGGCACGTCCTCGACGAGATTCGAGCTATCGCTGACGAGGAGGACGCCGCGCCTGCCCAGGTAGCCCTGCGCTGGCTGATGGACCACGACGCCTTCTCGTGTGTGCCCATCGTCGGCGCCCGGACGCCCGACCAGTTGGCGGAGAACGCCGGGGCCATCGACGTGGACCTCAGCGATGACCAACACGAGCGCATCGGCGCGGCGCGCTACGAGGACCCCGAGGCCGGCGCGCGTTACTGACCCGTCACTTCGACCGTCCGCGTCACGCCTTCGATGCCGTGTCCGACGAGCGTGAGCCGGAGTTCACCCTCACCGTCGAAAGGACCCAACGGGACTTCTATGCGGCGCGTTTCGCCGGCCGGCACGTCGAAGGCGAGTAGTTCGGGAGCGTAGACCACCCCAGCCTGCTCGACGCCGCCGCGGAACGTCGCCGCGCCGCCGGTGTTCTCGATTTCGACGGCGACGACGCTTTCCTCGCCGGTCGAAAGGGAGTCGGGTGCGTCAAACGCCCGGCGGGTGAAGGAGGGCGGTTTCGTGTCGAGCGCCGCGAGCACGCCGTCGGGGAGCGCCCACGAGAGCGTCCCCGATTCGGTTTCGATCTCTACTTTCGGCGCCGTTTCCGGTGCGAACGGCGCCGGGAGTTCGAAGGCCACCCAGCCCTCGCCGTCGCCGGTGTATGGCTGTGGCAGGGAGCGAAAGCCGGGTCGGGGGAAGCGCTCGCGGACGCGGGGGTGGTCGCCGGGCGCGAGCGAGAACGAATCGGCGGACGGGGCGTTCTCGCCGCTTGCGGCTACCCGGAGGAACAACGCCTGGGCCTCGAAGTCGGCGACGACGATACTGTCGCCCTGCAGGTGGAGCGCGCTATGCCGGCGGAACGGGTCGTGCAGTTTCACTGTTCCCCCGTCGAGTTCGACGGTCTCGCCGAATTCGAGGGTCCGCTCCGTCGGGGGCGTCGTCGCCGTTGTGGGGTCGGACGTAGTCCTCGTGGACTCGGCCGTGGCCGTTGTCGTCGTTCGATTTCCTTCGCTTTGGGCCGTGTTCGTCCCGTTCGTCCTGGGGTCGTCCCCGTTCGCACACCCGGCGAGCGCGCTCGTCGAAACTCCCGCGAGCGTGGCGAGGACGGCTCTCCGGGATGGCATACCCCGACGAGTTGTCGGGCAGATAAAGTGTCTTGTGGGGGTTACTGCAGGCGGTTCAGCTCTTTGAGCGTCTGTGCGGCCTCGCGGGTCGCCGCCAGCAGTTCCTTGGTGTGCGCGGCGTCGTTCGAGCGCTCCGCGCGGGCCGCCAAATCGGAGAGCGTCGCGCGCACGGAGGCGCGGGCCGCGGTGAGGTCGTTCGCTTCGTCCGCCGCGCCCGCGGTGCCCGCCGCACTTCCCGCCCGGGTCGTGTTCCTGCTCTCGGCCGGTTCGGGGCTGGTCCGTCGCTGCGTGGTCGTTGGCTCCTGGGTCCGGTTCGCGCCTCGGGTCTGCTCGGGGGTCGACTCCGGTTGGCGTTCCGTCGGCTGGCCCTCCGCCTGCTGTGGCTCCGCCGGCGTCTCCGGCTCCGGCGGGCGGGTCCGCTCGGCACTCGCGCCGGTCTCGGTGCCGGCGTTCGCTCCCTTGGCTTCCTCGGCGCTCGTGGGTTCGCCCGCGTTCGCTTGGCTTTCGGCTTGCTCGCCGCGCGCGGCGGTCTGTGTCTCCGTTTCGCCCTCCTCGCCCTCGCAGGACGGACAGAACGTGTTGCCCTCGTAGCGGAAGCGAGGGTTCCCACACCGGTCGCAGTGCTCGTTGGTCATCGTCGCGCCCTGCAGGAGGAGTTCGCTCATCCGCTGGGTGGACTCGCGTTTCTCCTGGTCAGCCTCGTACTTCTCCCGGAGTTTCTCGCGCTCTGCTTCCTTGTCGAAGCCCCCGTCGTCGGCGTCGCTCATGGGGTATCGTGGGGGGGCCACCCCGAAAAGGGCTGTGTCACCGGCTTTCGTCGCTCGTCGAAAAAATCGCTCGTCGCCCGTCGTTTGTCACGACAGTTCGGCGGAAATCCCCCGTTCCGAAGCGTTCAAGGACGCTCCGCGGCCCACTAGTGGTATGTCGAAAGTTAGCGTGGTAGGCGCTGCCGGGACGGTCGGTGCCGCCGCGGGCTACAACCTCGCGCTCCGCGACGTCGTGGACGAACTCGTCTTCGTGGACATCCCCGACATGGAGGACACCACCGTCGGGCAGGCCGCCGACGTCAACCACGGCGTGGCCTACGACTCGAACACGACGGTCCGACAGGGCGAGTACGAGGATACGGCGGGTTCGGACGTGGTCATCATCACCGCCGGCAAACCCCGTCAGCCGGGACAGTCCCGACTCGATCTGGCGAGCGACAACGCCGACATCATGGCGAACATCGAGTCCTCGCTGGCCGAGCACACCGAGGAGTTCGTCTCCGTCACGACGTCGAACCCCGTCGACGTACTCAACCGACACCTGCTGGAGTCGGGCGACAGGAGCCGAGAACAGGTGCTCGGCTTCGGCAACCGCCTCGACTCCGCGCGCTTCCGCTACGTCCTCTCCGAGCGCTTCGACGCGCCCGTGGAGAACGTCGAGGCGACGATTCTGGGCGAGCACGGCGACGACCAAGTCCCTGTCTTCTCGAAGGTCCGCATCGACGGCCGCGACCCGACGTTCGACTCGGCGGAGAAGTCGGACATTCTCGCGGAACTCCAAGAGTCAGCGATGAACGTCATCGAGCGCAAGGGCGCGACCCAGTGGGGTCCCGCGACCGGCGTCGCGCACACGGTCGAGGCGATTCTGCGCGACACGGGGGAGGTCCTGCCCTGCTCGGTCAAACTCGACGGCGAGTTCGGCGTCGAGGGCTCCGCGGTGGGCGTCCCCGTCAAACTCGGCGCGGACGGGATGGAGGAAATCGTCGAGTGGGAACTGGACACGGAGGAGCGGAACGGCCTCCACGAGGCCGCGAACAAGCTCGCGGGCCAGTACGACGAGATCGTCTGAGGCCGGGTCGCGCGCGGATAGGTTTTTGCGCCCCGGCGGGCCATCCCGGGTATGGACCAAACGCTCGACCGCCGGCGCGTCGCTCTGTTCTGTGCGGTCACGTTCGGCGTCTCGTGGGCGACGGCGCTCGTCGTCTTCCTCACCGGCGGGCTCACCGACAGCCCCCAGATCCTGCCGGGGGTTCCGCTCTGGCTCGTGTTGGTGAGTAGCTTCTACATGTTCGGCCCCGCAATCGGGACCGTCGTCACCCGCGTCGTCACCGACGAGGGCTTCGGGGACGCGATGCTCCGACCGAACCTCCGGGAGGGCTGGCGGGCGTACCTCGCGGCGTGGTTCGCGCCCGCTGCGCTCGTGTTGCTCGGGGCCGCACTCTTCTACGCGGTTTTCCCCGGGTTCTTCGATCCGTCGATGGAAGCGCTCCGGGGCACGCTCGTCGAGTTGGGCGTCGAGATGGACCCGCTCACCTTGCTCGCCGCGCAGTTCGCGGCGGCGCTCACCTTCGGAACGGCCGTCAACACCGTCTTCGCCTTCGGCGAGGAGCTCGGGTGGCGCGCCTACCTCCTCCCGAAACTGTGGCCGCTGGGCGCCCGGCAGGCGATTCTCCTTCACGGTGTGGTCTGGGGCGTCTGGCACTGGCCGCTGCTGGCGATGGGCTACAACTACGGCTTCGACTACCCCGGCGCCCCGTGGACCGGGATGCTCGCCTTCCTCGTGTTCACCGTCGGGACGGGCGCCTTCCTCGCGTGGGTCACGATCAGAAGCGACAGCGTCTGGCCCGCAAGCATCGGCCACGGCGCGATAAACGCCGTCGCGGGCATCGGAACCGCGTTTGCCGCGGGCTCGCCGCCGGTTCTCCTCGGTCCCACTCCGGTGGGCGTCGTCGCGGCGCTCCCATGGCTGGCGGTCGCGCTCGCCGTGTTGTTCGCGCCCGGTGCCCTCCGGTGGGCTCAGACGACCCGCTCGTCGCCGTCGTAAACCCGAATCGCGTCGACGGGACAGGACCGGGCGGCCATCTTCGCGTCGAACTCCTCGCCCTCGGGGACATCTCGGACGAACACGTCGGCCTCCCGTTCCTCGCTGTCCGCCAGGTCCGCTTTCCCGGCGTCCTCGTCCCGCTCGAAGGCGTCCCACTGCGCGACGCACTGGAACATGCCGATACAGACGTCGCGGTCGTACTCCACGCGCATATCCTGAATCGGTGCGGGGCGCTCAAATGGGTGGCGCTCCTCCCGACAGTTTAAACGGCGGGAGGAGCCTATCACGGGGCAATGAACGTCGCGGACCTCGCCGGCCTGCCCGACGGCGTCCCCGAACATCTGCGCGAATCGGGCATCGAGGAGCTCTACCCACCCCAGGCCGCGGCCGTCGAGGCCGGCGTCACCGAGGGTGAGAACATCGTTGCCAGCGTTCCCACGGCGAGCGGTAAGACCCTCATCGCGGAGCTGGCGATGCTCTCGGCCGTCGAGCGCGGCGGCACGGCGCTCTACATCGTACCCCTCAGAGCGCTCGCCAGCGAGAAGGCCGAGGAGTTCCGCGAGTTCGAGCGCTTCGGGCTCAGCGTGGGCGTTTCGACCGGCAACTACGAGGACGAGGAGGAGTGGCTCGGCGACTGCGATATCGTCGTCGCCACCTCCGAGAAGGTCGACTCTCTCGTCCGGAACGGCGCCGACTGGATATCGAATCTGGCCTGCGTCGTCGCGGACGAAGTGCATCTCGTGGACGACCGGAACCGCGGCCCCACGCTGGAAGTGACGCTCGCGAAACTCCGCTCGTTGGCGGACCCGCAGGTCGTCGCGCTCTCCGCGACGGTGGGAAACGCGGATACCGTCGCCGCGTGGCTCGACGCGGAACTCGTCGATTCGGAGTGGCGCCCCATCGAGTTGAAAAAAGGGGTTCACCACGGCAACGCCATCCAGTTCGACGACGGGTCGAGCCGGGAAGTGAGCGTGCGGGGAAACGAGAAACAGACCGCCGCGCTCGTCCGGGACATCGTCCGTGAAGGTGGGTCGGCGCTCGTCTTCGTCAACTCCCGGCGCAACGCCGAGGCGGCCGCCGACCGGCTCTCCGGGGTCGTGGCACCCGAACTCGGGGGAGACGAGCTCGACCGCCTCGATGACTTGGCGAGCGAGCTCCGGAGCGTCTCGGAGACCGAGACCAGCCGCGATTTGGGCGACGCGGTCGCCGGCGGCGCCACCTTTCACCACGCCGGCCTGAGTTCCGAGCACCGCTCGCTCGTGGAGGACGCGTTCCGGGAGCGGGAGATCAAGGTCGTCTGTGCGACGCCCACGCTCGCGGCGGGCGTGAACACGCCCAGCCGCCGGGTCATCGTCCGGGACTGGAAGCGCTACGACGGCACCGCGGGCGGGATGGCGCCCCTCTCCGTGCTGGAGGTCCACCAGATGTTCGGCCGCGCGGGCCGCCCCGGCCGGGACGACTACGGCGAGGCCGTCCTGCTGGCCTCCCACACCGACGAGAAGGAGGAGCTCTTCGAGCGTTACGTGCACGCCGACCCCGAGGCGGTGCGCTCGAAGCTCGCGGCCGAGCCCGCCCTGCGAACCCACGTCCTCGCGACCGTCGCGACCGGCTTCGCGACGACCCGGGCGGGGCTCTTGGAGTTCCTGGAGGACACGCTCTACGCCACGCAGACGGACAGTACGAAAGAACTCGAACGGGTGACCGACGCCGTCGTGGAGTATCTAGTCGTGAACGACTTTCTGGAACGTGGGACACACAGCGCCCCGAACGGAGCGGAGGACTCCCGGGACGACCTCTCCGCGACCAGCCTGGGCCACCTCGTCTCGCAGCTGTACATCGACCCGATGAGCGCCGCGACAATCGTGGACGGCCTCGAAGTCGGCACGGGCGGCTCCGGTGGGTCGGGCGAGCGCGAGAACACCGGCTTCCAGCAGGCCTCGGAACTCGCCGCCGACGAGGGCGAAAGCGAGGTGACCGCACTCGGTTGCTATCACCTCGTCTCGCGCACGCCGGACATGTACGAACTCTACCTCCGGAGCGGGGACAAGGAACGCTACACCGAACTCGCCTATGAGCGCGAGGACGAACTGCTGGGGCGCGCGCCCACCGAGTACCAGGAGTCGGAGTTCGAGGACTGGCTCTCGGCGCTCAAGACCGCACGCCTGCTGGAGGACTGGGCCGACGAGGTCGACGAGGAGCGCATCACCGAGCGCTACGGCGTCGGGCCCGGCGACGTGCGTGGGAAGGTCGAGACGGCGAGTTGGCTGTTGGGGGCGGCCGAACGGCTGGCGGGCGAACTCGGGCTCGCCTCCGCCGCCGCGGTCCGACGCGCCCGGCTCCGCGTCGAGTACGGCGTCCGTGAGGAGCTCCTCGACCTGGCGGGCGTCCGGGAGGTGGGCCGCAAGCGCGCCCGCCGGCTCTATCGGGCGGGCATCGAGGAGCGCGCGGACCTCCGGGAGGCCGAGAAGGGACGGGTGTTATCGGCGCTCGGCGGGCGGCGCAAAACCACCGAGACCGTCCTCGAAAACGCCGGCCATCCGAACCCCTCCCTGGAGGGCGTCGAGGAAGCCGGCGGCACGGAGTTCGAGAACGCGGGCGACACAGAGGAGCCCGAGGACCAATCGAGTCTGGGTGATTTCGAATGAAACTCGTCGAGGGGGTCGCCGCGGTCGACGACGTGGACGCCTTCGTCGAGCACGTCGGGGGAGTCGGTGCGGAACACGACTGCGCGGTTCAGGTTCTCGATGCGGGCCTCGTCGCCGGCCGCGGGCATCTGCGCTCGGCGGTCGCGCACGCGAACCGCTCGTTCGAGCGCGGGGAGAACGTCGCCGACGACCGCGCGGTCGAAATCCTCCTGTACGCCGCGGGCCGCCGACAGATTCGCGAGGCGCTGACGATGGGGGTCTCCGAGGGCGAGACCCCGGCGGTCGCCGTCGTCGACGACGGCCGCCTGCGCCCCGGCGAACGCGTCGAGGCCTCCGCCGACGAACGGCAGGCGGCGGCGGCGATCCGGGAGCTGTTCACCCCCGACGAGACGCTCGGCGCCGCCGACCCCGAACGCGTCGCGGCGTTCTTCGACGTTTCGCCCCGCGAGCGGGCGGCCACCGACGCCCCGCTCTCCGCCTTGGTGCGAGAGCGGGTCGCCCTGCTGGACGTGGAAAAGTAGGAATCAGCTGACGAACAGCCGTCGCTCGGCGCGCTCGTGCTCGAAGGCGCGGGTCTCGATTTCGGGAGCGAAGGAGGCGATGTCCTCGACCGCCCGCTCGCCCGCGGCCTCGGCGGCGGCGAGCACCGCGGGTTTCAGCGCCACGAGGAGCCGCTGTGCCTCGGTGTGGCCCAGCCGGCAGACGCGCTGTGCGGCGCCCAGCTGGTCGCGGAGAAAGGCGTACCCCTGCAACACGGCGGCCGTCTCCGCGGGCACGCCGTTGGCCGCGGTCACAACGCCGGTCGCGACCGGGGCGTTCCCGGGAGCCCCCTCGTTGACTCGCTCCCGATACGCCGTCGCCGCCTCACAGCCGAGGTCGGCGTGGAGCCCGAGGAGGCGCTCGCCGGCGGCGACGGCGCTCTTGCGGGCCTCCGCGGAGAGGGTGACGGCGCGGACCTGCTCGTCGGCGCGCTCGACGGCGTCGAAGTCGTTTTCCCGGGTCGCCCGATGGGCCGCCCTGACCGCCACCATATCACAGGGGCCGACCTGCCCGTGGACGTAGGACCCGAGCAGTTCTTCGAGTTCGTCGGTGCCGAACCCGTCGTCGGCGGCGAACCCCTCCAGCCCGTAGGAGGCGGTGTACCCCCCGTTCGGGAGGAAGGAGTCGCTCAGTCGGAACGCGGAGAACGCGGCGGCGGCGTCCATCTAATCGCCCCCTCCGTGGCTGTGGTCCGCCACGTCATCGTCGAAGACCCCCGGGTCGACCTCGTCGCGGTGTACGTCGGCCGCCGGGAGGTGTTCCTCGACGGTCCCCCGCAGGCGCTCCGCGTCGGCGTCGTCCTCAACGGGGACGACGACCGTACAGCCGCGGGTCGTGAGGCTCCGGTGGCGGTTTCCGATAGCGTGGGCCCACCGGACACAGGCCAGCATCGCCTCGTGGGACGGGTCAAGCGCCCCGAGGTCGATAACCAAGGCCCCCCGCGGTGCGAGTTCGACCCGGACGAGCCCCGATTCGCCCTCGAACACGTCGCCCCCCCGGAGACTGCCGCTGAAGGGGACGACGACGCCGACCTCGGTGCCGTCGTCGGCCGTCGTCTTGAACCGGGAACGCTGGCGCTGTGCTTCGTCGACCGTGACCGTTTGGACCTCCTCCTCCGCGAGGCGCATCTCGACGGCGGGGTCGTCCTCGGCGTTCCCCACGTAGGTGTCGACGAGCATCATGGTTTCCTGAGGTCCGGCGCACCGACCCCGAGGAGGGCCCGGCGACACTCGTCCCACGCGGCGGTCAGGGCGGCCTTCGCGTCCTCCGCCCGGTCGGCGAGCGCGCGCACGGACACCCCGGCCTCGCAGGGGAGCGCCGAGGCGCTCGCCCGGGCCGCGTTCCCCTGCAGCCGGTCGTGGACGGCGTCGGCCAACCCGTCGGTGTCGGCGTCGGGTGCCAGCGCGTAGAGGGTGCCGTAGACGGTGTGGTCGCCGAGAACCCCTCGCCGTCGGGGGTCGGACTCGTCGGGACAGAGGTGGGTGGTGTCGTCGAGCAGTAACCCCGAGGAGTCCCTGGCGGTCGTCCGGCTGAAGTACCGGCCGAACTCGAAGGCCTCGCCGCGCGCGAGGCGTCCGGGAACGACGATTTCGCTCACGATGGCCGACGCGCCCGGGGCCAGCGAGACGTTCGTCTCCCCGTGGTAGCGGGCGTCCCGGTGGAGAATCGTCTGGTCGGGGACGTATTCGACGTGTGCGCCCTCCCCGACGTCGATGTCGGTCTCCGCGCGGCCGTAGTTGTGCTCCATCCGGAGGACCTTCGTCGCGCTCCCGGTGCTCACGAGCGCGCGGGCCCCCGGTTCCGCCTCGATTTCGACGCTGTGACGGTCCCCCTGTGCGATGCCCGCGGTCGGGTTCTGGATGTACGCCGTCGCCGCGCCGAGGTCGTCCCCGTTCGAGAGGGTGCCCGAGAGGTGGAAGGGGACGCGGGCGTAGTCGCGGACGAGTTCGCTCGTCCCGTCGCGCTCGGCGAAGGTGAGCCGGAGCTCCCCGTCCTTCCCGGGCGCGCCCACGTCGGCAGCGGGGACCGATTCCTCGGCGTACGGTTCGAAGGAGCGGTGGAGGGCCGCCATCTACGCGAACAACACCTCCGAGCGGACGTGCTCAACGACCGAGTCGATGCCCTCCGAGCGATGGCAGTCGGTGAGCACGTGGGGCCCGTCGCGGACGCTCCGCGCGTCGCGGGTCATCGTGTCGATGTCGGCGCCGACGTGGGGGGCCAAATCTGTCTTGTTGATGACTAACAAATCGGCGTCGACGACGCCCGGGCCGCGCTTCCGGGGGATGTCGTCGCCCTCCGCGACCGAGATGACGTAGAGGTAGTAGTCCGCGAGCTCGGGGCTGAAGGTGGCCGCGAGGTTGTCGCCGCCGCTCTCGATGATGACGATGTCGAGTTCGGGGTGTTCATCGAGGAAGGCGTCGACCTGCCGGAGGTTCATCGAGGGGTCCTCCCGGATGCCCGTGTGCGGGCAGGCGCCCGTCTCGACGCCGGTAACGAGGTCCTCGGGGACGATGCCCTCGAAGCGCTCGCGGAGGGCCTCGGCGTCCTCCTGGGTCATGATGTCGTTGGCGATGACGCCCACGTCCAGGCCCTGTTCTCTGAGTTCCGGGACGAACTCCCCGATGAGCGAGGTCTTCCCGGAACCGACGGGGCCGCCGACGCCGACGGTCGCCACGTCGCGGTGGGTTCGGCTCACGACTCGGCCCCCTCGGCGGATTCGTCGTCGTCCGTCGGGCTCCCGGACCGAATCGGGTCGTGGACGGTCACGAGTTTCGTCCCGTCCGGGAACACCGGCTCGACCTGAACCATGTCTATCATCTCGGGGACGCCGTCCATCACGTCCTCCCGGGTGAGCAGTTGGGAGGCGCCGGCACGGATATCCGCGACCGATTCCCCCTCCCGGGCCCGCTCGATGCACCAATCGGAGATATACGCCACGGCTTCGGGGTGGTTGAGGGAGACGCCCCGGTCCATGCGCCGCCGCGCGAGTTCGGCGGCCATGAACACGGTCAGGCGTTCCTCCTCTTTGGGCGTGAGGTTCATCGTCCCCTCCGTTCCTGTTCCTCGTCGGTGTCGTCGTGTCGTTCCATTAGAGTAAGTAGCGCTGGCCGAGGGCGAGCTCCTCGGCGGGGTCGCATGTAACCGTCTCGCCGTCCACGCGGACCTCGAACGTCTCGGGGTCGATGTCGATGTCGTCGGGACGGGTGTCGTTATACAACATATCTCCCTTCTCCAGGGTGCGCGCACCGGAGACGGGGACGACCTCCTTCTCGAGGCCGTACTCCTCGCCGACGCCGCGCTCGGCGGCGGCTTGGCTCACGAAGGAAAGCGAGGTCGCGGTCCGGGCCTTCCCCATCGCGCCCGCTCGGGGGCGCTGTTTGATTGGCTCGCAGGTCATCAGCGAGCCGTTCGCCTCGCCCATCTCCCCGTACGCGGGAAAGCCGCCTTTGAACGTCACGGCGGGCTTGATGCCGAAGAACGCGGGGTCCCAGAGCACGAGGTCCGCGAGCTTGCCCTCCTCGATGGTACCGACGTAGTCGTCGATGCCGGCCGCCCGAGCCGGGTTGACGGTGTACTTGGCGAGGTAGCGCTTGATGCGGTGGTTGTCCGCTTCGGTCCCCTCGTCCTCAGGGAGGAGTCCCCGCTGGTCTTTCATCTTCGAGGCCGTCTGCCACGTCCGCGGGACGACCTCCGCCATCCGACCCATCGCCTGGGAGTCGCTGGTCATCATCGAGATGGCGCCCGTGTCGTGGAGCACGTCCTCCGCGGCGATGGTCTCCGCGCGGATGCGCGACTCCGCGAAGGCGACGTCCTCGGGGACGTCGGGGTTGAGGTGGTGACAGACCATCACCATGTCCAGATGCTCGTCGAAGGTGTTGGTCGTGTACGGCATCGAGGGGTTCGTCGAGGACGGGAGGACGTTCGCGCGCTCGACGGCCTCCATGATGTCGGGGGCGTGTCCGCCACCGGCGCCCTCGATGTGGAAGAGGTGGACGGTCCGCCCGTCGACGGCTTCGAGGGTGTTCTCCAGAAAGCCGGTCTCGTTGAGGGTGTCCGTGTGCATCGCGACCTGGAGGTCCTCCTCCTCCGCCACGGAGAGACAGGTGTCGATGGCGCCGGGGGTCGCGCCCCAGTCCTCGTGTATCTTGAGCCCCGCGGCGCCCGCTTCGGCCTGTTCACGGAGGGGTCCCGGCTCGGAGGCGTTGCCCTTTCCGTAGAAGCCGACGTTCACCGGCCACTCCTCCGCCGCCTGGAGGAAGCGCTTGACGTTCTGCGGGCCGGTCGTACAGGTCGTCGCGCCCCCGCCGTAGCCGCCGCCGAGCATCGTCGTGATGCCCGACGCGAGGGCGTGTTCGTGGAGCTGTGCCGAGTTGAAGTGGACGTGGATGTCCAGGGCGCCCGGGGTGAGGATCTTCCCCTCCGCGGGGTAGACGTCCGTGCTCGGGCCGACGACCATGTCGACGCCGTCCATCGTGTCCGGGTTCCCCGCCTTCCCGACGCCCGCGATGTGTCCGTCCCGGATGCCGACGTCGGCGGCGACGATGCCGTGAACCGGGTCGAAGACGGTGGCGTTGGTGATGACCCAATCGAGGGCGCCCTCCGCCTGGGTCGTCCCCGGCGACATCCCCATCCCGTCTCTGAGCGTTTTGCCGCCGCCGAACACCGCCTCGTCGCCGGGCGTCCGGAGGTCCGCTTCCACCTTCGCCAGCAGGGAGGTGTCGCCCAGTCTGATGCGGTCGCCGGTCGTCGGGCCGTACATCTCGGCGTACGCCTCCCGGGGGACGTCCCTACTCATCCTCACCCTCCGCGACCTCGAAGCCGGCCTCGCGGGCCGCCGCCACGGGGTCGCGCTCGACCGTGCCGTCGGTGAGGTTGTTCATCCCCACGGCGCGCTTGCGCCCGCCGAGTTCGACCAACTCGACCTCCTTTTCGTCGCCGGGCTCGAAGCGGACCGCCGTGCCAGCGGGGACGTTCAGGCGCTTGCCGAACGCGGCGACCCGGTCGAACTCCAGGGCGCGGTTCACCTCGAAGAAGTGGAAATGCGACCCGACCTGCGCCGGACGGTCACCCGTGTTGGCGACGCGCACGGTCGCCGTCTCCCGCCCCTCGTTTATCGTCACGCTTCCCTCCGCGGGCAACACCTCGCCCGGGACTGCGCCGTCGTTCACGTCGCACCCCCCCTCGAACGTGTTCTCGGCGTCATCATTACGTGAAACTATCTGCTCCAATCCGACTAAATACTTTCCGATGTGACGAAATTGATGGCATAATCGGACGATTATGGCTAAATAACGCCACAAAAAGAAACGAATGGCTTCCTCATCGTGTTACGCCGCCCCTGAGTATGACGAACGTCCGGAAAAACGCGTTGAATTTTTTGAACGTCCACCCAAACTAAGGGGCCTTATACATTCAACCACCATTTGAGGTTTGGGCTTGAATTATATGGTAAGTCTTTTCAGTATGCTCCCCAGCGGATTGTGTGAAAACAAATGGTCGGTTCCATTCGGTACAAGACGATGATTGGCGGCGGAATTGTGACCAAAAACAAAGAAAACGCTTCTAGCGGCCGCTCTTCGCGAGGTGTTTCGGAATGAGTGGCGGCTCGAGCCGGCGTCAGTTCCTCGCGGCGGGCGGTGCGCTCGCCGGGACGGCGCTCGCGGGCTGTCTGACCGGCGGTGGCGGCGGTGGCGGCGACACGGTCAAACTCGGGGTCATCGAGGACCGGTCGGGTAACTTCGCGCTCAACGGGACGCCGAAGTACCAGGCCAGCATGCTCGCCATCGAGGAGCTCAACGAGGACGGCGGCATTCTGGGCAACGAGATCGAGACGTTCACGCCGGACCCCCAATCCGACAACCAGCGCTACCAGCAACTGACCAGACAGGCCATCCAGGAGGAGAACGTCGACGCCCTGTGGGCGGGCTACTCCTCCGCCACGCGGGAGACAATCCGGCCCATCATCGACGAGAACGAACAACTGTACTTCTACACGACGCAGTACGAGGGCGGCGTCTGTGACAAGTACACGTTCTCTATGGGCGCGACCGCCCGCCAGCAGTTGGGCAGCGTCCTCCCCTACATGGTCGAGGAGTTCGGCTCGGACATCTACACCATCGCGGCGGACTACAACTTCGGCCAGCTCTCGGCAGACTGGGTACGCGTGCTCGCCGACGAAAACGACGCGAACGTCATCGGCGAGGAGTTCATCCCGCTCTCCGTCACCGATTTCGGTTCGACCATCAACAACATCCAGGAGGCCGACCCGGACTTCGTGATGGCCCTGTTGGTGGGTGCGAACCACACGTCCTTCTGGAACCAGCGCACCTCCGCGGGCCTGAACATCCCGATGGGAACCTCCACCGTGATGGCCCAGGGCTACCAGCACAAGCGCCTGGACGCCCCGGCGATGGCGAACGTCTACGGCGGGTTCAACTACATGGAGGAGATTCCCACCGAGCGCAACCAGGACTTCGTCGACCGCTTCTACGAGAAGTACCCCGACGCGGCGTACATCAACGAGGAGGCCGTCAACAACTACTTCTCCATCAAGATGTACGCCCGCGCCGCCGAGGCTGTCGGCTCCACGAACCAGGCGGACATCATCGAGGAACTGGAGAAGGGCATGGACGTCGAGGCCCCCGAGGGCGACATCTCCCTGCAGGGTCCGGTCCATCACATGACCCACAACATGCGCGTGTTCCGCTGCGACGACGAACACAACATCACTGTCGAGGACGAACAGTCCATCCCCGAGCAGTTCCTCTCCGAGACGGTCGGCTGTGACCTGACCCAGGAGACCGAGACGACCCAATACACCCCCGCGGACTACTACGAGGAGGCGGACGCGACCACAGAATGAACCCGCTCAACCTCCTGTTCCAGTTCGCCGACAGCTTCGCGTTCATCGTGCTGTCGGCGGTGGGCCTCGCCGTCATCTTCGGGATGATGGGCGTCATCAACCTCGGCCACGGCGAGTTCATCATGGTCGGGGCTTACGGGACCACGCTGAGCTCGAACGCCGGGGCGCCCCTGCCCGTCGCGATGGCTGTCGGGGTTGTCTCGACCGCGCTGTTGGGCCTCGTCGTCGAGCGCGGCGTCATCTCCGGCGCGGTTCCCAACTGGGTCTCCGAGCGCGTTCTCGGGCGGCCGGTCGTCGAGCCGCTCTACGACCGCCTGCTCGACTCGATGGTCGCGACGTGGGCCATCGGGCTCATCCTCACACAGGGGATCCGTATCCTGTTCGGGAACTCCATTCCCCAGATCTCGACGCCGCTCGGCAACATCGAGTACGCGGCGTTCTCCTACTCGACCTACCGGGTGTCCCTCGCGTTCGTCGCCATCGCGGTGCTCGCGGGACTCTACCTCCTGTTCACGCGCACGGCGTTCGGCGTCCGCGCGCGGGCGACGATTCAGGACGCCGACACCGCCCGTTCGCTCGGCGTCGACACCGACCGGATGTACGCGACGACGTTCGTCATCGGCTCCGCGCTCGCGGGGCTGACCGGCGCGCTGTACGCGCCGACGCTCACCGTCGTCCCCGGGATGGGCTCCTCGTTCCTCGTGGAGTCCTTCGTGGCCGTCGTGGTCGGCGGCCCCTCCGTCCTGTTGGGGACGACGCTCGCGGGCGGGCTGTTGGGCGCCATCAGCGCCTTCTTCACGAACCTCTACAGCCTGTTCTTCGGTCGCATTGCCCTGCTCGTGGCCGCCATTCTGATCATCCGGTTCCTCTCGGGGGGCCTCACCGGCTTCGTTGAGGACCTCCGCGACCGGATGGAGGGGAGCTAGATGAGTGGAACCGTCGACCGCCTTCGCGGGCGTCTCGAAGGGCCCAACACGGTCGGGAACGGCCGGCGTTTCTGGGTCGGCTTCGCGGTCGTCGTTGCGCTCCTCTTCGGCTACCCCCTTGGACTTGGGTCGTTCGCCGCGGCGCAGGCGGCGTTTTACCTGCTGTACGCGATTCTCGGCCTGTCGCTCGCCATCGTCTGGGGGTACACCGGCATCCTGAGCTTCGGACAGGTGGTGTTCTTCGGGGTCGCTGGATACAGCTTCGCGCTCGTCAGCATGAACTTCACGAGCCCGCTCACGACGATGCTGGCGCTCCCGGTCGCGGTCGTTCTGGCCACACTGTCCTCGCTCGTGTTGGGCTACTTCATGTTCTACGGCGAGGTCCGGGACGTCTACGTCACCATCCTCACGCTCGTCGTGACGCTGGTGTTGAACACGTTCATGCGACAGACCGCGGGCGCGGGTTGGACGGTCGGGTCCGTCCCGCTGGGCGGGTTCAACGGCATCCCCGCCATCCCCGGCCTCACCTTCGGCATCGAGGGTGCGTCCATCAGCCTGACTGGTTCCTCGTTCTACTGGTTCACGCTCGTCGCGTTGCTCGCCATCTACCTCGGCCTGCGCGCGCTCGTCAACGGCCGCTTCGGCTACGCGATGGTGGCCGTCCGCGAGGACGAGGACCGCACCGAGATGCTGGGCTACGACGTTCGCCGGGTGAAACTGCTCGTCTTCGCCCTCGGCGGCGCGCTCGCCGGCTTCTCCGGCGTGCTCTACGCGACGTGGGGCAACTACATCAGCCCCGGCGTCTTCGGCATCACCGCCGCGTCGCTCCCCGTCATCTGGGTCACCGTCGGCGGGCGGCGCACCCTGCTGGGCGCCGTCGTCGCGACGGTCGCCATCGAACGCTTCCGGCAGGCGCTCTCCGTGACGGGCAGCCAGTACGCCATCGTCGTCGTCGGGGCGCTCCTGCTGGCTATCGTCCTCTTCCTGCCGCAGGGAATCGTCCCCTGGGTTCGGGACGCCGCCCGCACCGCTCGCGAGCGGGCGGGTGAACCGTCGGAGAACCCCGAGAACCCGGAGGTGGCCGAATGAGCGGCGTTCCCCAATCCCCGGCCACCGCGGCGACGGGGCCGGACACGGACGTGCTCCTCCGGACGGAGGGGCTGACGAAGCGCTTCGGCGGCTTCACCGCCATCGACGGCGTCGACTTCGCCGTGGAGGAGGGCCAACTGCGTTGTCTCATCGGCCCGAACGGCGCGGGGAAGTCCACGCTGTTGAAACTCATTACCGGCCGCCACGAGGCCACGGAGGGCCGTATCTACTACGACGACACCGACATCACCACTCTGAACCCGGCCGAGCGGGTGGACAAGGGAATCGGGATGAAGTTCCAGGTTCCGAGCGTGTTCAGCGACCTCACGGCCGCGGAGAACATGCGCCTCCCGCTCCAGCGGGTCGTTCCCGGGGACCTGACCGAGCCGGTCGCCGCGGCCCTCGAACGGGTCGGATTGGCCGACCGGGCCGACGTGCCCGCCGCGGACCTCGCGCACGGCGAACAACAGCGCCTCGAAATCGGGATGGCCGCCGCGCTCGACCCCGACCTCCTGCTCCTGGACGAACCGGTCGCAGGCCTCTCCGTGGAGGAACGCCGCGACATCGCCGAACTCGTAACCGAGCTGAACGACGACGGCATCGCCTTCGTCGTCATCGAACACGACATCGACTTCGTCGGGCTCATCGCCGACGAGGTGACGGTGCTCCACCAGGGGGCCGTCTTCCGCGAGGGCCCCATCGAGGACATCCGGGCCGACGACGAGGTCCGCCGCATCTACCTCGGGGGTGAGAGCGATGCTTGAGTGCGACTCGCTGACGGTGGGGTACGGCGCGACGCCCGTTCTCCGGGACGTGTCGGTCTCCGTCGACCAGGGCGAAATCGTCGGCATCATCGGGAAGAACGGTGCCGGCAAGACGACGCTTCTGAAGGCCGTTATCGGCCTCCTCGAACCGAGCGCCGGGGCGATCCGCTACGCCGGGAACGACGTGACGAACGTCCCCGCGGACCAACGCGCCCGTGCCGGAATGGGGTACATTCCCCAGGGCCGGGACGTGTTCCCCGAACTGACCGTCGAGCAGAACCTGCTTGTCGGCGAGTCCATCAACGAGGACGACTCCGACGCGCTCTACGACGAGGTGTACGACTACTTCCCCATCCTGGAGGAACGGCGGACGCAGAAGGCCGGCACGATGTCCGGGGGCCAACAGCAGATGCTTGCCATCGCGCGCGCTCTCGTGGGTAACCCGGACTTACTCCTCCTCGACGAGCCCTCTGAGGGGGTCCAACCGTCCATCGTCGAACAGATCGCCCGGGACGTGTGCACCATCAACAAGGAGCTGGGGACGACCGTGCTCTTCGTCGAGCAGAACCTCGGGATGATTCGGGACATGGCCGAACGCTGCTACGCGATGGAGCGCGGCACTATCGCCGGCCACCTCGACGCCGAGGATATCGAGGACCCCGACGAAGTGGCGAGCTACCTCGCGGTCTAGAGGTCCGCTCCGACGGCCGCTTCGACGGAGTCGAAGCCGTCCCGTTCGAGGCGTTCGAGTATCCCCTGGTTTATCTCCCGCGCGAGCGCGGGACCCTCGTAGACGAGCGCCGTGTAGAGTTGGACGACGCTGGCGCCGTTCCTGATCTTGCGATAGGCGTCCTCGGCGCTCGCGACACCTCCGACCCCGATGACGGGGAGGTCAGTTCGCTCGGCGACGAAGCGGACCGTCTCCGTCGCACGTTCTTCGATGGGCTTCCCGGAGAGGCCCCCACGCTCGCCTGCTTCGGGGCTCCGGAGGGTTTCGGGGCGCTCGGTGGTGGTGTTCGTCGCGACGACCCCGTCGAGGCCCAATTCCTCCGCGAGGTCGAGGCCGTCCGCGATGACCTCACGGTGGAGGTCCGGGGAGAACTTCACAAGCAGGGGTGCCGCGCCGGCGTCTTGCAGTTCGGTGAGGATGTCGGTGAGCGGTTCTCGGTTCTGTAACTCCCGCAGATCGGGCGTATTCGGGGAGGAGACGTTGACGACGAAGTAGTCACCCGCGTCCGCGACGCGCTCGTACGTGTAGCGGTAGTCCGCGGGGGCGTCCTCAAGGGGGGTGGATTTGGACTTCCCGATGTTCACTCCCAGTGGCACACCGGGATGTGGTTCCCGGTCCAGGCGGTCGCCGACGGCGTCCGCGCCCTCGTTGTTGAAGCCCATGCGGTTGACGAGCGCTTCGTCCTCCCTCAGGCGGAACAGGCGGGGACGCGGGTTCCCCGGCTGGGCCTCCGCGGTGACGCCGCCGACTTCGACGTGTCCGAAGCCGAGCGCCGCGAGCGCGCGGGGCATCTCGGCGTTCTTGTCGAACCCAGCGGCGACGCCGACGGGGTTCGGGAACGTCTGGCCGAAGACCTCCGTTTCGAGGCGGGGGTCGTCGACCGTGTAGCGGGCCGCCATCGCGTCCGCGACGGGCGTGTCCTGTGCGGCCCGTAGGCCCCGGCCCACGAGTCCGTGTGCGGTTTCGGCCGGCAGACGGAACAGGAGTGGCTTCGCGAGTGTGTATGGGTCCATCGCGGACGTTAGAAGTCGTGTTCGACGTCCTCGGGGTCGGCCTTCTGAATGATGATCTTGTCCTCGCGCACGCGGACGAACACGTCGTCGCCGATGTCCATACCGGCGACGGCGAGCTCGTCCTCGTGGAGGTTGACGTGGGCGTTGTGGTACTCCCCGTCCTCGCCTTTCGCTCCACTCGGGCTGAGCTTCTTCTTCCGTACCATCGGGATTCGTGTCCAGTCCTTCGCCGTAGGATATACTTAAGTTTGTCCGAACCGGCGGCGGGGGCGCTTGTTCGCCCACGTAGCGGGGTTTTGGCCGGCGAACCTGTTTCTAATATATATACTTTCTTCTTTCAGCGGCGGTATACTTATGTCGGAATCCTGTGTTTGGTTCACACGGTGGCAAACCATGGTACGTGAGGACGGTAAGCGGAACTTCGCGCTCCGCACCGAGACCGGCGATGAATCGAGCGTGTTCAGTGGAAACACTCCCCGACAAGCGGCGCTGAAGGCGGCCCGTCGGCTGGAGGAGAAGGGAACCAGCGACGAAAACGCCCCGAGACACGAGATACGGCTCCGGGAGAAGGGAACCTCGTCGAACAAGGTTCATATCTACGACGCGTGGGCGTGGGAGACGGAAGCGCCCGACGACGCGCCGGAGTGGCTCCAGGACCGCGACGCTATCACCGAGGCAAACGTCTCGAAGAAGGGCATTGAACACCTAGAAGACATCTAACCCCCGCGCCGCTTCCCGGAAGAATGTAGAACGACCCTCGCGTACCGTTGGGTGCGCGGGTCTCATCTGCCGTGATCCGGTGTGCGACGCACGGGACGAACAACGTGCGGTCCGCCCGCGAAACAGTTTCCGACCATCTGCCCGGTAGAGGCGTCGGTATCTCGGGTTTGCTCCGATTATTGTGTCCTATAGAGCGTTCCATCCTGCGATTATGGTATGCGGCCGCCCACCAATGAGGGGGTCGATGCAACGGGGTTAAGTGTAACCCGCGGTTCGGTATAGATGCGAGCGAGGTGAGGCGGAGCGCGCCCCGATGGGCGCTCTCCCACGCTTCGTTGCACCCGGTTTCACCCCACCGCCGTCGGGCGGTTTCGGAGGGGTTATATGTCCCCGGGTGCTTCGAAGTAATACGACGCTTCCCCGGGTTCTCCCCGGGGCGAAGCGCTTCAGCACGCTGGGTCTCTTCGGACCGCCGTCGGGCGGTTTCGGAGGGGTTAAGTGTATCCCGGTGTTCTGAAGAAATACGAAGCCTCGACGGGGTTCACACCCCGGACGGGACTCTCGACGAACTTCGGAGGGTTTATACCCTCTCGAAGAATACGATAGGGTCCCGAAGGAAATGAGGATCCCACCCCTGCGGTCCGCCGTAAAGATGGGATCTGATGTTAGCCTTGATGGTTCGGTGATATCCGGTCGGCCACGCGGCCGACGATATCACGCGAACACCTAACAACGAGAACACATTTCGTGTTCCCGCCAAGCCGGCATTGTGCCGGCACATTCTGGTTGATCCTGCCAGAGGCCATTGCTATTGGAGTTCGGCTTAGGCATGCTAGTCGTGCGAGTTCAGACTCGCGGCGAATAGCTCAGTAACACGTGGTCAAACTGCCCTGTGGATCGGAATACTCTCGGGAAACTGAGGCTAATTCCGAATACCGCTTCCTCACTGGAGCTGTGGGAAGTTACAAACGCTCCGGCGCCACAGGATGTGACTGCGGTCGATTAGGTAGACGGTGGGGTAACGGCCCACCGTGCCCATAATCGGTACGGGTTGTGAGAGCAAGAGCCCGGAGACGGAATCTGAGACAAGATTCCGGGCCCTACGGGGCGCAGCAGCTACGAAACCTTTACACTGCACGACAGTGCGATAGGGGAACTCCAAGTGCGAGGGCATATCGTCCTCGCTTTTCTGAACCGTAAGGTGGTTCAGGAACAAGGGCTGGGCAAGACCGGTGCCAGCCGCCGCGGTAATACCGGCAGCCCAAGTGATGGCCGTTATTATTGGGCCTAAAGCGTTCGTAGCCGGCCGGGCAAGTCCGTTGGGAAATCCGCCAGCTTAACTGGCGGAAGTCCAGCGGAAACTGTTCGGCTTGGGACCGGAAGACTTGAGGGGTACGTCTTGGGTAGGAGTGAAATCCTGTAATCCTAGACGGACCACCGGTGGCGAAAGCGCCTCAAGAAGACGGATCCGACGGTGAGGAACGAAAGCTAGGGTCTCGAACCGGATTAGATACCCGGGTAGTCCTAGCTGTAAACGATGTCCGCTAGGTGTGGCGCAGGCTACGAGCCTGCGCTGTGCCGTAGGGAAGCCGAGAAGCGGACCGCCTGGGAAGTACGTCTGCAAGGATGAAACTTAAAGGAATTGGCGGGGGAGCACTACAACCGGAGGAGCCTGCGGTTTAATTGGA
>Ga0207719_100034_pt1 | contig 153432 bp, 157 predicted proteins | sample A23P1SouthBayCA_2_FD_187279 | JGI IMG/M metagenome (GOLD analysis project Ga0207719, IMG submission 187279) | Aerobic enrichment media microbial communities from Eden Landing Ponds, California, USA - A23 P3 (3) (SPAdes) | ecosystem: Environmental > Aquatic > Marine > Unclassified | place...
CGTCGCGTCCTTCGAGCGCGGCGGCTTCGTCCTCGACACCGGTCAACCCACCGAGCGGTTCACGACGGCCGCGCCCGCCGCGGGCGAGTGGGACGTGCCCGGCGTCGCGGCGCGCCATCCGGTCCCCGAGGAGTGGCGCTTTGTCCTGGTGGTGCCCGACACCCCTGCGGGGCGAAGCGACGACACCGAGGACGAGAGCATGCGCGCGGCCGTTGAGTCGGCCGACCCCGGGGTCGCAGACCGGATATCGGGGCTCGTCGTCCGAAGCGTGTTGCCGGCCGTCGACGCCGGCGACGCCGAGGCGTTCGGGGAGGCCGTGGCCGAAATCGGCCGCCTGAACGGCGCGTGGTACGCCGAACAGCAGGGCGGCGTCTACCGCCCGCCGGTCGGAGACATCGTCGCGGAACTCGGAAGGAGTCCCGCAGTCACGGGCGCCGGTCAGTCCTCGTGGGGGCCCACGGTGTACGGCGTCACCGACGCGGACGCCGCCGAGGACGCGCGCGACGCGGCCCACGCGGCGCTCGACGCGGCGGATGTCGACGGCGAGGTGTCCGTCGTCGCCGGGCGGAATCGTGGCGCTCGCGTGAGCGAGGACGGGCGAAACGCGTAAGCGGCCCGCCCCGGAAGGGTCGCTATGAAACGGATTCCGTTCGGCGTCTCCCAACTCGACCGCCGCATCGGCGGGGGGATGCCGCCCGGGAGCCTCGTGCTCCTCGCGGGGGAGGCCGGCGCGGGCGCTCGCGAGTTCTGCTACACTAGTGCGGTGATGAACGGGCTGGGGAACGCGGACCCGGAGATGTTCGACCTCCAGTACGGCGACCTCTCCAGGCAGGCGTCCATCCCCGAGGAGGTCCACTATCTCTCCTTCACCGCGAGTCGGGACGACCTGTCCCGGGAGATTTCGTTCACCATCGACCGGGACGTCGTGGAGACGGCGCTCGACGCCGTCCAGTTCCGTGACCTGTCGGCGGAGTACTTCCAGATGAGCCCCGTCCCCCAGGAGTGGTACGCCGGCACCCACGCGACGCTCACGGAGCTCGGTGAGGGGACCGAACGCGAGGACCCCGTCTCGGCCGTCGCGACGTACATCGAGGAACACGCCGCGGGCAACCTCCTCATCGTGGACTCGCTGACGGACCTCATCGGCCTCCGCGACGAGACCAGCGTCGAGTGGAGCGACGTGGTGTATCTCCTGAAGGGGATTCGCAAGGCGATACGGGACTGGGGCGGCGCGATTCTGCTGTTGGTGAGCTCCGACGCGCTCACCGACGACCGGATGGGCGATCTGATGAGCAGCGTCGACGGCACGATGGCCTTCGAGTGGGCCTCGGGCGGTAACGAACTCTCCCGGACGCTCGTGGTCAGGGAGTTCCGCGGCGTCCTCTCACAGCTCGAAGCCGAGGAGATCGTCCGCTTCGAGACGGAGATCCACGAGGCCGGCTACGACATCACGAACGTCCGCAAGATCCGGTAGCTGTCGGGGAACGTTTACAGTCCGTGGGTCCCAACTCGATACGAATGGATGGCGACGTAACTGAGAGCGAGGGCTCGGGGGAGCCGGATACTGAACGGGGGGATCCGGACACCGAACGGGACCTCGCCGCCGTCGAGGCGGAGTTTCAGGAAAAACTCGACGACGTTCGCGAGCGCGTCATCCAGGTGAAACGCGAAGCGGACGGAAAGGCCGCCGCCGACCACGAGCACGACGCGCTACAGGAATCCATCAGCGAACTCCGAGACGACGTCGACGCGCTCGACGCCGAGATGGACGCCGTGCGGGCGGACCTCGACACCGGCTTCGAGAACTTCGAGGAGATACTTGAGAGCCTGACGAACCGGGCGAACACGCTCGAAAACCGGACCGAGCGGCTGGCGGGCGCACTCATCGGTCTCCGGGACGCCGTCGAGGCGCTCTCGGATGGGCACACGGACCCGCTCGAACCCATCGCTCGGGCGGCGAACCGGAACGGCATCAAAAGCGCCGACTGCGAGGCGTGTTCGGCCAGCGTCGACATCTCGTTGCTTCGCCAGCCCCGGTGTCCGCACTGCGAGGCGACGTTCAGCGACCTCCAGCCCTCGAAGGGGTGGTTCGGGTCCGCGACGCTCATCGTCGGTGACCCGCCCGCGCTCACGTCCGGCGCCGAGGACAACATCCGCGAACACGACATCGAGAACATCGCCCCGGAGGAGGAGCCATGAGCGGCGGCGCCGACGACGACCCGGACATCGACCTGCTCGGGGAACGAAGCGACACCGGCGACGAGGACACGTCGGACGGCGGCGCGGACGGCCCGAGCGATACGAGCGTCGACGGCGTGGGAGGCGAAGACCACGCGTCCGAGGAGGGCGACGCGAGCGGTGCGAGCCGACAGCGCGTGAACGAACCGCTCGGTGACCTCGCACAGCGCATCAACGAGGAGGACCGCGCCGCCCTCGAAGCCACCGAGGACGTGTTCGAGGAGGCTGACATCGGTGAGATCGACGTCGACACCGTCTGGGAGGAGCTCGAGGCCGGCGCCGGGCCCACCGGCGAGGCGGTCGACGACGAGGAGCACGTGCGCCGCATCTCGAAGTCCATCTGTCACAACTGCCCGCATTTCGGTGACCCGCCGGAACTCGCGTGTACCCACGAGGGGACGACAATCCGGGAGATGCCCGACAACGAGCATTTCGTCGTCGTCGAGTGTCCCGTCGTCGAAGACGGGATAACGGAGGACCCGCGATGAAATTCTGTGAGTCCTGCGGGTCGATGATGAAAGCCGACGACGACGAGTGGCGCTGTCCGTCGTGTGGCGAACGGGAACCAAAAGGCGACACGAGCGACTTCGTCACCACCGAGGCACAGGACGACAGCGACGTCATCGAGACCAGCGAGGACGCCAACTTCGAGGGCAAGCCCGTGGCCGACGACGTTCACTGCGACGCGTGTGGCAACGGCGAGGCGTGGTACACGATAAAGCAGACCGCGTCGGCGGACGAGGCGCCCACCCGATTCTTCAAATGTACGGAGTGCGGCCAGCGCTGGCGGGAGTACAACTAGCTGCGTCGAGGCGTCCCCTCTGCGGTCCACTACGTATCACCGACTGACGCTCAGGCCACGAGCAGCCACGCCGTCAGCACGCCGCCGCCGCCCAGAAGCGTGCTCGCGACGGCGTTCAGTCGGAGCGTGTCGAGGCGCGCGTGCGCCGCCTCGTCGCTGTCGTGGTCGTGGCCCGTCGCGGCGTCGTGAACGTCGCTCCCCGTCTCGCAGTGGGGCAGGAAGTCCAGCGCGACGTGGAGGAAGATGCCCGCCGCGAAGCCGAACACCGCCGCCTGAACAGTTGGGGAACTCGGCGGTTCGAGGAGGCTCACGAGCAACGCGGCGACGCCGATGCCGCTCGCCGGGAGCAAAATCACGTTCACGGAGCGCCCGTTGCGCACGAGGCGGTGGGCCGCGGCGTAGCCGGCGGGTCCCTTGTGTGAGACGATGGCGAGACCGAGCAGCGGGCCGAGCGACGGCATCGCGGTGTAGACGATACCGATTATCGACCCCGCCGCGAGCGCGTGGGCGGTCAGTTCCGCCGCCGTCCGGTCGATAGGCAAGTCGAGATGCGCCAGTCGATGCCCGACGGTGTGGGCCGCGAAGCCGACGAGCAGGCCCGCAGCGATGCCGAAGCCGCCGATTTTCGCGTCGTGGTTGATGGCGTCCGGTACCAGAAACACCGCCGAGGACGTCACCATCGCGCCGGCGGCGAGGCCGTACCCCCACACCAGGCCGAACGCGCTCACGTCGCCGGTGGCGCGTCCGAGCGCGGCCATCCCCGCCATCGCCGCGAACGCGACCCAGCCGATGCCGACGAGCTTCGGCGCGGGGTCGCTGAGCGTCGTGAACAGTGTGAGGACCACGAGGGCAACGACACCAGCGATACCGAGCGTCGTCGCGCTCACCCCCCCGTCGCGGGCGTCGGTCGTTGTTTCCATCTATATTAACAAAAGAACCAATTTTAATAAACCCGTCGGTACACCCTTTTTGAACCCCCATATCGCACGACGCGGCCCGCCTGCGCCACCGCCGGCTTTTATGCTCCCGTCGTCCGAACACCGACCATGCGCTCTCTCTCCGGGGTTTCCGTCACCGTCGTCGGCGCGGGGTTCGGCGGCCTCGCCTCGGCCTGCTATCTCGCTGACTCCGGCGCCGACGTGACGCTTCTCGAACGGAACGAACAGGTCGGCGGGCGCGCGTCCACGCTCGAACGCGACGGGTTCGAGTTCGACATGGGCCCGTCGTGGTATCTGATGCCCGACGTGTTCGAGCGCTTCTTCGACGCGTTCGAGCGCACGCCGGAGGGGTACTACGACCTCGAACAGCTCGACCCTCACTACCGGATTTTCTGGAAGGACGGGGACAGCGTCGACGTGACCGGTGACCTGGAGCGAACGAAGGAGACGTTCGAGTCCTACGAGGCGGGCGCGGGCGACGCGCTTGAGGCCTATCTCGACGAGGCCGAACACACCTACGAGGTGGGGATGGAGCGATTCGTGTACGAGGACCGCTCCTCGCTCTCGGATTTCGTCTCTCCCGATGTGGCCGGGTCGGCCCGCGGCCTCTCCCTCCTCGGCACGATGGACGACCACGTCGCTGACTACTTCGAGCACCCGAAACTCAGGCAGGTGATGCAGTACTCGCTGGTGTTCTTGGGCGGTGCGCCCTCGAACACGCCCGCGCTGTACAACCTGATGAGCCACGTCGACTTCAACCTGAAAGTGTGGTACCCCGAGGGGGGGATGAGCGGCGTCGCGGAGCGCATCGGTGAGTTGGCCCGCGAACTCGGCGTCGAGATTCGACTGAACGAACCCGTCGAGCGCATCGACCCCTACGCCCGGGCGTACGTCACCCACACCGACTCCGGGTCGTATCGCTCGGACGCCGTGGTGAGCGACGCCGACTACGCGCACACCGAACAGGAACTGCTCGCCCCCGAGTACCGCCAGTACGACGCCGACTACTGGGAATCCCGCACGTGGGCGCCCTCCGCGTTCCTCCTCTATCTCGGCGTCGAGGGCGACATCCCGAACCTCGCGCACCACTCGCTGGTGCTCCCCGAGAACTGGGACCCCCACTTCGACTCCATTTTCGAGGACCCGGCGTGGCCCGAGGACCCCGCGTACTACGTCTGTGCGGCCTCCGAAACCGATGATACTGTTGCGCCCGAGGGCTGTTCGAACGTGTTCGTCCTCGTGCCCATCGCCGCCGGACTCGACGACGACGAGGACACCCGCGAGCGCTACCGGGAGCAGGTGCTTGCGGACTTGGCCGAGCACACCGGCGAGGACCTCCGCGGGCGCATCCGCGTCGAGGAACGCTTCTCCGTCTCGGAGTTCGCGGACCGCTACAACTCCTATCAGGGGACGGCGCTCGGGATGGCGCACACGCTCGACCAGACGGCGCTGTTCCGCCCGCCCCACCGCTCCGAGCAGCTCCGGGGGCTCTACTTCACCGGCGCGAACACGACGCCCGGCATCGGCGTCCCGATGTGTCTCATCAGCGGCGAACTCACTGCCGACGCCGTGCGCGAGGACTACGGGAATGGGTAGGCTTCGCTACCTGTTCACGCTCTCCCGGCCGCGCTTCTGGTTCTACCTCGCCGGGCCGGTGCTCGTCGGCGCGGCGTACGCCGCGACGGACCTTTCCGAGCTGCTCGCACCGGTACCGATTGCGCTGTTCGCCTACTTCCTCCTTCCTGCAAATGTTTTCCTCTACGGCGTCAACGACCGCTTCGACGCCGACGCGGACGAGCACAACCCCAAGAAGGAGAACCGGGAGGCGCGCTATCGGGGTGGTCCCGCCGTTTCGGCCGCGCTCCTCCTCTCGGCTATTCTGGGCCTCGCTCTCTTCGCCGTCCTCCCCCGCGTCGCGTGGGCGCCGCTCGCGGGGTTTCTCCTCCTCGCCGCCGGCTACAGCGCGCCGCCCGCGAGGTTCAAGGCGCGGCCATTCCTCGACTCGCTCTCGAACGGGCTGTACGCCCTGCCCGGCGTCGTCGCCTACGCCGCGCTCGCGGGTGAACTTCCCCCGAGCGCCGCGCTCGTCGGTGCCTGGGCGTGGACGATGGGGATGCACACGTTCTCCGCGATACCGGACATCGAACCGGACCGCGAGGCCGGCATCGAGACGACGGCGACGTGGCTCGGTGAGCGCGACACCTACGCGTACGTTGCGCTCTGTTGGGTCGTCGCCGCCGCCTCGTTCGCCCTGCTCGCGCCAGAAGCGGGGCTGCTTCTGGCGGTGTATCCCGTCTTCGTCGGCTGGGTCGTGCGCTCCGGGGTGTCAGTCGAACGCGCGTACTGGTGGTTCCCGGCGCTGAACACCGCTGTCGGTGCTGTCCTCACGCTGGGCGGCCTCTGGGGGTTGGTGTATGGATAGCGCGCGCGTCTCCGAGCGCCTCGACGCGCTCGTCTCCGAGAACCGCTTCACCATCGCCGTTGTCTTCCCGGCCGTCGGCGCGCTCATGATGGTCGCGAGCGCGGAAGGGCTGCTCCCCGACCCGCTCTCCTTTAACCCGGCGCTCCTCCTCTTCGGCACGCTCGTCATGCGCACGCCGCTCGTCGCGGGGCTCCTGCCGACCATCGACCGCCGGGGCGCGTTCGCGCTGCTGGCGCTCACCGCGTACACGTACGCCGTCGAGTTCGTCGGCGTCGAGACGGGCCTTCCCTACGGGGGGTTCGAGTACGGCATCGAACTCGGGCCGATGCTGTTCGACACAGTACCAATAGGACTTCCGGCGTTTTTCTTCCCGCTCGTGGTGAACGCCTACCTGCTCGTCCTGTTGCTCTCCTCGCGCCGGGCGGCCGGTCCACTCGGCGCTCCCGCCCGAATTCTCGCGGCGCTCGCCGTCGTCCTCATCGTCGACGCGGTGCTCGACCCGGCGGCCGTCGCGCTCGGGTTCTGGACATATGATGCTGGCGGCGCGTACTACGGCGTCCCGTGGACGAACTACGCCGGGTGGGTGTTGAGCGGGGCCGTCGCCATCGGCGCCATCGAACTCGGCTTCGACAGGACTGTTCTGGCCGCGCGACTCGCGGACTGTCCGTTCATGCTCGACGACTTGGTGAGTTTCGTGCTCCTCTGGGGCGCGGTGAACCTCTGGTTCGGTCAGTGGGTTCCGGTCCTCCTCGCGGCGGCGCTCGCCGGCGCGCTCGTGTACACGGACCGCTTCGACTTCGCGCTGACCTAGGCGGCGTCGGCGCTCACGTCGGACGCATCGGCGTCCGACCGTCGCTCCCCGGGCGGCGAGTGGTCCGGCGGCGGCGACACGTCGGTCACGGCGTAGAACACCTTCTCCGGGTCCTTCGTCCGCCGCCAGCGGTAGTACGTGCGCGCCAGCAGGGACACCTTCCGTCGCCTGCGTAGCGAGGGCGGCGTGTCGAGGACGTCGAACCCCTGCTTTCGGATGACGCGGTGGTGGTCGGCGTACAGAACCGCCGCGAGCAACACGGGGAACTGGCAGTCGTCGGGGAGATGGGAGATGCCGGCGACGCCCTCCCGGTAGCGTTCCTCGGCGCGTTCGAGTTCGGTCCGCATCGCGGCTCTGAACCCGTCGTCAGCCGTCCCCGACGCGAGTTGGTCGTCGGTGACGCCGTGCTCGCGGAGCGTCTCCTGGGGGAGGTACACCCTGTCGCGCTCCTCGATGTCCTCGCGCACGTCCCGGAGGAAGTTCGTCAGCTGGAACGCCTCCCCGAGCGCGCCGGCGTGTGGGGCCGCGGCGTCGCGGTCCTCGGGGTCCATCAGCGCGGTCATCATGTGTCCGACCGCCGCCGCCGACCCGCGCATGTACGCCGCGAGTTCCTCGTACGTCTCGTAGCGCGCGACGGTGATGTCCTGCTCCATCGCGTCGAGGAACGTCTCGACTTCCTCCCGGGAGATGTCGTGGGCCTCGCGTATCTCCTTGAACGCCGCCAACACGGGCCGTTCGGGGGTTTTCTCCCCCAGCACGGCCGCACGGATTTCCGCAAGTTCGCGGCGTTGTGCCTCGGGGTCGTTCCGGTCCTCGGCGTCGACTATCTCGTCCGCGATGCGGAAGAAGCCGTAGAGAACGTACGTCGGCTCCCGGACCCGTTCCGGGAGAAACCGGGTCGCGAGGTAGAACGTTGGCCCCGTCCGACGGTGGATTGCCTTACTCCTCGTGAGTTGTTCGTCGGACGGCATAGTTACTCATTATTTAGGCATGTATTCGCATAAAGGTGGGTGCCTCCGGCGGGTTCGTCCGCAACACCGCCGTTCCAAATCACTTTTAGGCACGACCCCCGAGAAACTGGGTATGGCGACAGAGCAAAAGCAGGTTCGGGAACTCCAGGAAGGGGCGTACGTGATGCTCGACGACGCCGCCTGTGAAATCCAGTCTTACAGCACGGCGAAACCCGGCAAGCACGGCAGTGCGAAAGCCCGCATCGAGGGCCGAGGCGTCTTCGACGACAAGAAGCGCTCCCTTTCTCAGCCCGTCGACGCGAAGATCTGGGTCCCCATCGTCAACAGGAAACAGGGTCAGATCGTCAACGTCGAGAGCGAGGACGTCGCGCAGGTGATGGACCTCGAAACGTACGAGACGACGGCGATGTCCATCCCCGCCGACCTCGACATCTCCGAGGGCGACGAAATCGAGTACCTCGAGTTCGAAGGCCAGCGGAAGGTTCTCGAATAGGGATGTTTCCCGGCGCGAACGCCGACCGCGGGAACGCCGACTACGCGGTCGTCGGCGCGCCCCTCGACCGGTCGGCGTCATTCCGTCCGGGCGCCCGATTCGGCCCCGAGCGGATGCGTCAGTTCGCGCGCGGGTTCGAGGACTACGACCACCACACGGACGCCCACTTCTCCGCGCTCGGCGTCCACGACGCCGGCGACGTGCGGGCGTGGGACGACGCCGACGCGTATCTCTCCTTTCTGACGGGCGAACTCCGCGACGCCGCCGCGGACGCGGTACCGCTGCTGTTGGGCGGCGAGCACACCGTCTCGGTGGCCGGCGTCCGCGCGACGGACCCCAACATATTCGTCTGCTGTGACGCGCACCTCGACCTGCGCGAGTCGTACGACGACAACCCGCTCAGCCACGCGACGGTGACCCACCACGCCCTCGACACCGCCGAGCGGGCGATTATGCTCGGCGCCCGCGCCGGCTGTGAGGCCGAGTGGGAGCGCGCGGCCAACGCCGACGTGACCGTCGTCCCGCCCGCGGACGTGCCCGACTGGTCGCCCGACTTCGAGGGGGAGGCGTACCTCTCGGTGGACGTGGACGCGCTCGACCCCGCGCACGCGCCGGGTACCGGAACGCCGGAGCCGTTCGGCCTCGCCCCCCGAACGCTCCAGCGGGTCGTCCGCGACCTCGCGCCTCGGTGTGTCGGCTTCGACGTTGTGGAGGTCACCGACCGCGACGACGGGCAGGCCGCGACGCTCGGGGCGAAACTCCTCCGGGAGTTCGTGTTCGCGCACGCCGACGGATAGTAACTGACAGGCGACGCCGACCGGACTCACAGGGGGCGCGTCGCGCACCCGCCGGGACCCCCTGCGGCGCGTTCTCACGTCATGGGCCAGGCTGGTCCCGCGCTCGGGTATGAACCCGCGGGTCCGTCGGACTCAAGGGTCACGCGAGCGGGGGTGGCGTATGGACCTCTCGGAGTTCGCGACCCGACTCGACGAACGGCTACGCGTGCCCGCCTTCTCGGAGCTCGACGCCAGCGCCAACGGACTCCAGGTCGCACCGGCGTCCGGCACCGTCGACCACGCCGCGTTCGCCGTCGACGGCGTCCTCGAAACCGCCGAGCGCGCGGCCGACGTCGGCGCGGACGCGCTCGTCGTCCACCACGGCGTCTCGTGGGGTGGCATCGAGCGCGTCACCGGGCAGACGTACCGGCGCGTCGCGCCGTTCGTCGACAACGACATGGCGCTGTACGCCGCCCACCTCCCGCTCGATGCGCACCCGGACCTGGGAAACGCCGCGGGGCTCGCTGATTTGCTCGGCGTCGAGGGGCGGGAACCGTTCGGGGAACTCGGCCCCGAACACGTCGGCGTTCGCGGGCGCATCGCTCCCCGGAGCGCCACCGAACTCGCCGTCGAGTTGAACGACGGCCTCCACACCGGCGGCGAGGAGGTACAGGTGCTGGACTTCGGCCCCGAGGAGATAGAACGCGTGGCGATTCTGACGGGGAGCGGCAGCGACTGGCTCGACGAGGCCGCCGACGCGGGCGTCGACGCCCTCATCACCGGCGAGGCGAAGGGGAAACTCTACCACGAGGCCAAGGAGGCGGGCGTCTCGGTGTTTCTCGCTGGTCACTACGCCACGGAGACGTTCGGCGTCCGTGCGCTCGAATCGCTCGCGGCGGACTGGGGGTTGGCGACGACGTACATCGACGCGCCGACGGGGCTGTAACTACTCCCAGTCGCGCTCGCGTTCCCCGTCTTCCGGTTCGATTCCATCCATTTCGAACTCCTCGTCGTCCGGTTCGGGACCGAGCAGTTTGTCCGCGAGCATCGGGACGAACGCACCGACGTCGGTCACCATGCCGATGGCTTGACTCGACCCCCGGTCGAGGAGTTGGGTGACTGTCGCGGGGTTGATGTCCACGCAGACGACTTTCGTCGTCGACGGGAGGCAGTTCCCCACGGCGACGGAGTGTAGCAGCGTCGAGAGCATCACCACGACGTCCGCGCGGTGGGCCTGCTCGCGGATGGCGTTCTGCGCCTCTATCGAGTCCGTAATCGTGTCCGGGAGCGGCCCGTCGTCCCGGATAGAGCCCGCGAGCACGTAGTCCACGTCGTTCGTGACGCACTCGTACATCACGCCCTCGTTGATGAGCCCCGCCTCGACGGCCTCGGCAATCCCGCCCGCGCGGATGACCTCGCTGATGGTGTAGATGTGGTGTTTGTGGCCCTTCCGGGGGTGTTCTAACGTCTCCACGTTCATCCCGAGACTCGTCCCGTAGATGTCCTGCTCGATGTCGTGGACGGCGAAGCCGTTGCCCGCCGAGAGCATGTCGACGTACCCCCCGCGGACGAGACGCGCCAGGTCGTCGCCCGCACCCGTGTGGCTGACCGCCGGTCCGGCGACGACGAGGATATTTCCCCCCGATTCCACCGTTTCCTCAAGCGCCGCCGCGACCTCCTCGACGAGCGCCTCCGAGGGTCGTTCGGCGGAGACGCCGCCGCGCATGAACCCGAAGGGGCCGCTCGAATCCCGCGGCCGGTCCGGCGGTCGAACCCGGATGCCGGCCTCGCCGGTCACCACCAAATCGCCCTCGCGAATCGCGTTCAACACCTTCGTGTACGCGCGGGTAGCCCCTCCATCGCTGTCCCGCTCGACGACGATGGCGCAGTCCATCTCGATGTTCTCCACCGCGTACCACGCCCCGTCGACGCGGACCTCCGTCGGGTGGTTCGTCGTGGAGTAGAATTCATTAGGTACGACGCGGTCGGCGGGCGCCGCTTCGAGCGTCGCGTCGCCGGCGTCGGGGAGGTGCGCGCCGTTCTGGTGGAGTTGGTGGAGGATGTTTTGCAGGTGTTCTTCGGAGTCCGCTTCGACGCGCATCCGGCAGTACGACTCGTCGGTCTCGCGTCTCCCGATGTCGAACTCCTCGACCTCGAAGGTGCCGCCGTGGTCCATCACGATGCCGAAACACCGCTGCATCGTTCCGGAGTCGATGATGTGGCCCTGGAGTTCGACGGTCCGCGAGGCGCTCATACCCCACTCTGTGTGGGACGGACAATCACGTTTCGGGTCACCCGAGGCGTTCGAGAATCTCCGCGGCGTGTTCTTCGGGGGAGACTTCCTCGAAGACGTGTCTGATGACGCCGTCGTCGTCGATGACGTACGTGTTCCGGAGCGCGATTTCGGCCGTCTCGCCGCGTATCTCGACGGTGCCGTAGCTCTCGTAGGCGGACGCGACTTCCCCATCAGGGTCGCTGAGTAACCGGTGGGGGAGGTCGTACTTTTCGTGGAACGCACGGAGGGCGTCCGTGTCGTCGTTCGAGACGCCGAACACCGTCACGCCGGCCGCCTCGAAGGCGTCCCAGTTGTCCCGGAACCCACACGCCTCCGCCGTACACCCCTCGGTGTCGGCGCGCGGGTAGAAGTAAAGGACGACGGGACCGTCGGCATCAGCGAGCGACGCGGACTCGCCGTTCTGGTCGGGGAGCGTAAAGCCGGGCGCGGGCGTTCCGGGTTCGAGCATACCGTTCCTCGGACGCGCGCGGACACAAGGCCTTCGGCCGCCGGCGAACACCGCTTCTCCCGGTGGATTTAGGCGAGACGAGGGCGTGTACCGGGTATGGACACGCTCCCCGCCATCGGCCTCGGGACGATGGGCATCGACGACCCCGACGTCATCGAGACGGCGCTCGATGTGGGGTATCGCCATCTCGACACCGCCCAGATATACCGCAACGAGGAGGCCGTCGGTCAGGGGCTCCGCCAGTCGGACATCGACCGCGAGGACGTGTTCGTGGCGACGAAGCTCTGGGGCGACAGCCTCCTGCCCGACGACGTTCACCGGACGGCCGACGAGTGCCGCGACCGACTCGGCCTCGACGTGCTCGACCTGCTGTACGTTCACCGGCCCGTCGACACCTACCGCGCGGAGGCGACGCTTCCCGCGTTCGACGCGCTGTACGACAAGGGGACGATAGCGCGCGTCGGCGTCTCGAACTTCACCGTGTCGCAACTCGATACGGCCATCGACGTCCTCGACGCGCCCCTGTTCGCCCACCAGGCGGAGTACCACCCGCTGTTCCAGCGCCCGGAACTCCGCGAACACGCCCGCGAGCACGACTACCACCTCGTCGCGTACTCCCCGCTCGCGGGCGGGAAAGCGAGCGAGGTGCCGGAACTGCGCGCCGTCGCAAACGAGCACGACACCACGCCCGAGGCCGTCTGTATCGCGTGGCTCGCGGGGATGGACCACGTCCATCCCGTGCCGAAGTCGTCATCGCGGACCCACCTCGAAGCGAACATGGCGGCGCTCGAACTCGAACTTGAGGAATCGGACGTGCGACGCATCGAGTCCATCGAGCGCGAGGAAGTGCTGTACCCGGAGTGAGCCGTCGACAGAGATAAGTGACGGAACTGTGAGCCACGGGTATGTCGTGGGCCGCCGACCTGTTCGTCTCAGTCGCCGGCACGGACCCCGTGATACAGGGGCTTGTGGGAGGTGTCGTCATCGCCCTGATGAACACCCTCGGGGCGCTCCTCGTCGTCGTCTGGCGGAACCCGACACAGCGCTCGCTCGACGCGATGCTCGGCTTCGCGGCGGGCGTTATGCTGTCGGCGTCGTTCACGAGTCTCCTCCTGCCGGGCATTGATTTCGCGTCCGCCGCCGACTATCAGGGGCTCGAAATCCTCGGGTTCGAACTCGCGGGCGTCGTTCCCGTATTACTCGGCTTCGGGCTCGGCGTCGCGCTCCTCGACGCCGGCGACGCCTGGATGCCGAAGGTCCAGCGGGTCATCACTGGCCGGCGCGTCGAACCGGACGACGACCGCATCTCGGGCGTGCTCCTCTTCATCGTCGCCATCACCTTGCACAACATGCCGGAAGGGCTGGCGGTCGGCGTCGGGTTCGGCTCCGGCGATTTGGCCGGCGCGCTTGCGCTGATGATAGCCATCGGCGTCCAGAACATCCCCGAGGGCCTCGCCGTCTCCATCTCCGCGCGCAACGCCGGCCTCGGGTCGCTGTTCTACGCCGGCATCGCGGGCGTGCGCGCCGGTCTCGTCGAAATCCCGCTCGCCGTCTTCGGCGCGATATCCGTCACGACGGGCTCCTTTTTACTACCGTACGCGATGGGGTTCGCCGCGGGCGGCATGATGTTCGTCATCAGCCACGAAATCGTCCCCCAGACCCACGCCCGGGGCAACGAACACGTCGCCACGGTCGGGTTGATGCTCGGCCTCGCCGTGATGCTCACGCTGGACGTGGTGTTGGCCGCCTGACCCTCCACGGTTTAGTAGGTGTGGTACCAACGACCACACATGACGATGTACGAACGCGTTCTCGTTCCGACGGACGGCAGCGAGGGAGTCGCGGACGTGACCGAACACGCGCTCTCCATCGCCGCCCCCGGTGCCACGATTCACGCCCTCTACGTCGTGGACAAGAAACTGCTGTACGCGGCCGGCGACGGGGGCGAGGCGTTAGACGAGAACCTCAGGGCGGACGGCGAGGACGCCGTCGCGGCCGTCGCCGCGCGCGCGGCGGACGCCGGATTCGAGACGGTGACAGAAGTCCGGGTCGGCGTCCCGCCCCGCGAGATTCTCGCCTACGCCGAGGAGGCGGGCGTGGACGCGATAGCGATGGGGACCCGCGGGCGCACCGGCACGGAACGGGTGGTGAATCTCGGGAGCACGACCCAACGCGTCATCGAGAACGCGTCGGTGCCGGTGATGGCCGTCTCCGTGGATTAGAACGGACGAACCACAGGTTCAGTTCCTGTCGCGAAGGTTCTGGCGCGTGAACTGTGGACTCGCGCGGGCGCCACGGGACTTCCGGAACGAGCGGAGGAGGAGCAACGCCCCGAGAGTTGAAATAGCACCCATCGCGGCGGCCGGGTAGATGTCGCCGGCGGCAAAGAGGAGGGCCGCCGCGGGGAGCGTCGTCGCGAGGACGAACCCGACGACAAGACGGCGGGCGAGACGCTCGAACACGCCGTTCTTGTCCTCGACGCCCGCGCGAACGAAGATGTCGTCCCGGTCGGCCCTGTCGAGGACGCGCTCTAGCTTCGGCGGCGTCCGGGCGAGCGAACGCCCCGACTCCACGAGTTGCTCGCCCGTTTCGGTGACGAACTGGCGCGCGCCCTCCTCGCGGTACCCCTCCGCCGCGAGGTAGTCGGTGGCCACAGTGATGAAGTCGAAATCGGGGTCGAGCGTGACACACACCCCTTCCACGACGGTCGCCACGCGGAGGACGAGCGCCAGATTCGAGGGGAGGCGCAGCGGGAACTCGTAGATGGTGTCCTCGACTCGCGAGACGATCTGCTGGACGCGATACTGCTCGATGTCCTCGCCCCGGGCGTCCTGAATCGCGAGCTCCATCACGTCGGCCATCACGGCCCGGTCGGCCTCCGGCGAGAGCGTGCCCATCTCGATGAGGGCGTCGAGGATGGCCTCGATGTCCTGGTTGGCAACGGCGACGTAGAAGTCCACTATCTTCCCTTGGACGAACTCGTCGACGCGCCCGCTCATCCCGAAGTCGTAGAAGACGACGGCCCCGTCCGAACGGACCGCGAGGTTCCCCGGGTGGGGGTCGGCGTGGAACACGCCGTCCTCGATTATCATCTTCATATACGCCTGCTGGAGGCGGACGGCGACGGCCGTCCGGTCGATGTCGAGGCGGTCCAACTCGGCGGTGTCGGAAATCTTCGTCCCGCCGACGTACTCCATCGTGAGCACCCGCGGCCCGGAGCGACTCCCGTAGACGTTCGGAATGACGATGTCCGGGTCGCCCGCGAAGTTCCCGCGAATCTCGCGGAGCATCTTTGCCTCCCGCTCGTAGTCCATCTCCTCGCGGATGGTCTTCGCGAACTCGTCGGCCAGATTCGACAGCGAGAACGCCTGTCCCTCCCCGACGAAGCGCACGAGGAGCGGCAGCGACCAGCGAATGACACGCAAGTCCGCCTCCACCAAGTCCTCGACGTCGGGCCGTCTGACCTTCACGGCCACGTCCTCGCCGTCCAGTTTCGCGGTGTACACCTGTCCGAGACTCGCGCCGGAGATGGCCTCGGTGTCGAACTCCTCGAAGGCTTCCTCCACTGGTCCGACTTCGTCCTCTAAGACCTCCTTCGCGCCCGCCCACTCCGCCGGCGGCACCCTGTCCTGGAGGTCCGACAGCACGTCGACGTACTCGGGGGGCAACACGTCCGGACGCGTCGAGAGCAGCTGTCCGAGCTTGATGAACGTCGGCCCGAGCGTGAGAAACGAGTCCAGTAACTTCTCGGCGCGGCGGACCCGCTGCTCAGAGTCCACCCGGCGGCGGCCGCCGAAGAGGAGGAAGCGCCGCCTGTCGCGGGCGTAACTAACCAGCAGCGGCAGGAACTGTCTGGCGACGAGGACGAAGCGCCAGTAGGCGCGCAGGGAGACCACGCGAGTTACGCGTCGTCCCCGCCGTCGATGGGTATCGTCCGCCCCTCGGAGTCCGCCTCGTCCTGCTTGGGCAACTCGACGGTGAGGACGCCGCGCTCGACGTCGACCAGCGAGGCCTCGGCGGCGGCGTTCGGCGGAAGCGGGACGTCGAAGTCCACGAACAGGGCGCGCTCCTCGCTCCGGTATCGGAACTCGACCGGCACCGACTTCTCGCGCTGGGCCTCGACGTGGAGGCGGCGGTCCTCGACGGTCACCGTCGCGGTGTCCTTCGTCGCGCCGGCGACGTCGATGACGAGTCGGTAGGCGTCGTCGCTCTCCAGGAGGTCCACGAACACGGCCTCCGGGAGGTCCCGGAGCGCCTCGCGAAGTTCTGACATACGCCTCCTTCGTGTGCCGCGGGCAAAAACGCGGCGGTGGTAACCACCGCGGGAAAACGCGGCGGTGATACTCATCGGCTGGTGCTACTCACCGTCAAAAACGAGTTGCCTATCGCCCGCCGAGCACGTCCTCGAACGACCCGACCCGGTGGTCCCCGAGGATGCAGTGTCCGCGGTCGTGTGGGTCGTGGCGCTCAACGTGTATCGACGCCAGCCCCGCGTTGTGGGCCGCGCCCACGTCGGTCTCGCCGTCGCCCGCGAGCACGCCGCGCCCCTCGGCGTCGAGGCCGTCGACGGCGTGTCTGACCGGCTCGGCGTCCGGTTTGAACCCGACCTCCTCGGAGCAACACACCACCGTATCGAACCAGTCGCGCACGTCCAGCGAATCGAGGACGCGCTCGGTGACCGGCTTCGGACAGTGGGTGACGACGCCGGCCGGCGCGTCCAACGCCGCGAGCGCGTCGGCGTCGTCGTAGAGGTACGTTGCCTCGGCGCGGGACATCGGGTCGTCGACGGCGTCGAACGTCTCCCAGAACGGGCTGGGGTCGATGCCGATCTCGCGGAGGTTCTCGTCCCGGTCGCCGCCGAGGCCGTGCCAGAGCGCGTGGACCTCCGAATCCGTGAACTCCCGCCCGAGTTCGTCGCCCACCCGGTCGAACACGTCGCGTTTGTACCCCCACTTCGTGTCCACGAGGGTGCCGTCGAGGTCGAACAGCCAGTAGTCGTACTCGTACCCCGCCGGCGTCCCGTCGACGCCGGGTGTGACCGCGTTCATACCCGTACTGACGTGATTCCCGGTGAAGTGTTTTCCGCTCACTGAACTTCGAGCGCGCTCCCGAAGTAGTTCGCCACGGCCTCCTGGACGCTCTCCGCGCGGAACGTGGCGAGTTCGGCCCCGATGGTCTCCCGTAACTCCTCTAATTCCGTCTCCGTACACTCGAACGCCCGGAACTCGATGTCGATGACGTCGACGCCCAGCGCCTCGCTCGCCCACGCGCGGAGGTGGTCGGGGTCGCTTATCTCGCCGCGCCAGAGGTAGTCACGAAAGAACAGCCATCCACCCTCGCCGGGTTCCGCTGCGGGGCGATACAGTGTCGTCTCGAAGGTGTCCGGGTCGACGTCGACCTCACCCGGGCCGAGTCGGAACGTCACCGCGAACCGGTATGCGGCCCCGTCCCCCTCACGCATCTCAGTACCGCTCGTCGGTCAGTTCCGCCATGTCGATGTCGCGCTCGGAGACGCCGCCAGCCTCGTGGTCGGTGAAGCGCACCTCGACCTCCTCGTACCCGATGGTGATGGTCGGGTGGTGGAACTCCGTCTCCGCGAGTTCACCGACCTCGACCGCGAACGAGAGGCCGTCGAGGTACTCGTCGAACTCGTAGGTGCGGACTATCTCGTCCGCGTCGGCGTCGTACTCCCACCCGTCCGGAACCTGGGACGCGATTTCCTCCTCGGTGAGTGTCGTATCGCTCATACGACACCGACACCGCCCACTCCCAAAAGACTAGTCCTCCTCCGTGGCCGCGCCCCGCGGACCGCTCCGACCGATTGTGTCCGCCTCCGTGCCGGTGTCGATGGCCCCCGTCGGGAACTCGGGGTTGAAAAGTTGAAGCGCGGCGGCGATGGTCTCCCAGTCGTCGTCGGCCGCGGCGTCCCGCAGGCTCTTGGTCGGCGCGGCGAGCAACTGGGAGACGAGCGCGTCCGCGAGCGACTCGACGGCCTCCCGCTGGGCGTCGTTCAACCCGCCGTGCGCGTCGAGTTTCGCGAGCGCCTCGTCGAGTTCGCGCTCCTTGGTCCGCTCGGCGTTCTCGTACATCGAGGCGATGGCGTCGTCGGCGCGGTTGCGCTTGAACTGTTCGATCAGGCGGTCGAACTCCCGGTCGACCATCGCGGCCACCCGGTCGGCGGCCACCCGGCGGCGCTCGTGGGTCGACTCCGTGACAGTCTCCAAATCGTCGATGTTGTACGTCGCGACCGCGGGCACGTCGGCCGCGGCGGGCGACACGTCCCGCGGCTGACCGAGGTCCACGACGACGGCGTCCCCGTCCGCGAGCACCGAGCGGTCGATTACCGGCGTCTCGCTCCCCGTGGCGGTGACGACCACGTCGGCGTCCGCGAACGCTTCGGGGAGCGCGTCGAGGCCCCGTGCTTCCCCGCGCCCGATGTCGGTGACGACGCGCTCGGCGCGCTCGACGGTCCGGTTCGCGACGGTGAGCGACGCCACGCCGGCGTCGGTGAACGCCCGCGCCGCGAGCGTCCCCATCTCGCCCGCGCCGACGACGAGCGCCGAAGATGTTTCGAGGTCGAGTTCCCGTTCCGCGAGCGCAACGGCGGCGCTCCCCAGGGAGACGACGCCCTCACTGATGGCCGTCTCCGAGCGCGCGCGCTCACCGACGTGAATCGCCTTCGTGATGGCGTCCTCTAGAACGGGCCCGATGCCGCCGGCGTTCCGCGCGGCCTCGTAGGCGCTTCGCACCTGTCCGAGCACCTGGTCCTCGCCCAACACGATGGATTCGAGTCCGGCCGCGACGCGGAGCAGGTGACGCAGGCTCTCCTCGTGGCCCGTCGTCACCGCCTCCTCACCGAATCGCGCGTCGAGTATCGCCTCGCCGCGCGTGCCCTCCGCCGTGACGACGTACGCCTCGACACGGTGGCAGGTCTGGAGCGCGAACGCCTCCTCGACGGCCTCGTGGGCCAACAGCGCGCGGACGAGCGTCTCCCCGTCCGACGCGGCGGCCGCTTCGATGGCGTCCAAATCAGCCGTATCGTGGGCGACTCGTGCGCCCGATACGATGCCTGCGTTCGTGTTCACGTCGTCGAATCACCCTGGTGTTCCGCGAGCACCGAAACCGCTTCTTGGCGGGACTTACGGCTACCCGCACGTAAACCCTTCCAAACGCGGGGGTCCCTCACGAACGTTCGTATCGCCGTCCTGCGCTCCTCGGGTGTCGCGTCCGTCGCCTTGAGCTCGGCCCGGAGGAGCGCGCTCAGCTCGGCCATTGCGCCCGCGCCGGACAGTTCGTCCTCCAGCTCCTCGCGGAGATGCCGGCTCAACGCGGGGCTTCGTCCGCCGGTCGAGAGCGCAGCCGTCACCGGTCCGTCCTCGACGGTGGCCGGCACGACGACGCTGTCGGCCCGCTCGCGCGCGCCGCTCCTGTCGGCGCGGTTCACGAGCGCGTTCGCCTCGCGCGCGGCCGCGACGGCGGCGTCGTTCACGTCCTCTCGGTCGGTGGCGGCGACGACGAGCGCCGGGTCCGCGCGGGAAACGGCGTCGCGCACGTCGGCCGGTTCCGGCGCCGTCCGAACCAGTTCGGCGCCCCCGAAGTCGGCGTCCGCGAAGGCCGGACTAAAGACGACGACGCGGGCCTCCGTCGCGAACCGACGGGCCTTGCGCGCGCCGACGCGCCCGCCGCCGAACACGAGGACGGTAGTGTCGGTAAAATCGTGGAACAGCGGTATCATTCGGTCGCCTCCGACGCCTCCTTCTTTTCGGCGCCGTCAGCGTCTGTTCCTCCGTCCGCCTTCTCCTCCGAACCTGCCTCCGCGTCTGTGTCCGCGTCCGCGTTCTCCGCTCCGCCCGCGCGCTCGTCCGTGTTCGACGCCGCGCGCTCGTCGAGTCGGATGCCCGTCTTCTTCAGGATGCGCGTGGAGAACAGCGTGTCCCAGTCCGCCTCCTCGACGTCGAAGAACTCCGCCATCGTCTCGCGTACCTGCTCGATTCGGGCCTCGCTTTCGGCCTCGTCGCGCCCGTGTGTCATCGCGAAGAAGTTGTACGGCCAGACGCCCTCGTGGCGCGGCCGCTCGTAGCAGTGCGTGACGAAATCCATCGCGGACACCGCCTTCCCGACGTCCTCGACGAGTTCGTCGGGCACGTTCCAGACGGTCATCCCGTTCTCGGAGTAGCCGAGCGCGTAGTGATTGGGTACTAGCCCCACTCGGCGTACCTTCCCTTCCGCGTTGAACCGGCGGAGCGTGCGCAACACCGCGTCGGTGTCGGCCCCGAGCGCCTCGGCAACGTCCGCGTACGGCGTCTCCGTCATCGGCAGTCCGCCCTGAATTTCGAGTATCAGGTCGCGCTCCGCCGGCGTCAGCGAGTCGCGGTCCGTGCGCTCGGGCGCGGGGCCGAGATGAGAGAGGTCGACCGACTCCTCGCGGAGCGGCCCGTCGACGGGGAACTTCGCCTCGACGCGGAACTCCTGTTGCTTCGGCAGGTTGTACGTCTTCTGTCCCGTCGCGTCCTCGATGCGCGCCAGCACGTCCTCGACGTCCTCGTCGGCGGCGACGCTCAGGACGAACCACATGTTCAGATGGGGGTGCTCGCGCTCGTAGTTGTGCGCGACCTCGTGGAACCCGTTGACCGTGTCGGCTATCTCCTCGAAGCGCTCCTCGGGCGCGTGGAGCGCCACGAGCGTCGCCGTGCCGCCGATGGCCTCGGCGTCGATGAGCGCGCCGAACCGGGAGAGAACGCCCTCCTCGTCGAGTTCGCACACCCGCTCGAACAGTTCCCCGGCGCTCATCTCGATGCCGCGCTCGTGGAGCGCCTCCGCCGCCGGCTCGTAGGGGTGTTCCACTATCGGGAACCCGCCCTGAAAGGCGTTGATGACCGCCGTATCGCGGTCGTCGAGGTCCGCTCGGCCCGCCGACGCGCTTGTCATGGAATCCAATTGGGTGGTGTAGCTGTATAAACGCCGTGGATGCCGCTACGCCCGCCCGTCCTCGGTGACGCCGACGACTTCGTACTCGCCCTCGGTGTCCGCGAGCGCCGCTTCGACGGCCGCGAGCACGTCCTCGAGGGGGGCGTTCGCCTCCCAGTAGATGACCAGATCGAACGTGCCGTCCCGGAGCAGCTGCTGGCACTCCCAGACGAACTCGTCGCCGTCGACGGTGAGGCCCTGGTGTTGGTTCACGCCGAACTCGTCGCTGTCGTTGCCGGAGTACACGTACGTCCGCTCGTCGGCCGTCTGCTCTGCGATGGCGTCGCCCGCGTCGAGGGTCGCCTGGTGGAGCAGGCTCTCCTCCTCGCCGTCGTACTCGGTGTGGATGACGGCGCCGTGGAGTTCGATGTCGCCGGGTTCGAGGAGGCCGCTCACGCGCTGATACAGGTCCGCGTCGATGGTGTCGGGCATACCGGCGTTTGCGCACGCGCCGTAAAACGTCCCGCGGTTCGACGCCGAAACACGTTCTGTGGTCCGATGCCGAAAAACGTCACAAGGCTCATACCACGCGCCCGTCTTTCGAGCAGTATGTTGCGGTGGTTCCGGGAACAGTTCCGCGCGGGGTACGAGCGGCTCCTCCGCCGGGAGATAGACGGCGTGCCGGACCACGTCGCCGTCATCCAGGACGGCAACCGCCGGTACGCCCGCTCGCGCGGCGCGGACGCGGAGCGGGGCCACAGCGAGGGCGCCGAAACCACCGAGAGCGTCCTCCGCTGGTGTGCCGAACTCGGCGTCGAGGAGCTTACCCTCTACGCGTTCTCCACGGAGAACTTCAAGCGCGACCCGGCCGAGCGCGAACACCTTTTCGACCTGCTCGCGCGCAAGTTCCGCGAGTTCGCTGACGCCGAGCGGGTCCACGACGACGGCGTGCGCATCAACGCCATCGGTGACACCGAACGCCTCCCCGAGCGCGTACAGGAGGCCATCGACTACGCGGACCGCCGCACCCGCGGCTACGACTCGTTCACGCTGAACGTCGCCGTCGCGTACGGCGGCCGCGCGGCCCTCCTCGATGCCGCCCGCGACGCCGCACGCGACGTGCGCGACGGCGGTCTGGACCCCGAAGCCATCGACGCCGAGGCTATCGAGCGCCGCCTCCACGCCGACGCCGTCCGCGACGTGGACCTCATCGTCCGCACCGGCGGCGACGAGCGCACCTCGAACTTCCTCCCCTGGCACGCGAACGGCAACGAGGCGGCCGTCTACTTCTGTGCGCCGTACTGGCCGGAGTTCTCGAAAACCGACCTGCTGCGCGGCATTCGGACGTATCAGGCCAGAGAGGAGTCGTGGCGCCGCGCCCGTGCCGAGCGCGCGCTCGCGCTCGTGCGCCACCTCGGCGGTGCCGAACTCGCGGAGGCCCGCACCGTGCTCCGGCGCTTCCGGGGCCACCTCCCCGAGAGCCACGACGCCGAGGGCCTCGTCGAGGCGGACATCGAGGGCGACCCGGTGGAGCAGTAGGACTAGCGAAGCGACGTTCGCCCTACCGACCGAACCGCCGCGAGCAACCGCGCTCGCGTGCTTCGGTCTATCGGCCGAATTACCGCAGGACTGGCGTCCTGCGACGTTCGCCCTACCGACCGAACCGCCGCTGTCTGTCCTGGTAGTCCCGGAGCGCCCGCAGGTAGTCCCGCTCGCGCAGGTCCCGCCAGTTCACGTCGGTGAAGTACAGCTCGGAGTAGACGGACTGCCAAATCATGAAATCGGAGAGGCGCTCGGCGCCGGTTTTCACCACGAGGTCCGGTTCGGCGTCGAAGACGAGGCGGTCCTCGACGTCGGCCTCGTCGATGGCTTCGGGCTCCATCTCCCCGGCGGCCACGTCGGCCGCGAGGCTCCGAACCGCGGCGGCGAACTCGTGTTTCCCGCCGAGGCCGACGCTCACCCGAATCGGCGCGTCGGCGCGCTCGGTGTCCTCGGGTCCCCGGACGGCCACCTCACGGGGGGCGTCGATGGTCGCCAACTCCCGCTCCAGCGTCGGGGCCGCGCCGGCGTCGAGGACGCTCACGTACACCGTGACGCGCTCGGCGCCGTACTCGAACGCCCAGTGGAGGGCGTCCGCGAGCGTGTCGTACGCGCCCCGCTCTAAGAGGTCCCGCTCGGTCAACACGAGCGCGACGTGTTCGGGGACGGCGGCGTCGTCCCGCCGCACGCGGAGCGCGAGGTAGCGGTCGTAGAGAGCCACACCGACGCTAGCGAAGCCGCGCCCAAAACCTCTCCGCTCGGGTCCCCGCGGTTCGGAAACGGTAAGTGCCCCCCGACGGATGGCCGGACGTGCAGCCGAGTCTCCGGCGAGCGGGCGTGTTCGCACTCGTGGCGTCGCTATCGCTCACAGAGCCGGTTCTCGGCGCGTTCGTGACGCTGCCGTTCCTCGCCGTCGCGGCCGCCGCGTACGCCGTCACCGACGGACCGCTGTTCGAACCGCTCGCCCGGCCCGCGGACCTGCAGGCGGGCCGACTGGTGAGCGTGGTGACGTTCTCGCTCGCCGCCGCCGCGCTCGCGCTCCTCGTCGCCGCGTTTGGCCTCCCGGACGCGGCGTTTCTCACGGCCGTCCTCGCGGTGGGGTACGGCCACTTCGGCTTCGTGTTCGCCCGCGAGTACACGGATTCGGCGCTGATTCGGATTGGTGCGTTCGTCCTCGTCGGCGCGCTCGCCGCGCTCGGCGGACAGGCCGTCGCGGCGGCGTTCAACGGCGCCGTCTCGTTGCCCGTCGCGCTGTTCATCGCCGTCAGCGGCGCGCTCCTCGCGGGGCTGTTGCGCTCCGTGCTCCTCCCCCGCGACGACCCGCTCGCGCTCGTCTCCGTCGGGCTGTTCTGCTGGCTCCTCGTGGAACTCGTCGTCGTCTCGACGCCGGCGACGCCGATAACGTGGGCGTCCGTCGCCGTCGCGCTCGGCGTCACGCTCGCCGTCGGCTACCTCTCCTGGGTGCTCGACGCCGCCTCGGTGTCGGGCGTTTTGACTGGAGTTCTCTTCGGCTTCCTCACTGCGGTGCTCGGCGGCTACGGCTGGTTCGCCGCGCTCGTCGCCTTCTTCGGCGGCGGCGCGTTGGCGACCAAGTTCCGCTACGAGCAGAAACTCACTCGTGGCGTCGCTGAGGAGGAAGGCGGCGCGCGCTCGACGGGCAACGTCTTGGGTAACTCCGCCGCGGCGCTCGCGGCCCTGCTCTGTTTCGCGGCCGCCGACCGCATCCCGCTCGCGCCCACCGTATTCGCCTTCGCGTTCGCCGGGAGCGTGGCGACGGCGCTCGCGGACACGCTCTCCAGCGAAATCGGCGGCGTCTTCGACAACGTTCGGCTCATCACGACGCTCAGACGCGTCCCCGCCGGCACCGACGGCGGCGTGACGTGGCAGGGCGAACTCGCGGGGCTCGCCGGCGCAACGGTCGTCGCGCTCATCGTCGCGTTCGCGCCCAGCGTCCCTATCGAACTCCCGGCCGCGGGACTGGTCGTCGCCGCCGGGTTCGTCGGCATGACGACGGACAGCCTGCTGGGCGCGCTCGTCGAGGGCGACAGGATAGGTAATCAGACGGTGAACTTCCTCGCGACGCTCTCGGGCGGCCTCGCCGGCGGTCTGTTCGCGCTACTGTTGTAACCGCTCGAACGTGTGGACCTGAACCGCGGCGGGCTGTTTGGCGACGGCGCCCATCCGCGGTCCCACGACCCGCACGACGCCGCGTTGGGCGGCCACGTCGAGGAGTCGCTGGTCGATGTCGCCGTCGACGACGACGGTGCGCGGGACGGTTTCCGCGTCCCGGAGCGCCTCGAAGACGGAGCCGGCGTCCGTCGTTTCGAGCACCTCGTCCGCGCCACCGAGGAGGCGGGCCTCGCCGGTCCCGCTGACTTCGGCGGCGTGTTCGGGCACCGTCATCGCGGGCGCGGCGGGTTCCGACTCGTTCGGGTTCGAATCGTCCGGCTCTGATTCCGGCGCATCGGTGTCCGCCGGTGCGGGCTGTTCGGCCCCGTCCACGTCGGTCTGTTCCTGGACCGCCGCCCCGGTTCCGCCGTCGGCGTTGGCGACCACGGCCCGTTCGGCGGCCTCCTGTCCCCCGGCGGGCGTCTTATCGCGGAGCGCCTTCGTGACGCCCTCCCGGTCTAAGTCCTCCACGGACTCCCCCTCGGGCGCCCGGGCGACGTAATCCACGTCACCGACCTGGCGGAGTTCCTTCAGGATGAGGTCGCCGCCCCTGTCGCCGTCGAGGAACGCCGTCGTCGTCCGCTCGGCAGTGAGGTCCGCGACGGCCTCGGGCACGTCGGTCCCCTCGACGGCGACGGCGTTCTTGATGCCGCTCTCCAGGAGCGAGACGACGTCGGCGCGCCCCTCGACGACGACCACCGCGTCGCTCTCCGGGACGTTCGGCCCCGCGGGGAGGCCGTCGTACTCCGCGATGTCCGCGACCTGTGCGCTCTCGCGGACCTCACCGAGTATCTCCTCGCTGGAGAGGTCGGCGTCGTCGAACGCCGACGCGAGGAGTTCCTTCGCCCTGCTCACCACTTCGCGGCGCTTGGCCGCGCGGGTGTCCTCGATGCGCCGGACCTCGATGTGGGCGCGACACGGACCGACGCGGCTGATGGTTTCGAGCGCCGCCGCCAGCACTGCCGTCTCCGCCCGGTCCATGTTCGAGGCGATAGTGAGTTCGCCAAACGACTGCCCGCCCTCGCTCTCTATCTCCACGTCGATGCGGCCGAGTTTCGAGGACTCCTGAAGGCCGTGTATCTCCATCCCCTCGCCGAGGAGGCCTTCGGTCTGTCCGAACACCGCGCCGACGACGTCACTACGCTCGACGACGCCGTCTGCGGTCAGGTTCGCGTGGATGAGGTATTTGGCCGAACTCTGCATTGTGTGTCACCGGGCGACTCGTTGTATATAAACCGGGCGCGCGAGGCAAATACCTGTCGTACTCCCCATGTCGCACTTCCGATACCGTACTTCCAACGGGGCCCTTCGCCTATCGCGATGTTGAAGGAAAATTTTCTTCGGAATATGGGTCTGTCCACTTTCCGTTATTGTTTAGTACCACCGAACGAACTTCTGGAAACACAATGGCGAGTCGAACGAAGTCGTACCTATGGGGCGCCGTCTTTGCAGTGTTGATGGCGCTCGCAATACCGTGGTTTCTCTGGGGCAACGACACCGTCGTCGCCGGGTTTCCGGTGTGGCTCTGGTGGCATATCGGCTGGATGGGCGTCGCGGCGGTGACGTTCGCCGCGTTCGCACGGGACGGCTGGGGCGTCTGGATGGACGGGTGGTCAGCGTGAGCATCCTCCAGTCGGGCGCGAACGTGTCGGTCCAACTCGGCATCATCGTCGCCTACCTGCTCCTGACGCTCGCCGTCGGACTGGTCGCCTACCGGCTCACCGACCGCACTGCCGAGGACTACTACCTCGCCTCGCGGACGCTAGGCACCGTCGTCCTCCTCTTCACGACGTTCGCCACCCTGCTCTCCGCGTTCACCTTCTTCGCGGGGCCGAACATCGCCTACGGCCTCGGGCCCGAGTGGATTCTCGTGATGGGCCTGATGGACGGCATCATCTTCGCCGTTCTCTGGTACGTCGTGGGCTACCGGCAGTGGCTCATCGGGAAGGAGTACGGCCACGTCACGCTCGGTGAGATGCTCGGTGACCGCTTTGGCTCCGTGCGTCTCCGGGCGACGGTGGCGCTCGTCTCCCTGTTCTGGCTGTTCCCCTACGTGATGCTCCAACAGGTCGGCGCCGGCGACGCGCTCTCGGCGCTCACTGACGGCGCCGTCCCCTACTGGGCCGGCGCGGGCCTCATCACGGTGTTCATGATACTGTACGTCGCGCTCTCCGGGATGCGCGGCGTCGCGTGGACGGACACGATACAGGGCCTGTTCATGCTCACGATGGTGTGGGCGGCGCTCCTGTGGGTGCTCTCCGACGTCGGCGGCGTCGGCGCCGCGACGGGCGCGCTCGCGGAGAACAAACCCGAGTTCCTCGCGCTCGGCGGCGGCGCGTACTCCGTTCCGTGGATGCTCTCGAACGCCATCGGCATCGCGTTCGGCGTGGCGATGTTCCCGCAGGTGAACCAGCGCTTCTTCGTCGCCCGCTCGGAGAAAGTGCTCAAGCGCACGCTCGCGCTGTGGCCCGTCGTGGTCGTTCTCCTCTTCGTCCCCGCGTTCATGCTCGGCGCGTGGGCGGCGGGGCTGGGCGTGCCCATGCCCGAGAGCGGGAACATTCTGCCCGGCGTGCTCACCGAGTTCACCCCCGGCTGGTTCGCCGCGCTCGTCATCGCGGGCGCGATGGCCGCGATGATGTCCTCCTCGGACTCGATGTTGCTCTCCGGCTCCTCCTACTTCACGCGGGACATCTATCGACCGTTCCTCAACGCCGACGCGAGCGAGCGCCGCGAGGACCTCATCGCGCGGGTCGGCGTCGCGGCCTTCGCTACGCTCGCCTTCGTCGCGAGCCTGTTCAACCCGCCCTCGCTGTACGTCATCGGTGACACCGCCTTTGGCGGGTTCGCCCAACTCGCGCTCCCCGTCATCGTCGCGCTCTACTGGCGGCGAACGACCCGGACGGGGATGTACGCGGGCGTCCTCGGGAGCCAACTGTTCTACATGGTGACGACGCTGACGCCCGCCGCCGGGAACTCGACGACGCTCGGCCCGCTCACGATACCCGGTGTGATGGAGTCGTTCGCCGGGTGGTCCTCCTCCGTCGTCGGGATGGTCGTCGGCCTCGTCCTCGTCGTCGCTGTCTCGCTCGCCACGGCGCAGGCGAAAGCGGAGCGTCCCGCGGTGGTGATGGGACCGGGTGCCGACGACTGAGTTTTCGATTTAGCCCGTCACTCAGACTTTCACCATCACCTTGATGGCCTCGCGCTCGTCCATCGCGCGGTAGCCCGCCGGCACGTCCTGGAGCGAGACGGTTTTCGTGAACACCGGCGACGGGTCGAGGGTCCCCTGGAGAACGTCGTCCATCAGATCCTCGATGTAGTTTCGAACCGGCGCGATGCCGCCCGCGAGGCCGACGTTCTTCCCGAACGCCGTATCGAGGAACTCGGTGTCCTCGACGCCCTGTGGCACGCCGACGTAGCCGACCTGTCCGCCGGGGCGGACGACTTCCATCGCCGTCTCCATCGAGGACTCCGCGCCGACGCACTCCATCACGTGGTTCGCGCCGCCGTGGGTGAGTTCGGTCGCCGCCTCGATGGCTTCCTCGCCGCGCGCGCTCACCGTCTCCGTCGCGCCGAACGTCTCTGCGAGTTCGAGGCGCTCCTCGTGGTGGCCCATCGCGACGATGCGCTCCGCGCCCAGTCGCTTGGCCGCGAGCACGCCACAGAGGCCGACCGCGCCGTCACCGACGACGATGACAGTGTCGCCGGCGTCGACGCCCGCGCTCACCGCCGCGTGGTGGCCCGTACACATCACGTCAGTCAGCGGGAGCAGCGATTCGAGAGTTTCCTCGTCGTCCGCGTACCTGTCAGGCACCCGGACGAGCGTGCCGTCCGCGTTCGGCACGTGGAGCTGCTCCGCCTGTGCGCCGTCCCAGGAGGTGCCGCGCACACAGGAGGTGTGGATTCCCTTCCGGCAGAACTCGCACTCGCCACAGCTCGTCGTGAACGGCGCGAGCACCCGGTCGCCGGGGCGGACGCTCGTCACGTCGTCACCGACCTCTTCTACTATTCCCATCGGCTCGTGGCCGGTCTGCCCCCCGACCTCGTGGTCCCGGTAGCCCCGGTAGAACCAGAGGTCAGACCCGCAGACCGCCGTGTGCGTCACCCGGATGACCGCGTCTGTCGGGGACTCGATTTCGGGGTCCGGAACCTCCTCGACCCGCACGTCGCCCTCGCCGCGGAACACTGTCGCGTCCATACCCGCGTCTCGGGCGGGGGTGGCAAAAAACTCGCCCCCGACGCGCGCCCCGAGTGACGATAGGGACTTGCCGGGATTGATAACGCCGCCGGACGACACGCGAGTATGCAGACCCACATCGTCCCGGTCGGCTTCGACTACGACCGGCTCATCGCTCCCCTGGTCCGGGAGCAACTGACCGTCGACCGGGTCATCCTCCTGGAGGGCGCCGTCGGGAGCGAGGCGAACGTGGAGTACTCCCAGCGAATCTCCGAAAAATTGGAACAGGACTTCCGGAGCCTGCTGGGCGCCGATACCGAAGACGTGCCCATCGGTGACGTGTACGACTACGACGCCGCCTTCGAACTCGCCTACGAACTCATCAACGACGAACTCGACGACGGCAACGAGGTGTGGGTGAACATCTCCTCGATGCCCCGCACCGTCTCTTTCGCGTTCGCGTCCGCGGCCCACTCCATCATGGTCGAGCGCCAGGAGGACAGAGAGCGCATCCACACGTACTACACGGCCCCCGAGAAGTATCTCGAAACCGAACTCGCGGAGGAACTGCGCCGCGGCATCGAGCTCCTGGAGGACGTCGAGGACGACGGTGAGGTGGACGACGAGCGGGTCACCGAACGTCTGGACGCCGCGCGCTCCCTCCTCTCGGAGTTCGACGAGCGCGGCACGACCATCGGCGCGAAGAAACTGGGCGACAGCCACATCGCGGAACTGCCCGTCGCCTCCTTCTCGAACGTCAAGCCGTTCGAGGAGCTCATTCTCTTCACGCTCGGTGACCACGGCGCGTTCGACTCCGTCTCCGAACTCGCAGAGACGCTCGCCGCCGAGCTGAACGAGGAGTACACCGATTCGTTCCGCTCGAAGGTCATCTACAACGTTGACAGGCTGGGCCCCGGCGGGAAGGGGTACATCGAACGCGAGGAACAGGGGAAGTCGCATCACACGCGTCTCTCGCGCATCGGTGAACTCTGGGTCCGGGCGCACACGAACGACGGGCGCTCGACGCTGCCGGAGTAGGGGAGTCGCCGCTGTCGGACTAACCGTCGGATTCCAACTTCTTCACCCGCGTCGCCAGCGCGAGGAACGTCGCCGCTAGCGTGAGGAGGACGGCCGCCGCCGCGGCGTACTCGTGGGCCGCGAGCGCGTGGTCGTAGCCGCCGACGACCTGCTCGGCTCTGAGATATGTGTGGAGATACTCACCGAACAGGGGGACGAAGTAGTCCACCACGTCGTTGAGCGCGTACCAGCCGGCGGCGACGGCGACGGCCCACACCGGGAAGTCGGCGTAGCGATGGATCAGGAACGCCTGGAGCACCATCGCGGCGTGGCTCCAGATGAGGAACTGGTAGAGCCACAGCGGCGTCGCGCCCTGCCCGTTCAACGCCAACTGAACGTACGGCGTCCACGCGCCGAGTTTGATACAGCCGAAGAAGGCGAGCGCGTGGAGCCACGGCACGTCAACGTCGAGTTTCCACGCCGCGAGGCTGAGTGCGATGAACAGGGTCGCAACGGGGCTGTCGGGGACGAACGGCCACGCCAGCACCTCCGTCGCCTGAAACTGGAAGCGGTAGTACCAGAAGCCGAAGGCCGTCCCGACGAGGTTCACGAGCACGATGAGCCACGCCAACCGGAGGCCGAGGTCCTCCAGGCGCTCCGGGAGGGGAGCGACGTAGCGCGGGAGCGACTCGCGCGCCGGCAGCGGCCCGCCGAAGGGGTTCGACATACAGTCGGATTCGGTGGCAGCGTCAAAGGGTTAGCGGGTCTGCCCCCCCGCACCGGGACGACACCCGCCGATGGCTTGGCTCGTCGATGACGGGGGATTCCGCAACCAACTGAATTAAGCCGCGGGCGACGCAAACGTACGTATGAGCGAGACCGATTTGGAGGACCTGCGTCGCGGGACCGACCTCGTGAAACGCGGGTTCGCCCGGATGCAGAAAGGCGGCGTCATCATGGACGTGGTGAACGCCGAACAGGCCCGCATCGCGGAGGACGCGGGCGCCGTCGCCGTGATGCACCTCGAAGCCGTGCCGGCGGACATCCGCAAGCGCGGCGGCGTCGCGCGGATGGCCGACCCCGGCGCCATCGACGAGATAATCGAGGAGGTGTCCATCCCGGTGATGGGGAAAGTGCGCATCGGCCACCACAAGGAGGCCGAAATCATGGAGGTCGCGGGCGCCGACATGATAGACGAGTCCGAGGTGCTCACGCCCGCCGACGACCGCTTCCACATCGACAAGCGCGACTTCACCGCCCCCTTCGTCTGTGGCGCGCGGAACCTCGGGGAGGCCCTGCGCCGCATCGACGAGGGCGCCGCGATGATTCGCACCAAGGGCGAGGCGGGGACGGGCGACGTGAACCAGGCCGTCCACCACCAGCGCACCATCAAGAGCGCCATCCGCAAGCTTGAGGGGATGAATCACGAGGAACGTGACGAGTGGGCCCGCGAGCACGGCGCGCCGCGCGAACTCGTCCACGAGACGGCCGAGATGGGCCGCCTGCCCGTCGTGAACTTCGCTGCCGGCGGCATCGCCACGCCCGCCGACGCCGCGCTCATGATGGACCACGGCTGTGACGGCATCTTCGTCGGCTCCGGCATCTTCGGCGCGGAGGACCCCGTCAAGATGGGCGAGGCCATCGTGAACGCGGTGAACAACTACGACGACCCCGAGAAACTGGCCGAGATAGCCGCCAACATCGGCGCCGGCATGAAAGGCGACGCGAACGTGGACCTGCCCGAGGAGGAGAAGATGCAGGGCCGCGGCATCTAAGAACTCCGACCCGGTTTCTCTCCTGTATTCTCGCCTGTTAGCGCCTGCTCCCCGCGAAAGGCTTTTGTCTCTCTGTGTTTTGTGCTACCGCATGACACACGGCAAATCCGGCTTCGAGCGGCTCAAATCCTACTACGACGACGAGGAACGGAACTGTCCGTCCTGTGGCTACGTGGACGAGGACGCGGAGTGGCTCGTGGAGGCGACGGGTGCTCGCGTCCGCTACGAGCGCACCTGTCCGAGCTGTGGCGTCGTCCACACCCACGTCATCGATAGGGCGTGAAACGGGACAAACAGCCATCGTACGGCCTGTTATGGCCTGTTTTGCGGCCGAACGTCCACCCGTGTGGCGTACAGAGGGACACGTTTAAGTGTGTGAGCGGTCTGGTTTCGGGCACAATGTCGTCTCACGACGACCCCGGTGCGAGTCCGGGGGAACGAGTTCTTCCAGGGCACACTAGCCCGTAGAACCTCCGAGATAGAAACTGTTCGAGTTTTCGACACCACGCTCCGCGACGGGGAGCAGTCGCCGCGCACGTCGTTCAGTTACGACGACAAGATGGAGATAGCGGCGGCCTTAGACGAGATGAACACCCACGTCATCGAGGCCGGCTTCCCCGTCAACTCCGATGCGGAGTTCGAGGCGGTGCGCGACATCGCCAAACGGACCGACACCACGGTCTGTGGCCTGGCGCGCGTCGTCGAGAAGGACATCGAGGCTGCCCTCGACTCCGGGGTCGGGATGGTCCACGTGTTCGCGTCCACCAGCGACATCCAACTGGAGGACTCGATGCACGCCACCCGCGAGGAGGTTATCGAGCGCTCCACCGACGCCGTCGAGCGCGTCAAGGAGGCGGGCGTCGAGTGTATGTTCTCCCCGATGGACGCCACCCGGACGGACCGCGACTTCCTGATGGAAGTCATCGACGAGGTCTCGGATGCGGGGACGGACTGGATAAACATCCCCGACACCGTCGGCGTCGCCACGCCCACCCGGTTCGGCAAGCTCATCGGTGACATCAGCGACCGGACGGACGCCCGCATCGACGTCCACACCCACGACGACTTCGGGCTCGCCGCCGCGAACGCCATCGCCGGCTTCGAGAACGGCGCCGACCAGGCGCAAGTGAGCGTCAACGGCATCGGTGAGCGCGCCGGCAACGCCGCCTACGAGGAGGTCGTGATGGCCGCGGAGTCCCTCTACGACGTCGACACGGGCATCGACACCACGCGGATAACGGGGCTGGCCCGGATGGTCGAGGAGAAGTCCGACATCCCGGTGCCGCCGAACAAGCCCATCATCGGGCGCAACGCGTTCTCCCACGAGTCGGGCATCCACGCCGCGGGCGTCATCGAGAACGCCTCGACGTTCGAACCCGGCGTGATGAGCCCCGAGATGGTCGGCGCCTCCCGGGAACTCGTACTCGGGAAACACACCGGTACCCACTCGGTGCGCGAGCGCCTGACCGACGCCGGATTCGACCCCACCGACGAGGAGGTGCGCGAGGTCACCCGGCGCGTGAAGGACTACGGCGCGGAGAAGAACCGCGTCACGATGGACGACCTCGAACGCTTCGCCCGCGAGGTCGGCATCGACCGGGTCGAGGAGGCTCGGGCGTAGGGATGGTCCGCGTCCGGGCCCGTCGTCCCCCGCAGCCGTGCGAACGCCTTCCACACAAAGCTTATACTCCGCTGCCTACTCAGATTCGAGTGAATGCGACAGTCGCGTCCACTCTCCGCGTTCGCCACGGGCGGCCGGAGCGCGACGCTCGACCTCATCGTAGGGGCCTAATGCCCCATCCATCCACTCACTTCTCCGTTCCGCCGTATCGCTTTCAGCCGACACGACAGCCACCAATGACACGAACCACACGACGCGGAGGGAATCCATGAGCGAGACCCCCGACCAGAAACAGATGAGCGACGCACAAGACCAGAAGTTCCCCGAGGAACAGTGGGACGACGACGCGGAGGAAGACCCGACAGCCGTCTCCACGGGCGCGGAGTCCGTGGTGAGCGCCCTCGAAACCGCGGGCGTCGAAGTGCTGTTCGGCGTCCAGGGCGGCGCCATCATGCCCGTCTACGACGCGCTCTACGACTCCGAGATGGAACACGTCACGATGGCCCACGAGCAGGGCGCGGCCCACGCCGCCGACGCCTACGGCATCGTCTCGGGCAATCCGGGCGTCTGTCTGGCCACCTCCGGTCCCGGCGCGACGAATCTGGTGACGGGTATCGCGGACGCTTCGATGGACTCGGACCCGCTCATCGCGCTGACCGGACAGGTTCCCACGGACTTGGTTGGCAACGACGCCTTCCAGGAGACGGACACGACTGGGGTCACCCGCCCCATCACGAAGGCGAACTACTTCGCGGAGGACGCGGACACCGTCGGTGACGACGTCGGCACGGCGTTCCAGCTCGCGAAGCGCGGCCGGCAGGGGCCGACGCTCGTCGACCTGCCCAAGGACGTGACCCAGGGCGGCACCGACGTGACGCCCGAGCGCGGCCAGCTCCCCGACACGTACGACCCGGCGGAGGAGGCCGACGAGGACAACGTCGCGGAGGCCGCCGAGGCGCTCGCCCGCGCCGACAAGCCCGTCATTCTGGCGGGCGGCGGCGTCATCAAGGCCGAGGCCAGCGGCGAACTCCGCGACTTCGCGCGCGAGCACGACATCCCGGTCGCCACGACGATGCCCGGCATCGGCTGCTTCCCCGAGGACGACGACCTCTGTCTCTCGTGGGCGGGCATGCACGGCACCGGCTACGCGAACATGGCCGTCACGCACACCGACGTGATGCTCGCCATCGGCACCCGCTTCGACGACCGGCTCACGGGCGGCGTGGACACGTTCGCGCCCGAGGCCGAAATCATCCACGTGGACATCGACCCGGCCGAGATATCGAAGAACGTCCACGCGGACTACCCGCTCATCGGTGACGCCGAACGCGTCCTCGAACAGCTGGGCGACGCGATGCCGAGCACCCCGGACGACCGGGAGTGGGTCGAGCAGTGTCTCACCTGGCAGGAGGAGTACCCGATGGACTACGAGACGCCCGACGACGAGCCGCTGAAACCGGAGTTCGTCGTCGAGGCGATGGACGAGGCCACCGCCGACGACACCATCGTCACCACCGGCGTCGGCCAACACCAGATGTGGGCGTCCCAGTACTGGACGTTCAAGCAGCCCCGAACGTGGGTCTCCTCGCACGGGCTGGGAACGATGGGGTACGGACTCCCCGCCGCCATCGGCGCGCGCTTCGCCGCGGACGACGACCAGTCGGTCGTCTGCTTCGAGGGCGACGGCTCCTTCCTGATGACGCTGCAGGGCCTCGCCGTCGCGGTCCGCGAGGAACTGGACATCACGGTGGCCGTCCTCAACAACGAGTACGTGGGGATGGTCCGACAGTGGCAGGACGGCTTCTACGAGGGCCGCCGGATGGCATCCGAATACTCCTGGTGTCCGGACTTCGCCCGCCTCGCGGACGCGTTCGGCGCGCAGGGCTTTACGGTGGACGACTACGACGGCGTCCCCGACGCCGTTGAGGAGGCGCTGGCCTACGACGGCCCCTCGGTCATCGACTTCCACATCGACCCCGAGGAGAACGTCTTCCCGATGGTTCCCAGTGGCGGCGCCAACGGACAGTTCGCGATGAACGACGAGCAACTGGAGGAACTCTAACATGACTGGTGGACTCGAAGGACCCGGACCGAACGAGCGCCCGCATCCGGAGGGCCGACGCAACGCACAGGGCATCCGCATCGACCCGGCCGCGGAGGCGGAGGTGCCCCAGGAACGCGCCGTCCTCTCGGCGCTGGTCGAACACGAACCCGGCGTGCTGGCGAAGGTGTCCGGCCTGTTCAGCCGTCGGCAGTTCAACATCGAGAGCCTCTCCGTCGGCCCCACCGAGGACGAGGCGTACGCCCGCATCACGATGGTCATCGAGGAGCCGACCACGGGCGTCGAACAGGCGAAAAAGCAACTGGAGAAGCTCATCCCCGTCGTCTCCGTCGTGGAACTCGACGGCGAGGACGCCGTCGCGCGGGAGTTGGCCGTCGTGAAAGTCGGCGCCGACAACCCGGACGAAGTCCAGGCAGTGGCGGAGATGCACGACGGCAAGGTCGTCGATATGAGCCCCGAGACCATCACGGTCGAACTCACCGGTCCCGAGCGGGACATCGACGCCGCCTTGGAGACTTTCGAGCGCTTTACGGTCCGTGAAGTCGTCAGAACGGGCACGGCCGCGCTCGCCCGCGGACCACAGGAAACACGATAATGAACGAAGACGAATTCACCATCCCGGTTTACTACGAGAGCGACGCAGACCAATCACAGCTCGACGAGAAGACGGTCGCGGTCCTCGGCTACGGCAGCCAGGGCCACGCCCACTCGCTGAACCTCGCTGACAGCGGCGTGGACGTGGTCGTCGGCCTCCGCGAGGACTCCGACTCCCGCGCCGAGGCCGAGGCCGAGGGGCTGACCGTCAAGGACCCCCTCGAAGCCGCCCGCGACGGGGACGTCATCATGTTCCTCGTCCCGGACACCGTCCAGCCCACCGTGTACGAGGCCGTCTCGCCCGGCATCGAGGCAGGCGACACCGTCATGTTCGCCCACGGGTTCAACATTCACTACAGCCAGATCGAACCCGCCGAGGACGTGGACGTGACGATGGTCGCGCCCAAGTCCCCGGGCCACCTCGTCCGGCGGAACTACGTGAACGACGAGGGCACGCCCGCGCTCATCGCCATCGAGCAGGACGTGACCGGCGACGCCCGCGAGGAGGCGCTCGCCTACGCCGACGCGCTGGGCTGTGCCCGCGCGGGCGTCATCGAGACGACGTTCCAGGAGGAAGTCGAGACGGACCTGTTCGGGGAGCAGGCCGTCCTCTGTGGCGGCGCGACGGCGCTTGTCAAACACGGCTTCGAGACGCTCGTGGACAACGGGTACGCCCCCGAGATGGCGTACTTCGAGTGTCTGAACGAGCTGAAGCTCATCGTCGACCTGATGTACGAGGGTGGCCTCGCGGGCATGTGGCACTCCGTCTCCGACACGGCGGAGTACGGCGGTCTCACCGCCGGCGAGCGCGTCCTCGACGACCACGTTCGGGAGAACATGGAGGAGGTCCTCGAAGACATTCAGGACGGCGAGTTCGCCCGCGAGTGGATAACGGAGAACCAGGCGGGTCGCCCCTCGTACAACCAGTTGGTGGACGCCGAGGAGAACCACCAGGTCGAGGACGTGGGCGAGCGCCTGCGCGCCCTGTTCTCGTGGGCCGAGGAGGAACAGGCGGTACCGGCGGACGATTAGACAATGAGTGACACACGCAATGAGTGACGGCACACTGTACGACAAGGTCTGGGACGAGCACAAGGTGACGACCCTCCCGAACGGACAGGACCAACTGTTCGTCGGGCTCCACCTCATCCACGAGGTGACTAGCCCGCAGGCGTTCGGGATGCTCCGCGAACGCGACATCGACGTGGCGTACCCCGAGCGCACCCACGCCACCGTCGACCACATCGTTCCGACGGCGGACCAGTCGCGCCCCTTCAGCGACGACGCCGCCGAGGAGATGATGTCCGAACTGGAGGAGAACGTCCGCGACGCGGGCATCGAGTTCGACGACCCGACCTCCGGTAATCAGGGCATCGTCCACGTCATCGGACCGGAGCAGGGCATCACCCAGCCCGGTATGACAATCGTCTGTGGCGACTCGCACACGTCGACGCACGGAGCGTTCGGCGCGCTGGCCTTTGGCATCGGCACCTCCCAGATACGGGACGTGCTGGCCACCCAGACGGTGGCGATGGACAAGAAGAAGGTCCGTCAGATCAAGGTCACCGGCGAACTGGGCGAGCACGTCACCGCGAAGGACATCATCCTGACCATCATCCGCAAACTGGGCACCGAGGGCGGCGTCGGCTACGTGTACGAGTACGCCGGCGAGGCCATCGAGAGCCTCGACATGGAGGGTCGGATGAGCATCTGTAACATGTCCATCGAGGGCGGCGCCCGCGCGGGCTACGTCAACCCCGACGAGACCACCTACGAGTGGCTCGCGGACACCGACGAGTTCGTCGACGAACCCGAGCGCTTCGAGGAATTGAAGGAGTACTGGGAGTCCATCCGCTCCGATTCGGACGCCGAGTACGACGACGTGGTCGAAATCGACGGCTCCGAAATCGAACCCGTCGTCACCTGGGGTACGACGCCCGGCCAGGGCATCGGCATCAGCGAGTCGATTCCCGAACCCGAGACGCTCCCCGAGGGCAAGCGGGACACCGCCCGCCGTGCCCAAGAGCACATGCGCGTCGAACCCGGCGACACGATGCAGGGGTACAACATCGACGTCGCCTTCCTGGGCTCGTGTACGAACGCCCGCCTGAAGGACCTCCGCGACGCCGCGGCCATCGTGAAGGGCCGTCACGTCGACGACTCCGTGCGGGCGATGGTCGTCCCCGGCAGCCAGCGCGTGAAGGCCGCCGCCGAGGACGAAGGACTCGACGAGATATTCACCGAGGCCGGCTTCGACTGGCGCGGCGCCGGCTGTTCGATGTGTCTGGGCATGAACGAGGACCAACTCGAAGGCGACGAGGCCTGCGCGTCCTCCTCGAACCGGAACTTCGTCGGACGGCAGGGCTCCAAGGACGGGCGCACCGTGCTGATGAGCCCCGCGATGGTCGTCGCGGCGGCCGTGACCGGGGAAGTGACAGACGTGCGCGAACTGGAGGAGGTGAGCCTCGCATGAGCGAGCAACGCGAGCGAATGCGAGTACGCCGGACGGGCGACGCCCGTCAGGAGGTGCTGGCATGAGCGACGATGGACCCGCCGACACGGTCACACACGTCGAGGGCACCGCCATCCCGGTGCGGGGCAACGACATCGACACCGACCAGATAATCCCCGCACGCTTCATGAAGGTCGTCACGTTCGACGGGCTCGGGGAGTACGCCTTCTTCGACCAGCGCTTCGACGACGACGACAACCAGAAGGAGCACCCGTTCAACGAGGCGCAGTATCAGGGTGCGAACATCCTCGTGGTGAACCAGAACTTCGGCTGTGGCTCCTCGCGCGAACACGCGCCCCAGGCGCTGATGCGCTGGGGTATCGACGCCATCGTCGGAGAGTCGTTCGCGGAGATTTTCGCGGGCAACTGTCTGGCCCTGGGTATCCCCACCATCACGACGGACACCGAGACGGTGCGGGAACTCCAGGACTACGTCGAGAAGTACCCCGACACCGACATCGAACTCGACATCGAAGAGGAGTCCGTCTCCTACGACGACCGGACGGTCGAAGTCACCGTCAGCGAGGCCCAGCGACAGGCGCTCGTCGAGGGCATCTGGGACACGACGGCGCTGATGAAGGCGAACCGGAACGCGGTTCGCGACACCGCGGCGTCGCTTCCCTACATCCGCGACGACGAACTCCCGCAGGTGAGCGATGACTGACCGGATAGCGGTCATCCCCGGCGACGGCATCGGCGAGGAAGTCGTTCCGGCCGCCGTCGAAGTGCTCGATGCGGTCGGTGACTTCGAGTTCGCGTACGCCGACGCCGGCGACGAAGTGAAAGCGGAGACGGGCGAGGCGCTTCCCGAGGAAACGTACGACCTCGCGGCCGACGCCGACGCCACGCTGTTCGGCGCGGCGGGCGAGACGGCCGCCGACGTGATTCTCCCGCTCCGCACAGCAGTAGACTCCTTCGTGAACGTCCGCCCGGCGAAAGCGTATCCCGGCGTCGACGCGCTTCGCTCCGACACCGATTTGGTCATCCTCCGGGAGAACACGGAGGGCGTGTACGCGGGCCACGAGGACCGCCTCACCGAGGACGTCTCGACGCTCACGCGGGTCGTCACGCAGACGGCCTCGCGGCGCCTCGCGGAGTTCGCCTGCGAGTACGTCTCCGAACGCGACACGGACGCCTTCACCATCGCGCACAAGGCGAACGTGATGCGCGAGACCGATGGACTGTTCCGCGACTCCGTGAGTGAGGTCGCGGAGGCACACGGCATCGAGACGGACGAGGTGCTGATGGACGCGCTGGCGACGCATCTCTGTCTCGACCCCACGCAGTACGACGTTATCGTCTCCCCGAACCTCGCGGGCGACGTGATTTCGGACCTGACGGCGGGACTCGTCGGCGGCCTCGGCCTGCTGCCGAGCGCCAACGTCGGCCCCGAGCGCGCCCTCTTCGAACCGGTCCACGGCACCGCGCCGGACATCGCCGGCGAGGGCATCGCGAACCCGAGCGCGACGATACTTTCCGCCGCGATGCTCCTCGAGTATCTGGGCTACGACGACGCGGGCGCGAACGTCAGAGCCGCCGTCGAGGCAACGCTCGAAGACGGGCCGCGGACGCCCGACCTCGGCGGCGACGCCGGGACGGAGGACGTGACCGACGCTATCGTCGGTCGCCTGTAGAAATCTAACTCGGCCTTCGCGACCGAGTTTTCGCTACTCCCTTTCCGATAGTATCTCCGCGCCGCTCCCGACGCGGGTCTGGAACGCGCGGGCGTCGACGCCCGCCTCCTCGAAGGCCCGGACCATCGCCGCAGCGACGGCGCGCGTCTGTGACTGCGTGCGCGGCACCGCCAGAACTGATGGCCCGGACCCGGAGACGGTGACGCCCGTCGCGCCCGCCTCGCTCGCGGCCGCCACCACGTCGTCGTAGCCGTCGATGAGTTCCGCCCGCGCGGGCGTGACGACGCCGTCGTCCATGCCCGCGCCGACGAGTTCCGTGTCGTCCCTGTGCATGCCGGTCACCAGCGTCGAGGCGCTCCCGACGACGTCCGTGACGGCGTCGAGGGACACCTGCTCCGGAATGACGCCGCGCGCGTCCCGCGTGGAGACGACGGACTCCGGCAGGCAGGCGACCAGCGGGATGTCCGTATCGGTGTGGAGCACTCGCTCGTCGGTGACGACGGTGAACCCGCCCAGAATTGAGGGTGCGACGTTGTCGGCGTGGGCGTCGCCGGAGACGGCGGCTTCGCCCTCGGCGGCGACGCGGACGAGCTCCTCGCCGCTGAGCCCCCGGTCGTACAGTTCGTTCAGCGCGACGGCCGCGGCGGCGGCGCTCGCGGCCGAGGAGCCGAGCCCCGAGGCGGGGCGCACGCCCTTGTCGATGTGAATCTCGGCGGGCGCGTCGAGTTCGCGCGCGACCACGCCGGCGGTGTTCTTCGTCGGGTCCTCCGGGATGAACTGGCTCCCGACGCCCGTGATTTCGATGGTCGTGCGCTCGGCGCGTTCGACCCGGACCACGTCACCGGGGCGGTCGAGCGCGACGCCGAACACGTCGAACCCGCTCCCGAGGTTCGCGCTCGTCGCCGGCGCACGGACCGTCAGCATACCCCGTCATACCGGCACCCCGGGTAAAAGCGTGGCGAACGCCGTCACGGAGACAGAAGGGACTTACCGGGCGCTTTCGCAGGTGTTCGTATGATAGCAATCGTCGGCGGTGGCATCGCGGGTCTCGCTGCCGCCCGCCGCCTCCAGTCCCACGGCCACGAGGTTCAGGTGTTCGAGGCGTCCCCGGAGGTCGGCGGCCTCGCCGCGGTGTACGAGACCGCCGGCGACCGCATCGAGAAGTTCTACCATCACCTCTCCGCCTCCGAGGGGACCATCGTGGACCTCATCGAGGAACTCGGCCTCGACGATGACCTCCGGTGGCCCATCGGGAAGAACGCCTACTACGTCGACGGCGTGGTTCACCCCCTCGACACCGCCTGGGACATCGCGGCGTACCCGCACATGTCCCTCTACGACAAGTTCCGTCTGGGGATGCTCACTCTCGAAGTGGACGTGCGCGGCGGCCTCCCCGACTTCGACACCTACGATGACTTGGCGGCGTTCGAGCACGTCCCAATCAAGGAGTTCCTCTACGAGCACACCACGCGGGGCGTGTACGAGAACTTCTTCGAACCCCTGCTCGAAGCGAAGTTCGGGGACCGCAAGGAGGACGTGTCGGCGGCATGGCTCCTGGGCCGCATCAAGTTCCGGGGCGAACGCGACCTGCTGCGCGGCGAACCGCTGGGCTACCTCGAAGGCGGGTTCGGGCGCCTGCTCGACGCGCTCGTCGAGGATGTCGGTGAGGAGAACATCACGACGAGCGCACGCGTGACCGAACTCGTCGGGTCGGACGGCATCGAAAGCGTCCGCGTCGAAACCGACGACGGGGAGACGGAGCACGACGCCGACGGCGTCGTCGTCGCGGCGATGCCCAACGTCTTGGAGGAGTTGACGGGGTACGAGTGCGACATCGACTTCCAAGGAACTGTCTGCTCGGTCGTCTCGATGGACCGCTCGCTCACCGACACGTACTGGCTCAACATCGCTGAGGACGCGCCGTTCGGCGCGCTCATCGAGCACACGAACTTCATCAGCGAGGACCACTACGGCGGCGAACACCTCCTCTACGTGCCTCGCTACATCCAGTCCCCCGACGAAGAGGTCTGGGGGATGAGCGACGAGGAGGTCGAAGACCTATGGTTGGAGGGCATCGAGGACCTGTTCCCCGAGTTCGAGCGCGAGCACGTCAACTGGATCAAAACCGCCAGAAATCCCCGGACTGCGCCCGTCTACGAGCGGGGGTATCTCGACATGGTCGTCCCCTACGACCTGAGCGAGGCGGGCCATGAGGATGTGTACTACGCCGGGATGGCGTCGATGGCACAGTACCCCGAACGCTCGCTGAACGGCGGCATCGAGGCGGGCTACTCCTGTGCGGACCTCATCGCCGGACTGGAACCCGACTACGGGCCGGACGTGGGCGGGGAGTAGCGACGCTTCGAATATTCTTTTTCAGGCCGTCTCGTCGTCGACGCGCCTGACGTCGCCGTCCGCGTCCTCCACGTAGGTGGCGTCGTCGTACCCACCTTCCGCGTTCTCCGCCGCCGTGCGCTCCGATTCGGGCGCGTCCGGGAGCCCGCCCTCGGGTTCGAACTCCCCGAGCGGGTCGGAGACGGTGATGTCGTGGGCCGCGAAGAACTCCGCGAAGCGCTCCTCGTGGCTCCCGATTTCGTCGGGCGGGAACTCCATCATCTCCGTCCAGCCGTGCTCGTAGAAGTCGAAGTTCGCGATGACGTGTGTGATTTCGCGCGCCTCCGCCTCCGGGTACCCCGCGTCGAGCGCAGCGAGATACACGTCCATCGAGGCGTCGAAGAACGCTTCCAAATGTGCGCGCCGGGCCTCGCGGGCTTCCTCGGGCGCCTCGTCCAGGAAGTAGCCCGTGTGGAGGTCGACGAGTCGTCCGCGCATCACGCTCCCCACGCCCGGGAGTTCAAGCGCCTGTTTCGCCGCGAAGTGGGTGACCGTCTGCTTGATTTTCATACACACACCTCGTGTCCGATTCCCCTAAACACCTCGCAAAAATGCCCTCGGATAGCAACCAATTTCAAGCCCGGCGACAAACCACCGCGTATGGCCGAATCGTACGTCATCCTCGGCGACGGTATCGCGGGCTCCTCCGCCGCCGAGACCCTCCGGGAGGAGGACCCCGAGGCGGACATCACGGTGGTCACTGACGAGGGTGAACCGCTGTACAACCGCATCCTCATCAAGGAGTTTTCGAAGGGAAAGCTCCCCGAAGCGCCCATCTCCATCCACTCGATGGACTGGTACGATGAGCGCGACATCGACCTCCAGTTGAACACGCTCGTCACCGAGGTCGACCCCGATGCGAACGTCCTCCACACCCACGAGGGCGACGACATCGAGTACGACAAACTGCTCGTCGCGACGGGCGGCACGCCCAACCACCTCGGGCAGTACGGCGTCGACAACGCCGACGCCGAGGGCATCCATCACTTCTGGACGTTCCAGGACGCCCGCGCCATCCGGGAGACCGCCGAGGACGCCGAGCACGGCGTCATCGTCGGCGCCGGCTTGCTCGGCATCGACCTGGCCGCCATCTGTGGCGCACAGGACGTCGAGGCGAAGTACCTCATGCGCGGCGACCGCTGGTGGCGCCACGCGCTCTCCGGCGAGGGCGCCGAAATCATGCACCAGGCGATGCGCGACCTCGACGTCGAACCCGTCTTCGACGCGGGCACCGAGCGCTTCGAGACCGACGACGACGGACACGTCTCCGCCATCGTCACGCCCGACGGCGACCGCTACCAGGCGGACTTCGCGGGCGTCGCCATCGGCCTGAACTTCAACACGGAGTTCCTCCAGGGCACCGGCATCGAGCGCGACTACGGCATCGTCGTGGACGAGTACATGTTCACGGGCGTGCCGGACATCTACGCGGCGGGCGACATCACCCAGTTCTGGGACACCATCACGGACGAGCGCCAGCAGAACGGCTCCTGGGGCTCGGCCAAACAGCAGGGGACGCTCGCGGGCAAGCAGATGGCCGCCGACGCGGACCCCGACGACGGCGGGCGCTCCGACGGCGAGGACGACCGCGGCGAGCCGTTCCGCTGGGTGTCCTCCTACTCGATTACGCACTTCGACTTCCCGTTCCTCTCCTTTGGCTTCCCGACCATCGGGGACGAGACGGCCGAGCGCAAACACTCCGAGAACGAGTGGCGCCGCCTCGCGTTCAAGGACGGCAAACTCGTCGGCGGCGTGCTCATCGGTGACCTCGCGCCCCAGTCGAAGTACAAGAAGCTGATGCAAGACGAGACGCCGTGTGCGAACCAGAAGGAGATTCTGCTGAAGCAGGGCTTCGAGCTGGAGGAGCTACACGCCACGAGCGAGCAGTAAGCGACCGAAGCCGTTTTCCTTTCGCCTCGCGGATTTTTGGGTATGAGCATGAGCGGTAGCGGCGAGATGACGCTCGCCTTCGAACTCGCCGCGCTTCAGGAATTGGCCGACCCCGGTGCGGTGTTCGCTGACGCCCGCCAGTGGACGGAGTACGTCGGCGTCGTCTCCGACGAACCGACGTACGTCGTGACGAACTTCACGCGCAAGCGCCGCATCCGTCAGGACTTCTTCTCCGGGCCCAAGAGCAAACAGGAGAGCCTGGCGAACGTCAAAGAGCAGTTCGACACCGACCGGCACGTGTTCGTCGGCACCACCGAGGAGGACCGGGAACTCGCTGAAAAGACCGGCTGGGAGTTCCTCGACGTCACCGACGCCGCGGAGGCCGCCGACTGGGAACTCGGCGGCGAGAGCGAGGAGGCCGCCACGCGCGGCGTCGAGCGCGACGACTGGCCCTGAAAGGCTTAACCCGACGGACCGACTTTCGTAGGTATGTCCGAACCACGCGTCCCCGGCACCGACGACGAGGGGTTGACACTCCCCTGTGGGACGTCGATAGACCCGGTCACCGACCTCGATATGGGGATGCGCGAGTACGACTGCGCCTGCGGTGAGACCCACGCCGTCGTGATGGGCGTCCACCCGCCCTCCCGCTTTCTCCCCGAGGACATCGTCGCCGTGCTCCGCGAGAGCGTCGCCGTTGAGGACGAGTTCGAGGAGTTCGGCGTCCCCCACCTGATGGGCGCCGTGATGGAGGAGTTCCCCGAGGACGTGGAAACGGCCGACGTATCCGAGGAGCCGACCGTCGGGTACGCGATGGTGTGGGTCACCGACTTCGACGCCCGCGAACTCCACGAGTACGTCGTCGAACTCGTCGTCGAGTTGATGGAACACGCCGTCGGCCACTCCGAGCGCGCCGGCGCGGCCGGCGAGTTCGAGGAGCAGATGCACGAGTTCGACGTGAGCGAGTTCGTCGCGGCGTACCGCGAGCGCCGCGACTTCGAGGACGAGGCCGACACCCCCGCCTGATGGCGTCCGTCCCGTCCGCCGTCGTCCGACACGCGCTCTCGCCGGTTGGATTTCTGTTCGGCGTCGCCGCCGCCGCGCTCTGCGTCGGTTTCTGTCTGGGTGCCCTTCGTGGAACCTTCCACATCGCCCGCCGAGTCGTCCGACGGCGGTCTGACGGCGATTTATGCCGATGGGGTCCCTTGTAGTTAACGACGTATGACTCCCACAATCCGGGAGTACGAGCGCATCCGGGCGGTGCTCGCTGAGGCCGACACGGAGTCGCTGACGGCCCACGAGATACTCACCCGCTTGGAGGAACGCGACGTGGACGTGGAGAGCGCCCACCGGGTTGCGACGGTGCTGGGGCGTCGGGCCGAACGCGGGGAGATAGAGGTCGTCCACGACGACCCGTACCGCTATCGGCTGGCGGGATAGCGCGCGGACCGTCGGTCTCGGTGCCTATCGTGGTTCTTATTAGGTGGTGTCCACTGCCTTTGGGTGATGAGTAGCAGCGACGAACGGACCATCCTCCTCATAGGTAGCGGTCCAATCCAGATCGGACAGGCGGCCGAATTCGACTACTCCGGCGCGCAGGCCTGCCGAGCCCTGCAGGAGGAGGGGGCCCGAGTCGTCCTCGTAAACTCCAACCCCGCGACCATCATGACGGACCCCGAGATGGCCGACGCCGTGTACGTCGAACCCATCACGCCGGAAGCCATCTCGGAGATAATCCGCATGGAGCGCCCCGACGGCGTCATCGCGGGACTCGGCGGCCAGACCGGACTGAACGTCACCGCCGAACTCGCGGAACAGGGCGTCCTCGACGAGTTCGACGTCGAGATTATGGGGACGCCGCTCGACACGATTTACGCGACGGAGGACCGCGACAAGTTCCGCCAGCGCATGGAGGACCTGGACGAACCGGTCGCGCGCTCCCGGACCATCAACTCCGTCGAGGCGGTCGAGGACGCCGTCGACGCCGTCGGCGGCCTCCCCGTCATCATGCGGACGACGTACACCCTGGGCGGCTCCGGCTCCGGCGTGGTCGAGGAACTCGACACGCTCAAGGACCGCGTCGAGCGCGGACTGCGCCTCTCCCGGAACAACGAGGTGATGATTACGGAGTCCATCGCCGGCTGGGTCGAACTCGAATACGAGGTGATGCGCGACGCCTCGGACTCCTGTGTCATCATCTGTAACATGGAGAACATCGACCCGATGGGCATCCACACCGGCGAGTCCACCGTCGTGACGCCCAGCCAGGTCATCCCCGACCAGGGCCATCAGGACATGCGCGACACGGCCCTGAAGGTGATTCGCGACCTGGGCATTCACGGCGGCTGTAACATCCAGTTCGCGTGGCGCGACGACGGTACCCCGAGCGGCGAGTACAGGGTTGTGGAAGTGAACCCCCGCGTCTCCCGCTCCTCCGCGCTCGCCTCGAAGGCGACCGGCTACCCCATCGCCCGCGTGACGGCGAAGGTGGCGATGGGCAAGCGCCTACACGAAATCACGAACGAGATTACCGGCGAGACGACGGCCGCCTTCGAGCCGGCAATCGACTACGTCGTCACGAAGGTGCCCCGCTGGCCCAAGGACAAGTTCCCCGAAGTGGACTTCGAGTTGGGCACCGCGATGAAGAGCACGGGCGAGGCGATGGCCATCGGCCGGACGTTCGAGGAGTCCCTGCTGAAGGCGCTGCGCTCGACGGAGTACGACCCGAGCACGGACCTCGAAACCGTCGACGACGTCGTGCTCGAACGCACGTATCTCGAACGCCCGAGTCCCGACCGCCCGTACGCCATCTTCGAGGCGTTCCACCGCGGCTACGACGTCGAGGACATCTGTGAGATAACCGGCATCGAGGAGTGGTACGTCGAGCGCTTCGGCCGCATCGCGGAGTCCATGGAGGAGGCCGCAGAAGGTGGGTTCTCCGACGCCGCCGCGGACGGCCTGACGAACCACGACATCGCTGAACTCGCCGGCACGTCCGTCGAGTCCGTCGAGGACGACGCGCCCCAGCGCGGCTACAAGCAGGTCGACACCTGCGCGGGTGAGTTCGAGGCGACGACGCCGTACTACTACTCCGCCCGCGAGACGACGACCGAAGGGAGCACGCACGAACCCCGCGACGAGGTCCGCGCCGACAAGGAAAAGGAGAGCGTCGTCGTCGTCGGCGGCGGCCCCATCCGCATCGGGCAGGGCGTCGAGTTCGACTACTGCTCGGTCCACGCCGTGCGCGCGCTCCGCGAGGAGGGCATCGACGCCCACGTCGTGAACAACAACCCCGAAACCGTCTCGACGGACTACGACACGTCCGACGGGCTGTTCTTCGACCCCATCACCGCCGAGGAAGTCGCGGACGTGGCCGAAGTGACCGGCGCCGACGGCGTGATGGTCCAGTTCGGCGGTCAGACGTCCGTGAACGTCGGCCAGCCCCTTGAGGACGAACTCGAACGCCGCGGCCTCGACTGCGAGATTATGGGCACGTCCGTCGACGCGATGGACTTAGCCGAGGACCGCGACCGGTTCAACCAGTTGATGGACGAACTCGGCATCGCCCAACCGGAGGGCGGCACCGCCCAGAGCAGGGAGGAGGCGTTCGCGCTCGCGGAGGAAATCGGCTACCCCGTCCTCGTCCGCCCGTCCTACGTGCTCGGCGGGCGCGCGATGGAGGTCGTCTACACCGACGACGAACTGGAGGAGTACATGGAGGAGGCGGTCCGCGTCGCCCCCGACCAGCCAATCCTCATCGACGACTTCCTGGAGGACGCCGTTGAACTCGACGTGGACGCCGTCGCGGACGGCGAGGACGTCCTCATCGGCGGCATCATGGAGCACGTCGAAACCGCCGGTGTCCACTCCGGCGACTCGGCGTGTATGATTCCGCCGCGCTCGCTCTCCGAGGCGACGCTCGCCCGCGTCCGCGAAGTCGTCGAGGACATCGCGACGGCGCTCGATACGGTTGGGTTGCTGAACGTCCAACTCGCTGTCCGCGACGGCGAAGTGTACGTCCTGGAGGCGAACCCGCGCTCCTCGCGTACTGTCCCATTTGTCTCGAAGGCGACGGGCGTCCCCATCGCCAAACTCGCGGCGAAGGTGATGACCGGACAGTCGCTCGCAGAGCTCGGCGTCTTCGAGCAGATTCCCGAGCAGACCTCCGTCAAGGAGGTCGTCCTTCCCTTCGACCGCCTGCCCAACTCCGACCCGCGTCTCGGCCCGGAGATGAAGTCCACGGGCGAAGTGATGGGCACCGCCGACGACTTCGGGAAGGCGTACTGGAAGGCCCAGAGCGCCGCCGGCTCGGTGCTCCCCCGTGACGGCACGGCGGTCATCGACCTGGACGTCGACAAGGAGGCGTTCGGAGAGTTCTACGACGTGAAGAGCTTCGAGGACACCTCGGAGGCCATCAAACAAGGCAAAGTCGACCTGGTCATCACCCGCGACCCCGATGTGCTGAAGACGGCCGTCGAGGAGGACATCACCTACTACTCCACGGTGCCGAGCGTCGAGGCGGCGCTCGAAGCCCTCCAGAACCGCGACGCGCCCCTGAACGTGCGCGCCATCGGTGACCGCCCCAAGACCCAGCGCAAGTGGGGCGTGCCGGTCGGTGAGTCCGAGACGGAAGCGGAGTAACGGGTTTCGTCCCGGTTTCTTTCTCTAGTCGTTCAGTAGCCCGCCGACCGCACCGGCGAGCGCGCTGTCCAGCGCGAACAGGACGACGAGGACGAAGGCGACGAGAACCGTCCCGGCGCCCGCCAGCGCGCCGACCGGTCCGGCGAGCGCGATACCGAACAGCGTGGCGAGGAACGCCGCGATGGCACCGACGATGAGACCGCCGAGCGCGCCCGCGAGGAGGCCGTGCCACGCGCCCCGGACGACGCCGCCGCCCGCGAGATACCCCGCGACGAACCCGGCGACGAGGCCCGCGCCTATCTGCCCGATAAACGGTATCAGGAGCCCCACGACGCCGGCGACGATGCCGGCGAGAAACCCCTTCAGCACCGCGTCCCAGTCAGTCATACTCGCGATTGGCGACGGGAAAGTATCCCTCTTGTGGCGACGGGGGTGAGAATTGTGCGGCGAGAAAAACCGGTAGTCGGGGCCGTTACTGGGCCATCGCCAGCACGTCGTCGAAGAAGTCCAGCGAGTCGTGCGGACCGGGGTTCGCCTCGGGGTGGTACTGGCGCGTGATTATGTCCAACTCGTCGTTTTCAAGCCCTTCGGCGGTGTCGTCGTTGACGTTCACCTGCGTCACGTCGAGGTTCTCGCCGGGCTTGCCGACGGTGTAGCCGTGGTTCTGGGTGGTCATCACGACGCGGTCACTGCGCAGGTCACGCACCGGCTGGTTCACGCCGCGGTGGCCGAAGTCCATCTTCTCGGTCGTGCCGCCGAGCGCCCGCGCGACGATCTGCTGGCCGAGACAGATGCCCGCGATGGGGAGTTCGCCGGTGTACTCCTCCACGAGCGCCTGGGCCTGCTCGAAGTTCGCCGGGTCGCCGGGGCCGTTCGAGATGAAGAGGAGGTCGGGGTCGACGGCCGCGATGTCCGAGGGGTCGGCGTCGTAGGGGAGGATGTGGACCTCGGCGTCGCGCTCGACGAGCGACTCGCGGATGGAGCCCTTCGCGCCGCAGTCGACGAGCGCCGTCGTCGGGCCGTCGCCGCCTTCGTTGTACACTTCTGTGTCGTCGACGCTGACCTGCGCGCCGATGTCCGTGTGGTCGGACATGTGCGGGCAGTCCGCCAGTTCCTCGCGCGCCTTCTCGGCGGAGGCGTCCGGGCCGGCGGAGATGCCACACTTCATCGCGCCGCGCTCCCGGATGTCCGTCACCAGGTCACGGGTGTCGAGGTTGTCCACCGCGGGGACGCCCTCCTCGGTGAGCCAGTCGGCCACGTCGTCGGTCAGGTCGCGCGCGACGACGGCGGTGGGGTGGACGCGGCCGGACTCGAATCGTTCCTCTCGGACGCCGTAGTTGCCGATGAGCGGGTACGCAAAGGTGAGAACCTGTGCTTCGTACGAGGGGTCGGTGAGACTCTCCTCGTACCCGGTGTACGCGGTCGTAAACACCAGTTCCCCGTGGGCGGTCCCCGGAGCGCGCGAGCGCGCCTCGACGACATCCCCGGTTTCCAGTGCGATATAGGCGTCCGACATCGAAACGACGGTACGTGAAGCGGCGGCTAAAACCCTTCCATTCGGCCACGTCGTGGGAATCGGAAACGAACGTAGCGGCGCGTCACTCCCGTTTCGAGCGTGTCTCCGCTCAGCCCGTCGTTGCGGAACGGACGCGCCCGGACGGGGAAGCGAAGACTCCTTGTGGGGTGGAACCGACCGTTCGGGTATGAGTGACGCGGACGCCGCCGACGAGCCGGCCCACGAAAACGCCGCACAGGACGTCATCGCCGTCGACGCCGACGACAACCAGCAGGGGACGGTCAACCGCCTCGACGCCCACACCGGCGACGGCGTCCGCCACCGCGCGTTCACCTGTCTCCTCTTCGACGAGCAGGGGCGGGTGTTGCTCGCACAGCGCGCCGCGAACAAGCGCCTCTGGGACACCCACTGGGACGGCACCGTCGCGTCCCATCCCGTCGAGGGACAGACCCAGAAGGAGGCGACCCGCGAGCGCCTCGGTGAGGAACTCGGCCTCGACCCCGACCAGTACACGGACCTCCGCGTCACGGACCGCTTCGAGTACAAGCGCTACTACCTCAACGAGGGGCTGGAGTGGGAGGTCTGTGCCGTGCTTCAGGCGACGATAACCGACCACGACTTCGAACCAGACCCCGAGGAGGTCGGCGGCCTGCTGTGGGTCGACTACGAGGACCTTGAGGAGAACCCCCGATACTACCGGCAACTGCGCCTCTGTCCGTGGTTCGAGATTGCGATGCGCCGCGACAACTAATTCCGTAGCCCTCAGACTACCGCCGCGAGCGAATCGCGGTGTAGACCCCGACGAGGCCGAGACCGACGGCCGGCACCATCGCCAACCCCAGGAACGCGTCGCGGTACGGGACGAAGGTGGGCGGCCAGAACAGAATCGCGACCGGGAATCCGACGAGGAAGACCAGGAGCGCGCCGACCAGTAGCCACCCCATCCGCTCGCTCATGTCGCCCTCGGGAACGTTCGCGGACATTTCGTGTTCAGTTCGGCCGCCCGAGTAAAGCCGTAACGGTTCGACTGGAAAAATCGAAGCCGGTTACAGGTCCGCCGGCACGGCGCCCGCGACTCCGCTCACGGCGTCGCCCAGCGCGTCGATGCTACCCGACACGAACGACTCGATTCGGTCGTGGACGTCGGAGACGAAGTCCGGAACGGGGTCCGGGAGCCCGTCCGAGGGGCCGATCTGCGGTCCGGCGTCCCCGTCGGCGGGCGCGTCCCCGGGCGCTGCGGCGGCGGCGGGCCCCGCGAACGCGAGCAGGGCGAGCAACGCCCCGGCCAGTACGACTGCGGTGTGTGTCTTGGTTCGTCTCATCGCATCCGAGCGTTGGAACGGGTCGGTAATGAGTACCCCAAGCCCTCGCCCCGGTTCGCGCCGATTTTAGCCGAATTAAGGCTTACTCGCCGCCGAGCAGTTCCTCCGCGATGGCCGTCGCCGGCAGCACGGCCGGGTCGATGGCCAGATCGACCTGTCCGCGGACGAACTCCGGAATCGAGTCCGGCGAGTAGACGACGATGGTCGCCTCGGGGTTCGCCTCGACGGCGATGGGTATCGACGTCGCCTCCGTCACGTCCGTGAGAACGAATATATCTATCTCCTCGACGCGGGCGTCGAGGAGCTTCTCCTGGGTGATGGCGCCCGACAGCGTCGCGACGCTCGCGCCCTGCGCTTCGAGTTCGGCCCGCAGGCCCCTGTCGGGGCCCGCGACGAGAACCTCACTCATACTCGATGGTCGCGGGCGGCTTGTGGGTCACGTCGTACACGACGCGCGAGACGTTGTCGAGTTGCCCCGTGATGCGGGACTGGATGCGCTGGAGCGTCTCCCAGTCGATCTCCTGTGCGCGGGCGGTCATCCCGTCCCTGCTCTCGACGGAGCGGACCGAGACGACGTGGCCGTGGACGCGGTTGTCGCCCTTGACGCCCGTCGCGAGTCCGAGGACGGCCGCGAACGCCTGCCACGGGTCGTACTCCTCCAGTTCGTCTTCCACGACGGCGGTGGCCTCGCGGGCGACGTCGACTTTCTCCCTCGTCACCTCCCCGACGATGCGGACGGCGAGTCCGGGGCCGGGGAACGGCATCCGCTCGGAGACGATTTCTTCGAGTCCCAACTCGCGGGCGACCTGTCTGACCTCGTCTTTGTACAGGTCCCGTACCGGTTCGATGATGCCCTCGAAGTCGACGGCCTCGGGGAGCCCGCCGACGTTGTGATGCGACTTGATGTTCCCCTCGCTCTCGATGCGGTCCGGGTAGATGGTGCCCTGGACGAGGTAGTCGGCGTCGACCTCGTTCGCGACGGTTTCGAACTCCCGGATGAACTGCTCCCCGATGACCTTCCGTTTCTCCTCGGGGTCCGTGACGCCTGCGAGCGCGTCGAGGAATCGGTCCTGGGCCTCGATGACCCGCAGCGACTCCATGTAGTCGAACACTTCTCTGATTTCCTTGGTCTCGCCTTTCCGCATCAGGCCGGTGTCGACGTAGACGGGGACGAGCTGTTCCCCGACGGCCTCGTAGGCCAGCGCGGCGGCCGTCGAGGAGTCCACACCCCCTGAAAGGGCGATGATGGCGGTGTCGTCACCGAGTTCGTCGCTGATTTCGGCCTTCGCCTCCTCGATAAAGGAGTCGACGTCGACCATCAGGCGCTCACCTCCGTCGTCGCGTCGCGCTCCGCGAGCGCCGCCTCCACGAAGGCCACGAACGGCGGGCTCGCACGGGTGGGCCGGGAACGGAACTCGGGGTGGAACTGCGTGCCGAAGAAGAACGGGTGGTCGTCGCGTTCGAGAATCTCCATACGGTGTGTCGCGGTGCCGGAGAACCGAAGGCCTTCGCTTTCCAACTCGTCGATGTACTCGGGGTTCACCTCGTAGCGGTGGCGGTGGCGCTCGGTACAGCTATCGGCGCCGTACACCGTCTCCGCGAGCGTTCCGGCTTCGATGTCCGTCTCGTGGGCGCCCAGCCGCATCGTGCCGCCCATATCTTCTGTTTCGTACTGGTCGGGAAGGAGGTCGATGACCGGGTACGGCGTCTCCTCGTCGAGTTCCGTGGACTGTGCGCCCGCCATCCCGAGGACGTTGCGCGCGTGTTCGACGACGGCCAACTGGAAGCCAAGACAGAGCCCCAGGAAGGGAACGTCGTGTTCGCGGGCGTAACGCACCGCATCGATTTTCCCCTCCGTGCCGCGGGCGCCGAACCCGCCGGGAACGATGATGCCGTCGGCGTTCTTGAGGTTATGCTCGTGTTCCTCGGTCATCTCGTCGGCGGCGACCCAGTGGGTGTTCACGTCCGTCCGCGTCTCGAAGCCGGCGTGTTTCAGCGACTCGTAGATGGACATGTACGCGTCCTCCAGGTCGTACTTCCCGACGAGCGCGATGTCGACTTCGCCCTCGCTCTCGCGGGTGACGATGTCGCGCCAACTCGTGTCGCGGGCGTCGGGTTCGATGGCCCGCGATTCGAGGTTCAGACGCTCCATCACGTACTCATCAAGGCCCTCCTCCTCGACCATCAGCGGCACGTGGTAGATGTCCTCCACGTCGGGGTTCGAGAACACCGCGTCCGTGGGCACGTCGCAGAACAGCGCTATCTTCTCTTTCACGTCGGGGTCGAGATGCCCCTCGTTGCGCCCGACGAGAATATCCGGCTGAAGACCAATAGAGCGCAGTTCCTTCACGGAGTGTTGGGTCGGCTTCGTCTTCTGCTCGCCGTTCATCGAGTTCGGGACGAGGGTGACGTGGGTGAACAGAATGTCCTCCTCGTCCTGCTCGTGGGCGAACTGGCGCAGCGATTCGAGGAACGGCATCCCCTCGATGTCCCCGACAGTTCCCCCAACCTCGACGATACACACGTCGGTTCCGGTGGCGGCCTGTCGGATGCGGCCCTTGATGTCGTCGGTGATGTGCGGGATTATCTGGACCGTCTTCCCGAGGTAGTCACCGGCGCGTTCGCGCTCGATGACCTCCTGGTACACCTTCCCGGTGGTGACGTTGTGGTCGGCGGTCATGTCGATGTCGAGGAACCGCTCGTAGTTCCCCAGGTCCAGGTCGACTTCCGCGCCGTCTTTCAGTACGTAGACTTCGCCGTGCTGGAACGGGTTCATCGTCCCGGCGTCGACGTTCAGATAGGGGTCGATTTTGACGGCCGTCACGTCGAAGCCCGCGTTCGCCAGCAACCGGCCCAGACTGGCCGCGGTGATGCCCTTCCCGAGGCCGGACATCACGCCGCCCGTCACGAAAACGAACTTGCTTCCCAGCGATGGGTCGTACCCGGTTTCGGTCGGCATACCGTCTGTGCGTGTACGTCGTGGAAAACCGTTTCGGAGCGCCGAGGGGGGCGTCAGTCGTTGCCACTCCGTGGGGTGTCGTTCCCGCTTGGTCGCCCTTCGACAGCACCCGCCGGCAGACGCCGTGTGCGCTCCCTACGACCCCGTTCTGACCTTCGCATCGCGTCGTACCCCGCTTATCCGTTCCCGGCCCGACATTTATTACTCGAACGCGCCTACGACTCGCGCATGGGACTCCTCTCGCGGCTCTCTTACGCCGTCCGCTCGAAGCTGAACGCCGTCATCGGCGGGATGGAGAACCCGAGTGAGCAACTCGATTACTCCTACGAGCAGATGCGCGACGAACTCCAGGACGTGAAGAAGGGCATCGCGGACCTGACGACCCAGAAGAAGCGCCTGGAGATGCAAAAGCGTCGACTGGAGAAGAACGTCGAACACCACAACGAGCAGGCCCGCGAGGCCGTCGACCAGGACCGCGACGACCTCGCGCGCAAGGCCCTCGAAAAGAAGCAGTCGAAGATGGCCCAAATCGAGGAGCTCGAAACCCAGATTTCGGAGCTCCAGGACACCCAAGACCGGCTCACGGAGAAAAAGGAGACGCTCCAGAGCCGCATCGAGGAGTTCCGCACGAAAAAGGAGACGATGAAGGCGCGCTACGAGGCCGCCGAGGCCAGCGCGCGCGTCTCCGAGGCGATGACCGGCGCGGGCGACGAGATGTCCGACGTGACCCGCGCCGTCGAGCGCGCCACCGAGCGCACCGAGGAGATGGAGGCCCGCGCCGCCGCGATGGACGAACTGGAGGAGGCCGGCACGCTTGAGGGCCCGTTCTCCGAGGAGGACGAAATCGACAAGGAGCTCTCTCGGAGCCGCTCCAGTCGCTCCGTCGAGGCGGAGTTGGAGACGCTGAAAGGCGAGGCGGGGGACGAGCAGGCGGAGAACGCCGAGACGGAGGACGCGGCGTCCGAGGCCGAGACGAGCGAGGCGGACCCCGACGTCGAGGCGGAACTGGAGGAGCTCCGCGACGACGACAACTGAGCCCCCGACAGCTTTTGGCGTTCGGCGTGCCAGCGGACGTATGGCAGACGACACAGCCCCCGACGACACGATGCGGGGCCGCGTCCCCGGGAGCGGCGTTCGGTTATGGCTCCTCCTGCGCGCGGACCGGCGGGCGGTCACCGCCGCCGTGCTCGCGGCGCTGTTCGCCGGCATCGTCGCCGTCGCCGCCGTCGCATCGCCGGCGCTCACCGACGGCGACCCCATCGAGACGTACTTTCAGGCGCTCCTGACGGCCATCGTCACCGGCGTCACGCTCGTCGTCTCGATAAACCAACTCGTGCTCTCCCAGGAGCTCGGCGCCGTCGGTGACCAGCGCGAGCGGATGCGCGACGCGCTCTCGTTTCGCTCCGACGCGGCCGACGCGGTCGACGCCGCCGTCAGCCCGCCCGAACCGGCCGCGTTCCTCCGGGCGCTCGTCGAGACGGTGCGCTCGCGAGCCGACGCCTTCGAGTTGGCCGTCGAGGACAACCCCGACGAGCCGTTCCGGACGCACGCAACGGCGTACGCCGACTCGCTGCGCGAACACGCCGACAGCGTGAGCGACAGGCTCGAAGACACGCAGTTCGGCACGTTCGATGTGCTTTTCGCGGCGCTCGATTTCAACTACTCCTGGAAGGCCTACGAGGCGCGTCGCCTCCGGAGCGAACACGCCGAGGCGTTCGACGACGACGCCGAGGCGGCGCTCGAAGGCATCATCGACGCCGTCGAACTGTTCGGCCCCGCCCGCGAGCACTTCAAGACGCTGTACTTCCAGTGGGCGCTCATCGACCTCTCGCGAGCGATGCTGTACGCGGCCGGTCCCGCCCTCCTCGTTTCGGGGTCGATGGTGCTGTTCGTGGACCCCGCCGCGGTCGCCGGAGCCACCGCCGGCGTGTCGAATCTGGTGTTGCTCGTCGCTGCCGCGAGCGCCGTCTCGCTGTCGCCGTTCGCGCTCCTGTTCGTCTACGTGATTCGCATCGTCACCGTCGCCAAGCGGACGCTGGCCATCGGCCCGTTCGTCCTCCGGGAGACGAACCGAACCGACGACATCGACTGGGACGCGTAGATGCGCCTCGCGCTCGTCCACGCCGCCCGTGCCGGGTTCGACGCCGGTGCGCCCGCCATTGCTGACCCCGACCCATCCCCTGATTCGGTGTCCCGCGAGGACTGCCTGCTCGTACTCCTCGGCGTCGAACCGGAGGACCCGCCCCGCCCGCACGCCACCGAGTGGATTCGGACGGCGGCCGCCGAACTCCGGTGTGACGACGTGCTCCTCGTTCCCTGTCCCGCGCTCGTCGACGCGGCCGCGGACCGGGGGCGGACCGACGCCGTCCTGGACGCGCTTGCCGATGCGCTCGCGGACGCGGCGTTCGACACGCTGACGGCGCCGACGGCGTACCACCTCGAACTCGACGTGTGTACGAAGGGCCACCCCGAAGCAGTCCGGGTGTTCCGCCCGGGCGAGCGCCACTATTCGACGGACGGCTTCGACGCGACGGCGCTCGTCGACGCCGAACTCGCGTCGGCCACCGAGGCGGGACTGCGGTGGACGCCGTCCGGCACCGTCGCTCGGCGCGCGCTCCTCGGGGGCGTCGCGGCGCGCTTCGCCGCCGCCGGCGCGGAGCCGGTCGACCCGCCTGTGCTCCCCGACCGAGAGGGAACGCCGGCATCCGCGCCCGACGCGCTCCGCCTCGCGGACCCGCCCGTGTTGCTCCGTCCCCGTGCGACGTTCGGCGCGGACCCGGACGGCCCGGTGTACGCGACCGGGCCGGCAGTCGAGGGGGCTGACGCCGTCTATCGCCCGGAGGCGCTGGCGCCAGCTACTGAGGGCTCCTTCGAGCGCTGGCTTCGACTCACGGCGGACGCGCTCGCCGCGCTCGGCTTCGACCCGTCTCCCGAACTCATCGCCGGCGATGCGGGCGACGCGGCGCTCGCCCGCCGGGCGCTCGGGGACGCGGCGCTGACGAAGGATGCTGATTCCACTGACGCGCGCGATGCCCCCGACGCGCCCGACGCCGCCGATGTGCGCGTCGAATTCCACACGACCGCGGACGGCCCCACCGGCGTCGTCGAGCGCACGAACAGTCAGATTCGCTGTGCGTCCATCGGCACCGCCCGCCGCGCGCTGTCGGCGCTGATGCCTTCCCTTCCTGTGGGGGTTGCGCCGACACAGCTCCGATTTGTCCCGCTCGCCGGGAGCGTCGAACGCTGTCGCTCGCTCGCTGACGCCGTGCTCGCGCGCGCTGACGTGGACGACCGGCACCGCCCGACGAGCGCGCGGCTCTCCGATGCCGCGAGCGTCCCGTTCGTCGCCGTCGTAAGCGGGCGCGACGACGCGATACCGATTGCGGGTCCAGACGGGCAGGAGACGCGGGTCGCCCCCGACGCCATCGACGCGCACCTCCGAACGGCCGCGAGCGAGTGGGACTGGCCCCCGGTTCGCGCGCGCCGACCGGTGTCGCTCAGCGACCGAACGGCCTCAGAGCAGTCGTAGCCGGGCCGTCCAGAACTCGTCGACGGCGTCCGCGAGCGCGGCCTCGGGTTTGCCCGTCGCGTCCACCGCGCGCACGGCGTCCGCGTCGGCGTCCACGTCGTCGAGTATCGTTCGCTCCCCGACGAGAAACCGCCGGTCGGCGTCGTGTTCCGCGAGCGCCGCCTCGCACTTCTCGACGTGTTCGGCTATCTGGGCGTCCCGGCGGCGCTCGAAGCGGCCCTGTGAGAAGCCGCCCTTCGAGTGGTCGCCTTTCACGTCGCTCTCGAAGCCCTCGTAGGCGACCCGCTCGCCGTCCTCGTACACGCCGAGCGCGAACACGTCGGCGCGGACGAGCGCGATGAGAAAGCGGCCCGTCGGCAGGAACCACGATTCCTCAATCTGGAAGCCGTCGTCCCACGACGTGAACGGGTCAGGTTCGACAGGAACGGAGAGCGCGGCGCTCACCAGTCCCTCGTCGTCGACACAGACGAGACACGGCGCCGCGCGCTCCACCAGCGACGCCCGCTCACCGAGCACGTCGCGGACGGCCGGCGGCACCTTGTCCGCCACCATCGCGGTGAGCGCGCCCTCCGGCTCAGTTTCGACGCTCCGGAGGCGGGCGAGCACCTCCCGGAGTCGCTCGCGGCGGAGCGTGGTCGTGTCCCGGAAGTCGAACTCGTCCTCGTCGCTCTCGGCGCGTTCGACTCTGTCCTCTAGCTCCGCAATCCGGTCCTCCAGTTTGTTGACCCGCTGTTCGGCCGCCTGACGGGCGGTGGCGGCGTCGGCGCGGCGCTCCTGCTCGGCGTCGAGTTGCGCGCGCAGGGAGTCGTTTTCGTCCTCCAACTCCGCGATGCGCTCCTTCAACCCGGCGCGTCCGAGCAGTTCGTCGAGCATACTCGGAGACGGAACCGCCGGGCGCTTGAACGTTTCCTACGCGCCGGCGATTTCGAGCAGCTGGTTTGCGCGCTCGGGTTTCGCCAGCAACACTTCCCGGAGCGTCGGCGGGTTGCGCACGCCCGCGTCCGCCAGCACGTCCTCCGGGACGGCGAGCGTCCCCTCCGGCACGCCGCTGTCCCCCCGCACCGCGAGGTGATAGCCGCCGAGTTTCATCACGAGCGGCGCGTCTGCCCCGTCGTACATCTCCTCGTCGACCCGTTCGTACGTGTCGGCGTGTATCGTCGCGCGTTCGGCGGCGCTCGGTTGGACGTACAACCGGCCGAGGTAGTAGCCACGCGAGAACGGTGCGAACATGTGTGACAATCACAGGCACGCTTTGGTATAAGTCTTCCTCCCCCCGCGTGAGACATACTTTTCCCTCCTCACGGCGTACCGCACTCAACGATGGACTCCGGGGCGCTGTTGGACCTGCTGGGCAACGAGAACCGACGGAGAATCCTCCAGTTGCTCTCCCAGAAACCCTGCTACGTCACGGAGATAAGCGACCACATCGGGGTCAGCCCGAAGGCGGTCATCGACCACCTGAAAAAGCTAGAGAACGCCGGCCTCGTCGAGAGTCACACCGACGACAAGCGCCGGAAGTACTTCCACATCTCGCGGAACCTCAGACTCGAAGTGAACGTCTCACCGTACGGGTTCGGGATGAAGTCGGCGTACGCCGCGAGCGCGAACCTCGATCTGGGCGGCTGTCATCACCTCTCTATCAGCCTCGACCCGGAGCCGGAGGGCGAGGTGGCCGAACTGGCCGACGATTTGGACCGCCTGCGCGAACTCGAACGCGAACTCTCGCTCGCCCAGCGCTGGGTTCAGGGCCGCATCGCGGCGGTACAGGACGAACTCAGCGACACCGTCGGTGAGGACAACGACGGCCGTCTCTACGCCGAGGTGCTCGCCGCGATGGCCGGCGGCGCCGACACGCCCCGCGCCATCGCTGAGGAGGTGTCCGCCCCCGAGGAGATAGTCCGGCAGGCGCTCGCCGTGCTCCGGGACCGGGAGTTGGTCGGGCGCGCCGAGGACGGGAGCGGGTGGACGATTACAACTCCCGCGTGAACCCGTCCCGCAGGTCGACGCCGAGATAGCGCCCGAGCGCCGCGGCGCCGGCGCCCGCGAGCGCGCCGACGAGCACGACGTTCCCGCCGACGCCAGCGAGCGCCAGCACCGCGTAGTCGGTGAGCGTCACCAGCGCGCCGACGACGGCCCCCGAGACGGCCGCGTGAAGGTAGCGGGTGCGCGGGCCGCCGAACAGCCCCCACGCGAACTGGCCGGCGGCGATGCCCAACAGCGCGCCCACGCCACCCAGAAAGGGAATGAACCCGCCGCCGACGGCACCGGCGGCCGTGATTGCCAACGAGACGGCGAGCGCTCGGAGGCCCCGCTTCGCCCGGTGTTTGAGATGCGCTGTGCGCGACATACGTTCCCTTTCGCTCGCGGGGACTTCCGTGTTCTCCTGCGCCGGATAAACAGTTTCAAGTCCGACGCCGGGGTGAAATCGGGTATGAACGCAGGGGACCGCGTGCGCGTTTCTCGGGCGGGAACGACTTACGAGGGCGTGTTGCTCCCCTCGACGACGCCCGAGCATCTGGCGGTGAAACTCGACGGCGGTTACAACGTCGGCGTCGAGCGCGAGGACGCGACGGTCGAAGTGCTCGAATCCGGTGACTTCGAGGCGGAAGCCGATACGACGGAGAGTTCGGTCGTGGAGTTCGACCCGGAGCTCCCGACGATAGCGCTCGTTTCGACCGGCGGCACCATCGCCTCCACCGTGGACTACCGGACGGGCGCCGTCACCGCGCGCTTCGACGCCGAGGACGTGCTCCGCGCGGTGCCCGACCTCGCGGGCCGCGCGAACTACCGGGGCCGCGTCGTCGCGAACATCCTCTCGGAGAACATGACGCCCGAGATATGGCAGGAGCTGGCCGAAGCGGTCCACGAGGAGATTGAGAACGGCGCGGACGGCGTCGTCGTGATGCACGGGACCGACACGATGCAGTTCTCCGCCGCCGCGCTCTCCTTCATGCTTGACACGCCGGTGCCGGTGGTGTTCACCGGTAGCCAGCGCTCCGCTGACCGGCCCTCCTCCGACAACGTGATGAACGCCGTCTGCGCCGTCGAGGCCGCCAAGTCCGACTGCTCGGAGGTGCTGGTCTGTATGCACGAGAGCGAGTCCGACGACCGGTGTGCGCTCCACCGCGCCACGCGGGTCCGGAAGAATCACACCTCGCGACGCGACGCCTTCGAGACGGTGGGCGCGAAGCCGCTCGGGACGGTCGATTACGACGCCGTGGACGACGACGGCGGCGTCTCCTTCCGGCGCGAGCACGCCGCCCGCGGGGCGACGGACCCCGATATCGCGTCCGACCTCGACACGGACGTCGAACTGCTCAAGTTCACGCCGGGCAACGACGTGGCGCTCTACGCCGAGGCGCTCGAAGCCGCCGCGCCGAGCGGCCTCATCATCGAGGGCACCGGGCTCGGCCACGTGAACACCGACTGGATTCCGCATATCGAGTCCCTCGTCGAGTCGGGTACCAAAGTGGTGATGACGAGCCAGTGTCTCGAAGGTCGGGTGTGCGACCGGGTGTACGACACGGGACGGGACCTGCTCGACGCCGGCGTCGTGGAGGCGGGCGACACGCTCCCCGGCACGGCGCAGGTCAAGCTGATGTGGGCGCTCGCAAATGGAAAGTCCGAGTCGATGAACCGCTCGCTCGCCGGCGAACTCACGCAGCGCTCGACGCCGTGGCAGTAGCCGACTCTAGCTGACGCAGCGTCTGTGGCTTGGCGACGACGTACAGCGTGTCCCCGGCCGTGAGCGTCCGCCGTCGCGAGGGGATGGGCACGACGGACCCGGACGCGGGCCGGAGCGCGGCCACCGTCGCGTCGACGGCGCCGATGTTCACGCCGTCCAACGCGCTCCCTTCCCCGACTGTCACCGTTCCCATCGTCTCCTCGGCGGTGCGCAAAAGCGAGGCGAACGCCCGCTCCGGGCGCTGCTCCCGGGGGAGCGTCACGAGGCGGTAGCTCCCGCCCGCGACGCGCTCCGCCTCCGCCGCGTCGAGCGCGAGCGTCACCGTCTCCCCGTTCACGGCGCGGAGCTCCGCCGTCGCCACGCGCTCGGGGTGCTCGCCGCCGTTCCACACCTGGACAGCGTCGCCGGGGCTGGCGTCGGCGGGCGGGTCCGCCGTGACGGCGACGGCCGCCGTCCCGGAGCCGAGCGTCGGGCCTAGTCCCGTTTGTCTCGCCCCGAGCGCGAGGTAGCGAAGCTCCTCGCCGTCGAACTCGGCGTCCACGTATCCGACGCCGTTCTCGTCTTTCAGTCGGGTCACGAGGCGGTCCTCGATGGGGCCCGCGCCCCGCGAGAAGGCGAGCGTCTTGCCTACCAGTCGCTCCTTGACCGCCTCGCTCACCGGGTCGTACCCCTCGATATCGCTGATTTCGTCGGGTATCGTGACGGTGCGGATGCGCCCGACAGTTTTCACGAAGTCGCCCATCCGCTCGTCCAGTTCGTCGACGCCGGCGACGGTGCCGAGGTCCGCCGCGAACCGGTTGCCGACCCGGACGCCGACGGGCGTGGCCGCCAGTCCGACGGCGAGCGCGGCGAGGTTGAACGCGACGGTCACCGGCGCGAACAGCGCCATCTCCCCGGCGATGACCTCCCCGAGCGCGGTTTCGAGGTTCAGATACAGCGCCACCGCCGCGAGTCCGAGCAGCATGCCGACGCCGGTGCTCATTCGCTCGCGGGTGTACCAGCGGAAGATGACGGCGACGACGGCGGCGACGGCCGCCGCGAGGAACGCCAGTCCGCCGAGACGGAGCGCCGAGTCGACCAGCCAGCCGGGGTCGTCGTGGAAGCTCACGCCGCCACCTCCGTGAACGCGTTCAGCGCGTCGGTCGTCCCGACGGCGAACAGTTCGTCGTCCGCGTTCAGCCGCGTCTCCCCCCGCGGGGCGAACTGCCAGTCGCCGTCGTGTCGGACGGCCAGAATCGCCACGCCGTACGCCTCCCGGACGCTCGACTCACCGATAGTCTTCCCGTCGAGCGGCCCGTCCGCGACGACGGCGAGGCGGCGGATGCGATTGCCCGCGCGCCGGAGGAGGCTCACGAGTTCGAACTCCCGGCGGGTGCCACGCGAGGCGACGACGACGGACCCGCGCTCGACGGCGAGCAGTTCCGTCGCGTCCTCGCGCGGCACGGCGACGGTGAGTCGCCCCTCACCGCCCGCACACACCCGCGAGGGCGCCGCCGTCTCGACGGTTTCGGGAACCGGTTCGCCGCCGTCCGTCGCTGTCCCCGTCTCCGCTTTCTCCGTCGGCGCCAACGGGACGGAGAGCACCGTCCCCGAAACGGTCGTGTCGGCGGCGAGCAGCGTCACCTCGTCGCCGCGCGCGACGCCCGTCGGGAGGAGCGCCGAGAGAGAGACGGCGCGCCGGCCGGCCGGAACGCGCTTCGAGACGCCGGAAGCGGGCGGCGCGGCGACGACGCTCGCCCGCGCCTCCTCGTCGAGCGTGACGGACACGTCCTCCAGGTCGTGTTCCGTGCGGAGCTTCTCGGCCAACTCGCGCTCGATGTCCGCGAGGGGGCGGTCGGCCGGGAACGTGTGTTCGGTGCCCGCGATGGCGTCCCGGAGCGTGGCCGGGAGCGGCGGGTACCCCTCCATGTCCGCGACGCCGCCGACGACGCGCACGTTAACCTGCCGTCGCCCGCCGACGAGTTCCACCACGTCGGCGTTCAGCGTGCGCTCCCCGAGCGAGCGCAGGGAGACGCGTTTCGGCATCGACGCGCCGAGTTTGTCCCCGAGGCTGTGGGTGTAGAAGGCGAGCATCATTATCACCAACAGCGCGGTGACGAGCGTCACGCTGTTCGTCGAGGAGATTATCGTGGGGTCGAGAAACGCCATGAACCCGCCGTTGACGCCCGCGATGGCGACGCCCAGCACGACGACCGCGAACGAGGGGACCGTGAGTCCCGTCACGTATCGGAACAGCAGGGCGAGCGCCCACGTCACGGCACCCGGGATGAGCCCCGTGAGCAGGCCCAGGTACACGCCGAGGAGGACCTGAACGGGGAAGCTCTGTGCGACCATACGGGATTGTCCCGTTCGGCACACTTACCGCTACCGCCCCGAGTTCTGTCGGAGGGTTTTACCCCGCCCGGTACGCACGGCCGGTATGGACCTCCGGCACCGCCTGCGGGACCACGGCGCGCGAGTCACCGTGAGTCTCGTCTTCGCCGTCGCGGTGCTCTCGGTCATCTCCGGCATCGCCAACATCGGCGCGACACATCTCGTCGGCACGCTCGGCACCGTCGTCCCGCCCGCCGTCCAGCGCGCGGCGGGGTTCACGGGTGCGCTCACCGGCTTTATGATGTTTGCGAGCGTGATGGGTCTCCGCCGTGGCCTCCGCTCTGCGTGGTACTCGACGGTGTTGCTCCTCCCGCTGACGGCCGCACAGGGCGTCGCGCAGTCCCACGCCGTCTCCGTGCCACTGGTCGTCCTCTCCGTCGTCTCCTTCCCGGTGGTGGTGGCGAACCGCCGGCGCTTCGACCGGGAGATACACCTCTCGACGACCCAGATTGCCGCGTCCGCCGCCGTCATCGGCGCGCAGGCGTACGGCACCGCCGGGACGTACGCGCTCCGCGAGGAGTTCGGCAACGTCTCGACGCTCGTCGACGCGTTCTACTTCACGCTCGTCACGGCCAGCACCGTCGGCTTCGGTGACGTGACGCCCGCCCCGTCCTCTCCGACGGCGAAACTGTTCACGATGTCCGTCATCGTCGTGGGCGTCGCCAGTTTCGGTATCGCCATCTCGACGCTGTTGGGCCCGACCATCGAGGCCCGCCTCACGAACGCACTCGGATACATGACCGACTCACAACTCGAACTCCTCGAGAACCACCTGCTCATCCTCGGGTACGGTGACCTCACCGAACCGATGCTCGAAGAACTCGGCAACCGCTCGTCGACGGCCATCGTCACCACCGACGACGACCACGCTCGGGAACTGTCCGAGCGGGGGTACTCGGTGCTCGTCGACGACCCCAGCGACGAGGACCCGCTCCGGCGCGCCGGCATCGCGGAGGCCCGCGCCATCCTCGTGGCGACGAACGACGACGCCCAGGACGCGCTGGCGATACTCACCGCCGCGGAACTCAACCCGGATATTCCCATCATCGCCGCCGCGACGAACCGGGAGAACGTCGACAAACTCCGCCGCGCGGGCGCCGACACGGTGATCAGCCCGGCCAGCATCGGCGGTCGGCTGCTCGTGGAGTCCGCGCTCGGCGCGAAGGATATGGAGGGGTTCGCCGACCGCCTGTTGAACGAGGTCAACGGTGCGGAGACGCGCGAGCCCTGAGTTACAGGTCCGTCGCCGCTTCGAGCGATATCTCGATAGCGCGCTCCACGTTGTTCTTCGCCTTCGCGGGCAGTTCCTCCTCGCCGCTCGCGCCCTTCTGGGTCCCCTTCACGAGGTTGCCGTCCACCGTGCAGATGGCGCCCGCGGCGAGACCCTTCCGGCGCGCGAGCGAGAAAATCGTCGCCGCCTCCATCTCAACGCAGAGCAGGCCCGCGTCCTCCCACTCGTCGACGTACGCCTCCGTCTCGGCGTAGAAGGCGTCGTCCGAGACGATGGGTCCGACGTGGACCAGGCCGTCCTCGACGGTTTCGGGGACCGTCTCGTTTCGCTCCACCACCCGGCCCTCCCTCGCTTCCGCCGCGTTCACGAGCGCCGAGAGCGTGTGGTACTCCGGCACTGCGGGCAGGGTCGCGCTCTCGTAGCGCTTGCTCGTCCCTTCCTCCTTGGCCGCGCCGGTGGCAACGACCATATCCCCGATCTCGACGTGGCGCTGGAGCGCCCCCGTCGTGCCGACGCGGATGAACGTCTCCACGCCGACGTGCGCGAGCTCCTCCACGGCGATGGCCGCGGAGGGACAGCCGATACCGGTCGAACAGATGGTGAGGTCGACGCCGTCGTAGGTGGCGTTGACGACCTTGTACTCCCGGTTGTGCGAAATTTCGGTGACGTCCTCGCAGTGTTCCGCGATGCGCTCGACGCGGCCCGGGTCGCCCGGCAGGAGCGCGATGTCGTTCAGGTCGCCCGGTTCGACCAGGAGGTGTGGTTGCGCCATAGCCGCAGTTCTGCTCGGGGGATGAAAGCCCTACTCCTCTCGGCCGCGGGTCCCTCCTGACGGCCCTAGCCGCCACCGGACGCCGCGAACAACACGACGTTGTGCGCGCCCGGCCCGAGTCCGACGGCGGCGACGAGCGCGCAGAGGAGGTATCCCTCGGTCGGTTCCTCCGCGACGTAGTCCGCGAACAGCCAGACGACGAGCGCCGCGAGTGCGACCTTCACGACGACGAACAGCCACGCGTCTCCGAGCGCCCCCGGCGTCGGCAGCGACGCCGAAAACTCGATGATGAGCCGCGAGAGCGGCGTCTGCTCACCGAACCCGAGGACGTCCACGCCAACCGCCGTCGAGACGCCGTCGAGGGTGTGCCCGAACACGACGAGCGCGCCGGCCCACCCCGCGACGGCGGTTTCGGGTTGATACGATTGGAGCGCCCGCCACACGAGCGCGCTCACGGCGACGGCGACGAGCGCGCCGCCCAGCGGCCACGCCAGCGCGAGACTGTCGTTTCGGACGCCGGCCGCGAGCGCGACGCCGACCGGAACGAGCGCGGCGGCCACGCCCGCGAGCGCGAGGTGAACCGGCGGGTCAGAGCGGACGCGCGCCGCCGCGAGCCACACCGCGCCCGCGACGGCGAACGTCGTGGCGTACACGGTCGGTGAGGATGCGAAGGGCGCGATAACCCCGGGAACCAGCTCCAACTGGTAGCACGCGTACCCACCCGACCCCGCGACCATCCACGGCGCGAGCGCGAGCACGGTCCGGTCGTCGACGGAGGGTCGGACCCCCCTGAGGCGCCAGCCGACCAGTACCATCGCCGCGAGCAGCACCGCGGCGTAGGGGAGCGGGGGGAACTCGGACGACGCCGGCAGTACCATACTCGCGGCGAGTGTCCGCCCCACCCAAAGCGTTGCGGTACGGCAGGCTATAAGCGTCCGCTCGCCCCAGCGGGCGTATGGACCGGGACGCGCTCGCGGCCGCCATCGACCACACGGTGCTCGGCCCGGAGACGACGCCCGACGACGTGACACGCGTCCTCGACGACGCCGTCCAATTTGGGATGAACGCCTGCGTGCCGCCCTGCTACGTCGCTGACGCGACCGCATACGCGCCCGACGTGACGCTCGTCACGGTCGTCGGCTTCCCGCACGGCCAGCACGCGCCGTCGATAAAGGAGGCGGAGGCCGAACGCGCGTGGGACGACGGCGCCGATGAGTTGGACGTGGTGCTCAACGTCGGTCGCCTCCGTGCGGGGGAGAGCGCGGCCGTCCGCGAGGAGCTAGCCCAGGTTGTCGCCGCGACGCCGCTCCCCGTGAAGGTCATCGTCGAGGCTGGACTGCTCGACGCCGACGAACTCCGAGCGGCCGGGGAGATAGCCGCCGAAGCCGACGCGGACTTTCTCAAGACGTCCACCGGATTCGCCGGCGGCCCCGCGGACCCGGACGACGTCGCGGTGCTCGCGGAGTATCTGCCGGTGAAGGCGAGCGGCGGCATCGGTGATTGGCCGACGGCGAAGGCGATGTTCGACGCCGGCGCGGAACGCATCGGCGCGTCGGCCGGCGCCGCGATTCTCGACTCCTTCGAGGCACACAACTAGGTCGGTGTCGTTCCGCGGCGCTTTTGCCCGTCGGTGCCGAAACGGGGACAACTGGGATGGCGCGCTATCACATCGAGACCTACGGCTGTACGTCCAATCGCGGCGAGAGCCGGGAGATAGAGCGACGGCTCCGGGACGCCGGCCACCACCGCGTCGACGGCGCCGACGACGCCGACGTCGCCATCCTCAACACGTGTACGGTCGTCGAGAAGACGGAACGGAACATGCTCGCCCGCGCGAACGAGCTCGCTGACGAGACGGCCGACCTCATCGTCACCGGCTGTATGGCGCTCGCGCAGGGTGAGGAGTTCGACGGCGTCGACGCGCGCGTCCTCCACTGGGAGGACGTGCCCCAGGCCGTCGGCAACGGCGAGTGTCCGACGACGGCGCCCGGCGCGGAGCCCGTCCTCGACGGCGTCATCGGAATTCTCCCCATCGCCCGGGGCTGTATGTCGGACTGCTCGTACTGTATCACCAAGCAGGCGACCGGAAAGATAGACTCGCCGCCAATCGAGGAGAACGTCGAGAAGGCCCGCGCGCTCGTCCACGCCGGCGCGAAGGAAATCCGCGTGACGGGGCAGGACACCGGCGTGTACGGCTGGGAGCAGGGCGAGCGCGTGCTCCACGAACTGCTCGAACGGATCTGTGCCATCGACGGCGAGTTCCGGGTCCGGGTCGGGATGGCGAACCCCAAGGGCGTTCACGGCATCCGCGAGGAGCTCGCTGACGTGTTCGCGACGGAGGAGAAGCTGTACAACTTCCTTCACGCCCCGGTCCAGTCGGGGTCGAACGATGTGCTCGGTGACATGCGCCGCCAACACCAGGTGTCGGAGTTCGTCGAGACGGTGGAGACGTTCGACGACGCGCTCGACTACTGGACGCTCTCAACGGACTTCATCGTCGGCTTCCCGACGGAGACGGACCACGACCACGAGCAGTCGATGGCGCTTCTCCGGGAGGTGCGCCCCGAGCGGGTGAACGTCACCCGGTTCTCGAAGCGGCCGGGCACCGACGCCGCCGAGATGAAGGGGCTGGGCGGGCAGGTGAAGAAGGACCGCTCGAAGGAGATGAGCGAGGCGAAGATGGACATCGTCGGCGCGGCCCACGAGTCGATGGTCGGGGAGACGCGCGAGGTGCTGGCCGTCGAGGAGGGAACCGGCGAGTCGGTGAAATGCCGGGACGGGGCGTACCGGCAGGTCATCGTTCGGAACGCCGCCGAACACGGCATCGAGGTCGGGGAGTTCCACGAGGTCGAGATAACCGGACACAACACCGTCTACGCGTTCGGTACGCCGGTCTAACGTACGGGCGACGAACTCCTCCCGGTCGGCGTGTCGCGCTCCTTTCCCGGCACTCGGGCCGCGCTGACCGTGGTTGCCCACGCCGCTCTGAACCGACCGGGGTCGCGTTCAGGTCACGGGGCGTCTGGCTGCGTTCTCCTGTATAAACTATCTCACAGGCCGAGTCGGACCGCCGTCTTCTTTCCCTCCGATGTCGCGTTCTCCTGCGCGGCGAACGCGTCGTGGAGCCGGTCGTACGTGTCATCGAGCGCCTCGACGATGACCTTCGTGTCCGAGACGACCGCCATGAAGTTGCTGTCGCCGCTCCAGCGGGGCACGATGTGTGTGTGAACGTGGTCGTCTATCGACCCGCCGGCGGCGTTCCCGCCGAGGTTCATGCCGGCGTTGAACCCGTCCGGGTCGAGCGCCTCGCGGAGGGCGTCGAACGTGCGCTGTTTCAGGCGGGCGTGTTCGAGGAGCGTCTCGTCGTCGAGCACGCCGTACTCGCCGCCGTGGGCGTGTGGAATCACCATCACGTGCCCCGGATTGTACGGGTAGTTGTTCAGCAGGACGAACGCCCGCTCGCCGCGCGCGACGATGCGATTCTCCCGGTCGGCGTCCGACTCGGGGAGGGTACAGAACACACAGCCATCCTCGTCGTTGCCGCCGTCCCGTTCGACCCACTCGATTCGCCACGGCGCGAACAGTTGGTCCATGGGTTTCGGGTGCGTTCGGAGGGGCATACGTGTTCCTACACGTTTTGATGAGCCGGTTGGATTTGGCCGGCTGAGCGCTCCTCCCTTTCTGTGTTGGCCGCTAACTTATAGGTGCGTCCCCACTCGCCCGATATGGGGATTGACCTATGGCAAGCAAACGCGCCGCGTTCAGCGAGATGTCCGAGTCCTGCGAGTCGTGCCAGCACGAGACGCCGCACTCGGTGTCCGTTGAACTAAAGACGGAGAGCGCCGACGCGGAGAACGCCGAGTTCTCCCGGGAGCCGTACCGTGTCAGCGAGTGTACCGTCTGTGGCGAGACGGAGACGCGACGGATGAACAACGCCTGACGGCGGCTTCGATGGGGTTCTTATCGGGTCGTGACCTCACAGCCGTCCTCGGTGACGATGACGGTGTGTTCGGCCTGGCTCACGAGCGCGTCGCTCGCCTCCGTGAGCACCGGGTACGACCGGACGATGTTCGCCATCTCCAGGCGGCGAAGCCCCATCGCGGCGCGCTTGCTGTCGAGCCAACGCTCCGCGAACGGGAGGCCGTCGAACGCCTCCGCTTCCTCCTTGACGGCTCTGGCACGTCTGTCCCGGACGTTCCCCTCGCCGACGATCTCGTAGATTTCGGTTTTCGAACCCTCCCCGACCTTTCCGCTGCCGTCCGTGGCGAACGGTTCGATTGCGACGACGTCGCCGGGTTCCAGTTCGACGCCGGTCTGGACGCCGCGGTTCGGGACGCTGGGTTCCGTGTGCGCGTCGTAGCGCTGTAGCCCGTGTCCGGTGAGGTTGACGATGGGGTTGTAGCCGTAGGCGTCGATGACCTCACCAATCTCGGCGCCGACTTCGCCGGTGTGCGCGCCCGGTTCGACGGCGTCGATGGCCGCTTCGAGCGCCTCCTCGCTGGCCTCGACGAGTTCGGGCGTGTCGGTCAGGTCGACCGTGACGGCCGCGTCAGCGATGTAACCGTCGACGTGGACGCCGATGTCGAGACAGACCATCTCCTCACCGAACGCCGTGTCGTCGTCGCGGGCGGGTGTCGCGTGCGACGCCTCCTCGTCGACGCTGATGTTCACGGGGAAGGCGAGTCCGCCGCCGAGTTCGCGGACGCGCTCCTCCGCGAACTCCGCGATTTCGAGCTGTGTCGCGCCGACTTCGACGCGCTCGGCCGCCTCCTCGCGGACGGTGGCGAGAATCTCGCCGGCCTCGCGGTACTTCTCGTGGGCCTCGCTGCCGAGTTCGACCATACGCATCGCTCGGTTGGCCCGGAGAAAAGGCTTCCACTCTCCGGCGTGATTATCTCTGTCACAACCGGACTCTTCGCAACCACTTCGAGGCCGCGGGCACCGCGGGGGGTAATATCCGGTTGCCGTCGTCCGCCCAAAACCACGTATCGTGCCCGAATACCCCTATATCGCCTGCCTACGGCGAGTATTGCGCGGAACGCTAACGCAGACCTTTTACGCCGATGCGCCGACGTTTCAGACGATATGAGCTACGAGTACGAGCAGGTCACGGTCCCCGAGGGCGGCACGAAGATCGAGGTCGTCGACGAGGAGGCGGACGAGCTCTCCGTCCCGGACGACCCCATCATCCCCATCATTCACGGGGACGGCATCGGCACGGACGTCGGCCCCGCCGCCCAGAAAGTGCTCGACGCCGCCGCCGAGGCTACCGGGAAAGAAGTCAACTGGATGCGCGTGTACGCCGGCGAGTCCGGCCGGGAGAAGTACGGCGAGAACCTCCCCGAGGACACGCTGAACGCCATCGACGAGCACCGGGTCGCGCTGAAGGGCCCCCTCACGACGCCCGTCGGCGCGGGCTTCCGGTCGCTCAACGTCGCCCTCCGCAAGCATTTCGACCTGTTCGCGAACGTTCGCCCGACGTACTACCTCGACGGCGTCCCGTCCCCGATGAAGGCGCCCGAGGAGATGGACATGGTCACGTTCCGGGAGAACACCGAGGACGTGTACGCCGGCATCGAGTGGGAGGCCGGCACCGACGAGGTCGAACAGGTCAAGGCGTTCGTCGAGGAAGAGATGGGCTTCGACGACACGATGCACGACGGCCCCATCGGCATCGGCATCAAGCCAATCACGGAGTTCGGCAGCAAGCGACTGGTCCGGCGCGCCATCGACTACGCCATCGAGAACGACCGCGACAAGGTCACCCTGGTTCACAAGGGCAACATCATGAAGTTCACCGAGGGGCAGTTCGGTGACTGGGGGATGGAAGTCGCAGAGGAGGAGTACCCCGACGAGGAGGTTTTCGCCGCGCCCGACTCGCTCTGGGAGGAGCAGGACGAGGTCGACATCCCCGAGGACGCCGTCATGGTCGAGGAGCGCCTCGCTGACGCGATGCTCCAGTGGATGCAACTGCGCACCGACGAGTTCGACGTGCTCGCGATGCCGAACCTCAACGGCGACTACCTCTCGGACGCCGCGGGCGCCCAGATCGGCGGCCTCGGCATCGCGCCGGGCGCGAACTTCGGTGCCGCGCGCTGTCTCGGGGAGCCCGTCCACGGCTCCGCGCCCAAGCGCGCCGGCCAGGACCAGGCGAACCCGACCGCCATCATCCTCTCCGGCCGCCTGATGTTCGAGTACATGGGCTGGGACGACGCCGGCACACTCATCCGGGACGCCGTCGAGAAGACCATCGACGAGGGCACCGTCACCTACGACCTCGCTCGCCAGCGCGAGGACGCGACGAAGGTCTCCACGACGGAGTACGCCGAGGCCGTCGTCGAGAACATCGAGAAGCTGTCATAGACCGCGTTTCGAGCGCTGAGTAGCCCCTGTCGCGCTGTCTTCTATCTGCGTTTTCCTTCTTCATCTGGCATCTCATCGCCCGACAGTTCATACCAGAGGCCGACACGAGACGGCGTGATGACGTAGCCGCCGCCACGGCGCGGAAAGCGGATGTGCGACGCGTCGCGCCGTGCTCGAAAGCGTCGCCTGTTCGCCAAAAATTCGAGAGCACCTCGTCCACGAGTAGCGCCACCGCTTAGCGTCAGGCCGTTCCGAACCGTCTTAACGAGCGCCGCCCAATCCATACGGTATGTACGCCGTGGTGGGTTGTACGGACTGCTCGGCGCTGTGGGTCGTCGAGGGCGCCCCCGAGACGACGACGTGTCCGCGCTGCGGGAAGCGCCGCCAGTTCGAGAAGCTCCGGCGCTTCGTCGAGACGGAGGACCGAAACGTCGCCCGCGAGGCCCGCGCGTCGATGCTCGCGAACCGCCAGGACGAGGGCGAGGCGTTCGCGAACCTCGACTCCTTCGCAGAGATGGACGCCGAGGTGTTCGAGGCGGGCATCGACGACGAGCAGTACCTCGACGCCGTGGGCGCCGACGCGGACGCCGCCGTCGCGGCCGGCGAGCGAGCAACGAGCGGCGCGGGCGGGAGCACCTCGCGTCGCGAGACGGTGCTGGAGGCGCTCCGCGAACTCGACGAGCCGACGGCGGAGGAAATCGCCGCTTACGCCGCCGCGCGCGGGGTGCCCGAGTCGTACACCGAGGAGGCGCTCGAACGCCTCCGTCGAGCGGGCGAGGTGACGGTCTCGGACGGCGCGTATCGCCCGCTCTGAGTCACCGGCCGAGCGCCTCGTGTGCGCTCGCGAGATGGTCGGAGGCGAGCGCCGCGACTAAGGAGAGTTCGCCGGCGAGCGCGCCCGCCGCGATGACCTCCGCGAGCGCGTCGGCGTTCGCGCCCGGCGGGGAGCCGCTGCCCCGAACGCCCAACGCGTCGAGCGCGGCGCTCTGCGCGGGCAGTTTCGTGCCGCCGCCGACGGTGCCGACTTCGAGCGAGGCAAGCGAGACGCTCGCGTACAGTTCGTCCGCGCGGGCTTCGACCGTCGTGATGGCGTTCGCGCCCTCCACGACCTGCGCGGGGTCGTTTCCGGTGGCGATGAAGGCCCCGGCGACGACGTTTGCGACCTGCGCGTTGAACCCCAGCGCGCCCGCCTTCGCGGAGCCGACGAGGTTCTTCCGGGTGTTCGCCTCCTGCATCGCCTCCGGCGTCGTGTCGAAGCGCTCCTCGACCGTCTCCCGGTCGATGCGCACGTCCGCTGTCACCGACCGTCCCCGCCCCTCGACTGCGTTGATGGCCGCGGGCTTCTTGTCCGTACAGAGATTCCCCGAGAGCGCGACCAACTCGGCGCTCGTCTCCGCGACGACCACCTCGCTCGCCGCCTCGGTGGCGATGGTGGCCATGTTCATCCCCATCGCGTCTTTCGTGTCGTACACGAAGCGCAGGTAGACGTTGTTCCCCACGACGTAGGGGTTGACTTCGCGGAGTTCGCCGTGGCTCGTCGTCGCCTCGGCGGCCTCGCGCAGGGCATCCTCGTTGTCGCGAACCCAGGCGACGACGGCCTCTGCCTCGGCCACGTCAGCGACTTTGAACACCGGCGCGCGCGTCATCCCCGACTTCACGACGCGGGCCGTCGCACCGCCCGCGGCGGTGATGGCCGAGCAGCCGCGGTTGACGCTGGCGACGAGCGCGCCCTCCGTCGTCGCGAGCGGGAGGTAACACTCGCCGTCGGCGCTGTTGCCGTTCACCGCGAGCGGGCCTGCGACGCCGAGCGGAATCTGGACGACGCCGACCATGTTCTCGACGTTCGCGCTCGCGTCACCGGCGTCGAAGGAGAAATCTCCGAACGGGGCGGGGTCGGTGTCGGTCTCGGCCGCGAGCAGTGCGCGCCGGGCCGCCGCCGCCGTCTCCGCGTCGGCGTGTGACTCCAGTTCGTAGAGGCGCAACTCTCCCGCTCGGACCCGCGCTGCGAGTTCCTCGGCGTCGGTCATACCCTCACCTCCGCGCCTCGCCCCTAAACTCTCCCGGAGCGCTTTTCGGGGTGCCGGACGCCAACTCGGGTATGACCGCCCCAGCGGACCTCGTCGTTCGCGGCGACGTTCACGGCCCGGACAGTCGCTCCGGGGCCGTCGCCGTCCGAAACGGCCGCGTCGTCCGGCGCTGTGACGCCTACGAGGCGCAGTTCCTCACCGGCGTGGAAACGACCGTCCTCGACGCCGACGGGTACACCGTGGTGCCGGGGTTCGTGGACGCCCGTGTAAAACCGGCCGACACCGTCGACGCGGACCAGGCGCGGGCGCACCGTGCCGGCGTCACGGCTGTCCACGTCGCCGTCGGCCCGGAGCGCGCCGCTGCCTTCCGTACCGCCGCCGCAGCCGACGACCTGACGCTCGACGTGCGGCTTCAACACCCCGCCGCCGCGCGGACCGCTCTCGCTGACGCCGGGCTCCGGACGAACCACGGTGATACAGTTACGGTCGGCGCGCTCGTCTTCGACGCCGACGCGCACCAGATTCGCGAGCGGGCGATGCGGGCCGCCGAAGCCGGCTTTCAGGTGGCAATCGAAGTCCCCGACCGGGACGCCGCCGACCGCGCCGTCTCGGTGCTCTCGGACTGCCGCCCGCGCCGCCACCGAATCGAGGGCGCGGTGCCACACGAGGCGGCGCTCGATACGTTCGAGGGCGTCGTCGTCGCGGACGGCGACGCCGAGGGGCTTTCCGCGCCGCTCGACTCGTCGGCGACGCTGGCGCTCGCTGGCGACGCGCCGCTCGAAACAATCGCGGATGCGGTTGATGCCGGCCTCCCCGCGAAGCAGGCAATCGACGCTCACACCCGCGGTGCCGCGTTCGCTGGCTTCGGAAAGGCGTCAACGTGTGCGGACTTCGCTGTCGTGTCCGGTGACCCCTTCGAAAGCCCGGCGGACGCGACCGTCGTCGCGACCATTTCCGGCGGGGAACTCGTCTACGACGCACGCTGAGGGTTCGCACCCCCGAAACGCAAAAACGGTGGTGGAGCGTACAGGGCGTATGGCCGGCGAGTTCGGCGTCCTCCTCGTTCTGTTGCTTGGCGTCGGTGGCTCGTTTCTCCTCTACGCGCTCGTGGAGCGCGAGTCGGACGACACCGAGGCGATGTCCCGCCGCGACGCCGAGCGGGAGGTCAGACGGGACCGCTAACGAAGCGAATCGCCCGTCATCGCGTCGGGAACGTCGAGGTTCATCGCCGTCAGTATCGTGGGCGCCACGTCCTTGAGCGCCCCGTCCGCGACGGACCCGCCGCGGCCGTCGAGCGCGACGAACGGGACGGGATTGAACGTGTGCGCGGTGTGTGGCGCTTCGGCGGTGCCCATGTCGTCGGCGTTGCCGTGGTCGGCCGTGAGGAACACGTCTGCGCCCGCGCCGAGACACGCTTCGACCAGCCGGCCGAGCTGTTCGTCGACGGCCTCCACCGCCCGGACGGCGGCCGAGAAGTCGCCGGTGTGCCCGACCATGTCGGGGTTCGCGTAGTTGAGCACGAGCAGACCGGGGTCGTCGCGCTTGACGTGTTCGAGCGCGGCGTCGGTCACCTCGCGGGCCGACATCTCCGGTTTCTGGTCGTACGTCGGCACGTCGGGGCTGGGGACGATTTCGCGGCGCTCGCCCTCGAACTCGACCTCCCGGCCGCCGTTGAGGAAGTAGGTGACGTGGGGGTACTTCTCGGACTCCGCGATGCGGAGCTGTGTCTTTTTCACTTCCGAGACGACTTCTCCGAGCGTCTCGGCGGGTTCGTTGGGTGGGAACGCCACCGGCAGCCCGAAGGTGGCGTCGTACTCCGTCATCGTCGCGAGCGTCGTCTCCGGCGGGTCCGTCTCGAAGCCCCACTCGGGGTCGATGTCCGCGAGCATCCGCACGAGCTGGCGCGCCCGGTCCGCGCGGAAGTTACAGAACACGACGCTGTCGCCGTCTTCGAGCGCCGGCTCGTCGGCCACGAGCGTCGGCTCGACGAACTCGTCGGTGTCGCCGCGCTCGTATGACTCTCGAACGGCCGCCGTCGGTGACGCCGCCTCGTGTTCGGCCGTCCGCTCGACGATGGCCTCGTAGGCGCGTCTGGTCCGGCCCCAGTTCTCGTCTCTGTCCATCGCGTAGTAGCGCCCGCTCACGGTGGCGACGTGGCCGTTCCCGTGGGTCTCGACCGTCTCCGCGAACTCCCGGAGGCAGTCGACGCCGTGTTTGGGCGCCGTGTCGCGGCCGTCGGTGAACGCGTGCGTGACGGCGTCGACGCCCCGTTCGGCGGCCGCCTCGACGAGCGCCGCCATGTGGCGCTGGTCGGAGTGAACCCCGCCGTCGGAGAGCAGGCCCATCAGGTGGACCCGCCCGCCCGACTCGGCGGCCGAATCGAACGCCTCGGAGATAGCGGGCGTGTCTGCGAGTTCGCCGGCGTCGATGGCGTCCTCGATGCGCGCGTACGCCTGCTCGACGACCCGGCCCGCGCCGATGGTGAGGTGGCCCACCTCGCTGTTCCCCATCTGGGTGTCGGGGAGGCCGACCTCGCGACCGTAGGTTTCGAGCGTCCCGTAGGCCCCCTGCTCGCGGTAGCCATCGAACGTCGGCGTGTCGGCGGCCGCCACGGCGTCGCGGCCCTCCTGGTCGGGGTCACCGACGCCCCATCCGTCGAGAATAACCAGCGCAGCGTCCATACCCGAATATCGGGACCCCGGCATACGTAGCCTTCGCTCCGCCTCGCCCGACCGGGGGTCTTTTGCGCCCCGGTGAGAACGTGGGGCTGTGACACTCGACCCGGTGCACCTCGACGGCATCGCGGACCTCGCGCGCCACATCCGCCACGAGGTTGATGAGTCTGCCCACCGGGAGCACGCCGAGACGGTGTGGAACGAGTTCCTGGACCCGCTGTACTACGATGATGACGTCGTCCTCGAACCCATCGACGAGCAGCGACGCTTCAGTGCGTCCGCCGAGACGCTCGGCCTCCAGGACGACCCCTTCGACAGCGTCAACGGCCTCGACTCGGGTACGGTCAACCCCCGGACGTTCGAGAACGGCCTCGTTCTCGACGTGGCACAGGCCGCGATGTCCGCGACGCCCTCCAAACTCGACCTCCACCGCCGGCGCACCATCGTGAAGAGCGTCCACTCCAACGACGCCACCGTCGATTTAGGGGGCGGGTGGGAGACGTTCGACGACGGCTACAGTCGAAAGCGACTGGTCCACCTCCGACGCCTCGCGCGCGACGAGGAGGCCGTCGTCCACGGCCTCGCGCTGTCGCTCGCGGAGAGCCATCACGCGCTCTCGAACGCCGACGCCGTGGAGGACCTCCTGCTCCTTGACGGTCCGCTGTACCCGAAACACCTCGTCCAGTGGGCCGAGCGCCGGAACGGCATCCGGGACGCGATGACCGACGAACCGCTCGTCGAGGAGGTGCTGGAGACGTATCTCGCGCTCGTGGAGCGGTTCATCGAGCGCGACGTGCCCCTCGCCGGATTCGTGAAGAACCCGTCCGGGAAGGCTCTCCTCCGGGCGCTGGGCGACGCGCCGACGCCGTGGGCCACTGACACCGCGTTCTTCCGGCGCGTGCTCTCCGGCGCGGGCGACGACGAACTCGCGTGGACGAACTGGTTTCGCTCCCGCCTCGGCTCCGACGCCGTGTTCAGCGACGGCGTGGACGTGACGCGCCGCTTCGACGACGACGCCTACGAAGTCGCCTTCTTCGTCGTCTTCGACCCCCGGAGCGACCTGACGTTCAAGGTCGAACTCCCGGGCGCGTTCGCAGCGGAGAAAGAAGTCAGGGACGCCGTCCAGCGACACGTGCTCGGTGAAGTCGCGACGCGCGCCGGGCCGCCGCTGGCCGTCGCGAAGGCCGACGAACTGGCGCGCATCGGCGCCGCCGAGAAGCGCTCGCTCGTGGAGAAGCTCGGCGCGGCGCTCGACTCGCCGGCCGAGCGGCCGTACGACGACGACCGCTGGGGGTCGTTCTAAGCCCTACTTCAATACGAACCCCAATACGAGCCTCACTCCTCGTCCTCGGCGTCCAGCACCGCTATCTCCACTTCCTCCGGATTGACGCCGATGCGCGCGAACTGCGTCCGGACGTGCTCCTCGGCAACTTCGAGCGCGCGCTCCTCCGTCTCGAAGCCGCGGGGCATCGGGGACTCGAAGGCGACCCGCACTTCCTCGCCGTCCACCCGTTGAACTAACCCGCCGCTCTCGACCTCGTAGAAGGCGTCGCAGACCCACACGTAGGAGGCGCCCTCGTCCGGCGCGCCCTTGAACGAGGGGGCGTCCTCGCCGGGTTCGTACAGCGTCCCCGTCAGGGCGGTCCCCGCGGCGGTGCCGCGAACCAGCAACATACCCCCGAGGAGGGCGCCCGGACGTAAAGCCGTGCGGGAGCGCTCGACGGCGCTCTCGGTCGATTTGATGTTTCACCCGGTCGGCGCGTGACCCGTTCCGAGGGAAACGCGTTTGTGGCCGCGCCGACCAGACGGGGTATGAGCGACCTCGACGACTTCTCGGAGTTCGGCGGCGACGACGGGGATGGCGACCCCGAAACGGCCGACGACGCCGCCGACACCGGCGACGAGCAGTTCCACACGCCGGACCTCGACACGCCGGACGCCCAGCGCGGCATCGGCACCCTCGCCGTCTCCGAGGGCCTCCGCATCGCGGAGGATGAACGGGACACCGAGTTGCGCGCGTACGTCACCGCGGCCAATCGTTCGGGCGTGCGCATCGGCACCTACCTCGTTGCCGACTACCCCGGCGGCGAGGAGAAACTGTTCTGTCGTGTCGCCGGTCTGGAGTACGCCCAGGCGTTTCGCAGCGACGACGCCACGGAAATCCACGCGCGCCGGGCGATGCGCTCGGCGGGCGTCGACGAGCAGGACTACAAGTTCATCGCGGACCTCGAACCCCTCGCCGTTCTCTACGAGGAGGGTGGGGAACTCCGCCGGCGGATGGCCGACAGGGTGCCCAAACCCGAAACCGTCGTCGCCAGCGCCGACGACACCGAGGTGCTCAAAACCGGGCTGAATATCCCCGACGACGGCGTGTTCCTGGGCCACCTCTCCGTGAACGGCGAGAAGGTCCGCACCGCCGCGACGCCGCCGACCATCGACTACCGGGTGAAAGACGACTACGAGTCCGGCGACCCCCTCGTCTTTCGGCACACGCTCGTCGCCGGCGGCACCGGGTCCGGGAAGACGCACACGACGAAGAACGTGTTGCGCCAGTATCTCGCCGCCGACCGGACGTACCCCGTCGAGACGGGCGCGGACCGGGAGCCCCAGTTAGCGGTCGTCCAGTTCGACCCCCAGGACGAGTACGCCCAGATGCACGACGACAACCCCGAGGCGACCAGCGAAGACGAACGCGACTGGGAGCGGCAGGGAATCGCGTCCGGCGGCCACGAGGACACCGTCGCGTTCGTTCCCGAGATAGGGGACGCGACGTACGCTGCGAACCACCACGGCGCCGAGCAGATTCCCTTCACCATTCCGTTCACGATGGCCCGCTCCCGGCCGTGGCTCGCCGCGTCGGCGGGGCTGAACGACAACCAGTACACCGCGCTCCGCCTCCTCATCAAGCGCTTCTTCGAGTCCGGTTCCGCGGACACGTATCGGGCGTTCTGCTCCTTCCTCGACGACCCGGCGCTCCGCGAGGAATTAGACGAGTCCGGTCGGGTCCACGAGGCCACCTTCGACGCCGTGAAGCGCCGCGTGCTCGGGATGCCCGACGGCGTGTTCGACGGCGACGCGCCACCCATCACCGACCTGATTCGGGAGTTCGTGAAGCCGGGACGGCTCTCCGTCGTGCCGACGTATCACATAAACGACAGCCGGGCGACGGAGACGGCGGTGTTGGCCCTCTCCTCCCTGCTGGTGGACGAGAAACTGTCGAACGACCCCCGATTCGAGCGCATCAAGGAGACGCCGCTCCTCCTCGGGATGGACGAGGCGCACAACTTCCTCGCGGACGCCGACACCGTCCAAGCCCGACAGGTGATTGGCAAGTTCACCGAGGCCGCAAAGCAGGGCCGCAAGGAGCGCCTGGGCCTCTTCTTGGTCACACAGGACCCCCAGGACGTGGCCGACGCCGTGTTCAAGCAGGTAAACACGACCATCGTCCTCAACCTCGGTGACGAGGACGCCATCTCCTCGGTGAACATCCCCGCGAACTTGGAGGGGAAGGTGCCGTACATGGAGAAAGGACAGATGGTTGTCTACTCGCCGGACAACTCCGAACCCGTCGAAGTCACCGGCCTGCCGACGTGTCTCACTCGCCACGGGCGTTGAACTGCCCACCAGATTTTTGCCGCCCCCACGCGTCCCCGGACGTATGGCAGACAGTGTACTTGTCCCCCTTGATGGCTCCGAGCAGTCCTGGAACGCCCTCGACCACGCCGTCGCGGAGTTCGAGGACGCCGAAATCTGTGTGATAAACGTCATCGACCCCATCGAGGCGGGGTACAGTTCCGAGGCGACGGCCGTCGGCTACGCCGAGGAGTGGTTCGAGAAGGCCAAGGAGAGCGCACAGGGACTCTTCGACGACGCCGAGGAACGCACGGGCCGCGAACTCACCACCGCCGTCGAGGTCGGCCGCCCGGCGCGGACCATCGTCGACTACGCCGAGGACGAAGGATATGACCAGATAGTGATGGGGAGCCACGGCCGCTCCGGCGTCTCCCGCATCCTGCTGGGGAGCGTCGCTGAGACCGTCGTCCGCCGCTCGCCGGTTCCCGTCACCGTCATCCGGTAGCGCTCACACGGGTAGCGGTCCCGACGAAGGTAGCGCCGCCGTGCGGTGACGGTCCTTTGGGTCCAGATTTTTGGCCGGAGCCGCAGGCCCCGGCGAAAAAGGTGCGGTTTCAGAAGATGTTCGCCTGCCGGTACACCGAAATCCCCTCGTTCGTTATCTCGTAGGGCTTCGTCTCCCGGGAGTGGTTCGCGTCCCGTATCTTCTGAATCTCGACGGCGAGACGCGTCTCCCGGAAGTCCTCCCCGCGGATGTACTGGAGGACGAACACCGCGTCGGTGAGGTACTCGATGATGCCGTATCGAGATGTGTACGGGTCGTTGCTGGACGCCTCGCTGGTCACCATCGTGGTGACGCCGGCCTGCTTGAGCGCCTTGGTGAATCCGTACACCTCCGTCCGTCGGGTCGCCTGGTCGTCGTACATCAACTCAAGCAAGGACACGGAGTCCAACACGAGCCGTGACGCGCCGAAGTCACCGATGAGCCGGGGCAACTCGCTGCGGATGCTGGAGAGCGAGTTCACCATTTCGACGGGGTCCAAGTCCACGATTGCCAGGTCGTCGTTCTCGACGTGCTCCGAGAAGTTCCACCCCTTCTCGTCGGCGGTGCTGATGATGCGCTCGCGGGTCTCCTCCAAGGTGATGAACACCGCGCGCTCGCCGTTCGCGAGCGCCTCGTTGATGAACTGAAGCCCGAACGTGGTTTTCCCCGTCCCGGCAGAGCCCATCACGACCATCAGACTCCGTCTGGGCACGCCGCCCTGAACCATGCTGTCCAGCCCTTCGATACCGACCGAAATGCGGGGGATATCGGACTCGAACTCCTCGTCCTCCTCGAACCCGCCGCCGGCGTCACCGACGTCGAAGCCGTCGGCGTCGTCCACGCCGAACGCATCGCCCGAACCGCCCATTCCGAACTCCCCGCCGGAGTCGCTCATCTCGAAGCCGCCCATCCCGCTGTCGGCGCCGGCGAACGCGTCGGAGAAATCGTCGTCAAAGAGGTCCCCCTCCGAGGACTCCGTCTCGGTGTCGTCCGACTCCTCGCTCGGAATCAGGTCCTCCTCGTCGAACGTCGTCGCTTCCGACTCCGATTCCTCCTTGACGGATGGCTCGTCCCCGCTCTCCGCCTCCTTCTCCGCGCTCTCATCCGACTCCTCGTCCTCCCCGCTCCCCTCTGAGAACGCGCTCTCGAACCAGTCATCGTCGTCAGCCACGTCGGTTCACCCCGTTGGGGCGGCCGGCACCGTTCATCGCCACAATCTCCGGGCCCCCTCCCAAAGTAGTTTCCCCCCGACGGGACGGGGACCTTTTAGTCCGCCCGCCCCGACGGCCGGGTATGCGCGTCGGAATCGTCGCCCAGCGGGAGAACGACCGCGCGGCGTACCTCGCGGCCGACATCGGTGAGTTGCTCGCATCGGAGGGCGTCGAAGCCGCCTTCGACGCCGCGACCGCGTCGGCCATCGAGCGCGAGGCGACGCCGCTCCCCGCCTTCGACCAAACGGACCTCATCGTGAGCATCGGCGGCGACGGCACGTTCCTCTTCGCCGCCCGCCACGCCGGCACGACGCCGATTCTCGGCGTGAACCTCGGGGAAGTCGGGTTTTTGAACGCCGTCCCGCCCGCCGACGCCGTCTCGGCGGTCCGCGAGGAAGTCGAGCGCTTCCGGGAGACGGGCGGCGTCCGCGCCCGTGAAATCCCGCGCCTCGACGCCGAGGGCGACGGCTGGGAACTGCCGCCGGCGCTCAACGAAATCGTGGTTCAGGGCCCACAGCGCGGCCGCGGACAGGGCGTGAACGTCGAGGTGCGGGTCGATGGCTCCCTGTACACGGCGACCCACGCCGACGGCGTGCTCGTCGCCACGCCCACGGGAAGCACGGCGTACAACCTCAGCGAGGGCGGACCCCTCGTCAGACCGGAGGCGGACGTCGCGCTCGTCACCGGGATGTGTCCCGACGACTCGATGCCGCCGCTCGCCATCGACTTGGACAGCGAGGTGACCGTCCGCGTCGACGGCGCGGAGACGGCGTACGCGCTCAGCGACGGGTCGAACACCGAGGAGATAACGCCGCCGTCGTCGATAACCGTCTCGCGCGCCGCCGACCCGGCCCGCGTCGCGGGGCCGCCCGTGGAGTTCTTCCAGGCGCTGAACAAACTGGAGTGACCGCCCCCGGAAACGGCCGGAACGGAAAGTTCTATTCGCGTTCCGTCCCCCTGTCGGAGTGATGGAACGCCAACTGCCTGACGTACAGGCGACCGAACCCCCGGTTCGCGTCGGCCTCGGCCGCGTGGGCGTCTCGGGCGTCGAGAAACTCGTCAAGATAGCGCGCGACGAGAAGCGCCCGCTCGTCCTCACGGCCACCTTCGAGGTGTACGTGGACCTCCCCCGCGAGCGCAAGGGCATCGACATGTCCCGGAACATGGAGGTCATCGACGAGGTGCTGGAGGACGCCGTCTCCGACCCCGTCTACCGCGCCGAGGACGTCTGTCGCATCGCCGCCGAGCGCCTGCTCACGAAACACGACTACACCACCGAGGCGACGGTGGAGATGGAGGCGGAGTACGTGCTCAAGGAGCGCACGCCGGCGAGCGACCGGCCGACGCAGGGCACCATAGACGTACTGGCCTCCGCGACGGCGAGCGAGGACGAACCCACCCGCGAGGAGATCGGCGCACGAGTAACAGGAATGACGGTGTGTCCCTGCTCGCAGGGGATGATGTCGGCGCGCGCCGCCGAAAAACTGGAGGACCTCGGCGTCGAGGAGGACGCGGTGACGGAGTTCCTCACGGAGGTGCCCCAGGCGGGGCACTCCCAGCGCGGGCACGCCACGCTCGCCATTGAGCAGTACGGCGGCCCCGACATCGACCTCTGGGACCTCGTGGAGGTGGCCCGCGACGCGATGAGCGCCCGCGTGTACAACATGGCCAAGCGACCCGACGAGGACCACATGACCCTCGAAGCGCACTCGAACGCCAAGTTCGTCGAGGACTGCGTGCGCTCGATGGCCGAGGACGTGGTCGGGGAGTTCGACGAGCTGCCGGACTCGGCCGTCGTGACGATGCAACAGGAGAACGACGAGTCGATACACCAGCACGACGCGTACGCGGAGCGCGTCGCGGAGATGGGCAATCTGCGGCGGGAAGTCCGGGACTGAGCTACTGGAAGCCCAGTTCGCCGGCGTGGTCGCCGGCCGAGCGGTCCGTGGTGCCGCCGAGTTCCTCCTCGACGTTCTCGTAGTAGTCGAGCAGTTCGTCGGTGATGGTCGGCCGGACGGAGTCGAGCGCCGAGCGGAAGTGACGCATGCTCACGTCCTCCGTCTCGGGGTCCTCCCGGAGCGCGGACATCGCCGCCTCGCGGGCGACGTTCGCCAAGTCCGCGCCGACGTACCCCTCCGAGCGCTCCGCGAGTTCCCGCAGCGACACGTCCGCCGAGAGCGGGATGTCCGCGGTGTGAATCTTGAGAATCTCCTCGCGGCCCTCCTCGTCGGGCTGTCCGACCATCACGAGGCGGTCGAAGCGCCCCGAGCGGATGAGCGCGGGGTCGATGATGTCGGGGCGATTCGTCGCGCCGATGACGATGACCTCCTCCATCTCTTCGAGCCCGTCGAGTTCGGTCAGCAGCTGGTTCACGACGCGCTCGGAGACGTTGTTCCCGCTGTCCTGTCCCCGGCCGGGCGCGAGCGCGTCCAACTCGTCGAAGAAGATGACGGTGGGCGACACCTGTCGGGCCTTCCGGAACGTCTGCCGGATGGCCTTCTCGGACTCCCCGACCCACTTCGAGAGCAACTGGGGTCCGCGAACCGAAATGAAGTTCGCGTTCGTCTCGTTGGCCACCGCCTTCGCGATGAGGGTTTTCCCCGTGCCCGGCGGCCCGTAGAGGAGGACGCCGCTGGGCGGGTCGACGCCCAGCCGCGAGAACTTCTCCGGGGTGGTCAGCGGCCACTCGACGGACTCCTTGACGTCCTCCTTGGCGTCCGTGAGCCCGCCCACGTCGTCCCACGATATTTTGGGGAGTTCGACGAGCACCTCGCGCATCGCGGAGGGTTCGACCTCCGCGAGCGCGCCCTGGAAGTCCTGCCGTTTGACTATCATCCGGTCGATGAGCGACGGCGGCACCTCCTCCTGGTCTAGATCGATTTCGGGGAGGTAGCGCCTGAGCGCGCGCATCGCCGCCTCCTTGGTGAGACTCTCGATGTCAGCGCCGACGAAGCCGTGCGTGTCGTCGGCCAGCGTCGAGAGGTTCACGTCGTCCGAGAGGGGCATCCCGCGCGTGTGGATTTTGAGAATCTCCTCCCGCCCCGTTTCGTCGGGGACGCCGATGTCGATTTCGCGGTCGAAGCGGCCCGGCCGGCGGAGCGCGGGGTCGACGGCGTCCACCCGATTCGTGGCGGCGATGACGATGACCTGTCCTCGCGAGTCGAGGCCGTCCATCATCGTCAGCAGTTGGGCGACGACGCGGCGCTCGACCTCCCCGGTTACGTCCTCCCGTTTGGGCGCGATGGAGTCGAGTTCGTCGATGAAGATGATGGAGGGGGAGTCGTCTTTCGCCTCCTCGAATATCTCCCGTAACTGCTGTTCGGACTCGCCGTAGTACTTCGAGATAATCTCGGGGCCGGCGATGGAGAAGAAACTCGCTGACGTCTCGTTGGCGACTGCCTTGGCGAGCAGCGTTTTGCCTGTGCCGGGCGGCCCGTGGAGCAACACTCCCTGGGGCGGTTCGATGCCCAGCTTTTGGAATATCTGGGGGTGTTTCATCGGGAGTTCGACCATCTCCCGGACGCGTTGAATCTCGTCCTCCAGACCGCCGATGTCCTCGTAGGTGATGCCGCCGCCGGCGCGCTCGTACCCCGAGATGGGTTCTTCTCGCAACTCGACCTCCGTATCCTCAGTGACGAGGACGACGCCCTCGGGCTCCGTCTCGACGGCGATGAGCGGAATCGCCTGTCCGGGCGAGCGCATGAAGGGGTGGTTCGTCGAGCTCATCACGGGGACGATGTCGCGCTCGACGACGGGGCGTTTCAGAATCTGGCGTTTGACCATCCCGGCCGCGTCGCTGCCGAACTGGACGGACGCCTCCTCGGGCGGCGCGAGCGTGAGCTTCTCGGCCTTCTCGGTTTCGGCCTTCCGTATCTTCACCCGCTCACCGATGCCCACGTCGGCGTTCTGGCGCGTGAAGCCATCAATACGGACGGTGTCCGTGTTCCAGTCCTGTCTGTCGGCGCGCCACACCTTCGCGGCGGTCGTCTCCGCGCCCTCTATCTCGATGATGTCACCCGGACTCAGCTTCAGATGGAGCAGCGTGTCCGGGTCGAGGCGGGCGATTCCTCGGCCGGAGTCGTTGGGGTAGGCTTTCGCCACCTCCAGTTGTACTTCGTTCATGGTTAGACGGTTGGCCCCCGCCGCATAGGTCTTGCGTCACCGGGGCTTGTTACACACTAGCACGGGGAGACACAAGACGGTGACGAATCCCCACGGGGGACAGGAGTTTTGCCACCCGGCGCGGAACGTCCCGTATGCTCGCGCTCGCCTTCGACGGCCGCACCGGCGCCAGCGGCGATATGCTGCTGGGCGCGCTGCTCGCGGCCGGCGCCGACCCGGACGCCCTCTCGCCCGTCACCGACGCGCTTCCCGTCGACTACCGCATCGAGACGGTCCAAAAGCGGGGCGTCACCGCGACGGCGGTCACCGTCGAAACCGACGGCGAGCGAGCCGAATCCCACGACGCCCATCGTTCCTACGCCGACGTTATCGACCTACTCGACGCGATGGCGCTCCCCTCGGCGGCGGCAACGAACGCCGCCGCCGTCTTCGAGCGCCTCGCCGGGGCGGAGGCGGCGGTCCACGGCACCGGAATCCGGGACACCCATTTCCACGAGGTCGGTGCTGACGACGCGCTCGCGGATGTGGCCGGCGTCTGTGCGCTCCTCGATGACCTCGGTCCCGAGCGGGTCGTCACGACGCCCGTCGCGCTCGGCGGCGGCGAGACGACGTTCAGCCACGGCACCTACCCGGTGCCCGCGCCCGCGACGGTCGAACTCCTCGAATCAGCCGACTTCGAGACGTACGGCGGGCCAGTCGAGGAGGAACTGCTCACGCCGACAGGCGCGGCGCTGCTCGCGGAACTTGCGGACGGCGTTCCCTCGCTCCCTCCGATGCGTACCCACAAATCAGGCTACGGCGCGGGCACGCTCGATTTGTCCGAGCGGCCGAACGTCCTCCGCGCCGCCCTGGGCGAGACGGACGGGGAACTGCGCCGCGACGATATCACTGTCCTGGAGACGAACCTCGACGACGCCGCGCCGGAGGTCGTCGGGTCGCTTCAGGAGACGCTGCTCGCCGCCGGTGCGCGCGACGTGTCCGTCGTCCCGCTCACGATGAAGAAGTCCCGGCCCGGCCACCTCGTGCGGGTCGTCTGTAAGCCCGCGGACGCACAATCACTCGCCCGAAAACTCGCCGTGGAGACGGGGACGCTGGGCGTCCGCGAGACGGGCGCGTCGCATCGCTGGATAGCGACCCGAAAGTTCGAGACGGCGACGCTCGACATAGATGAAGAGAACTACGAGATACCAGTCAAAGTCGCGAGCGACGAGGACGGCGTCGTGTACGACGTGAGCGCCGAGTACGACGACGCGCTGGCCGTCGCTGAGGAAACGGGGGTTCCGGTCCGCGAGGTGTGTCGCCGTGCCGAGGAGCGGGTCCGCTAGTTCCCTTCCTCTTCCGGACCGTTTTCCCCGCCATCGGCCGCGTGTTCGGCCAGCGCCTCCTCAAGCGTGAGTTCGCCGCGCGCGACGCGCTCCGCTAGTTCGGTTCCTATCTCGCGGTTCTTTTCGGAGCGTTCCCGCGAGCGCGACTTGATGACCTGTAGCTCGCCCGGCGTGGGTTCGACGCTCCTGCTCTCGATTGGCTCGCCCTCGATGCGCGCGATGTTCGTCGCGGCGAGCACGTCGCCCATCCCCCGCGCGCCGGCGCCAAGGTACGGCGTCGTCCCCGTCTCGTCGACCAACTCGACGCGCGCGTCCTCGACGGCGTCGATGATTCGCGCGCCCTGTATCCGCGCGCCGTGGCCGACCCTGACGACGGGGTTGACCGACCCCGCCACCTCCCGGTTCACTACCTCTGCCGCTTCCGTGGCGGGCACTTGGAACGCGGCGACGACCGTCTCGCCCGAGAGCACGGCGATGCCTGGGTTCTCGCCCGGGTCCACGCCGATGACCGTGCGCCCGCCGCCGCCCCGGAGCATCGCCAGCGCCTCCTCGACGGCGCGCCTCGGTTCCGCCGGGTCCGCGACCACGACGGGGTGGTCCGTTTCGATGGCGTCGCTCTCGCCCGCTCCCACAATCACCGCGTCGGCCCCTTCGGGGAGCGACGCGCCGGGTTCGACCGTCGTGAACGTCACGCCCCGGTCACGGAGTTCCCCCACGACCCCGTGGTACACCTCGAAATCGTCGGTTGCGACGACTAACACGTCACTATCTTCGTCGGGCGCGCTAAAGAGTCGCGGGGTTTTTCGGGGATTGCGACGTACCCCGTTCCGTGTCAGAAGCCGCCCCCGTTCCGACAGGCTGTGCGCCGCTCGATGAACTGCTGGGCGGCGGCCTCGAACGCGGCACCGTCACGCAGTTGTACGGCCCGCCGGCGGCGGGCAAGACGAACGTCTGTCTCTCCGCGGCCGCCGGCGTCGCCGCCGGGGACGGGATGGCGGTGTATCTCGATACGGAGGGCGTCTCCCCCGAGCGCTTCGAACAGGTTCTCTCCGGCGCGTCCGACGACCCCGAGGCGGCGTCCGCGAACGTCGTCCTCACGGCCATCCACGACTTCGAGGAGCAGGCCGAGGCGGTGAGAGACGTCGAGGAGTTCGCGGAGGCGGCCGACCTGCTCGTTCTCGACAGCGCCACCGGGTTCTACCGACTCAAGCGCTCGAACGACGACGAGGGCGAGACGCTTCGTAGTGTTGCGCGCCAGATAACGCAGCTCCTCTCCCTGGCCCGCAAACACGACCTGGCGGTCGTCGTCACGAATCAGGTGTACACGGACCCCGACGCCGACAGGGACAGACCGCTGGGCGGGCACACGCTCGAACACTGGACCGGCACGGTCGTTCGCCTCGAACGCTTCCGGGGCGGGAAGCGGCGGGCGACGCTGGAGAAACACCGCGCCAAACCCGCGGGCGAGACGGCGCAGTTTTCCATCACCGGCGCGGGCATCGAGGCCGCCGATTAGTCGCTCGCGTGGCGGTCCGCCCGCGAGGGCGGCGGCACGCCAGGTTCGTCCTTCGCGTTGCCGGCGACGCCCGACCCCGCCTGTAGGAGCGGGCACGCGGCGGGTTCGTCGTTGACGTGTGCGTACTCCTCCGGGTCGTTCGCGAGCGGGTGCGCCGGGTTCCGGCCGCTGTCGATGCGCGCGGCCCGGACGCTCTCGAAGCCGGCGACGCGGGCCCGGATGCCCCGCCAGTGGTTCACGATGCCCGGCGGGTGGCTGAACGGCTTGAGCGGTTCGTACTCCGGGTGGCGGCCCGCCAGCACGGCGGTGTTGACGTTCGCCGCCAGGTCGTCATGGTCCACGAGCACGCCGATTCGGCTCCCGGGCGGCGCGCGCGCCGCGAGCACGTCCAATCCGAGATGGAGCGCCCGATACTCCGCGACGTTGTTGTCGGGCGCGTCGTCCGGTAGGGCGAGTCGGGCGACGCGCTCCCCGTATCTGGTTTCGATGACGGCGCCGAGGCCGCTCTTCTCGGCGGAGAAGGAGCCGTCGGCGGCGAGATAGAACTCCCGACGGTGCGTCTCGGGCGGATGCGCGATGTGTGGCGTCGGGGCGTCGTCGAACAGTTCGCGGAGTCGGCGGCGGCCGTGAACGGCCATACTGAACGTTACTGACGGGGGACTAAAAGCCCTGTCGGCGGTGGAACCCCAAAGGGATACGGCGGCGGGCGATAAACGCCCCGTATGAACCTCATCGCGCGCGACCTGATGACCGAGGACGTGAAGACTGTGACCGCCGATATGGAGGTCAGCGAGGTGCTGACGCGGATGTCGCGGGCCGATTTTAACGGGTATCCGGTCGTCGAGCGCGTCGAGACCGACGACGGGGAGGTCGAACGGCTCGTCGGTGTGGTGACCCAGCGGGACATGGTCGAGCTATTCCAGCCGAGCAACCGGACGCTCTGGATTCCCATCGGACTGCCGCCCTTTTTGGAGACGCTCGAATATCAGATAGACCTCTCCTGGGACGCACTGGACACGGAACTCGACCTGTTCAAGAACGCCGGCAAGCCGGTTCGCAAGGTGATGACCACCGACGTGGTGACGCTTCCGCCCGACGCCACCTTCGACGAAATCGTCGACGTGCTCGCGACCGACGAGCGGGACGTGAACCGCGTCCCCATCGTCGAGGGCGAGGAACTCGTCGGCATCGTCACTCGGGAGGACGTGTTGCGCGCGCTCAGAGCGGAGCGTCTCGGCGGGGCGGCCTAACGGCGGAAAAGCGGCGAGTGGAGGGCTGTTTGAACGCGTAGAGGGCTGAAGGGATTATTCGTCGCGGTTGTGCGCGTGCCCCACGAACAGCGCGACGGCGTGTACCACTATCGCGGCGGCCAACAGCGCGTGTCGGCCGCTCAGGAGGAACACCGGATAGAGGAACGGGAGGGCGACGGCGCTCCAGAATCCGACGGCGCGGACGGGTCCTAACAGCGTCTCGCCGTCGCGTGGTTCGCGGGAACGTTCGTGGGCAGATGCTTCCGACATGGGGGACACCACATTCTACCCCATGGGTGCTGTCCCCATAAGACCGTGAGACTGTTGGGACCATTTCGGCTCATTTCGCCGCCGCGCACGCTCGCGGACGACGTTTCACAACGGCACGAGAATCCACTAAACGTTTTATCCGGTCTTCTCCGCCCGTATCGAGTCGAGAGTTCATCACGCCCGCCGTCGGGCGCTCACCGCTTCCCGTCGGCTCACTCCTCGCTGAGCGCGGTCAGCGGCGACGCGCCCGCGACGATGACGCCCGCCGCGAGGATAGCGGCCGAGAGCGTGACGAAGTTGCCTTCGGGCGACGCGTTCGCAAGCCCCGCTCCCACGTCCACGATGAACACCGTGACGAAGAAGCTGAGGATGGCGAACACCAGCATGACGACCGATGCGATGATACTACTGACGAGTGCGCCGAAGGAGTCGAGCATTCCCATCTGTTAGCACACCTCGTCCAACATCTCACACAGACTCTGTATAAAGATTTGGGCGAATTTGGGTTTTACCCCGCGCTCTCCGGCTGTTTTTACCAGTTTGTAAACCGACACGAGCGCGACACAGTTCAGACAGCGACGAGAGAAGTGTCTACAGGTTTAGTGTAGTGCCCGGGGAGGGCTTCGAACCCTCGATCTCCGCATGTCCCAGGTCCGAGGCTCGGCAAAGCCCCATGGAACATGGCGTGTGGTTCCGCGCCGAAGCTCGAGAACCCTATGAGTGCGGCGCTATGTCCAGCTAAGCCACCCGGGCTCGATTTTTGGTAGACGGCTCCCGGACTTCAACCTTCTCATCTCCATCGCTGCCATCGGCGGGTTTAAGCGGTGTGCGCCGCCAGCGAACACATGGACGTACCGGGAACCGTACGCGACGCGCTCGACGGCGAGTCCGTCGTCGCAACGGTCGAACTGGGTGGCGAGAACGCTCTTTTCGTCACGTCGACGCGGACGATATACTTCCGCGCGGACGGTCTGCTCTCCGACGAGTCGTTCGACGAGTACCTCCACAACGCGATACGGGTCAACGTCTCCGAGGGGCGACGCAAAGCAACGATTACCCTCGTGTACGGACCGGACGACGAGCGCTCCTTCTCCGTTCCTTCCGAGGCTCTCGACAGCGCGCTCCACCCCGTACTGGCGGGCGTGCTCTCCGCGAACGGCGTCACCGGCCCCGGCGAGACGATTCTGCGCACGGACCGGTTCAGCGAGCTCACGCTCGTCGTCACCACCGAACAGCTGATAAAACACGTCGGCAACACGACGTGGGACACCGACTACGAGACGGTCCCCTACAGCGACGTTCGCGGCCTCGACATGGAGGACGGCGCCGTCGCGACCCAGCTTGTCATCGAGACGGACAGCCGCGTCCAGCGCGTGAAGGTGCCCACCGAGGCGGCCCGCGGGGTCCACGAGTCCTTGGAGTCCGCGCTGTTCGGCTACCACGACGTCGACAGCTACCGGGATTTCAAACGGGAGTCCGAATCGGCGGGCGATGCGAACGCCGACGTTGAACCCGAACCGGAGTCGACCCCCCGTTCGGACTCCGCGTCGGCGTTCGACTCGCCGGACCTCGACCCCATCGAACCGACCGGCCCGGAGGCGCCCGCGCCCTCGGACCCGGGCGCGCCGGGCGTCACCGACGAGCCATCGGACGCCGCCGACGAGTCGAACACTGACAGCCCCGAACCGACGCAGTCGGAGCAGGCGCCGGACGTCGAGGTGCTCGCGGAACGCATCGAGGAACTCGAAGCGACGCTCGCCAGACAGGAGGACCTGCTCGCGAAACAGCGCGCGGCGCTCGGGGAACTCGCGGCCGAAGTCCGGTCTACTCGCGACCAGTGACCTTCCGGATACACGAGGAGCCGAACGGGCCGTGGTCGCCCGCGTCGAAGCGGATGAAATGCCCCTCCGAGAGCCCCGCGCCACAGCGCCGGCAGTCGAAATCGCCCTCCTTGGTGACGACTTCTGACTCGAAGGAGACGTAGCCGCCCTGCGGCGTTATCCGACCCTCCTCGCGCTCGATTTTCCCCTCCGACTCGGCGCGTTCGAGTATCTCGCGGGCGAGCGTCGGGTCGCTGGTCACCGTCTCGATGCGGTCCATCGCCTCCGCGAGGCTCAACTCCGCCTCGACGTGTGCGAGCAGTTCCACCCCGAGCGCCACCCGCTCGCGGTCCCGGTTCCCCGCCATCGGCCGCACTTCGACGGCCGCGGACGTAAGTCCCCGGGTGATTTAATCACCCGCGTCGAACTCCGGGCGTGCGCGCCCGCCGCCTCGCCGTCGCGACACTCGCCCTCGCCGCCGTCTCGGCGGCGGTGCTCTTCCGTCCGGAGCGAACGCTGGGCCTCTTTCGGGCGGCGCTCGCGAGCCCGTATTTCCCCGTGTTTCTCTGTGTCGCCTACCTCGTTCGGCCGTTCCTCGCGTGGCCAATCACCGTGCTCTCGGCGCTCGTCGGCTTCCGCTACGGGCTAATCGGGCTTCCGGTGGCGCTCGTCGGCGCCGCGGCGACGAGCGTGATTCCGTACTCCCTCGCGGAGCGGTTCACCCCCGAGACGCCGTCAGGGCTGGTCGCCCGGGTCGTCGGCGGGAGCGAGCGCTACTTCGGCGTCGCGGGTGACCTCCGGGGCGTCGTCGTCGCCCGCCTCTTCCCGCTCCCGTCGGAACCCGTTTCGGCGGCGGCGGGCGCCGCGGGCGTCTCGCTCCCGGTGTTCGTGCTCGGCACGCTCGTCGGAGAGCTCCCGTGGACCGTCGTTGCTGTCCTCGCGGGGGCGTCGATGCGTCACTTCGGCGTGCCGGCCGGCATCGACGTGCGAGTGCTCGTCGTGGTGGGTCTGATTGGCATCGCGGTGCTCGCGCACGCCGCCTATAAAAACTAGTTCCAGAACGTGTCCGCGCAGTCCATCACGACGCCGTGGTTCGGGCAGACGTACTTGCAGTGGCGCTTGTAGAGGGGCTCCGAACAGCGCGGGCAGGGGCGTCCGCCGCGTTCGTCCATGTGCGTCCCTGGGCGTCCGCCGTGAAAAAGTTCGCGTGCTATCTCAGCACTCCGACCAGCCACACGACTCGCAGGTCTTGCACCCCTCCGAGAAGTAGAGGCTCATCGCACCGCAGTCGGGACACTCCGGGCTCTCGCCCGCGTCGATGAGCGACTGGGTGTCGTCGTCGTCAACGCCGGCGTCGTTGGGCGCCGTCGCGCTGTCGTCGTTCGGCGCGGCCTCGGCGCTCACGCCGCCGTCCGAGGTCGGTTCGGGCGCGCGGCGTTCCTGTTCGGTCTCCGCGTCCGCCTCGTCGAGCGTCTGCTGTTGGGGGTACTGGCGGTCGAGTTCGCCGTCAAGGTAGCGACGCATCGCGGTGCCGATGGCGTCCGGGATGGAGTTGATCTGCTCGCCCTTGTCCCAGGCGACCTTGGGGCTCCGAATGCCCTGGAGCTCGTCGGCTATCTCGCTCGGGTCGACGCCCGCGCGCAGGGAGGTCGAGATGGTCTTCGCGAGCGCCTCCGTGAAGGAGGCGGTGAAGCCGCCGGAGTTGCCGATGTTGGCGAACAACTCGAAGGGGCGGCCGCGCTCGTCCTCGTTGATGTTGACGTACAGCTTGCCGTAGCCGGTGTCGATACGCTGGGTGACACCGGAGAGCACGTCGGGCCGGGGGCGCTTCTTGGCGCCGTCCTCGGCCTCCTCAGCGAGCGTTTCGAACTCGTCAGCGACAGCCGCGCGGACCTCCTCGCGGTCGAGGAAGGCGTCCACGTCACCGAACACGTCACGGATGTTCTCCACGATGGCCTCGGCGGCCTCGTCCTCGCTCATCTCGGAGAACTCGGCGTTCTGGGCGCGCGTCGTCAGCACCTGCTTCGAGCGGGTGCCGTCGCGGTAGTAGGTGACGCCCTTGCCGCCGTGTTCGTAGATGTACTCGAACACGTCCTTCGCGTCCTCGACGGTGGAGTCGTTGGGCGCGTTCACCGTCTTCGAGATGGCGGAGTCAACACCCTCCTGGCAGGCGACCTGGACGCTCGCGTGGTCCTTCGCGGAGAGGTCGCTCGTCACGACGAACAGTTCACCGATGGGGTCGGGGACGGTTTCGAGTCCTTCGACGCCGTCGAACTCGTTCTCGGCCATCTGCGCCTGGGCCTCCTCTTTCACGTCCGCGACGTCGATGTCGTTGGCCTCCAGCACGCGGAGGAAGTAGTCGTCGAACTCCACGAGCATCTCGTCGCCCTGGACGTCGTCGCTGACGTTCTTGTAGTAGGCGACGTTGAAGATGGGCTCACACCCGCCGGAGGTGTTACCCACCATCGAGGTGGTGCCGGTGGGTGCGATAGTCGTCGTGTTGTGGTTCCGGATGGGGAAGCCCTCTTCCCAGTCCGCGGCGTTTTCACCCGTCTGCTTCTCGAACCACTCGGCGTACTCGGTCGGGTTCGCGTACTTGGAGTCGTCCCAGTCCGCGAACGCCCCGCGCTCCTCGGCCAGCGTGTTCGACGCCGCCTTGGAGCCGTGGTTTATCTTCCGCATTATCTGGCGGGCGATTTCGTTCGCCTCCTCGTCGCCGTACTTCACCCCCAGCTGGATGTACAGCTGTGCGAGACCCATCACGCCGAGGCCGACTTTCCGCATCGAGGCGACCTTCTCCTCGATTTCGGGGACCGGGAAGTCGGACATCGTGACGACGTTCTCCAGGAAGCGGGTCCCCTCCTGAATGCGGTAGTCGAACTCCTCGTGGTCGAGCGCCTCATCGAGGAAGGCGTCGACGCCCTCCTCCAAGCTATCGAACTCGTTCTCCTCCGACCAGACGCGCCAGTCGGGCGCGTCCTCGTCAGCGAGCGTCGAGAGGTTGATGTGGCCGAGGTTACACGCCTCGTACTCCTCCAGGGGCTGTTCGCCACAGGGGTTCGTCGCGAGAATCCGGTGGTCCGGGTTCTCCTCTACGTCGAAGGAGTGCTCCTTGTTGACGCGTTCGAGGTAGACGACGCCGGGTTCGCCGTTCTCGTGGGCGCCCTCGACGATGCGGTCCCAGACGATGTCCGCGGGGACCGAGAGCTCCTCACCGACCTCGACGAACTCGCCCAGGTCGTAGCGGCCCCACATCTCCTTGGTCTCCTCGGTGGCGATGTGTGCCTCGCCGGTGCGCGGGTTGGTGAACGTGTACTCCTCGTCGTTTTTGAGGGACTCCATGAACCCGTCCGTCACGCCGACGGAGATGTTGAAATTGGAGAGGTGGCCCTCGACGGCGTTCCGGAGGTGCTTGGGCACCTTCCCCTCGTCGTCGATGAGGTCGCGGGCCTCCTCTAGGGCCTCCGAGAAGGTGGTGTACGTGTAGTCGTCGGGGTCGTTCAGGCGCAGCGAGTGCGCCAGGGAGACGTCCTTGTTCTTCGCGTGGATGAACTCCACCACGTCGGGGTGGGAGACGCGCATGATGCCCATCTGGGCGCCGCGTCGGGCGCCGCCCTGCGCGATGGTCTCGCACATCTGGTCGAACGTCTCCATGAACGTGAGCGGGCCGGAGGCGATGCCGCCGGTGGAGCCGACGGAGTCGCCGTACGGCCGCAGCTGCCAGAAGGCGTACCCCATCCCGCCGCCGGACTGGAACACCTGTGCGGCTTCCTTGGCGGTCTGATGGATGTCGTCGATGTCGTCGTCGGGCGAGTCGACGAAACACGCCGAGAGCTGCTGGAGCTCGTCGCCGGCGTTCATCAGCGTCGGGGAGTTCGGAATGAAGGAGAGCCGTTCCATCAGGGTCTGGAACTCATCGGCCTTCGTCTCGACGTGTTCCCGAATCTCGGCGGGGAGTTCGGGAACGACGGTTTCGTAGGCGAACTTCGAGACGTTCTCCTCGGTGAGCTCCGTCTCGACGTCGTCGTCGGCCGTGGTGCCGTCCCCGAACACTTCCTCGGCCAACTCGTCGCGGCGGGGGTGGTCGGGTTTGAGCTGGTCGGGCGAAGCGAGCACCTCGATGTCGCGGCGCCGGCTCTCGAAGACGGCCTCCGCGAGCGCGATGTTCTGTGCGACGCGCTCGAAGAGGTCCTCCTGGGTCTCGTCGAGTTCGCCGTCGGCGTTCTTCTTGAGGTAACGCGCCGGGAGGATGTTGTGGTAGGCGTTGTCGGTGAGCCGTTGCTCCATCGTGTCGCCGTCGGTTCGCTTCACGGGGAGCTCGACGTTGCCCGCGCGCAACTCGTCTGAACTCATCGGCTATCACTCGGAACGTCGAACGGTGTGGAGGCAGTTTGTAGTGTCATGTGTAGTCCTGACTGCGGTGGTTTGGGACGGCGCATTTCTTCCGACCCCAGTATGATAAAGTTGGCTATGGTGGAATCCGGCCGGCCGTCCGATGTTACCGTGTAATTGGACCCGTGAGCATAAACGCTCAGCGTGGGGTGAAAGTGAAACTGCCCGGCGCGTCGCTCCGACTCGTCCGCTCACCACGTCCCTCACTCCGCCCAACCCATTGTCTGCCCCCACGTTTCTCTGCCCGCTCTCCCCCACGCTTACTTACCTCCCCGCACGTAGTGTCGGCTATGCTCACACCGTCTGTACTCACGCCGCTTCCGCTCGGCCCGTTGCCCAACGACCCGCTCGGGTTGGCGCTCGTCGCCATCGTCGCGCTACTGGTAATCGTGCTCGTCGGCCGCCTCTTCCTGCGCGTCGCCTGGCGGATTCTGACAATAGCCGCCGTCGTCGTCGGTATCGCCTACCTCCTGACGGTCGTCGGATTGCTCTGAAGGAAGTTCTCGACGACGTCGTGGCCGACGGCGGTCAGGACTGACTCGGGGTGGAACTGGACGCACTCGATGGGGTGCTCCCGGTGGCGCACGCCCATCACCAACTCCTCGCCGTCGTGCTCGGTGACCGCCGTCACCGCGAAGCAGTCGGGCACGTCCGTCGCAATCAGCGAATGGTAGCGCCCCGCCTGGAACCCCTGCTCTAACCCCTCGTAGACCCCCTCGCCGTCGTGCTCGACGGGGTAGGCCTTCCCGTGAATCGGTTCGGGCGCGTGCCCCACGACGCCGCCGTACTCGTACACCGCTGCCTCGAGTCCGAGACAGACGCCCAGCGTCGGGACGTCGGGGCTCACCTCCCGAAGCACTTCAGGGGTGACGCCCACGTCGCGGTCGTTTTTCGGGTGTCCCGGCCCCGGCGAGATGACGATGGCGTCCGGGTCGATGTCGCGCACGTCCGCGAGCGACGCGGTGTTTTTTAACACCTCGGTGTCGGCGTGAACGCTCACGTACTCCACGAGGTTGTACGTGAAGGAGTCGAAGTTGTCGATGAACAGGACCGTCATCGTTCGGGTTCCTCCGTAATCGCGTCAAGCGCGTCGAGCGCGCTGCCCATCTTCTTCTCCGTCTCCTCGTACTCGCTCTCCGGGTCGGAGTCCGCGACGATGCCCGCGCCCGCCCGCACCCGGACGGTGTCGAGGGGCGTCCCGCGCTCCGTGCTGTCCGTGTCGTGGGTGACCGTCGCCGTCCGGATGGCGATGGCCGTGTCGGCGTCGCCGGACCAGGAGACGTAGCCGATGCCCCCGCCATATACGCCGCGGGGCGTCCGCTCTAGGTCGTCGATTATCTCCATCGCGCGCACCTTCGGCGCGCCCGAGAGCGTGCCCGCGGGGAACGACGCCCGTATCGCGTCGAAGGCGTCGCACTCCTCGCGGAGCGTCCCCGTTACGGTGGACTCGATGTGCTGGACGTGGCTGTACTTCAGCACGGACATGAACTCGGGTACGCGGACACTGCCCGCCGCGGAGACGCGGCGCACGTCGTTTCGCGCGAGGTCCACGAGCATCGTGTGCTCCGAGCGCTCCTTCGGGTCCGCGAGCATCTCGCCGGCGAGGCGGCGGTCCTCGACGGGGGAGTTCCCCCGCGGACAGGTGCCCGCGATGGGGTTCGAGAGCACTTCCGTCCCGCGCACGGAGACGAGCGTCTCGGGGCTGGCGCCGACGACGGTGCGCTCGCGCCCGCCGAGTAAATACATGTACGGCGAGGGGTTGATATCCCGGAGCGCCTCGTAGAGGCCCATCGGGTCCACCGTGCCGGTGTGCTCCCTGCTCCGGGAGATGACGCCCTGATAGATGTCGCCGTCGAGGACGTGCTCCTTGGTCCGCTCGACGGCCGCCTCGTACTCGTCTCGGGGCCCGGCCGCCGCGCTCTCCGGGCGGAACCCGCCCGTTTCGGGGTGGGACGCGTCCGCGAGCGCCGCCGCGACACGCTCCGCCTCCGCTTCGAGGCGGTCGTAAACCGCGTCGGGGTCTTCCTCCGGTCCGACGACGGGCGTCTGGACGAGTTCCACGGCGTCCGCGGCGTCGTCGAACACCAGTGTTCGGGTGTTCAACACGAACTCCGCGTCCGGAACGTCCGTCGGCGGGCGCTCGACGCCCACCTCGTCGAGCCACAGGTCGTAGACGGCATTGTAGGAGAGAAAGCCCACGAGACCGCCGTTGAGAAGTTGGCGCTCCGTCTCCGGGAAGTTTCGCCGCTCGGCGTCCGGGAGCGCCCCCCGAAGCCGGTCCAACACGTCGCCCTCGCCGGGTTCGACGTACTCGGCGGCGCCGCCATCCCGGAGGCGTTCGACCGTCGTTGACTCCGGTTCGACGGTGACGACGGCGTCGGGGTCGTAGCCGACGAAGGAGTAGCGCGCGTGGCGCTCCGCGTCGGCGTCGGAGGGGCGGAAGGCGCCGTCCGGGTCGCTGCCCGCCGTCTTGCCCGCGCTCTCCAGCAGGAAGGAGAAATCGCCCTCCGCGAGCGCGGCGTACGCCGCGAGCGGCGTCGTCTCGGGCATCTCGGCGGCGGTGCGCACGACGGCGGGGCCGTCGGCGCTCTCCACGAACTCGCGAAACGCCGCGCGTCCGGTGTCCAACATTACGCGCGCACCTCCGTCGCCGCCGCGACGAACGCACGGACCGCGTCGGGGTCCTTCGTTCCGCCTACCGATTCGACGCCGGACGCGACGTCGACGGCGAACGGGCCGACCGCCTCGATGGCCTCGTCGACGTTCGCCGGCGTGAGGCCCCCCGCGAGAACCACCGGCGTCTCGGTGCGCTCGACGACGTCGCGGGTCGCCGCCCAGTCGTGGGTCTCGCCGGTGCCGCCGCCGCCCGACTCGCTGGGCGTGTCTACGACGAGCGCGTCCGCGACGGGCGCAATTTCTAGCGCCCGTTCGGTGTTCCCGCCGTCCACGACGGGCAACACGGCCGCGTCGGTGGCGGCCCGGAGCGCGCGGAGTTCCTCGGCGTCGAACGCCCCGTGTATCTGGACGGCGTCGGCGCCTGCCTCCGCCGCGAGCGCGCCTGCCGCGGACGCCTGCTCGGGCATCGTCACCAGCACGCCGGTGACGAAGGGCGGCACATCGGCAAGCAGGTCGGCCGCCGTCGTCGGTTCTACCTCTCTGGGCGTGTCTATCGGCACGTCGGTGATGACGCCCACGGCGTCCGCGCCGGCGTCGACGGCCAGCGCCACGTCCTCGGGCGTCGTCAGGCCACAGACCTTCACGCGCGTCATTCAGGCCTCCCTGAGCGCGTCGAGTTTCGCCGCCGCCTCGCCGTTCTCGATGGCCTCGGCGGCGATGTCGGCGCCCTCCGCGAACGTTTCCGCCTCCCCGGCGACGTAGATGGCCGCGCCGGCGTTGGCGAGGATGACGGCCCGTTTCGCGCCCGTCACGTCGCCCTCGACGATACCCGTCAAATCATCCGCGTTCTCCTCGGGCGTCCCGCCCGCGATGGCGTCGATGTCGTACGTGTCGAGGCCGAAGTCGTCGGGCGTGAGCGTGAACTCCTCTATCTCGTCGCTGTTCACTTCCGCGGCGACCGTCTCGCCGTGGACCGCGATTTCGTCGAGGCCGTCGCCGTGTACGACGAGCGCGCGCTCGACGGGCATATGCGAGAGGGCACGCGCGAGCATCGGGACAAGCGCCGGGTCGTACACGCCGATGACCTGCGCGTCCGCGCCAGCGGGGTTCGTCAGCGGCCCGAGCACGTTGAACACGGTCCGGACGCCCATCTCCTTGCGCGGGCCGATGACCGCCTTCATCGCGGGGTGGAACACCGGCGCGAGCATGAAGCCGATGCCGCGCTCCTCGATTGAGCGCTCGACGGCCGGTGGTTCGGCCTCGACGTTCACGCCCGCGACCTCCAGTACGTCCGCGCTCCCGGAGGCCGAGGAGACGGAGTAGTTGCCGTGCTTGGCGATGGGGACGCCCGCGCCCGCCGCCACGATGGCGGAGGTGGTGGAGACGTTGATGGTGTTGTAGTCGTCACCGCCGGTGCCACAGGTGTCGACCAGCGGCTTCCGGTCAGGGTCGATGGTCCGCGCGGCGTCGCGCATTCCCTGTGCGAACCCCGCGATTTCGGTCTCGGTTTCGCCCTTCGTGCGGAGCGCGCCCAGCAGCGCGCCTATCTGGGCGTCGGTCGCTCCCTCGAACAGTTCGGTCACCGCCGCTCGCGCCGTCGGAAGCGTCAGGTCCTCGCCCTCGGCCACCTGCTCGATGTATTCCTTCATTAGTGGACACCAACGTTTGGTTTCGGATTGTAATGTACAAGTCCGTACATTCACTTAAACGCATCGGACGCGTGCCTCTTCTTTTCGAGTCGAAACCTTCAACATAGCCGACGGCGAACGGTTGGATGCGCACGAGACGCCAACCGGGTTCGTGGTCTAGGTTGGTTATGACACCTCCTTGACATGGAGGAGGCCGGCGGTTCAAATCCGCCCGAACCCACTCGCCTTCTGCGACGAACTCCCGTGAGGAGCGAAGCGAGTGTGAGGGCTGTTTGAACTCTGTCAGGAGCGAGCGTGAGCGAGCGAACTGACTTCGGTTCAAATCCGCCCGAACCCACTTCTCAGGAACTCACACCGGTTAGCGACTGTACCGTCGCTGACCGTGTGATGTCGGTGAATGCGGTGAGGAAGGATTTGAATCAGGGAGGTCGCGCGCAGCGAAGCGGGCACGTCCGACCGGGGTTCAAATCCGCCCGAAGCAAAAGACGCGCTGCTCGCCGCTGGGGAGCAGTGGAACGGCGCTCCGCACCGTATATTACGCTCTCCCCTGGAACTCATGTGGCATCCATAAATGCGATTTCGAGCGACCCGCCCTCGTGGACGTAGACGACGAAGCCATCGAACCCGCCGAGCCCAGCCACTGATTCCGAGTTCGTCGCTGTCGTTCCGTCCTCTAACGTCGCGGTGAGCGTGTACTCCGTAGCGGAGAACAGCCCCGGACCCTGAAACGTCTCCTCGATTCGCTGGTGGTCGTCGAACGGGACCTCGACGCGCTCCGAGAACTGTTCGTTCCCGTTCACCGCCACTTCGATGTCGACCGTGCGCGTGTGAGTGCTGGTGTTACGAACCGTCACGTACTGGGGCCGTTCGGCTGGCTGGTCGGCACAGCCCCCGAGCGACAGAAACAGGCCAGTCACACCGAGGTGGAGAATCCTCCGGCGGCGCATCGTAGCGGTTACTTGTTGGTAAGGATATAAATTCCCGTCGTGGGTTCGTGTCGGGACCATCATCCGCGAACGGAGTGTCGTTGAGGACTGCTTATCCGTCGTTTCGGACGCACGTCATCCGCCACGATGGAACCGGCGTCGTGCGTGCCAGCCTACTCCTTCAGTTCGCCGTCCAGATACTCCGGCTGGATGATGCCCGGTCGGCTGAGGTCGAGTCTGTCACCGACCTCTATCTCCTCGATATTGTGGGGGTACTCCCACGTCGTCGCGGCCTTCAGGAGCGCGCCGGGGTCGGCCTGAATCGAGCGCCAGCGCCGCCAGTGGGTCGGCGCCAGTCGGTCGGCTTCGATCATGTTGGCGGCCTCGATGACGTCGTCGGTGCTGTTGTACAGTTTCCGGCGAATCGTGTTCCCATCGTCGTCGCGCAGCTGTGCAACGGTACCATAGGAGACCATCCCGAGGTCGATGTCGAACTCCTCGCCCACCTGCTCGAACGCCTCGCAGGGCCGGTTGTCGCCGCCGTGGAAGATGGTGCCCTCCTCGTGTTCGATGACGTAGGTGACGCTCCCCTCCGCGTCCGGGTCGCGCCCGCCCCGGACGTGGACGGTGAGGTCCGCGATTTCGTACGTGTCGCCGGGTTCGACGACCACCTGCTGGTCCTCGTCGATGTCGCTCACGTCGTGGAGTTCGTAACACGCCTCGTGGGCGTGGACCGACCCGCCGTGGTCCAAAAGCGGACCGAAGGAGGGCGGCCAGAAGTGGTCGCGGTGGTCGTGCGTACAGAACACGGCGCCACACTCCTCGGCCCACCCCGGCTCCATCGGCACCGGCGGCATCCGCGCGATGTACTCGCGGTCCCGCTCGGTGCTGAAGTACGGGTCGATGTAGACGGTGGTTTCGGGCGTCTTGATGGCCCACCCCGCGACGCCGAGGAACCACAGCGAGACGCCGTCGACGTCGGCGCCGTTTATCTCCTCGCGGACCCACCACTCGCCCCAGTCGCTGTTGATGGTCATCGCGTCACCTCTCGTGTCCTGCGTTCGCCGTGACTGTCCATGCGAAGTCGGTCCAAACGCGTGCGGGTAAACCTTCCGACGTGGTCCAACTCACGGACGTCCGCCCTCGCGGGCAGGCGCACCCACGCAAGAACTTTTGTCGCCGCGCTGAACGTATCGGATATGACGGACCGCGCTACCCGACGCGAGTACCTGCTCGCGGCCGGTACGCTCGCCGCGGCCGGACTGGCCGGCTGTTCTTCGGACGGTGGCGGCCCATCGACCACCGCGACGGACGACCCGACCACCGAACTCGAACCGGCGACTCAGGGGACGACGGACGACTCGACGACCGAAGACACGACGACCGCGGTGTCCGTCCCGAACGTCGAGTTCCCGACGCTCGACGCCCCGTCCCCCACGTACCGGAACTGGTTACCCGCGGACGACGAGTACGCGCTCGGCTTCTGGAGCGCAACGAACTTCGAGCGGCTCCGCGAGGTCCGTTCGGAGATATCGCCCGGCGACGTTGCCGACGCCGTTGCTACCCCGACAGCGGTGGACTACATCGGTATCGAGTTCGAGGAGATGACCGGCACGATAGGCGCCCTGTCGGGGCCCGGCATCATCTACCCGGGCGAGTTCGACCGCGAGAAGATAGGAACCGTGCTGCTCGACACCGGGTACGAGCAGTACGAGACGAACGGGGACCGCGTCTTCTACCGCCGCATGAACGCCGAGGGCGAGGTGTCAGCACGGGTCGCTGTCGCCGGTCACGGCGTCATCCACAACTTCGGCGGCGACCGCGACACCGGCTTCGTCCCGTGGGCGAACGCGCTCTTCGAGACGGCGGCCGGCGAGCGAACCCGCCGCCACGAGGAGGACGAACTGCTCCGGAAGTACACCGACGCCGTGGGCTGGCCCTTCGAAGTCGGTCCGTTCGTGGCGCCGGACACGGGCGACGGCATCGGCAGCATCGCCGGGTACGGCGACCGGGGCATCGTTCAGGCGCTCCCCAAGAGCGCGGGGGAGGCGACGCTGTTCGGCCGGGCGGAGTACGTCACCGACGGGACCCTCGTGGAGCGGGACCGGTTCTACCTCACCGGCGACGGTGACCTCTCCCGCGAGGAACTCCGCTCGGCGCTCGACAGCGAGGACGCGCGTGAGGCCGCCGCCGACGCATCGGTCGCGGTCCGCGAGGACGCCGACGCCATCGAGGCGGCCGTCATCAATCCCGTCGAGAACGCGGGGAACGCGAGCGACCCGCTGTTGTTCACTTTGCGCGCCTCGCTGGAATCGGGCACGCTGACGCTCCGCCATCTCGCTGGCGACCCGGTGCCCCGCGAGCGCCTCTCGCTCGTCGTCGGCACGGAGACCAGCGGGCTCGGTGAAGGGGCTCTCGGCCCGGGCGAGTCGATAACTGCCGACGTGTCAGCCGACGCCGCGGGCTCGATTCGGGTCATGTACGTCTGGCCTAACGCCGAGAGCCGCACCGTCGTCGTCAACGCGTAGCCCACTCGTCCGTCTCCCCGGGCGTCGCCGGAGTCGTAGGTCCGTGACGTTCACCCGGTCCGGACGGCACTTCAGCGTCTCCGCCCCCGTTCGACCCCCCGCTGGCGCCGGGTCGCATCAATCGCAGTCCCGTCGGCTGCGTCGGCCTCTGGGCAACAACCTTGAAGAGCGCGGCCGGTGTACGCCCATCCGTATGGACCTCGCCGAAATCGCCACCCGCGAATACGCAGAAATAGAAGCCGAGGAGCGCCTCGGAAAGGTCCGCTCGGTGTTCGAATCCGAGAACCCGAAGGGAATCGTCGTGACGGAGGCCGGGCAGTACCTGGGCGTCATCACGCAAAAGCAACTACTCCGCTCTCACATCGAGGACAACACGCGCGTCCGGGCGCTCATCAACGACGACAACTCGCCCCGCGCGCCGAAGGTCGAACGCGAGACGGACATCCGGGAGGTCGCGCGCCTCCTCGTCGAGGCCGATTCGAAGGTCGCGCCGGTGTTCGACGGCGACTCGCTGTGGGGCGTCGTCAGCGAGGACAACGTGCTTGAGTACACGCTCGAATCGCTCGACGCCATCACCGTCGCGGACATCTACTCCGAGAACCCCGTCACCGTCTCCGAGGAGGGCACCATCGGTCAGGTCATCAACCTGCTCCGCGAGCACGGCATCTCCCGACTGCCGGTCGTCAACGAGAGCGGCCGGCTCTCCGGCGTCGTCACGACCCACGACCTCGTCGACGTGGTCATCCGCGACATCGACAAGGCGACGCGGGGCGACCGCGCGGGCGAAATCGAGCGCATCCTTGACCTGCCCGTCTACGACGTGATGAGCAGTCCGGTCGAGACGATATCCCCCGACGAGACCGTCGAATCCGCCGTCCGGCGGATGCTCGACAACGACTTCGCCGGCCTCGTCGTCACGCCCGCGGACGACGACGGCGCCATTCAGGGCATCATCACGAAAACGGACGTTCTGCGCGCGCTGACGTACACCGAGCAGGAGCGCATGGACGTTCAGGTGACGAACATCGAACTCCTCGACACCATCACGCGCGACGACATCCGCGGCGCGATATCGGAAATCGCGTCGAAGTACAGCGATATGAACGTGCTCCACGCTCACGTTCGCTTCCACAAGCACAAGGAACGCCTCCGTGGCACCCCGCTCATCCAGTGTCAGATTCGCCTGCGGACCGACCGCGGTCAACTGGGCGGTTCCGGCGAGGGGTACGGCGCCCGCTCCGCGTTCTACGTCGCCGCCGACACCCTCGAACGCAACGTGCTCGAACGGAAGGGCATCCGCGCGGACGAGGAGTACCGCGGACAGCTGCTCCGCAAACTCGGTGAACTGTAAGCCGGACGCGAGGCGGTTTCGGTGATGTGCGACGACTCACGGCGTATCTGATTTTTGGCGTGCGTCGAAAACCAGATTTCCACTCTTACCCCGCTACGGCCGGGCGCGGAACTCGCCGTGTTTCATTCCGAGGAAGAACGCGACGACGGAGAAGACGACCATCGAGGGAAGGACCATCATGAACACCGTCGAGGCGCTCATCACGGACGTGAGCGCGACCGTCGCGACGGCGACGATTGCGACGAGCGGGGCGACCGAGCGCGTGAAGTCGAACTCCATACTGGCCGTTGTGACCGAACGGGCAAAGTCGTTGAGTAAGCGGCAGGGCGTAACTCGGAGAAAAGAAACGGAGAGCGTTACTCCTGTGCGTCCACGACGGCGACGGCCGCGAGGTTCACGATGTCCTTGACCTCGTCGCCACGCTGGAGGACATGGACCGGCTTGTCCATGCCGACCAGCATGGGGCCAATGGCGTCCGCGCCGCCGAGGCGCTGGAGCAGTTTGTAGCCGATGTTCCCCGATTCGAGCGTCGGGAAGATGAGCGTGTTCGCGGGCTCGTCGAGCGTCGAGAACTCGTAGGTGTCCGTGAGGATGTCCTCGACGAGCGCGGTGTCGGCCTGCATCTCGCCGTCGACGGGGAAGTCCACCTCGGGGTCCGTCTGGAGGAGGCGCGCCGCCTCGTGGACGGTGTTCGCGTCCTCGTTGTCGACGCTCCCGAAGTTCGAGTAGGAGAGCATCGCCACGCGCGGGTCCACGTTGAACCGGCGCGCCAGGTCCGCGGTGTGGGTGGCCACCTCGGCCAGCACCTCCTCGTCGAGGTCCACGTTCACCGTCGTGTCCGCGCAGAACACGACTCGGTTCTTGAACGTCATCAGGTAGACGCCGGCGGCGTAGTTCGCGTCCGGCGCGGTGCCGATGACCTGAAGCGGCGGGCGGAGCGCGGAGGGGTAGTGGTGGCTCAGCCCCGTCAGGAGGGCGTCGGCGTCGTCCTGTTCCACCATCACGCTACCCAGGTAATTGCCGTCCTGGATGCGCTCGTCGGCCTCCGAGCGCGTGATGCCCTTGCGCTTGCGGAGTTCGTACAGCCGGTCGGCGTACTCCTCGTGGTCGTCGGCCTCGGGGTCCACGACCTCAGGGTCGAATCCGAGGCCGAGTTCCGCGACGGTGTCCTCGATTATCTCCCGGTCCCCGATGAGGACGGGGTCCGCGATTTCCTCCTCGGAGAGCTGGTAGGCCGCCCGGATCATCTTCTCGTCGTCGCCCTCCGCGAGCGCGACGCGCTTGGGCTCCGACTTCGCCTTGTTGATGACGACCCGCATCATCTCGCGGGACTTGCCGAGGCGGGCTTCGAGGCGGTTGCGGTACTGCTCCAGGTCGATGTCGCCGCGTGCGCTGCCGCTCTTGATGGCGGCCTGCGCGACGGCGGGCGCGACCTCGAACAGCACGCGGGGGTCGACCGGCTTCGGGATGATGTAATCAGGGCCGAACTGGAGCGGCTGGTCGCCGTACGCCTTCACGACCTGGTCGGGCACGTCCTCGCGGGCCAACTCCGCGAGCGCCTCCGCGGCGGCGACTTTCATCTCCTCGTTGATTTCGGTCGCGCGCACGTCGAGCGCGCCCCGGAAGATGAAGGGGAAGCCCAGGACGTTGTTCACCTGGTTGGGGTAGTCCGAGCGCCCCGTGGCCATGATGACGTCGTCGTCGCGGGCGGCCTTCGCCTCCTCGTAGCCGATTTCGGGGTCCGGGTTCGCCATCGCGAACACGATGGGGTCCGCGGCCATCGAGGCCACCATCTCCTGGGTGACCAGGCCCGCGACGGAGAGGCCGACAAAGCCGTCTGCGCCGTCCATCGCCTCTTCGAGGGTATCGGCGTCAGTCTCGTTGGCGAACTCCTGTTTGTACTTGTTCAGGTCGTCCCGGTCGGGCGTGATGGTGCCGGAGGAGTCACACATCACGATGTTCTCCTTTTTGACGCCGAGCGAGACGTAGAAGCGCGCCGTCGCGATGGCCGACGCCCCCGCACCCGAGAAGACAATCTCCATCTCCGAGAGGTCCTTGCCGTTGACCTCGGCGGCGTTGATGAGCGCCGCGCCGGAGATGATGGCCGTGCCGTGCTGGTCGTCGTGGAAGACGGGCACGTCCATGCGCTCGCGGAGCGCGGACTCGATTTCGAAACACTCCGGCGCCTTGATGTCCTCGAGGTTGACGCCGCCGAACGTCGGCTCCATCGCGGCGATGGACTCTATCATGTCCTCGGCGTTGTCGTGGTCGAGTTCGATGTCGAAGACGTCGATGTCAGCGAAGCGCTTGAACAGGACGCCCTTCCCCTCCATCACGGGCTTGGACGCCTGCGCGCCGATGTCCCCGAGGCCCAGCACGGCCGACCCGTTCGAGACGACGCCGACGAGGTTGCCCTTCGCGGTGTACTTGTACGCGTCGTCGGGGTTCTCCGCGATACGCCGGCACGGCTCCGCGACGCCGGGCGAGTACGCAAGAGAGAGGTCGCGCTGCGTGTTCGTCGGCTTCGTCGTAGAAATCTCCAGTTTGCCCGGCGGGTCCGAGGCGTGATACTCCAGAGCGTCTTCGTCCAATCCCATACCGAGGAACGCCGCGCGCGAAATATAAAGGTACCTTTGTCGAAGATAGGGTTCGTCGTCTGTCGGCTCCCACGTTTCGAGAACGGTTCGGACAACCTAAGTGCGTCTCGTCCCGAGTGCGTGTATGCGTCTCCGGTTCCGTCACGCGGCCGCGCTCACGACGGCCGCGACGCTCGTGTTGATGCTCCTGGGCGTCCTGACCGCCGCGACGGGCACCGGCCTCTCCTGTCAGGCCCAGTGGCCCTTCTGCGACGGCGGCCTGTTTCCCGCCTCGCTCGCGAGCGTGCCCGAGTGGGCCCACCGCGCGGTGGCGATGGTCGTCGGCTTCGCCATCCTCGGACTCGGCGCCGCGGCGTGGCGCGGCGAACGCCCCAAGCGGGAGCGACTCGCCACCGCCGCCGCCGTCGTGATTCTCCCGACCCAGATTGTGCTCGGCGCGGTGACTGTCACGCTCGGCGGACTGATTCCAGGGGGGTACTCCGTCCCCGTTCAGGTCGCGCACTTCGCCACCGCGCTCTCCATCTTCGGCTTACTCGCCGCCACGTCGGCGTGGGCCGCCGGCGGCGACGACGCCCGCGTCCGCGCCGCCTTGCTGTGGAGCGCGGCGCTCGCGCCCGCCTACGCCGTCGTGAGTCGCGGACTCCTCTTCCCGCCATCGGTGCCGATGCAGGCGCTCGCCTACGGCGTCGGACTCGCGCTGTTCGCCGCCCTGCTCTGCGCGGCGCTGTGGACGGATGTTGAGCAACTCCGCCGCGCGCTCGCTGGCCTCCTCGCCGTGCTGTCCGGCCACCTCCTCCTCGGACGGGCGCTGTACTCCGTGTTCCCGGCCGCCGATGCGGTGTATCTGCTCGGCACCGGCGTCGTCGTCGCGGCGACGGTTCTCGTCGCCGCGTTCGTCTACCGGTCCCGGCCCGGTGCGCACGGCGGCGCGGCGGCGTGAGGCCGAGATACTGGGAGTGAGAGAGCGGGAATAATCGAACTCACATGAAGTCGCCAAGGCCCGACTGGTTCTCGTCGGGGCTATCGTCGGCGCTCCCGCCGGCGTCCGCATCGGAGTCCCCGGATTCCGTTTCGGGTTCGTCTTCTGGGTCCGGCTCCGGCGGCGCCGTCGCCTCGGCCATCCCCTCGAAGGCGCCCGCGGCGTGTTCCTCGACGGCGTCGGCCCGCAGCGTCTCGGCGTCGTCGACGATTGACTCTACCTTGTTCGTGCTCTCGCCGCTCCCGGTGACGTAGGCGACGTGTTCGGTCTCGAACTCGTAGGCGGCGGCCATCGCAACCGTGAGTTCCCGGGGTTTACAGTGGTGTGTCATCGCCGCGAGGAACGGCATGATGTCGCGTCGGGCTGTCGCCATCGAACAGCCTGCCTTCGTGGCGATTCGCCGGGCGATGTAATCGCGGGTGTTCCGGGTGCCTTTCGTCCGCCCGAGCTTCGACCAGTAGGAGGGCGGGCCGTAGCGCGTCCAGCCGCCCTTCTCCCCCTGTCGGGCGGCGGCGACGCCGGCCGTGATGTTGTCCGTCGCGTAGCGCCAGTAGCTGTACTCCTGGGTGGCGCGCACCCGGCCGAGCCACACGTCCGCCCTGGCGAGCGCGCCGTACGCGTCCGCGAGTTCGCCGCCCTCGTAGTCCTTGGGTACGTTCTCCTCGACCCAGTTCAGCAGGTCGTCGGGCGTCTCGTCCACGTCGTAGGACGCCTCCAACGCGCCCTGGGCGTCCTCCTCTTTGATGAGCGCATCGAGGAAGTCGAAAATACCCGTCGTCCGGTCGCGCTCGCCGGTGACCACGTCATCCTTCGCTAACCGGCGGTCCTCCTCCGCGAGCGCCTGGAGGTCGTTTATCGCGGAGCGGAGGTCGCCGTCGTTCTTCTCGGCCAGCGCGTCGAGCGCCTCGTCGTCGTACTCGACGTTCTCGCGCCGGCAGAGGTCGCGGAGCACCGGGACGATGGAGCGCTTTGACACGTCGCGGAACTCGATGTCGCGGGCGGCGTTTCTGAGCCCGTTGCTCATCTCGTAGTAGTCGTTGGCGATGAGCACCACGGGCTGGCTCGCCTCCTTCACGAGGCTGGTGACGGCGCGCGCGCCGCCCCGGTCGTACGTGCCGTGGAGGTTGTCCGCCTCGTCCAAAATCACTAGCTTCCGGCCGCTGCCCGTGAGCGACCCGGACTTCGCCGCCTCCCCGGCGACGCGCTCGATGACGTCCGCGGTGCGCTGGTCGGAGGCGTTGAGCTCGATTGGCTCCCACCCCATGTCGCTGGCGAGGGCGTGGGCGGCGCTGGTCTTGCCCACGCCGGGCGCGCCGTGGAGGACAACGGCCTCGCGGTGGTCGGGCCACGTCTTCGCCCACTCGCGGAGCGCGTCTCGGGCCTTGTTGTTGCCCCGCACCTCCGAGAGCGAACTCGGACGGTACTTCTCCGTCCAATCGGTCATTACCGAAGGTGGGGGCGAGGCGCGTTTAGTGGTTGCGGACGGCGCGGCACCCGGACGCCTACCCGGCGGTTTAACTACCCGCCGGCGCGACGTCGGCGTATGCCCAAAAGCCCGGAACGCCTCGGGAAAGCACACGAGAAGCTCACCCGGGACTACCTCAACGGCGACGACTCGCAGCCGGACACGGAGGAACAACTCGACTACCTCGACGACGGCCAGCGCGAGCGGGTCCGCATCGGGGCGGAGAAAGCCGCCGAGTTCATCCGCGAGCACACGCCATTTAATATCGTCTCCGCGACGGAGGAAGGCGACGCCCGGAAGGCGGACCCCGACGACGACGTGGACGTGGTCGTCCGCGGCGCCGACGGCGAGGAGAAGGGGTACTCGTTGAAGCTCACCTCGAACACCGCCATCAACGTGCGGAACACGCTCGCCTCGAAGATGGCCGAGGACGTGTTCGGACGGCCAATCGAGGACGTGCTCGGCCCCGAGGCGTTCGCGACGTACGAGCGCGTTATCTCCCAGTTCGTCGACGACGAAATCGAGAGCTCCGAGATGGCCGCCGAGATGACGCCGGTGTTCGCGGCGGCGTTCCGCGACTTTTGCGACCGGGACGAACCTCTGCTCCGCGAGCGCCTCCTCGAACACGTCCGTCTCGACTCGAACACGGTGGCGTGTAAGGTGACGAAGGCGGGCAACTTCTACGGGTTCGCGTCGATGGAGCGCGCGCCGCTCCGGAAGTTCGCGGCGGGCGAGGGCGAGTTAGAAATCTATACGACGGACTCGAACGACACGTCCATCTTCTTCGACGTGGACGGCGAGGCGGCGTTCAGAATCGACATGTACGGCCAATACAGTGGCAGCACCCGGAAGCCGCGCGTGAAAACCGTGTACCGCGTGACGTTCGGGTAATCGCGCTCCGAGTCGCGGCTGGCTCCGAAAAATCGGGCGCTCAGTTCCTCAAAATCGGGTGCTCGGCTACCCGAGGTCGGTGATGGTGGTCTGCTCGTAGTGTGAGACGCTGATGCGTTCGGCCTCTCTGATTTCGGGGTAGTAGTCGCGGAGCGTCTCCGCGAGTTCGTAGGCTAGTTTCACGGGGACGGCATTGCCGATCTGCTTGGTGACCTCCGTCTTGTTCCCCTCGAAGACGAAGTCGTCGGGGAACGTCTGGAGGCGCGCCTTCTCGCGAGGGGTGATGTATCGGTCCTCCTCGGGGTGGATGAAGGGGTTGTTGCTCACCGTCAGCGACGGCTCGTCGGGCGCGAGGCGGCGCAGGTAGGTGCCGTAGCGCTTGACGATTTCCGGCTCGTGGGGACAGCTGTCGGTGTCCTCGCAGTCACAGCGGTACTTCTTCGTTTTGAGCCGGTCGGGCAGGTCGCGGTAGTACCCACCCGGAGGGACGTGACGAATCTTCTCTAGGACCTTCTCGCTCGTGTTCGCGTAGCGCATGTTCGGCAGGTCGTCCGTGACCCCTGCGAGCGCCTCGCCGGCGGTTTCCCACTCCGACTCCCGGCGGGTCGGCTCGGGGAACCGGATGGGAACGTCCCGGTTGGTGCCGACGAAGAAGATGCGCTTTCGCTTCTGGGGAACGCCGTAGTTCTGCGCCTCTAACACCCGGTACTCACAGCGGTACCCCGCGCGGTTGAACGCCTCGACGATGTTGTCCTTCACGTACTCGCCGTCGCTCGTCTCCCGGTTGATGAGGTCCCGGACGTTCTCCATCAACACGAGTTGGGGGTCGAGCGCCTCGACGACGCGGAGGAACTCCTCGAAGAGCGTGTTCCGGGAGTCCTGCTCCATCTCGTCGAGTTTGATGCGCTCGTTGTTCAGGCGGCTAAACCCCTGACAGGGCGGTCCGCCGATGACGACGTCCACGTCGTCCTTCTCATACCCGGCGGCGTCGAGTTCGGCCGCGAGGCGCTCGTCGTCCAACTCGCGGACGTCCGCCTCCACGAAGCGCGTCTCCGGGAAGTTCGTCCGGTAGGTGTCGGCGGCGCGCTCCCACTCGTCGCTGGCGAGCGCGACGTCGTAGCCCGCCCGCTCGAAGCCGGAATCGAGGCCGCCACAGCCGACGAAAAAGCCCGCGACTGTCGGCGCGTCGTCGGCGTCGTCCGGCCCCGCTCCTCGCGCGTCGCTCATCAGTACCCGCACTCGGAACCCTGAGGACAAAACTCCTGCCCCTCGGGCTCACTCCGCGGCGAGCAGTCGCACCCGGATACACGTCCCGCGGGGCTCCCGGTCCTCGATTTCGAGCGTCCCGCCGCTCGCGTCCACGACCCAGTGTGCGAGCCACAGTCCCATGCCGAGCGAGTGTTCGAGCGACGTCTCGCGTCCGCTATCGAACACCGCCCGCTCGCGGTCCGGAATCCCCGGGCCGTCGTCGCAGACGGTGACGCGCACCCACCCGTCGGTCTCCTCGCCCCGGACGGTCACGGTCGGTCGGTCGCTGTCGTTGTGTTCGACGGCGTTTTCGAGCAACTGGGAGAACGCCTCCGGGAGCATCGCGTCGCCGCGCGCGCGCAGCGCCGGCGGCAGGTCCACGTCGACGGTCGCGTCGGGGTTGGCGGCCCGCAGCGCCTCGGCCGTCGCTTCGAGCGTCGACGTGAGGTCGACGCGCTTCTGGCTCCCGTCGTCGTCGAGTAGCGCGCCGAGGCGACGCGCGCGGTCTCCCCGCTCGACCATCTCCCCGGCCCGCCGCCGGATTGTCTCGGCGTGTTCGACGACGGCGTCGTCGTCCGCCTCGATGATGAGCGTCTCCGCGTGGCCCAGCACCACGTTCGCGTCGTTGCGAAGGTCGTGGCGGAGCACGCGGTTGAACACCTCCAGACGCTGGACGTAGCGCTCCCGTTCGGTCACGTCGATGAGGATGGCGTGGCCGGTGGTCGGTTCCGCGACCCGTATCGGAATCACGATGAGCAGGAACTCCCGGATGCCGTCGGCGGTCTCCCGCCGGACTCGCTCGCGGACCGTTCCGCCGCCCTCGATTTTCGCCGCGATGTCGCTCGCCTCACCCGCCCGGTTCTGTGGCACGATTAGGTCCTCGACGTTCGACCCGACGACCGCCGTGCTGGCGTGGCCGAACGTCTCCTCGAAGGGGCCGTTCACCTCCTCGATAATCGGCTCTCCCCCTTCGACTCGGAACCGCATCGCGGGGTTCGGGAGGTTGGCGAACAGGGTCCGCAACCGGTCGCGCTCGCGCTGGAGCGCCGTCTCCCTGTCGGCCGCGCGCTGGATGGCGCGGTCCCCCCGCACGTCGTACAGCCCCACGACCAGGCCGGCGCCGGCCCCCATCGAGGTGGCGTTCGCGAGCATGAGCCTCCTGTCGGTGACGCTGATGCCGTGGGCCAGTTGGTAGTTGAACAACAGCAGCCCGAACGCGGCGAACGTCGCCCCGCCGAGCAGACACCACGCCACGACGCGGCGCTGTTCGCCCGCGCGGAGGGCGAGCGCCGCCCAGACGCCGCCAGCGGTGATGCCCACGGCGATGACGCTCGGCGCGACGGTTCCGTACAGCGCGTGTCCAAGCTCTCCCCAGTGGGTCGTCACGAGGTGGCCGGCGTACCAGGCGAAAAGCAGCGCGCCGAACGCGGCGAGGAGACTCCCTCCTACTGGCCACCCCTCGTCGTTCCCTCGGAGCCCGCCCTGACGCATACTCCCGGCGTCTCTCGGCCACCGGGATAACGGTGCCGGGGACAAGACCTAACCGCCGGGCCGCTGAGTGACCGGTATGCCGACCGGCGAACTCGTCTATCTGGCGGCACCGGACACCGTCGAACTCCGGGAGTACGAGGTCCCCGACCCGGAACCGGGCGCCCTGCTCACCGAAGTCGTGCGCGCGAACGTCTGTGGCTCCGAACTACACATCTGGAGCGGCGACCACCCGCTCATCACGGACGGCGTCCTCGGCCACGAGGCGCTCTGCCGGATAACCGAACTCGGAGACGGCGTCGAGACGGACAACGCGGGCCAACCGCTCTCGGAAGGCGATTTGGTGGTACCCGCCTACTTCGCGACCTGCGGGCACTGCGCGCACTGTGGCGCCGGCCGCCACCGGTGTTGCGAGAACGCCTACGAGTACTGGTCCCGTGGCCCCGACGAGGAGCCACACTTCCACGGCACGTTCGCCACCCACTACGTGATACACCCCGAGCAGTACGTGTACCGCGTCCCCGACGGGCTTGCCGAGGACGTGGCGGCGGGCGCGAACTGCGCGCTCTCGCAGGTGCTGTGCGGCGTCGACGCCATCGAACTCACGGCGGGCGATACCGTGGTCGTTCAGGGCGCGGGCGGACTCGGACTGAACGCCACGGCCGTCGCCGCGGAGCGCGGCGCGGAGGTCATCGTCGTGGACGGCGTCGAGAAGCGCCTCGCGATGGCCGAGCGCTTCGGCGCGGACCACACCATCAGCATGGCGGCGTACGACAGCGTCGACGCCCGCGCCGAGCGGGTGCGCGAACTCACCGACGGACTCGGTGCCGACGCCGCCATAGAGGTGACCGGCGTGCCCGCGGCGTTCGCGGAGGGAATCGAACTCCTCCGCGCCGACGGGCGGTATCTGGAGATGGGCAACATCGTCCCCGGACGCACGACGGAGTTCGACCCCGGCGCGATGACGCGGAAGTCCATCACCGTCGAGTCGCTGATGCGTTACGACCCGTGGTATCTGAAGGAGGCCCTCGACTTCCTCGACGCGCACGCCGACGACTACCCCTTCGACGAACTGCTCGACGCGGAGTTCCCGCTCTCGGAGGCCCAGCGCGCGCTGGAGGCGTCCGCCGAGCGCGAACTCACGCGGGCGACGCTCGTCCCGGAGTAGGGGCGTGGGGCGAGGGCGTGGCGTGAGGAACGGTGGCGGAACGGAGAACGAGCGACACGAACGGGCCGCGAGCGTCGCGTATGCCGTCCGCGGGCCGGTACCTACATCAACCCCGAGTGTTTTGCCATTCGCTATGGCCTCCAACGACGCCGACGACGATTCCGGCGCGGACGTCGCCGCCGAAGACCCCGACGGGGCGACGGAGACGCCGCTCGCCGGCGGATCAACCCCTGATATCGACGACGGACCGGACGACGGCGACACGCCGTACGGCATCGGTATCGCGAGCGGCCTCGCCGCGTGGCTGGTCGGCTATCTGGCGTTCTATCTGCGCTACTCCGGCGAGATTCGCGGCTCCGCCGCCGAGACGGCGCTGAACGCGATGTCCGGCGGCGACAGCGTGTGGGCGGCGGTCGGGTGGGTGTTCTATAATGGCCACTTCGTCACCACGAACGTCGACGTGCCGGTGTTCGGCTCCTCCGCGATGAACTTCCTCCGCGACGGCGCGGTGCTTCCCCACCTCGCGGCGCCGGTGCTCCTCCTGCTCGGGGGCGCCGTCGTCGGCTACGCCGCGCGCACGCACGGCCCCGGCGACGCCGCCGTGACGGGTCTCCTCCTCGTCCCCGGCTACCTCGTGCTCTCTACCGTCGGCGTCTTCCTCTTCGAGGTGTCCGGCAACGGCGCGAGCGTCGGGCCCGACCCGGTGACGGGCATCCTGCTCGCCGGACTGGTGTACCCCGCCGTCTTCGGCGCCGTCGGCGCCCTCCTGGGCGACCAACTCTAATTTCCTTCGACTCTAGCGCTCCCGCAGGAGTCGGCTCCCGACGACGACGGCGCTCGTCAGCACCAACAGGAGCTCCGTGCCGGACATCACGAGCGGGAACGTCCGCTCGACGTTTTTCGGGTCCGAACCGCGCTCGACGTCGACACCGGTACGGTAGTGAACCTCCTCCGTGGACCCGACAGCGGCACTGGTCCCGCCGCCACCGCCGCCTCCGCCGCTGCCGCCCTGTGAGAGCTCCACGAACGTCTGGACGAACCCCCGCTGATTCGACAGCAGCGCCTCCCCGGAGAGCTTGTAGAACTGGTCGTGGAGCGGATAGAAGGCGTTCACGCCGTTCGTGAACAGGTCCGGGCCGATGCCGCCGAACGTCAAGGCGCCGAGCGCCGCTCCCGCCACGACGACGCCGCGTGCGCCGTAGCGCTCCCGGAGTCGTTGGTTTCGCCGCTCGTCGACGACGAGGGCGGCACCCAACACTGCGGGCAACAGGAGCGTGTGGAGGACGGCCCGATGGCCGCCGGGCACCCAGAGTCCGATGAACGTGTCGACGTCGGGGAGCGCGGCGGCCGCGAGACACAGCGCGAGCGCGCGCTTATCGAAGGCGGCGCCGAGGAGTCCGGCCGCGACGAGCCCCCCAACCGCGAGGTGGACGAGCGTCGATGGCATACCCCTCACTCAGGGCTTGTCGCACGTCAACGTTTCTCGTGTCGTCGTCCGTCGAACCCAATTCTCGACAGCGTTTATATCCCCGTCGCGCCAACGACGGGTATGAACGAGCCCGACGGCGCATCCCCCGAGACGCCGCGTGCCGACCTCGCGGAGAAGATAGCGGGCGAAGTCGCCCTCAGCGACGACCCCGGCGCGACGGTGCGCAAGTGGCGAACCGACTTCGACGTCTCACAGACCGAACTCGCCGCCCAACTTGAGGTCTCCTCCTCGGTCATCTCGGACTACGAGAGCGGCCGTCGGGAGTCGCCCGGCATCGGCGTCATCTCCCGCATCGTGAACGCCTTACTCGACATCGACGAACAGCGCGGCGGCGACCGGATTCGCCAGTACGGCCGCGTGCTGTCGGCGGGGTTCGAGAGCGACGCCGTCCTCGACTTACGGGAGTACCCCGCGACGGTGCCCCTCGAAGAGGTGTACGACGCCGTCGGCGCGACGGAAATCGCGGGCGGCGAGCGCGAGCACATCTCCGGGCACACCGTCATCGACTCGATTCGGGCGATAACCCGGCTCTCAAGCGACGAGTTCTACCGCCTCTACGGGCAGTCTACCAACAGAGTGCTCGTGTTCACGAACGTCTCGCGCGGCGAGGGGCCCCTCGTGGCGCTGCGCGTGGCGAACCCGACGCCGAACGCCGTTTTGCTCCACGGGCTCGACGAGGAGGATCTCTGGGAGCACGCCGCGGCGCTCGCGGGCATCGACGATTTCTCGCTGGCGGTGTCGAACGGACCACAGGAGGAACTGCTGGACGGGCTTCGGGATTTGGCGTAGGCCCGAATCAGAACCCGAACACCGGGAGGAACCGGAAGGTGAGGTACGCGCCGACCGTCGCTATCGCCGGCACGACGTTTTGCATCAGGACGACCCGAGCGGTCGTCGCGGGGTTGAACAGCGCGCCGGCGTCGGGGATGTCCTCGGGCTCCTCCTCCCCGATGGGCGGCAGTTCCTCGCCCTCCTCGTCGGTCGCCAACGCGTTGACCGACACCGGCGGCGCGTCCTCGCCGGTGACCGTCTCCGGGATGGTCATCGGACGGGTCGCCCGCCCCCAGCCGAGACCGATTATCGACGTGGTCGCGATGATGACGAAACTCGCGGGGATGCCGAGCACGGAGAGGAAGATGACGAGCGTGGAACTCACCGTCGCAACGACGATGGCGGCCGTCAGCGGGAGTTCGGTGATGTCGCTGCCCATCGTGTCCAGGGTTCGGCGCGCGATGGTGAACGCGCCGATGGCGACGGCGACACAGCCGATGAGAATCGCGGGGTTCATCTCCAACTCGCCGCTGCCCACGAGGGGCGCGACGGCGTTGGCGATGTTCGAGGTACCCGAACTGAACGCCATCAGACAGCCGATGGCGACGACGACGGCCGACCCGGCGAGTTCCCGGCGGTTCGTCGTCTCGTGGAGTCGCGGTATCGGCACCGCGCCCGAGCGGTCCATCTCCAGCAGCGGCCCCTCGCTTCGGTCCATCGCGACTCTGCGGTTGAGTCGCGCGTAGAAGTAGCGCCCGATGAGCAGGGACACCCAGAAGCCGATGATGGGCGAGACGATCCACCAGGTGGCGATTTCGCCCATCACGGCGACGTCGAGCGCGTTCCCGGCGAGTCCGAGCCCCGCGATTGCGCCGACGGCCGTCATCGACGTCGACGCGGGGACGCCGAACACGTTGCCCACGAACAGCGCGATGCCGATGAAAAAGAGGACGGCGATGGACGATTCGAGCGTGAACACGCCGGGGTTCGTCACTAGCTCCGAGCCGAGTTTCGTCACGACGTTCCGGCCGATGGTCCACGCGCCGATGAAGAAGAACACCCCCATCAGCGCCGCGGCGGCCGTCTTCGATATCGCGTCCGCGCCGACGGCCGGTCCGAACGCTGGGCCCGTCGTCGCGCCGCCGATGTTGTACGCGACGAACATCGCCACGAGGACGCCGACGACGAGGAGGAGTTCGGCCATCAGTTCTCCTCGTCTCCGTCCTCGTCCTCGTCAGTTGCCGATTCGACTTTCTCCTCGACCGTCTCCTCGACTTTCTCCTCGACCGTCTCCTCGACGGTTTCGTCGACGGTTTTCTCCACCGTTTCCTCGACGGTGTCGCCCACGGCTTTCTCAACTGTCTCACCGACTTTCTCCTCGACTGTTTCCTCGACCGTCTCCTCGACTGTTTCGTCAACAGTCTTCTCTACCGTCTCGTCGACAGTTTTCTCCACGGTGTCGCCAACGGTTTCCTCGACTGTCTCGCTGACCTTCTCCTCGACGGTGTCACCGACGGTCTCCTCGACGGTTTCGTCGACGGTCTTCTCAACCGTTTCCTCGACGGTTTTCTCCACCGTCTCACCGACTTTCTCCTCAACGGTCTCCTCGACGGTTTTCTCGACCGTCTCGCTGACGGTTTCGTCGACGGTCTTCTCGACGGTGTCCCCGACCGTCTCCTCGACGGTATCACCGACGGTTTTCTCGACGGTTTCGTCGACGGTCTTCTCGACCGTCTCGTCCACCGTGTCCCCGACCGTCTCCTCGACGGTCTCCTTGACGACGCTGGTCATCCAGTCGGGGTCGAAGCGGGCCATCTTCCAGACGACGTGGATGAGATAGGAGAGTAGAATCCCGAACCCGAACGCGATTCCGGTGGTGCTGTCGGTGATGACGATGAGCGCGACGGCAATGAGTATCAACAGTCCGTACGCGAGGTCGACAAGCGAGTCGACGCGCGCCGGCTTCATCGCTTTTCGGGTGGCCGTTCAGTTGCTGGAGCGGTTCGCTGTTCGCCGGAGCGTAGAAAACACATGCGTACCAGTACAGAGCGCGTCTCCGCTGAAGTATTTTGGCAACGAGCGCGCGGCCGTCAGCGAGCGTACTCGTACTCCCGCTCGCTCATCGGTCCCCGCCCGGTGAAGATGAACTCCGCCTCGGGTTCAGTGAGCGACTCCATCTGAATCGTCTTGGCGTGGTTGTGCCGGTCGTGGATGCGTTCGTACTCCGCGAAGGTGATGGTGCGCCGCGATTCGAGTTGGGACTCGATGTCGAGCGCCTCGATTTCCTCTACCCACCCCTCGCGAATCTCCTCCTCGTGGATTTCGGCCTGCGCGCCGCTGCCGTAGGAGCCGACGAGCAGTTTCGCGCCGGTCAGGTCCTCGCCCTCGCGGGCGGCGTGGCGCAGCGCGGCGACGCGGGCGATGTGGACGGAGCCGGTGTACCAGTTGCCCACCTCGCGGGAGATATCAAGCGTGGGCTCGATGGCCGCCTCGTACCATTCCGCGTACGCCTCCGTCTCCGAGAGGTCGTCCATGTACTCGCGGATGGCGTCCTGGAACGCCTCGTCGCTCTCGAACTCCTCAGTTCGAGGTTGGGGCCCGATTTCGCCGGCGAGTTCGTCCTCCACGTTCGTCCCGCGTATCATGTGCCGGTAGCCCAGCACCGCCGCCTTCCGGACCATCCCCGGGAACGGCGTGTGGAACGGGATGAAGCGGTAGTCGTCGGGGTGGGTGCGCCCGGACACCGACTCGAAGTCCTCCAAGGCCTCGCGCATCCGGGCGAGATACACCTGAACGGAGCGCTTGCCGTCGACGCTCGGGAACTGCTGGTTCGGCTTGAGGAAGTCAGTCTCGTCGGCGCTGCCGTACCCCTGCTCCGTGGAGAGCGCGACGAGGTCCGGGTCCTCGTCGATGTACATCGCCACCGCGCCCGCCCCCTGCGTCGCCTCGCCCGCGTCGCCTCTCGCGTAGAGGGCGGTGTCCGTCGCGATGACGAGCGCGCCTCTCCCCCGATTGCGCCCGGCGCGAATCCAGTTGTACGCGTCGTCGAGGCTCTGCGTGCCGGCGATGCACGCGAACTTTCTCTCCCCTTTGTTCGCGTGGTGGAAATCGCCCTCGTACACCTGTTCGAGACAGCCGGCGATATAGGTAGAAACGGGCTTGGAGTTGTCGAAGGCGGACTCGGTCGCCACGTCGATGCGACCCACGTCCTCGGGTTCCAATCCCTTGCGCTCCATCAGCCGGTGGGCCGCGTTCGCGCCCATCGTCACGATGTCCTCGTGAGCGTCGGGGAACGAACTCGCGTTGAGTCCCAATCCTTTGGTGTACTTCTCGGGGTCCTCGCCCTGCTCGGGCGCGAACGTGTTGGGGAGGTCGAGTTCGAGTTTCCCGGTCCATATCTCGACGCCGTCGATGCCGACGGGTGTCTCGCTCATTGGCGTTCGGTGGGCGCGTCGGGTTATAAGAATTGTCGATGGGGGATTCGGCGGTTGTGGAAGGTCAGGTACTGACCGAATACGTCGCCGTACTACCGTCCCCGAAGTGGAAGGAGATCGTCACGGTCTCTCCCGCCATGTCCATCTTCCCATCATTGCTTTTCCGGAACGCATTGAGATACACGTCCGCGGTTGTCCCGCTGTCGAGTGTCGCGTCCTCCGTCATGGGTTCCGTGCTACCGAGCGTAAGCGCCGTTCCCGTGTCGTTGTAGTACGGTGTCCCATCCATATCCAACACTCCGTGCGTCCCCGAACTCGGTGAGATGTACACCTCGTGTTGGCCACGATTGTAGCTGCCAGTCTGGTTCTCCCATATTTGACTCACTTGCCCTCTCGAAGTACTGTTCACTGTGATGTTAGTCACATTCACACTATCGCTACCTGTGTTCTCGACGGCGAAGCTCACCCCTGCGGGGCCGCCCCAGAACGTCCCACCGCTCCCGCTCACAAGATTTGTCTGTGATGCACTCGTGCTCCCGCCGCTACCTCCACTACTACCGCTCCCGCCACAACTCTCCGTCACCGTCCCACTCGCGGGCCCCACGAAGTACGTCGCCGCAGTACCGTCGTCGAACTGTATCGAGAGGATGTAGAAGTCTCCCGCGCCGACGGTGTACTGGCTGGTCGTCGCCTGGTCCTCGTAGAAGCACATCGCGACGGAGTTGTCACCGGATGCGAGCGAGAAGTTCCCGATGCTCGTGTACGGTCCCCGGAGTTCGAGCGTTTCGTTGTTGATGACGACGTACTTCGGCGGGTTGGTCGCGGAGCCACCCTGGGTGTCCTCGGAGTAGAAGTTGTACCGGACCGAACTCACGTTCTTCGTCCCGTTTCCGGTGTTGTTCAGGTTCACTTGAACCGCGTTCCCGTCGAACACCTCGTCTTCGAGCACGACGGCGTCGGGCCTGTTCGGATTGATAACGCCACCCGTGTCGCCACCCGTGCCCGACCCCGTCGCGCCGACTGTCGTCGTCACTTCCGTTTCGTCCGACCCGCCGCCGTCGATACTGAACGTCACTTTCTCCGTCGAATCGCCCGTGTACACGAACGTCGCCTGCCCGTCCGAGTCGCTTCGCACGCTCGTCTCCTCGAAGTCGGAGCTGTTCACGTCGACGCGCACCCCGGGTTCGGGATTGTTGTACTTGTCTCTCACTTCCACGGTCACCCGGTCGGTGCCGTTCCCGCGCACGAGCGTGAGATACTCCGCGCCCGGTCTCGCGACGCCGCTTCCAACGCCGAGGTGCGCCATCCGCAGGTCGTACGTCCCGTTGTCGAGCGTGATGTCGACCGCGCTCCCGTTCGGGGTGACGGTCGCCGCGTCGGCGTCCTCGTACACCTCCTGCCACATCGACGCGTTCGCCTTCGTGGGGAGCGTGAGCGTGATGTTCCCGTTACTGTTCTCGATCTGTGTCGACTGGTACGGCGCGCTCAGCGCCTCCGGGTCGACGCTGACCGAACCGATTCCGGACTCCCCGAACTCCTCGCTGACGTTGAGCGTGACGAGCGTGATGACGTCATCCTCGACGACGATGCCCTGGGTTCGCTCGATATCGCCCTCCTCGTAGGCGTCGTACAGCGTGCCGTGCTCGTAGCGCGTCGTTGGCGCGTTCCGGAACTCGTTGTAGTCCGGCACGTACTCGATACCGTCCGTGGAGAAGTTGAGCGCCCCGTCGAGGTAGTCGGCCGTCTCCGGGTTCGTCGCTTGTACGTTCGAGACGGTGATATTCGAGCGGTTCTCGAAGGCCACACCCCGTAACCGCCCGTCGGGCGGCGGCGGGTTCACGGTGAACGTCCGCGTCGGATAGCGCACGCCGAGCGTCACGGACGCGGGCCGCTCGTTCCCCGTGGCCGCCGTCCCGAGAAACGCGTTCCGCAGGTCCTGAAACTGATTGGCGATAGTCTGGCTGTGTTCGTACTCGACGCGTTCGTTCTGTGCGGGGACGATCTGGGACTGATAGGTGCCGAGCGCGAGAATCAGAATCGCGAAAATGAGCACCGCTCCCACGACGGTGCTCACGGCGCGTTCATCCCCCCGAAACGACATTACGTCTACTTCGAACCCTGGGGACTTAAGACAGGCGGCCCGCCGTCGTTAGGCGTCTTCCTCGACGACTTCCGGGTCCGCGAGGGCGCTCTGGAGGCTGTCGAGTCCGTTGACCCACTCGGTGACGAGGCCGTACTCGAACTCCTCGGTGACGCTCATGTCCAACTCCTCGCCGTCGACGATGCGCGTTCCGGCGCAGGCCGCCAGGCCGAGCGCCCGGTCGAAGTCCTCCGCTTCCTCGGCCTCGGCGGCCGCGAGGACGTACTCCTCGACGCTCGCCTCGTCCGCGACGCCGTCAGCGATGTACTGCTCGGCGGCGTAGAACACACAGACAAGACTTGTCTGGACGCCGTCGACCAGCATCGCGGTGTCCTCGTCCTCGATGCCCGAGTCGTCGAGAACAACCTCCCGGATGTCCGCGAGTTCCTCCATCGCCTCCTCTCCCTCCAACTCGCCGTCGTCGTAGCCCGTCACGATGTGCGCGACGGCGATGGCCACGTCGTCTTGAAGGTTCAACAGGAGCCGCGCGGAGTCCTCGTCCTCGGGGTCCAGTTCCTCCTCGGCCAGCCGCCCCAACCAGTTCTCCCAGCGTTCCTCGGAGTAGAACTCCTCCTCGCGTTCTTCCATACTCGTAGGCCGAGTGCGCGCTTGAAAGGCCTTTCTACAGCGTGCCTTCGGTGTCAATCCCGTACACGGTCCGCGGCGTCTCGACGTGTGCCCGCCGAACCGCGTCGTCGTGCCCGGATTCGAGGAGCCAGCGGACGCGCCGGGGCACCGTCTTCGGTCCCAGCACCGCCCCCGGCCGCTCCGGGTCGTCCACGAAGTCCGTCTCCATCAGGAAGGACTCACCCGACGCGGCGGCGCGCTCCAGTCGGTCCTTCTCGCTCATCACGCTCGGCGTGACGCCGGCGAGTTCGCCCGCCGCGTAGTGTTTGACGACCCGCTCCGGCGCGAGCCCCGCGGACTCCGCCCACCCGGCCACGTCGGTCAAATCCTCCGTCGCCTCGGTGTGGAGCTGGACCGCACAGCCGACCTCGGCGCCCAGTTCGAGGCCGTGTCTGAGCACCCGATTCGAGGCGTCCCAGACGGCGTCGCTCACGTCGTAGTGCGGGCGCCCCGTCTTGAGCGCGAGCGCATCACCCGACGAGACGTACTCCGATGCGAGGTCCAGGCCCGCACACATCACGTCGGCCGCCGACGCGGGGTCGTGTCCGCCGTCGACGAGCTGCGTTATCAGCCCCGGATGAACGCCGAGGACGGGCCACGCGCGTCCGGGGAGCTCCTCACTGGCCCGCTCGACCACGTCGGTCGTCGCCTCGAAGGCGAGCCGGAAGTCGGCGCGCTCCACGGGCGGGTCGTCGAAGTACCACGAGGGACGATTCACCACGAGCAGGTGGGTGCCGCCGAGGCGGGCGAACTCCCTGACCGCGTCGATTCCCTGCCCGTCCTCGGGGTTGAGATGGAGGTGGTTGTCGAGCACCGGTCCGTCGTAGTCCATACCGGGACCGTAGACCGGGGGGAAGAAAAGCTACCCGCGGCGTTCCTCGTTCGGCTCCGCGACCTCCGGTTGTTCCTCGGATTCGCTCTGACCCTCCTCCGTCATCCCGCCCATCGCGCCCGTCCCGCCGAACGCGGCGGTGAGCGATTCGCGCATCTCCTGGAGCGCGTCGAGCTCCTCGCGAACGTCGTCGAGCTCCGCGTTGAGCTCGTCCCGCGTCGCGCGCAGGTCCGTCGCGACGCCGTCGACGTCGCTCTCGACGCCGTCGAGTCGCGCGTCGCGTCGCTCGCCCGCCTCGGCCAACTCCGTGCGCAGCGACTCCGTCGTCTCCGCGAGTTCGTCGACCTGTTCCCTCGTCGCGGCCTGCTCCTCGCGGAGCGTCGTCACGTCCTCGCGGAGCGCCTCCGTCTCGGATTTGAGGTCACTGAGCACCTCGGCCGGCGGGCCGTGTTGGTCGATGGCCTCCTCCAAGGTGTGCGTGTACGCCGCGAGGTCATCGACCCGCGACTGGACGTGTCGGAGCCGCACATCCGTGCTCTTCGAGTGGTCATCTTCGCCCGTCTCCACCCCGAGCGCATCGCGGAACGCCGCGCGGAGCTCCTCGTCCGTTTCGAGCGCGTCGACCAGCGTCTCCACGGACACGTCGTCGTCCGATTTCTCCGATTCCGACGGTTCCGCCTCCTCGACGGCGGCGTCGTCAGTCGGTTCGGCCTCGCTGTCCGCCGCTCCGTCGTCTTCCGTGTCAGTGTCCATGTCGTTGTCCTCGTCCGGAGAGTCGTCCCCGGTCTCCCCGCTGTCGGGCGTTTCCGCTGTCGGTTCGTCGTCCCCGTCGGCCTCGTTGTCCTCTTCTGCCTCGTCGATGATGTCCTCACCGGCGACGTTCTCGTTGGCATCGGCCTCATCGGACGGACCTCCCGCGTCGAGGTCCTGCTCGGCGTCAGCGAGTATCGTCACACCGTCCGGCTCCCCGCCGTTCGCTGTCGTCCCGGCCGCGCCGGCCTCCGACTCGGGGACGGGGGTCACGTCCCCCGGTTCGCTCTCCGGACTCGACCCGCCGCCGAACAGGCGGCGCTTGAGCCCCCCGAGGAATCCTTTTGACTCGCTTTTCGATTCCTTGTCGGTCCGCTCGACGAGCGGTTCGCCCCCGAAGAAGGGCTCGTCCGCGACGGCGCCGAACACCGTCTCGAACGTGCCGTCTGCCGGTATCTCGTCCTCGAACGTCACCGCGTCGTCCTCGACGGACCAAGCCCGCGGCTCCTGCTCGGGATGGAACCCCGCTTCCGTGAGCGGGACGCTCTCGTCCAGTGGCTCGCGGATTCGGAACTCGGCCGTCTCGCCGTCCGGTCCTCGAACCGTGTATTCAACCGTCACTCCCCCTTCTTTCCGACGAACCGCGCGCTCGACGCGCACGTCCCCCGCGGGCGTCGTCTCGGTCACCTCCGATTCGTCCTGCGCCATACTCGGAGACGATAGCGGACCGTGAAATATGTTCCCCTGTCTCAGCCGAGCACAATCGACTCGTGGGCCGCGTTCCCCAGCGCGTCGGAGCGGCCGTACTCGCCGGGCGCGATGGCGATGGTGTGGACGCCGCGGCGCGCGGCCACCTCGAACACGGGCTTGAAATCCGTGTCCCGCGAGGCGATGGCGAGGCTGTCGATGCCGTCGCATATCAGCTCCGTCGCGTCGACGGCGAGTTTCACGTCGACGTCGCCGCTGGTCACCCGAACGTCGTACCCCCGCGCCTCGGCGGCCTGAATCAGTCCCGACGGCGCGTTCTGGTCGACGTAGAGACGCGTCACCGCGAGCTCGCCGCTCTCGGCTGCGGTCTCGCGCACCTCGTCCAAGTCCGTGTCGAACTTCTCCCTGAGCACGTTCGGCCCGTCGACGAACAGCCCCACTCGGTCGGGTCGCTCCCGGTCAACCTCGGAGCGCACCCGGTCAAACAGTCCCATGGCCCCGCCTTCGCGCTCCGGGGCATAGACCGTTCGGTCCCGCGGCCGCCGTCCGTGGCCCCGAAGCGGGTCGAAGTGTCCCCGAAGTGTGCCCAAAACGACCCGAAGCGGCGGCTCCGACACGGAAAAGGGCGTACCGACGGCTCGCCCCGGAAAAGAGCGTACAGCCGGCGACGCCTCCCCGACCGGTTCGCCGGACTCCCGCCTCGGCCGGTCGGGACGACTCAGTCCACGGCGGGCCTGGGCCCGGTCCCCGGTTTGAACCCGCGGACAGACGGGAAGGTATTACTCGCCGGCACCGAACGATGGGGTATGGCACTCCGGACGCCGCCGCTCGACGAACGACACGCCGCGGCGGGCGCGAAGACGACCGAGTTCGGCGGCTGGGAGATGCCGGTTCACTTCGGCTCCATCCGCGAGGAGCACGCCGCCGTGCGGGAGTCCCTCGGCAAGTTCGACGTATCGCACATGGGCCAACTCCACGTGTTCGGGCCCGACGCCGTTGCGCTCACCGACCGACTCGTCACGGCCGATATCACCTCGCTTTCGCCGGGCCGCGCGCGCTACACGCCCGTCACCGACGCCGAGGGCGTCATCCTCGACGATGTGGTGGTGTATCGCCGCGAGTCGGGCGTCCTCGTCGTGCCGAACGCCGGCCACGACGAGGAGATGGCGACGCGGTGGGACGCTCACTGCGAGGAGTGGGACCTCAACGTCGAGGTACAGAACGCGACGGAGTCGTACGGCATGCTCGCCGTTCAAGGTCCCGACGCGGAGGATACGCTTGCGGACGCGGGCGAGGAGTCGCTCCGCGACCTCTCCCGGTTCGGCCACGCCGACGCGACCGTCGCGGGCATCGACTGTCTCGTTGCGCGCACCGGCTACACCGGCGAGGACGGCTACGAACTGCTCGCGCCGGCCGCGGAGTTCGAGACGGTCTGGGACGCCTTCGACTGTCAGCCCTGCGGACTCGGCGCTCGCGACACGCTCCGCCTGGAGATGGGCTATCTCCTCTCCGGACAGGAGTTCGACGCGGAGTCGAACCCGCGGACGCCCTACGAGGCGGGCATCGGCTGGACCGTCGCGTTGGACTCCGAGTTCGTCGGACGCGACGCGCTTGCCGACGCGACGAACCCCGAGGAGACGCTTACTGGCATTCGCCTCGCGGAGCGCGGCGTCCCCCGCCACGGCTACGACGTGACCGACGAGGACGGCTACCTCCTCGGGACCGTCACCAGCGGCACTGTGAGCCCCACCCTGAACACCCCCATCGCGCTCGCCTACCTCCCCGCGGACCTCGACGTCGGCGCCGACGTCGGCGTCGTCGTCCGCGGCGACCGGAAGCGCGGCACCGTCGTCGAAACACCGTTTCTGGAGGATTACTGATGTTCGAGATACCCGAGAACCTGTACTACAGCGAGAGCCACGAGTGGATAGACCCGGAAACCGGCCGCGTCGGCATCACCGACTTCGCACAGGACGAACTGGGCGACGTGGTGTTCGTCGAACTCCCGGCGGAGGGCGCGGAGCTACGCGCCGGCGAGGAGTTCGGCGTCGTCGAGAGCATCAAGGCCGTCTCCGACGTGTATGCTCCTACTGACGGTACCGTTCGCGCCGTCAACGACGCGCTCGCGACACAGCCCGAACTGGTCAACGAGGACCCCTTCGGTGAGGGGTGGCTGCTCGAATTAGAGCATGAAGGCGTCGGAGAACTCCTCGACGCGGCGGCCTACCGCGAGCAGATAGAGTAACCACGTTCGTGTATATATCTATCGTGGGATAGGACGCGATACCCAGATAGATGCCGTAAATCCGGGAGAGTGAAGAGTCCGGAGTCGAAACGCCCGGTATCGGATGGCACCCAGCACACCGTACGCCCCACACACGCCCGCGGAGACGGCGGCGATGCTCGACGCCGTCGGCGTCCCCGACGAGGAGGCGCTGTTCGACGTCCCGCCCGAAATCCGCTTCGACGGCAGCTTCGACATCGACGCGAAAACCGAACGCGAGGCCCGCCGCGCCGTCGCGTCGACGCTGGCCGAAAACGACGACTGCGCCTCGTTTCTCGGCCGCGGCCACTACGACCACTACGTGCCGAGCGTCGTCTCCCATCTCGCTGACAGGGGCGAGTTCCTCACCTCCTACACGCAGTACCAACCCGAGATATCCCAGGGGTTCCTCCAGGCGCTGTTCGAGTACCAGTCCCTGCTCGTCGAGTTAACTGGTCTAGAAGTCGCGAACTGTTCGATGTACGACGCCGCCACCGCGCTCGGTGAGGCGGCGCGACTCGCGGACCGAGTGCGGGCAGTCGAAGGTAGTCGGGTTCTCGTCCCCGAAACGCTTCTTCCCGAGCGACGCTCCGTCCTCCGGAACTACCTCGTCGGCCTCGACTTGACCGTCGATTCGTACCCGACCCGCGAGGGCACCGTCGACACGGACGCGCTCGCGGACGAGTTGGACGAGGACGCCGCCCTCGTGTACGCGGAGACGCCCGCGGCCGGCGGCGAAATCGAGCCGGCGCTGGAACACATCGGGTCGCTGGCCGACGAACACGGCGCGCTGTTCTGTCTGGGCACCGACGCCGTCGCGTTGTCGCTCCTCCAGCGCCCCGCCGACGTGGGCGCCGACATCGTCGTCGGGGACGCGACGCTCGGCCTCCCCGCGGCGTACGGGATGGGGCTCGGCCTGTTCGCCTGCCGCGAGGAGTATCTCCGACAGGTGCCGGGCCGACTCGTCGGCGCGAGCGAGGACGACGAGGGGAGTCGTGCGTACACGCTCACGCTCCAGACGCGCGAACAGCACATCCGCCGCGAGCGCGCCACCTCGAACATCTGTACGAACCAGGCGTGGCTGGCGCTCCGCGCGGCGATACACGCGTCCTATCTCGGCGCCGACGGACTCATGGAACTCGCGGAGCAGATGGTCGAACTCCCCCGCGAACTCGCCGCCGAACTCGACGGAATCGAGGGCGTCAGCGCGCCCGTCGCGGACAGACACCACTTCCGGGAGTTCCGTGTTCAAACTGCTCGCCCGGCGGCGGACGTGCGCGACGCACTCGACGCCCGCGGCGTCGCCGTCCACGCCGTCTCCGAGCACGAGATTCAGGTCTGTGTCACCGAGACGAACGTGGAGAGAACGGACGAACTCGTCGCGAAACTCGCGGAGGTGGCCTGAATGTACCACGAGCAGGCGAACTGGCGCGACGGCGACGCACACCAGCCGTTGCTCTCCGAGCAGTTCGGCGCCGAGGAGACGGTCGAGACGGACGCGCTCCCCGACGAACTCACCCGCGACTCGCTCTCGATACCGTCGCCCGCCGAACCCGAACTGAACCGTCACTACACGCGCCTCTCGCAGATGACGTACGGCCAGACGAGCGGCCCCTACCCGCTCGGGTCGTGTACGATGAAGTACAACCCGCCGTTCACCGAGGACCTCGCCGCGCGCCCCGCCGCGAGCGTCCACCCGGACCGGCGCGACGCGAGCGTTCAAGGCACTCTTGGAATCCTCCACGGCCTCCAGTCCTCGCTGGCCACGATTGGCGGGATGGACGCCGTCTCGCTCCAACCGCCCGCCGGCGCGGCGGGCGAGTTCGCGGGCGTGCTGGTGGCGAAGGCGTACCACGAGGCCAACGGCGACGACCGGACCGAGATTCTGGTTCCCGACGCCGCCCACGGCACGAACTTCGCCAGCGCGGCGATGGCCGGCTTTGAGGTGGTCGAACTCCCCTCCGGCGACGACGGCCGGGTCGACCTCGACGCCCTGCGGGCGGCGGTGAGCGAGCAGACGGCGATGTTGATGCTCACGAACCCGAACACGCTGGGCCTCTTCGAGCGGAACATCGAGACCGTCGCGGACATCGTCCACGACGCGGGCGGCCTGCTGTACTACGACGGCGCGAACCTGAACGCCCTGCTCGGGCGCGCACGGCCCGGCGACATGGGCTTCGACGTGATGCACTACAACGTCCACAAGACGTTCGCGACGCCCCACGGCGGCGGCGGCCCCGGTGCGGGCCCCATCGGCGTCACCGAGGAACTCGCGCCGTATCTGCCCGCGCCCCGCGTGCGCGAGACCGAATCGGGATACGAGTCCTTCGCCCCCGAGGCCTCCATCGGGAAGGTCCACGGGTTCCGTGGGAACTGGCTCGCGCTCCTGAAGGCCCACGCCTACATCGAACGCCTCGGGGAGTCGGGCCTGCGCGACGCCTCCGCGAAGGCCGTGTTGAACGCGAACTACCTCGCCAGCCAGATCGACTACGACATCCCCTACGGGCCGTTCCACCACGAGTTCGTGGCGAGCGCGGACCGGGACGCCTCGGCGGTGGCGAAGCGGATGCTCGACCACGGCGTCCACCCGCCGACGACGAAGTGGCCGGACCTCGTCGAGGAGGCGCTGATGACCGAACCAACCGAGGCCGAGAGCAAGCGCGCGCTCGACCAGTTGGCCGCGGCGTTCGACGCCGTCGGCGCGGAGGACGACGAGACGCTTTCGAGCGCGCCCGAACGCGCTTCCGTCGGCCGAATCGACCAGGTGGGCGCGGCACGGAACCCCCGCCTCTGGTGGGGCGACCTGGAGTAGTCGGGAAACTGGGACAGTTAAGTCGAACCGGTCCGGAACGCGGGTATGAGCCTGCTTCCGGGCCCCGTCGACGACGCCGTCAGGAACCTCCGCGGCGCGGGACTCGGCGCCGTTCGGGAGTTCGCGGCGCGCACCGCGCTCACCTACGGCCGGAGCCTCGACGCGGACCCCGTGTTGGACGCCGACTGGGACCTCCTCGTCGTCCTTGACGCCTGCCGCGCGGACCTCTGGCGCGAAGTCGTCGGCCCGGACCACGACCTGCCGGTCGGGGAGACGCGCATCGCGCCCGGCGGCACCTCGACGGAGTGGATGGACTCGGTGTTCGGGGCCGCGGACGACGCGGCCCTCGCTAACGTCGGCTACGTGACCGCGAACCCGTACAGCGACACGCACGTCGACGGCGACAAACTGGCGTTTCTGGAGGAAGTGTGGCGCGACGGGTGGGACGACGACATCGGCACGGTCCGCCCGCGCGCCGTCACCGACGCCGCCGTCCGCGCGGGCCGCGAGCGGAACCCCGAGCGTCTCATCGTCCACTACATGCAACCCCATTTCCCCTCGCTGGCCGACGAGAAGGACGACGGCATCGCCATCGACGAGTTCGGTGAGCGTCCCCTCTCCGTGTGGGAGGAACTCCGCTTCGGTCATCGAAGCAAAACGGACGTGTGGGCCGCCTACCGGGAGAATCTGGAACTCGTCTTGGAGGACGTGGCCCTGCTGCGCTCGAACGTCGACGCCGAGCGCGCCGTCATCACCGCCGACCACGGCAACGCCTTCGGTGAGCACGGCATCTACGGCCACGTCGGCGGCGTCGCGCTCCGTGCGCTCCGGGAGGTGCCCTGGGTCGTCACCGACGCGGCGGATACCGGCGCGTACGAACCCGCCGACCCTCGGATGAACGATGCGGCCGACGAGGACACGACCGACGACGCGGCCGCCGACGTGGAGGAGCGTCTCCGGAGTCTGGGCTATCGCTGAGCAAACGAAAAGGCCTTGACCGGTGGCCGCGCCGCTTGTAGCGTGTCTCACGACGCCGAACCGAACGTCCTGGTCATCTGTGTCGACTGCCTCCGCGAGGACCACCTCGCGACGGACGCGGCGGACACGCCGTTTCTCGACTCGCTCCGCGAGCGCGCGCTCGCCGCCAGCGAGATGTTCGCCACCGCGACGACGACGAGCCCCTGCGTCGCGAGTCTGCTGACGGGCACCTACTCCGAGCGCAACGGCGTTCGCTCGCTCGACACGGGCCGGTTGGCGTCCGGCGTCACCCCGCTCAGCGAGCGCTTCAACGACGCGGGCTATCACACCGAGGCGATGGTGACGGGGCCGCTCGTCGAGGAGACGGGCCTCCAGCGCGGCTTCGACGAGTATCGCTACCGGGAGCCCGAGGAGTCGCTGTTCAGCGACTGGCGCGACACGGCCCACGAGCGCGTCGAGTCCCTCCCCGAACCGTTCGCGGCGTACGTCCACCTCTGGGAGATTCACGAGGACGTCCGCGTTCCCAAGGCGTTCGACGCCCCGGAGTACGGCGAGACGGACTACGCCCGCGCGCTCTCGGCGCTCGACCGGCGCATCGAGGAACTCGTCGCGGCCGCGCCCGAGAACACGCTCGTCGCCATCCACGGCGACCACGGCGAGTCGATAACCTGCTGGTCGAGTCCGCTCCGCCTCGGGCTGAAGGCCACCCGGGACGCGCTCCGCTACTACGGCGGCGTCGACACGCGCGGACCAGTACGCAAACTCAACCGCGCGTTCGCCGGCCGCGGCGCCGACGTGCCCGACCACTACATCGAGAAGGGCCACGGCGAGAACGTCTTCGACTTCGTCTCGAACGTGCCCTTCCTGCTCGCCGGCCCCGGAATCGAACCGGCCAGCGTCGACGCGCAGGTCAGACAGGTCGACGTGTTGCCCACGCTGCTCGACGCCTGCGGCATCGACGCCGACCCCGAAGCGTTCGACGGCGAGTCGCTCCTCCCCGCCGAGGACGTGGAGGCCCGCCCCGCCTACATGCGCGCCTGCGGTGCGTCGCTTCACCGGCGCATCAACTGGGCGCGCGCGGTCCGCGCCGACGGCGCGAAGTACGTCGAGTATCCGGACCGGGAGTGGGAGCCGGAGCTGTACGACCTCGAATCCGACCCCATCGAACTCAATCCCATCGAGGACGAGGCGCGCGCGGCCGCGCTCCGGGAGCACATCCCCGAGGGCGACCTCGACGGCGGCGAGCACCTCGACGTGGAGGAGCGCCTCGAACAGCTCGGGTATCGCTGACTGTCCTCCTTTCTCCGACCCGACTGCGCCTACGCCGAGAGCCGTGTGTCCCGTCGCCATCGCCGCCGAGACGGATTTGCTATCGCGAAATACAGTTTACACCGTCCCGCAGAACTAGTGTTTATTATCGAACGGCGGCTGGGTTAATACATGACCGTCGTCAGCGTCTCGATGCCGGACGCCCTACTGAACCGTATCGACGAGTTCGCGGACGAACACGGCTACACCGGCCGCTCCGAGGTGGTTCGGGAGGCCGCTCGGAACCTACTGGGGGAGTTCGAGGACCGCCAACTCGAAGGGCGCGACCTCATCGGGCTCGTGACCGTGACCTTCGATTACGAGACGACGAACGTCGAGGAGCGGATGATGAACCTCCGTCACGAACACGAGGGCATCGTCACCCAACACGTCCACAATCACGTCGGTGACCACTACTGTATGGAGCTGTTCGTCCTGGAGGGCGACCTCGAATCCATCTCGGAGTTCGTCGGCCGCATCCGCGCGACAAAGGACACGCTGTCGGTCGATTACTCCGTGATTCCGGTCGACGAGTTCCAGCTCGACACATGAGCCGAATCGGTGTCGACGTCGGCGGGACGTTCACGGACCTCGTGGCCGTCGTGGACGGCGAACTCCGCACGCGGAAGACGCCGTCGACGCCCGACGCGCCCGCGGACGCCGTGTTGGATGGCACGGCCGAACTCGTCGACCAGGGCATCGTCGACCCCGACTCCGTCACGGCGTTCGGCCACGGAACGACCGTTGCCACCAACGCCGTCCTCGAACGCGAGTGGGCCGAGACGGCGCTGCTGACGACCGAGGGGTTCCGCGACGCCCTCGAAATCGGCCGTCAGACGCGCCCCGATATCTACGACTTCGAGGCCGAAAAGCCCGACCCGATAGTGCCCCGCGACCGACGCTTCGGGGTGAAAGAGCGCCTCGACGAGCGAGGCAACGTGCTCACGGAGGTCGACCCGGACGCGGTCCGCGAACTCGCCGCCGAACTCGATGATTCGACGGAGAGCGTCGCCGTCTGCCTACTCTTTGCCTTCGAGAACGACGACCACGAGCGCCGCGTCGCTGAGATACTCGACGCTGAAATTGATTGTTCCGTCTCGCTTTCCTCGCGGGTGCTCCCCGAAATCCGGGAGTACGAGCGCACGCTCGCCACGTCGCTGAACGCCGCGCTCGTGCCGGTGCTCGACCGGTACATGGGCCGCCTCGAAACCGGACTCGGGGATATCGGCATCGGCGCGCCAGTGACCGTGATGCAATCGAGCGGCGCGGCGTTCACCGCCGCCGACGCCCGCGAGAGGCCGGTGAACACGCTGCTCTCCGGGCCCGCTGCCGGGGTCCGCGGCGCGGCGTTCGTCGCCGGCGAGGCCGGCTACGACGACCTGCTCACGATGGACATGGGCGGCACCTCCTGTGACGTGTCGCTCGTCACCGACGGCGACCCCGAGCGCACCACGGAGACGGAGGTGGGCGACTATCCGGTCGCAGTTCCAAGTGTTGACGTCCACGCCGTCGGCTCCGGCGGCGGGTCGATAGCGCGCGTCGACGCCGGCGGCGCGCTCCGCGTCGGGCCGGAGTCGGCCGGGGCTGAGCCTGGCCCTATCTGTTATGGCCGGGGCGGCGAGCGCCCGACGACGACGGACGCCCACGCGGTGCTCGGTCGCATCGACCCCGAAGGGTTCGTCGCGGACCCCGCGCCCGAGTCGGCGGTTCGCGCCGCCTTCGCGAGGCTCGCGGACGAACTCGGGACGGACGTCGAGGGCGCCGCGCGCGGCGTCCTCTCGGTGGCGAACGCGAGCATGGCCCGCGCGCTCCGGGTCGTCTCCGTCGAGCGCGGCCGGGACCCCCGGAACTTCACGCTCGTCGCGTTCGGCGGGGCGGGACCGCTCCACGCGCCGGCGCTCGCGGCGGACCTCGGCGTTCCGCGGGTGCTGGTCCCCCGCGCCGCGGGCGTGCTCTCCGCGCTCGGCTTGCTGGCCAGCGACGCCGTGTACGACCGCTCCACGTCGATGGTCCGACCGTGGAACGACGTGGACCTCGGACGCATCGAGTCGGCGCTCTCGGGGCTCCGCGAGCGCGGGAACGAGCGACTGGCGGCGGCGGATATCCCGCCGGAGCGGCGCTCATTCGAGCGGTACGCCGCGCTCCGCTACCGGGGCCAGTCCTTCGACTTGGACGTGCCGCTCGGTGAGTCGCTCGACGCCGACGCCGTCGCTGAGCGCTTCCATCGCCGGCACCGGGAGCGCTACGGCTACGCCGACCCCGAGGAACCCCTTGAGTTGGTCACGCTCCGGGTCCGGGCGAGAGGGGAAGTGGAGGCGCCCGACCTCGGCACGCCCCCGGGAGACGGCACGCTCGACGACGCGCGACGGGGGACGCGAACGGTCGGATTCGACGGCGAGTCCCACGAGACGGCCGTCTACCGGCGCGACGCGCTTCCGGCGCGCTCCTTCGAGGGGCCTGCCGTCGTGGAGGGCGCACAGAGCACCGCGCTCGTCCCGCCGACAGCGACGGGCCGAGTGGACGAACGCGGAAACCTGCTCGTGGAGGGACTATGAGCGACGGCGTCGACCCGGTCACCCTCGCCGTGCTACGAAACGGCTTCGAGGCCGTCGCGGAGGAGATGAACGCGGCGCTCGTCCGGACGGGCTACTCCCCGAACATCACGGAGCGCCGGGACTGCTCGACGGCGCTGTTCGACGCCGCGGGGCGGATGGTCGCGCAGGCCGAGACGATGCCAGTCCATCTGGGCGCGATGCCGTTCTCCGTCGCCGCCGCCACCGAGGCGTTCCCGCCCGCGGAACTCGAACCCGGCGACGCCGTTCTCCTCAATGACCCGTTCCGCGGCGGCGCCCACCTCCCCGACCTGACGCTCGTGACGCCCGTCTACGCCGAGAATGAGCTACTCGGATTCGCCGCGAACCGCGCCCACCACGCCGACATCGGCGGCGCGACGGCGGGCAGCGTCGGCGCGAACTCGACGGAGATCTACCAGGAGGGGTTGCGTATTCCGCCGGTGAAGTTCATCGAGGGCGGCGACGTGAACCGGGACCTCCTGGATACCATTCTGGCGAACGTCCGCACGCCGGACGAGCGCCGCGGCGACCTGCGCGCCCAGGAGGCCGCCAACGAGACGGGTCGAAATAGGCTGCGCGAACTGGTGTCCGAACACGGCGCCGACACCGTTCGCGAGGCGTTCACGGAGGTCCAGGAGTACGCCGAGCGGCGCATGCGCGAGGAGATAGCGGCGCTGCCGGACGGCGAGTACGCCTTCGAGGACGTCATCGAGGACGACGGGCGGGGCAACGAGGACCTCCCGGTGGCGGCGACGGTGCGCATCGACGGCAAGGACGTCGTCGTTGACTTCGCCGGGACGGCCGACCAGACCGCAGGGCCGGTGAACGCCGTGCGCGCCGTCACCGTGTCCGCGACGTACTTCGCGCTCCGGGCGGTGACGGACCCGTCGATTCCGCCGAACGAGGGCTGTTACCGGCCGATAACCGTCGAGACGCCCGAGTCGAGTCTCGTGAACCCCGACCCGCCCGCCGCGGTGGTCGGCGGCAACCTCGAAACCTCCCAGCGCGTGACCGACGTGGTGCTGGGCGCGCTCGCGAACGCGGTTCCAGAGCGGGTGCCCGCCGCGGGGCAGGGGACGATGAACAACGTGACTATCGGTGGGACTGACCCGCGCGACGGCGAGCCGTACGCCCTCTACGAGACGCAAGCCGGCGGCTTCGGCGGCCGTGCCGGCGGCGACGGGATGGACGCCGTCCACGTCCATATGTCGAACACGCGCAACACCGCCGTCGAGGTGCTGGAGACGGCGTACCCGCTCCGGGTGCGACGCTACGCGCTCCGCCCGGACTCGGGCGGCGCCGGCGAGTTCCGCGGGGGACTAGGGCTCCGCCGAGACATCGAACTCCGGGGCGATGCGACGGTGAGCCTGCTCGCGGAGCGTCATCGGACCCGTCCCTATGGCCTCGCCGGCGGCGAGGACGGCGCGTCGGGCGCGGCGTTCGTGGACGGCGAGCCCGTGCCCGCGAAGACGACGCTCGACTGCGCGGCGGGCACGCTCGTGAGCGTCCGCACGCCCGGCGGCGGCGGGTTCGGTGCGCCAGAGGAGAGGACCCCGGAGGCGGTGCTGCGCGACTTGCGACTCGGCAAAATAACCGTCGAGGAGGCGTCCCGTTACGGGGTCGACCCCTCCGACACCGAGGTCGCGTCGGACCCGGACGACGATTCGACGGACAGCGGCGCGTAAACCCGCTTCCGGGCGTCCGGGATGTACACGCGCTCCTCGACGACGCCCGCGTCAGCGAGTTTGCTCAGCGCGTGTCGCGTCGTGCGCTTCGAGAGGCGCGTGCGCTCCGCGATATCCGATTGTGTCTGTGGCGAGTCGAGCTCCAACACCTTGAACACGAGCTTGGCGCTCGGCGGGAGCGATTCCAGTCTCACGTTGCGTTCGGCGGGCGTCAACTCGGCGTCAGTACTTCCGGTGCGGCCGGCAAAAACGACCACTGGCGTCTGCCATACCTGACGGAAACGCGACCACGAATTTAGGTGTTGCGATGGCTCGCCGGTGTGCTCCGCTCTGAGCCGCCACCACACCAAAGGAACTGGGATTCGAACTGCCCGTATGTCGGAGATTGACCCGTTCGAGAACATGCTCGCCCAGATGGACCGCGCGGAGCCGTACGCCGACGTTGGTCCGGGCGTGTTCGAGCGGCTGAAACACCCCGAACGGACGCTGAAAGTCACGCTGCCAATCGAGTTGGACAGCGGCGACACGGCGGTGTTCGAGGGGTATCGCTGCCAGTTCGACAGCGCGCGCGGCCCGTACAAGGGCGGGGTCCGATACCACCCCGGCGTGACGATGTCGGAAGTCGAGGCGCTCGCCGGCTGGATGACGTGGAAGACGGCGCTCGTCGACCTTCCCTATGGGGGCGCGAAGGGCGGCGTCGTCTGTAACCCGACGGAGCTGACTGACAACGACATCGAGAACATCACCCGACGATACACCGAGGGCATCCGGCGGATGATCGGCCCGGAGACGGACGTGCCAGCACCGGACATGAACACCGGCCCGCAGACGATGGCGTGGATGATGGACACCTACTCGATGTACAAGGGGTACACCGTCCCCGGTGTCGTCACCGGCAAACCCCCGGAGATAGGGGGGACGCTCGGGCGCGTCGAGGCGACGGGACGCGGCGTCGCCATCGTCACGGAGCAGACGTTCGACTATCTGGGGCGCCGCCTTGACGACGCCAGCATCGCGGTTCAGGGGTTCGGCAACGTCGGCTCGCACGCCGCCCGGTTCCTCGACGATATGGGCGCCGACGTCGTCGCCGTCAGCGACGTGTCCGGCGGCGTGTACGACCCGGACGGCCTGCCCGTGGAGTCGCTCGTCTCCCACGTCCGCGATGGGAACATGCTGAGCGATGCCGCCGGCGAGTCCATCTCCAACGACGAGTTGCTCCGCGCGGACGTGGACGTGTTGATTCCCGCGGCTCTGGAGAACGCCGTCACCGAAGCCGTCGCGACGGACCTCCGCGCCGACGTGGTCGTGGAGGCGGCGAACGGCCCGCTCACGCCCGATGCCGACCGGATACTCCGGGAGCGCGACGTGCCCGTCGTGCCCGACATCCTCGCCAACGCGGGCGGCGTCATCGTCTCCTATCTGGAGTGGGTCCAGAACACCCAGGAGTACGCCTGGACGCTTGAGGAGGTGAACAGCGACCTGCGCGAGCGCCTCACCGACACCTTCGACGCGGTGGTGTCACGCCACGAGGAGGGCGTGCCGGACCTGCGGACCGCGGCGTACGCCATCGCGCTCGAACGAACGGCGACGGCACACGACTTCCGGGGGCTGTTCCCCTAGTCGAGAAGAAATCTGGTGTTGCCGGAACCGCTCAGGCCGTTGCGGAGTCGATGTCGCCGTTGATGCGGACGATACCGTAGTCGCACTCCGTACAGAACCACTTGGTTTTCTCCCCGAGGTGGAGCTCCGTGCTCGCGGCCCGGTAGAACGTCTGTTCGGCGTCACACTGCGGGCACTCGTGGCGTATTTCCTGTCCCATATCCCCGAATTAGCCCCACGGTAGTTCAAGCTCCCGGTTCGGCAGGAATAAATCGCATTTCACGATATAGAAACCAAATCCGGTGTCCCGTGTGGGCCGTACCTTCTTGTGTTCGCCGGCTAGCTTTCGGGTATGGGAATCGAACTGTACGCGCTTGAGGGCTGTCCGTACTGCGAGGCGGTGTCGGACGCCCTCGACGAGGCGGCCATCGAGTACGACACCAACTGGGTCGAAGCGCTCCACAGCGAACGCGACGAGGTCAAGCGCGTGAGCGGCGCCCGCTCGGTACCCGTGCTCGTCGACGCCGAGCGCGGCGTCACGATGTCCGAGTCAGCGAACATTCTCGAATACGTCGAACGAACCCTCGACGCATGACGGTGTACACCGGACGCGGCGACGAGGGGGAGACGGACCTCCGGGACCTCTCATCGGTGTCGAAGGCGAGCCCTCGCATCGAGGCGTACGGCGCGGTGGACGAACTGAACGCGCTCGTCGGCACGGTGCGCCCGACCGGCCACGACGACGTGGACGACGTCCTCCGCGAGATACAGAACCACCTCCACGTCGTCCAGGCCGACCTGGCCAATCCGGATGCTGACCCCGACGACCCGGTTGTCCGGGACGACCACTACGAGCAACTTGAGGACTGGATGGACGCGTTCGACGAGGAACTCGAACCCCTCGAAGCGTTCGTCCTCCCCGGTGGATGCGAGGCCGGCGCGGCGCTCCACCACGCCCGCACCGTCTGCCGGCGCGCGGAGCGTCGCGCCGTCGAACTCGCGGCCGACCAGCCGACCAACCAGGCCGTCGTCGTGTATCTCAACCGCCTCTCCGATACGCTGTTCGTGCTCGCCCGGGTCGTCAACGCCCGCGAGGGGGTTCCCGAGGAGAATCCGACGTACTGACCTGCCGAAAACGATAAGTTCGTTCTCGGTGTTTCTCTGGGTATGAACAAGCACTTCGAGGACGCGCGATACTACATGAACCGTGCCGTCGACACGGCCAAGGAGGGCGTCAAAGAGGAGATGGAGCCGGTTCGAGAGAAGTTCCAGCAGACCGTCGGCACCGAGGAGGAGCCGGAACCCGAACCCTCGGGCCTCGAAAAGATTCAGGACCAACTCGAAGACATCGAGGGTCGCGCGGAGGGTGAGGCCCGCCGCGCCATCACCTCCGCGAAGGGTCGCATCAAGTCGTACCGCGACTCGGAGTAACCGTTTACTGAGTTCTCCCGGCCGCATCGCGTGTTGAGCGACGCGTCTGCCGTCGCGTCCCTCTTTAGTCACCCGTTCAGCCCCGGCTAACGGGCTGATACCTAACACCCCTCCATACGACGCACTGGTATGCAGTCACGCCGGATGGTCCCCCTCCGTCGTCCCGAGTACACCGGCTCGAACCGTTGTATCCCCTGTACTGTGTTCAACCTCGGCCTCGTCGCGGCGGCGAGCGTCGCGCTCGCGGCGTGGGCCGAACCGGTCGTCGGCATTGGCGCCGCCGCTCTCGGTGCGGGACTGGTGTACGTTCGTGGCTACGTCGTTCCGGGCACCCCGGCGCTCACCGAGCGTTTCCTGCCGGACAGCGTGCTCGCCCGGTTCGAACACGGCGGCCCCGACGACACGCGGACGGAGGACCGAACGCACGACCCGGAGGAGACGCTCCGGGCCGTCGGCGCGCTGACGCCGTGTGCGGGTCGTGATGACCTCTGTCTGGACTCCCTGTTCCGCGCCACGTGGCACGCGGAGATGGCGAACACTGGGGACGACGACGCCGCGCTCCGGGCCCTGATGCCGCCGGCGTTCGACGAGCCCACCTACGTCGAGCGCCGGGGCGATGCCGTCGTCGCGCGGACCGCTGACACCACCGTCGCGGAGTGGCCGTCGCGGGCGGCGTTCGTCGCGGACGCCGCCGGTGCGGCGGCGCTCCGGGACGTCGATGCCGGCTGGGACGAACGCGGCTTCGCGGAGCGAACGCAACTGCTCGCCGGGTTGCGGCTGTGGCTCGACCGGTGTTCGGTCTGTGGCGGGCGCGTCGAACTGGGCGAGGAGTCCGTGGAGTCGTGTTGCCGCTCGGTGCCGGTCGTCGCCGCCTCCTGTCTGTCCTGTGGCGCACGCATCTTCGAGGCGCCGCTCCCCGGGGAGTAACCGGTCGCGTCGACGCGGTCAGTCCACGAGATTCTGGAGGTACGTCCACCGGCGCGTCCACAGTTGGTAGGCGGTCGACACCGCGATGACGGCGAGGAACGCACACGCGACCCCGAGCGTGGGGAGGCCGTCAAGCACCGGCGTGCCGATCTCGACCGCGGTAATCGTCACGAGCGCCAGCGTCGAGAGCCCCCGGTAGTAGTCCGCCCACGTGATGCCGTACTTCGTCACGACTTCCATGTAGACGCTGACGTCGCGGGCGCCGGAGCGGAGGGACACCGTCTTTCGCTGTTTGTCGTAATCGACCACGTTCTCGTCGTCGAGCTTCGGGAGGTGGGTCTGGTGGAGCGAGTTGTAGACGCTCTGTCGGAGCTGTCGCGGCGGCGGTGTCTCGCCGGACTCGTGGGCCGCGATGGTCTCCGATAGCTCCCGTAGCGTGACGGTGCCGACCGATTCCTGGAGATGACGGAGCACGCGGCGCCGGCGGTCGTTCCGGAGGATATCGTGGATATCCGTCTCCGCGAGTTGTGACGACCGGGTGATGGCCATATCCGACCCGGTGTCCCCCGACCGCTTATTTATTGGACCGATAACACGTTCCGGTTCGGATTTATCGACGCGCTTAACTCCGAGCTGTGACCGTAACGAGCAATTTAGCGCCGCCGAACCGGACGTCGGTATTCGAAATATCCAATTTAGAGGGCCTGAACGCCGTGTTTTTGGTCGAATCTCACGATTAGATATGGGGTTGTCATACCCAGGGTCGTGTACGGCCCGCTGCGGTGGCTGGGCCCCACACGAACCATGTCGAAGAAAGTCAGACTCACGCGGCGTCGCGTGCTCGGCGGCCTCGGCACTATCGGTGTCGCGGGCGCTACGGCCGGGCTCGGGACGAGCGCACTGTTCAGCGACGAGGAATCGTTCGAGGACAACTCCATCACCGCGGGCACGCTCGACATGAGCGTCACCGCGAGCGTCGAGGCGGCCAACGACTACTGGGCGGAGAAGGTCGACCTCGGTGAACTGGAGGCAACCGCCGATGGGGAGGCCGTCACCGGCCTTCAGGTCGAGGACGTCAAACCCGGCGACTGGGGGATCATCTGCTTCGAGTTCGATATCGGGGAGAACCCCGGCTACGTTCGGACGCGCGCGGAGAACCTCATGACGGCCGAGAACGGCTACACGGAGCCGGAGCCGACCGACAGCGAGGCGGAGAACGACCCCGACGACCCGGACGGGGCTGGCGAACTCCAGGACTTCATGCTCGCTGAGGTGTACCGGAGCTTCGACCCCGCGGCGGACAGCGACCCGCCGCGGAGTCACCTCTCGCCCGAGGGCGGCGACCCGGCGGCGCCCATGGGTTCGACCGTACAGGAAACGTACGACGAGTTCGCCGGAGGCGTCCTGATGCGGGACGGGGAAGGCGACCCGCTCGCGGTCGGCTCCTCCGAGGACGAGGCGACTGCCGAGTGGTGTCTCCTGTTGTACCTCCCGGAGGACGTCGGCAACATCGTCCAGAGTGACAGCTTCAGCTTCGACCTCGTGTTCGAGGCCGAGCAGGTCCGGAACAACGACGACCCGTTCTCCGAGCCGTCCACGACCACCACGACCAGCGGGACCTGACCCCTGATGAATCATGAGTAAACAGGACGCAGCATACGAACTCTCCCGGCGCAAGGTACTCGCGGGACTGGGGAGCGTCGGTCTCGCGTCGGCGGCCGCCGGCCTCGGCACCTCGGCGTACTTCACCGACTCCGAGTCGTTCGAGGCGAACACCATCGCGGCCGGCGAACTCGACCTGAAAGTCGACTGGGAGGAGCATTACTCCTACCCGCAGCTGTACGGGTTCGACGACCCGACGAGCGGACTGGACTACGATGTCCACCGCTCCGAACCCGACGAGGGCGCGTACGTCGGCTTCCCCGACCCGGAGAATCCGATGGTCTGGGTTCACGAGGACGACGTCGCGCAGTACATGGCGAACACGTCCATCGAGGCGTTCCCGGACCCGGACAACGACGGTTTCCAGGAGATGTCCTGGGAGGACTTCGCCTACACGCCCTGCGCGGACGGCGCCGACCTGCCGACACACCACGACCCCACTATCGACGCGCTCGCGTCGCGAACGCGGAATCCGAGCACGTGGGACGACGGCGAGGGCGAACCGAAACCGCTCGTCAGCCTCGACGACGTCAAACCCGGTGATTTCGGTGAGTTCACCCTGAGCTTCCACCTCTGTGATAACCCCGGATACGTGTGGCTCGCGGCGGACGACGTCTCCGAGTCCGAGAACGGGCTCGTCGGCCCGGAGAGCGAGGTGGACGAGACGCCCGAGGACCCGGAACTCGCGGAGAACATCCAGACGGCCTGGTGGTACGACACGAACGGGAACAACGTCATCGACTCCTCTATCGGGCTTGTCGACGTCATGCTCGCCGTCGACACCTCCGGGTCGCTCGGGCAGGCCGACCTGGACGAACTGGCGGGGTACGCGAACGACCTCTCGAACGCCCTCGACGCCACCGGAAACGCGCAGGTCGGTGGCCTCACCTTCGGTGACGGGAGCGTCGACAACTTCGTCGGCCTCTCGGGCAGTCCGGTCCAGTTCACCGGCCTCGAAGCGACCGGGAACACCCCGCTCCCCGCGGCGCTTGACGTCGCGCGCGCGGAACTCGCCGCGAACGCTCGGTCCGGCGCTGAGACGTTCGTCATCGTGTTCTCCGACGGCGGACCGAACTACCCGAACGACGGGTACGACGAGTACCCCATCGGCGGCGGCTACACGCCCGGCCCCTACAGCCAGGGCGACCCGAGCAACAGCGTCGTCGAGGACGGCGAACTCTGCGAGACCTCGACCGTCGCTGACTCCGTCCGGGCCGACCACCGCATCCTCACCGTCGGCATCAACGACACCGGTAGCATCACCGGCAACAGCGACGCCGTGGACTGCGAGGGCAACGCCATCGCCACGCTCCAGCAGTACCTCCGCGACTACATCGCGGGCAACGCGGCCGACTACTACAGCGCCGACGCGATCAGCGACGTCGGGCCCATCCTCGACGACATCCTCGCGAACGTCGCGATGGAGGAGGAGGTGTTCCACCGCGGGACGCTCGCTGACGACTTGAGCGCCCTGAGCGGCGGTGACGGCGTTCCCCTGGACGGGGACCTGACGACCGGGTTCGACGAACTGGCCGACGACGGGAGCCGGGAGTGTTTCGACCCCGGCGTCAACTACTATGTCGGCTTCGCCTGGTGGCTCCCCGACGACGTGGGCAACGAGGTCCAGTCCGACTCGGTGAGCTTCGACCTCGGGTTCTACACGGAACAGTGTCGGAACAACGGCAGTCCGGGCGCGAGCTGACGCGGAGCGGTCGGCCCTCGGACGGCCCACGCGGGCGCGGCGCAACGGCGCCGGGCGGTTCGACTCCGCCCGTGGGTCTCCCCGTAAAGGGGGGCAATACGATGACAGAGAAACGATACGCGCTGACGAGACGAAACGTACTCGCGGGAATCGGCGGCGTCGGTCTCGCGTCAGCGAGCGCCGGCCTCGGGACGAGCGCCCTGTTCAGCGACCAGGAGGGCCTCGACGACAACAGCCTCACCGCGGGCGCACTCAACATGCTCGTCTCGGTCGACGTTCACGACAAGAGCCCCGGCCTGCCGGACCCGGTCGTCGAATCCACGGACGAGAGTGCCGACGACACCGCCGACGGCAACGCCGTGACGATAACCGTCGACGACATCAAGCCGGGCGACTGGTTCATCCTCGCCTGGCATCTCGAAATCGACGGCAACCCCGGCTACGTTCAGGTGACCTCCGTCGACGAGGACTACAGCAACGACGAGGGGGCGAACCCCGAGTCCGAGACCGACACCGCGGCGCCGGGTGACCTCGGTGACGCGCTCCTCGCGACGGTCTGGGAGAGCACCGACTCCACGGCCGGCAGCGACCGCGCGGCGCTCCAGACGCTCGACGAGACGACGGACCACAACGACACCTGGCTCTCCGGCTACGAAACGCCGGGCCTGAACGGTGTCACCGGTGGCGGCGCGCACTACACGACGCTGAACGAAGCCCACGGCGAGTACAGCGACGGAGTCGTTCTCTCGGACGCCTCCGGGACGCCGATAGCCGTCGGCAGCGTCAGTGACAGCGCCGACGTTCACTACTACCAACTGTTCGAGTTGCCACCCGGCGTCGGCAACGACGTCCAGGGCGACTCCGTGACGTTCACGCTCCGGTTCGACGCGGAGCAGGTGCGGAACAACGACGACCCGTTCAGCGGTGCGTAGCGATGCCGCACCCGTCCCACACCGGTGTTTCGCGACCCGTCTTGCCCCTGTGGCGTGTCGGGGTCGCGATTGGCGGTTCGACTCCGCCAGTGGGCATCCCCCAGGAGGGGGACGACCATGACTGACGACAAACGAATCTACCGCCTCTCTCGGCGGAACGTGCTCGCTGGTATCGGCGGCGTCGGCCTCGCGTCAGCGAGCGCCGGCCTCGGGACGAGCGCCCTGTTCAGCGACGAGGAATCGTTCGAAAACAACACACTCACCGCGGGCACGCTCGATTTGCTCGTGGACTACTACTCCCACTGGGACCAGGGGATGGCGGGCGCCGGTCAGGTCCACGGGACCCAAAACGGGAGCGGGACGGTCAGCGGCGAACTGACCGACGTCAAACCCGGCGACAGCGGGATGCTCGCGTTCTGTCCCCGCATCGACGGCAACCCGGCGTACCTGTGGCTCTGCGGTGAACTCACCGCGAACGACGAGAACGGACTCACCGAACCGGAGTCCGATGTCGACGAGACGGAGGGTCCGGACAGCGGTGAACTGGCACAGAACGTCCACGTCGACGTGGATTACTGTACCGTCGATATGGGCGCGTCTGACCCCCCGGAGGAGTTCGGCCCCGACGACGCGACGACGGTTTCGGACGTCTGGGAGGGCACGCTCGCGGAGTTCCTCTCGGCCATCCGGAACGGCGTCCCGCTCGACGGCGACGGCAACAGCGACGAGGGCGAGAGCGGATTCCTCGAACCCGGCAGTCAGGAGTGTTACGAGTCCGGGGCGGAGGCCCCGAACGCCTGTCTGTGTATCGACTGGGAGGTGCCCACCGAAGTCGGAAACGAAATCCAATCGGACTCGCTGGCGTTCGACCTGGAGTTCCACGCCGAGCAGTGCCGGAACAACGACGGCACGCACAACCCGTGCGCGGCGACGGACGTCGAGTGTACGGAGTGCGGGTTCGACCCCGGTCCGACGGACGACGCCTTCTCGAACCTGCTCTCCGTCGGCCCGGACCCGTCGTCGGGCTTCCCGGACGTCGACGCCCGCATCCGCGTCGATACGCCGTCCGGGAACGCCGGCGACCTCACCGCCGCGAACTTCTCGGTGTGCGAGGACGGCTGTGCCCAGTCGCTCGACGTGGCGTTCGAGTCGGGCGGTATCGTCGACATCGTGGTCGTCTTCGACGACACCGCGAGCATGGGCGGGGAGATAGGCACCTTACAGAACGAGGTCACGTCGCTCACCGACGACATCGAGGACGCGGGCATCGACGCGCGCTACGCGCTCGTCTCCTTCGAGGACCTGGAGGAACTCGACCAGGACTTCACCGACGCCGCGACGTTCCAGACGGCCGTCGACGACCTGTCCGCGTCCGGCGGCGGTGACACGCCGGAGGACAACCTCGACGCCCTCGCCGTCGGCACCGGTAACGCCGCGGCCCAGGACGGCGCCGGCGCCTCGCTCTCGGCGTTCCGTTCGGGCGCGCAACGCGTCGTCATCGACATCACCGACGTCGGCGCCTCGCCCGAAACCGACGTCGACACGCGGTTCAGCCAGTCGGACGTCGAGGGGTTCCTCGACGACGGGAACTTCTCGTTTTACGCCGTCGCGCCACCGACTGTCGACTCCGGGAGCGTCTCGAAGCGGGACATCGCGGAGAACGTCGACGACGGCACGTGGATAGACATCTCCGACGCCGACTTCGACACCATCCTCAACGACATCGTGGGCACGATCACCGACCCGGCGTACACGCTGTCGTACACGACGACCAACCCGGCGACCGACGGGTCGACCCGGTCGGTCAACGTCCGAATCGACGACCCCGACGAGGGCGAACTGTTCGAGGCAGGCGACTACACGGCACCGTAAACTGATGGCTACGACCCACCCGGAACGTCGTCGCCGCTGGCGGTTGCGGGGGCGGCGCGGACCGCCCACGACCCGGCGGTTCGACTCCACCGGGGGGTGTCACGACACACCGATGAACGACCGCACACACGGGACGAACCGGACGGAAAGCCGACAGCCTGCCGGTAGTGTCGTCTCCGTGGTTTGGGTCGTTCACCGTCCCCCGGGCGATTCGGCGCCCGGGAACGGTGCCACGCACCGACGTTCCGACGCACAGGTCCGCGCCGGGCTTCGAGCCGAGTCGCCGGCGATGGAGGAGTCATCGCCGGGACGAGCGGCCGTCACGAAACCCCACGTGACCCGACTCAACCGCTCGTTAAAACCGTTCAAACACTCAATAGATATGGCCGTTTTCGACGTGGCTGAAACGTGTTCCGTCAAAGTGCGGGGGGTGAGTGACTGTGCCTGACATCTCACGGCGGACGTTACTGCGTGCGGCGTCAGTCGCCGGTGCCGCCAGCGTCGGCGGCGTCGCCGGTGCCGGCACGCACTCGTTGTTCTCGGACCGCGAACTGTTCGGGACGAACGCCGTGCGGGCGGGGTCGCTCGACCTCGAAATCGCGACGATGACCGAGTTCGGCGGCGGGACGACCACGACGCCCACACAGAGCGCGGACACGTTCCCCGCCGCGTTCGTCCCGGAGCCCGCCGTGACCGTCGAATTCCCGGACATCGAGCCGAGCGGTGGCCGCGCCTCTGGTGCGGTGACCGTCGCCGCCCGCGTCTGTGACAACCCCGCTTATCTGTGGCTCCGGACCGACGGCACCGATTCCGAACTCGCTGCCGCCATCGACGTCGAGTTCGCGTACGCAACGGACTGTGGCGGGGAGAGCGATGTCCTGTACGAGGGTTCGCTTTCCGGGCTATTCGACGCGTACAGCGCCGGGCGACAACTCGGCGTCTCCTGTGCGGAACTCGGGAAGGTCGAACTTCAGGGCGACACGTTCGTCGTCGAATCGACGGGCGACTCGTTGCCCGTCGACGACGTGCCGGGCACGCTGACGTTCAACGGTTCGGACGGCCCCGTCGACGTCGAAATCACGGCCGTCCACTGGAAGGGCGGCGGGGACGAAGTTCGGGGCGTCGACATCGCCGCCGAGGACGTGGACCTCTGCCGCGTCGACGTGAAAGGCGGTGGCGGCCCCACGAGCGGCGTCGTGACGTACCCGACAGCGTGCGCGTCGACGGTGACGGGGCTTCTGGCGGGCGACACACCGAGCGGTCAACCCAGCGGACTCAGTCACTTCGTCGTCTACGAATGTGTCGGTGACGGCGACTGCGTGGGCTGTGACCCGGCGTGTCTCACGCTCGCGTGGGAGCTCCGGAATCCCGGCGCCCACGCCGGGGAGTCGCTGGCGTTCGACCTGGAACTGTTCGCGAGACAGTGTCGATACACGGATTCGAGGAACCCATGGTAACAATCACACGTCCGGTCAGGGAGCCTGTGCGCCGTCGCGGCCGAACGCCGAACCGGGAGTGCGGAGCACTCGCGGGCGCCCCGACTACGACAGCCGAACTCGGAGCGGGAGGTGGGTACTGTGATTGATATCTCCGCGCGCCGCGTCATCAGCGCCGTGGCGACAGTCGTTGCCGTCGTCGTCGTCGCCGCGTTCGTCGTTCACGCGGTGCCGGGCGTCGTCGGAGCGGACGCGAGCTACGTCGTCCTCTCGGGGAGTATGTCGCCCACCATCTCCCCCGGCGACGCCGTCGTCGTGAACGACGTCGATCCCGAGAACATCGAGGTCGATGACGTCATCACCTACACGCGGTCCGCGGAGTCGACGCCGGTGACCCACCGCGTCGTCGAGGTTCTCGATGGCGAGAACGGACTGGCGTTCCGGACGCAGGGCGACGCCAACGACGCGCCCGACTCCCAGCCCGTTCCTGCCGGCAGCGTCACGGGTGAGGTCTGGTTCACGATTCCGTACATCGGTCACGTCGTGTTGTTCGCCAACACGCCGACCGGGTTCGCGACCCTCGTGGGACTCCCGCTGCTCGCGTTCCTCGCCACCGAGCTCTACTCGTTCGCGCGCGGCGGTGTGTCGTCGGATACGACGGCGGCCGAACCCGTCACCGAACCGGGTTCGGCATCGCTCGCAGACGGCGGTTCGACGGCGGCCGGGACGGCCGTCGACGTGGCCGAATCGACCGACGAACCGCTCCCGGCCGCGTCCGACGACGCGTTGGCGCTCACGGCCGCGGACCTCAAACTGAGCGCCGTCGGGTTCGGCGCGCTCGCGGCGTACAGCGGCTACGTCGCGTACCTCGACCCAACGCCGATACACGTCTCCGTGCTCGTGGGCGCCGTCGTCATACTGGCCTTCATCGGCGCGGTGTTCGTCGCCGGCCGGGGCGAAGAGACGGACGCGACGACGGGCGAGTTCCCCGACGCCCTCGTGGACCCCGACGGACCGCCGAACGCGTCGTCCGAGGCGGCTGACGACGATTCGGCCGCTGGGGGTGACGACGATGAGGCCTGACACCGCGACAGTCGCCGTGGTCCTCGCCGTGCTGCTGGCCGGATTCGCGGGCGGTTTCACGGGCGCTACGCTCACGGACGAGGGGACCGTCGATGTTTCGCTCGGCGTGGACGAGCGCTCCACACCCACGACGGACGCGACGAGTACGGCAACCGAGACGACATCCACGACAACTTCGACGGTAGAGACAACAACCTCGACGGCGGAGACGACGACTTCGACGGTGGACACCACGCCGACGACCGATGAGTCCACGACGACAGAGGTGCGTGAGACGAACCCCTCGGCGGCGACGCCGGACGTCTGAACCGGTGCCCGTTCCGACCTGTCTCCTCCCGGTGCGCAATCAGTCCCCGTTGGCCCGGTACTCCTCGTACGGTGTGGCCGACTGCCATCGCTTCTCGAAACACCGTGTCGCCCACGCGATGGCGTCGGCGTTGTCCGTGTCGACGACGATTTCGAGCGCCGAGATGTCCATGTTGTATCCCCCGACGTAGACCCGATCGTCCGTGAGAAGAAGTCGGAACGGCGGGCGTGGAACCACGCGGAGTCGGAGGTTCCCGGACGCGGTCGCACGCCTGAACGCCTCCTGGTCCTCCGCCCGCAACTGGTCGACAACGTCGGGCGGGTACAGTAGCTCGGCCTGTAGCTCCTCCTGTGCCCGCTCGTACAGGACGTGTTGGAAACTCGGCTCCGGGGCTGTCGGGGAGAGCTCTCGGATGTGAGACGCCTCCGGTACCGGGGTCAGGAACCGCCGTATCGGCCTGTGTGGGTCGCCGGGTTCGGGCTTGGTGACTGTTCCGTCGCTGAACATCCCCAGTTCGCCGTTGATGTCGTCGAGCGTATCGAGAAGCGGCGACAGACGATTCGCCGTCGCGATGGTGTTCACCGCCCGCTCGGTCTCCCGGGCGACGACGCGTCCGAACGGCGTCAACTCGTAGACGCCGTCTCGCCGCACGACGATTCCGTACGACACTAGTTCCTTCGCGACACGGTGTGCGGTCGAAGGGGACACGCTGAGCGCGTTCTCGATTCCCGAGCGCGTCAGGCCGCCGTCGTGGAACGCGTCGAACACCGGCTTCCTGTCGACGGCCAGTCTCAGCACGTCGAGAACGTCGTCGCCCATCTGAGTACGTCTTCTCCGAATGTTAATAAAAATTCACCTCATATACCAGCTCCCAGCATTCAGAGGCCATTTCACTCCGTGAAACGGGTGTCAGACCATAACTATATGTCACCTAAAATTAGTGTGTCTGACGTGGTTCAAACACCCACCTACGACTGCGTATGGACCACGAGCAGTCGCTCGGTCATCGATGCCTCTGGAGGGAGTTCACATGGACCAACGACACGACGAGCCGCTTTCGATAACCGATATACACGACGTACTGAGTAACGACCGACGACGCCGGGTCATCGAGTTGCTTGACGACGGCCCGATAGCGCTGCGGTCGCTCGCTGACGACATCGCGACCATCGAGGCGGACAACACGCCCGCCCCACGGGCCGTCCGGCAGAGCGTCTACGTCACGCTCCACCAGAACCACCTGCCGAGACTCGACTCGTTGGGCATCGTTGAGTACGACGACACGTCCAAGACTGTCGTTCCCGGGGAGTACGCGGACGAGATCGAGCGATACCTTCACTGGAATGACCCCGTATGGAGTGAGTTCTACCTCACCGTTGCCGTCCTCGGACTGACGCTGACGCTCACGGGCTATCTGGGTACACCGCTGTTTGCGACGTTCGATTCGACGCTCTACGCGATGACTGCGCTCGCCGTACTGCTGGGCGCGTTCTACCTCCAGTTACTCGAACGGGGCCGTCGCCGTCCGTCCGTTTCGTAACTCCGTCCGGGGGCGGCGCCCCTATCGGATAAACGCAAGTCTTAATGGGCGTCTTCGGGTAGA